>Ga0315282_10000522_pt1 | contig 75893 bp, 53 predicted proteins | sample YL17G07_20_MG_FD_203693 | JGI IMG/M metagenome (GOLD analysis project Ga0315282, IMG submission 203693) | Sediment microbial communities from Yellowstone Lake, YNP, Wyoming, USA - YL17G07_20 | ecosystem: Environmental > Aquatic > Freshwater > Lake > Sediment | place: USA: Wyoming | collected... | reverse complement strand
GAGCAGTGCGAGAAGCGCTCGCGTCGACGTCACCGTCCGCTGCCGGACGTCCTGCATCGTCGTCATCGCGGCGTGTTCCAGCTCCCCCTTGCACCGCTGAGCCTCGAGGATGGCCCCCGCGACTTGTTCCGGCTTCAGCGCCACCCCCGGATATTTCTTGATGATTTCCTCTTCGGGTAGCCCCTGCACGAGGACGCTGGCGGGGATTTGCATGCCTGGCTTGGTGCACTCCCGGTCCACGATCGCGGCCCACTGCCGCGAATCGTTCCGGAGCGTGAACGCTTCCGACAGCGCCACGTGGTAGACGGCATCGAGCATCGTCTCGAGGGGTACCAGGTGGCCGGCGATACGTCCAAGCGCCGCCCTGACGCCCGCACGATCGGTCGTCGGATCGACGTGCGTGGCGCTCATCCCCAGAGTGACGAGTCCGACCCGATCGTTCGGCCGCAACTGATCGAGAAACCGGGAAGCTGCGGTAGCCGCCTGCCGGGCATCGCCCGCGCGGATGTTCTCCTCGTCCACCACCAGCAGAATCCAGCGTCCGGGCCGCGGCGTCGGCAGGGATCGGTTGCTCGTGAAGAGCGGGCGCGGCCGTTGCTGGGTCGCCGCCGGCGTGGTGGCAGCCGACGCGTAAGAAACATAGTCTGCCGCAACAATCGACCGCGGCCTGCCATCAACCGTCACGGTGAATTCGTCCGGTTGCAGATCGGACACCGGGCGGCCCGAGCCATCGACGACGTGCACGTCCACGGCGACGACGTCGAGACGAGATCGGAAGGTCGGTTGCTGTTGCCCGGGCTGCCGAGCGACAGGCAACAGGGCGAACAAGCAGCAGGAAACGAGCAGGAAGGGACGCATGGAACCCTCCGGGCACGGCAGGATGGTGCCACAAATCCGAGCCCCGACACTCGTCGGGTCAGGCAGGTGGGATCTATCGTAGCGGAATTGGCTGGTTGGAGCGAGGGGAAACCGCCTCGGCGCGGATGTATAATCACGCGCCTGCACATGGCCGCTGCGCTCTTCGACTCGCACTTCTTCGCGTTCGCAGGCGTCGCAGCTCTCCTCGTCCTCAGCCCCGGCGCCACCATGGTCGTCGTCGCCGACGCGGCGATCGAGGGAGGGCGCCGCGCCGCGTTGTGGACCGTTGCGGGGATTGGCACCGCCAACGGAACGATGACGCTGGCCGCGGCCTTCGGGCTGGCGGCCGTCGTGCACCGCGTGCCGGTCGTGCTCACCGTGATGTCCGTCGTGGGCGCCGTGTACCTGGCGTGGCTGGGGGTGAGGGCGCTCTGGAGGGCGATGCGCGCAAGCAGGGCGGACCTTGAGGTCCGCCCTACGGCGGGGCTTAAGCCCCGCCCTGCACGCGTACCACCTCTCGCTCGCTTCGGTCGCGGCCTGCTCACCAACTACGCCAACCCCTCGGTGGTCCTCTTTTACGCAGTCGTGGTGCCGCAGTTCATCACGCCCGCCAGCGCCTTCCTGTCGCGATACCTGCTGCTTGGCGGCACCCACGTGGCGATGAGCGTCGTGTGGCAGGGCGCGGTCGGCATCTCGGTCGGCCTCTTCGCCGAGCGGATGGCGCGGCCGGGCGTTCGGCGGGGGATTGACCTGGCCATGGGGTTCGCCCTGCTCGCCTTTGCCCTCAAGATCGCAGTCTCGTGACGGGCCTTCCAAGTGCGCAGCGAAGGCGGGAGTTCGGCCCCTACGCTATAATGCGCGGCGCGACGAAGCGGAGCGGGGCGTAGGGCCGCCGCCATTCAAAAGATGTCGTTCACCATCCGGGTCCTGGTCGGTCTCATCGCCGGGCTGCTGCTGGGCATCCTGGTTTCCACCACCCACGCCTCGTGGCTGTTGCCCGTGCCGGGCATCGTCGAACCGTTCGGCCAGATCTTCGTCAGCGCCATCCGGATGACCGTGATACCGCTGGTCGTGGCCAGCCTGATGGTGGGCGTGGCGTCGGCCGGCGACGCCGCGACGATTGGACGCCTGGGTGGCCGTTCGATCCTGCTGTTCGTCGTGGCGATCCTCATTGCCTGCGTGTTTGCGGCGGCGCTGTCGTTTCCCCTGCTCGCGCGGCTCCAGATCGACCCGGCCATCGCCGCGCTGCTGCGCGAGCGAGCAGCTGAAGGCGCGCGCGGGGCCGCCGACAGCGTCCGCGAACTACCCACCCTGTCGAGCTGGCTCGTGGACCTGGTGCCCGTGAACGTGTTCAAGGCAGCCGCCGACGGCGCGATGCTGCCGCTGATCGTGTTCTCGGTGGCCTTTGGCCTCGCGCTCACGCGCGTCGCCGCCGATCGGCGCGCGGCCGTCGTCTCGGTCCTGCGTGGGATTGCCGATTCGATGATCTGGCTGGTCGGGTGGGTGCTGACGTTCGCGCCGTTCGGGGTGTTCGCCCTCGCCGTGCCGCTGGGCGCGCTGATGGGTCCCTCCGCTGCCGGGGCGCTGGTGTCCTACATCGTTCTGCTGTCGCTCGTCGCCGGAAGTTTCACGCTGTTCCTCTATCCGCTCACCGTCGTGTTCGCGCGACTGCCACTGGTCCCCTTTGCGCGGGCGTGCGCGCCGGCCCAGGCGGTCGGGTTTGCGTCGCGGTCGTCGTTGGCCGCGCTGCCCGCCAGCCTCGAAGGCGCGCGCCAGCTCGGGCTGCCCGAATCGCTCAGCGCCTTCTTCCTGCCGCTCGCCGCCTCCATGTTCCGCGTCGGCGGCGCCATCGCGCAGGTGGTCGGCGCGCTGTTTCTGGCGCGGCTCTACGGCGTGGCCCTGGCGCCGCCGCACGTGGTGACGATCGTGGCGATTGCGGCGGCGACCAGCTTCACGATCCCCGGCATCCCGGCGGGGGCGATCATCGTGATGGCGCCGGTCCTTGTCTCGGTTCACGTGCCGGTGGAGGGCATCGCGATCCTCATCGGCGTCGACACGATTCCCGACATGTTCCGGACGATGGCGAACGTGACCGCGTGGCTTGGCGGTGCGGGCGTGATTGCGCGTCGCGCCGGGAAGGCCGACGTGGAACACGCTATACTCTGAGCGTACGCGGTGTTGCAACGCCGGTGGGAGTCGCCATGCACTGCCTGGTGGTCGCCGACGCTTCCCCGGGCCGGCAGATGATCGTGCGCGAGTTGCGCGAGCGCGGCCACGACGTGTGGCTGGCCGAGGACGTCGACCGCGCCTGGCATCTGTGGTCGGAGCATCGCCACCCGCTGGCCGTCGTCGCCGATCGCGTGAACGGTGCCTGCACGATCGACTTCTGCCGCCTGCTTCGGCGCCCCCCGGTCGATCGCCTGACGCTCACGCTCCTCATCGTGCCCGCCCGCCGGGATGCCCGCGAACTGCAGCAGTTCATCGAGGCCGGCGTCGACGACTGGCTGATCGAAGACGCGGATCCGCGGCACACCGCCTTGCGCCTGACGCTCGCCGAGCGCCGCGTGGCCCGCATCGCCGAGCGGCAACACGTCCGTGAGGAGCTGGGCCGCGCGTTCGCGTCGATGGAGAAGGAGCGGACCGACCTGGATGCGCACGTCAAGAGGATACAGAAGTTCGAGAGCCTCGGCGTGCTCGCCGGGTCCATCGCTCACGATTTCAACAACCTCGTCGCCGGCATCGTCGGGCAGGTGTCGCTGATCCTGTCGCAACTGCCGCCGGAGATACCGCTGCACGAACCGATTCACGAGATCGAAGCGGCCGCGACGCGCGCTGCGGAACTGACGCGCCAGCTTCTCGACTATGCCGGCCGCGCCAGCCTGGTTCGCGAACGCGTGCACCTTTCCCTGGTCGTCGCCGACCTCGAGTCGTTGCTCGCCTCGGCGGTCGGGTCGAACGTCTCGATCCATCTCGCCCTTTCGGAGAACCTGCCACCGGTGGTCGCCACCGTCTGCGACCTGCAGCAGGTGCTCATGAACCTCGTGACGAATGCGGCCCAGGCGATTGGCGAGGCGCCAGGCCAGGTGAACGTGACCACCAAGGTGGTTCACGCAGATCGCGACGTGCTGGCGCGCGGGGCTGGCGCCGGGCAGCTGTCGGCGGGCGACTATGTATCGCTGACGGTCGAGGACAACGGCGGTCGCATGGACGATTCGGCAAGGCAGCACATCTTCGATCCGTTGTTTTCGACGGACTTCCCGGGCCGGGGCCTGGGTCTGGCCGCCGTGCTCGGCATCGTCCGGGCGCACGGTGGCACGATCGTCGTCGAAAGCGAGGCGGCGGGCACCACGGTGCGCGTGCTGCTGCCGGTGGCCGCGTCCCCCGGCGAAGGCGGGGTCAGTTCCTAGTGCTTGGTGCTTTGTGCTTGGTGCTGGGTGCGGCGCCTGATGCCGAGTGCGGTGGCGGATGCCGAGTGCTGCGTGCCGGGCGCCGGCGCTCGCTCGCGAGCACCAGGCACGAGGCACACAGCTCTCAGCAGCCGTGCTGTCGTTACGTCGTCGGCTGTACGGGGTCGGGTTCCACGACGACCCTCGTCGTGTAGTCCTTCCCGCCGACCGTGAGCTTCACGACGTAGGTGCCGGGTCCGACCGCCGGACCCGCCATGCCGCCACGCCCGCGGCCGCCCCCGCCGAAGCCGCGGCCGGCCAGGGCCTGCTGCTGCTCGGCGGTCAGCTGCGGTGGATCGCCGGAAAGCGTCCACTGGATGCGGTTGAGACCGGCGTCCTTCGTCGCGCAGTTCTCCGCCTGCTTCTCGGTGCAGGCGTTGAACGTCCGGACCACCCTGCCGGTGAGGTCCGCGATCGTCACCTTCACGTCCGCGGGCGCGGTCTTCAGGTAGTAGCTGATGGCCGTGCCACGCTCCGGGTTCTCACCTCGGAAGTTCTTCTGCCCGCCGATCTGCGGCACGTGGCTGTCGTTCACCCAGGCGATGGCGGCCCTCGGCTGGAGAAGGGTGACGTCGGCCGACGTCACCTTCTCGGTCAGCTGCTGCAGGGGCGTGATGTCGTCGATGATCCAGATGCTGCGTCCGTGCGTGCCGACGATCAGGTCGTTGTCGCGCGGGTGCACCAGGATGTCGTCGATGCGCACCGTCGGCAGCCCGGTCATGAACGGCTTCCACTCGCCACCCTTGTTGAGCGACACGTAGAAGGCGTACTCGGTGCCGAGATAGAGCAGGTTCGCGTTCCTGGGATCCTCCCGGATGACGTTCACGTTGCCGGCCGGCAGGTTTGACGCGATCGGCTTCCAGGTCTTGCCGTAATCGGTCGTGACGAAGACGTACGGCTTGTGGTCGTCGGTGCGATGGCCGTCGAAGGTGACGTAGCAGGTGCCGGCGTCGAAGTGCGAGGCCTCGACACGCGAGACGTGCGTTTCCTTCGGCACGCCCCGGACGTTGCCGGCGACGTTCTCCCACGTGTTGCCGCCGTCGCGGCTCACCTGCACGTTGCCGTCGTTGGTGCCGACCCACAGCACGCCCGGCATCACGTAGGATTCGGCGATCGTCACGATGTTGCTGTAGGCGGCCGCGCCGTCATGCTTCGAGGCCATCGGCGCCTTGCCGTCCACGCCCATGATGGGCCGGTCGTTGCGGCCGATGTTGTTGGTCAGGTCCTTGGTGTAGGTCCAGGTGTCGCCGCGGTTCATCGACTTGAACAGCCGGTCGCCGCCGACGTAGATGACATTCGGGTTGTGCGGTGACATCAGGACCGGCGTGTTCCAGTAGAAGCGGAACTGCGTGCCCTCGGGCGGCAGCGGCACAACGTTGGGCGCCCCGCCGCCCCGGCCGCCGAAGCCCATCTGCTGCGCCAGCGCCGCCTGCACATCCGCCGTTCCCGCAGCCGCACCGCCGCGGCCGCCGGGGTTCGGCCGGATGCTCTGCGTGCGGAGCGTCCGCAGGTCGTGCCGTTGCACGGAGCCGTCCTGCGACTCGGCGTAGACCACGGCCCAGTCAGTGGGATCCTGCTGGGTGTAGAAGCCGTCCCCGCCGCCCACGCTGTACCAGTCGGTGTTCAGGATGCCGTTGCGCGATCGCGGGACGGCGCTGGGCCCGCACCACGACCCGTTGTCCTGCAGGCCGCCGCACACGTAGTACGGCTTCCGCATGTCGGCGCTGATCGCGTAGAACTGGCCGACGGGCATCAGGTTCATGAAATCGAACGTCTCGGCCCGATCCCAGCTGACGTCCAGCCCGCCGTCGTTGCCCACCATTACGTGCCTGCCGTTCTGCGGGTCTATCCAGATCGCGTGATGGTCGCTGTGCGCCACGCCGCGGACCTGCGTGAACGTCTTGCCGCCGTCGGCGGACTTGAAGAACGGCGCGCCGCCCGTGAAGACGATGTCGGCGTTGGAGGGGTCCACGCGGATCTGGCTGTAGTACATCGGCCGGTCGTTGGTGTTGCTCAGGAACCTCCAGGTCCTGCCCTTGTCGTCCGACCGCCAGACGCCGCTCTTCTTCGGATCGGGAGGTGGCGGCTGCTGGGCCTTCTTCAGTTCCGCCTGCGCGGTCTCGAGCGCGCTCTGCGCCTTCAGGACCTCAGCATGCTTCGGTCCGAACTTCTTCGTCAGGTCGTCCAGCTGCTTCTGCGCGTCGTTCACCTTCGTCTGGGCCGCCTGCACCGCCTGCTGCTGGCCGCCGCGGCCGCCGCCACCACCGCCGCGGCCTCCCGGCGTCGCCAGCGTGCCATCGTCGTTCACGCCCGCGCCCGTGCCGCCGCTCGCGCCCACCTCGATCTGGGCGTAGATCACGTTCGGCTTCGTTTCGCACAGCGCGAGGCCGATGCGTCCGATGATTGGATTGTCGGGGAGGCCCGCGGTCAGCTTCGTCCACGTCTTGCCCGCGTCGATCGTCTTCCAGATGCCGCTGGTCGCGCCGCCGCCGTTGAAGCCCCACGGCATCCGCCGCCGCGCATACGAGGCCGCGTAGAGCGTCTTCGCGTCCAGCGGGTCGATGATGATGTCGGTGAAGCCCGTGTTCTCGTCGATGAACTTTACCTTGTTCCACGTCTTCCCGCCGTCAATCGTCTTGAAGATGCCGCGATCCGGGTTCGGCCCGAAGAGGTGGCCGACCGCCGCCACGTAGACGATGTCGGCGTTCTTCGGATCGATGACGACGCGGCCGATGCTCTGCGTCTCTTTCAGGCCGACGTTCACGAACGTCTTGCCGGCATCGGTGGACTTGTAGACGCCGTCGCCGAACGACGAACTCTGACGGTTGTTCGGCTCGCCGCTGCCTGCATAAATGACGTTCGGGTTCGAGCGGCTGATCGCGATGTCGCCGATCGACGAGGTCGGGTAGATATCGAAAATCGGCGCCCAGGTGGTGCCGTTGTTCGTGGACTTCCAGATTCCGCCCGTCGCGTAGCCGACGTAGATCGTGTACGGATCGTTCGGGGCGACCTCGATGTCGTCGATGCGCCCGGCCATGCTCGCCGGGCCAATCGAGCGCCAGTGAAACGTCTTGAGCACCGGGTCAATCGACTGATTGATCGCGGGCACCGGCGCGACCGGCGCCGGTGGGCCTTGCGCCACGAGTCGCACCGCGAGCAGGCCGAGCGCGAGCACCAGGCTGGCGAGCAGCCACCGACCAAGTCTTCGCTTCATGGATCCTCCCCAAAATCTGAAAACGGGGGCAAGGGACGGCCGAATAGGGGTTACGACGCCGGAAGCCCGCTGCTTACGGCGAAAGCTGGGCAATACGATTTGTTCTGGCTACACCTTGTCCAGTGCCTGCTTCAGATCGGCGATCAGGTCGTCGGCGTCTTCAATGCCCACCGAGTAGCGCACCAGGCCGTCGCTGATTCCCGCTTCCAGCCGATCTTCGCGCGACATGCCGGCGTGGGTCATCGACGCCGGGTGCTCGATGAGCGTCTCGACCCCGCCGAGCGAAACGGCCAGCGTCGCGAGCCGCACGTTGTCCATCAGGACGCGCCCGGCCTCCAGCCCGCCCTTCAGCTCGAAGCTGATCATCGAGCCGGGCCCGCTCATCTGTTCCCGCGCCATGTCGTGCTGCGGGTGCGATTCCAGGCCGATATAGCCGATCCAGGCAACTTTCGGATGCGCATCGATCCAATGCGCGATCTTGAGCGCGTTGGCCTGGGCGCGTTCCACGCGTATGCCCAGCGTCTTCAGGCCGCGCAGCACCAGGTAGGCCTGGTGGGGATCCATGTTGCAGCCGAGCGCGCTCATCATCGGGCGAAGCGCCTTGTAGAGCGCCTCGGTTCTGGCCACCAGGATGCCGCCTACGACGTCGGCGTGGCCGTTGATGAACTTCGTGACCGAGTGCAGCGAGATGTCTGCGCCCAGTTCCAGCGGCCGTTGCAGGTAAGGGCTGGCGAACGTGTTGTCGACCGCAACGAGGCAGCCGCGCTCGTGCGCGATGCCGGCGACGGCGCGGATATCGGTGACGATCATCGCGGGATTGGCCGGCGTCTCGATGTACACGAGCCGCGTGTTCGGCCTGAGCGCGCACCGCACCTGGTCCGGCTTGGACGTGTCCAGGTAGGTGTACTCCACACCGAAACGCGTGAAGTGCTTTTCGATCAGGCCGCGCGAAGGCCCGTACACCGAGGCCGTGCCGACGATGTGCGTCCCCTGCGAGAGGAGCGTCATATAGAGGGTTGCCACGGCTCCCATGCCCGAACTGGTGGCAATCGCGCCGTAGCCTTTTTCGAGCTCGGCCACCTGCCGCTCCAGCGCGTCGATCGTCGGATTGCCGAGGCGCGTGTAGATGTAGCCCTCGGCCCGTCCCGCGAACCGATCGGCCCCGTTCTGCGCGTCCCTGAAGGCGAAGGTGGATGTCTGGTAGATGGGAACGGTCGCGCTCCCGTACGGATCGTCCACCGCGCCGGCGTGTATGAGTTTGCTGTTGATGCCCAGGTGATTGGTGTCCATGAAAGAAGACCTCGGAGAGACGGAATGACGTCGAAAAGGGGCAGGGCAGGATAGCACATCAGTGGCGACGGCCGAGCGCCAGCGCAGGCCGATTGAACGAAGGCATCGTTCCGAGTGGTCGGATCGGCCGCGTGCCCGGCGCCGTGCCGGGCACGTCGCGGAGTCCGGGTCTAGACGCAATGCCTTTGGGAAATTCGCGCTGGCGATCCGCCGCAGCCAGCAGCCCGTCCCGTCGCGTGCCGGGCTCCGCGCTCCGGAAAACGTCCCTCCGTCCGCGCTGTTTTTCGGCTCGCGCGTCGGCCTGGCCCGTGTACGCGCGTGATCAGCCGCTACGGGCTGCGGCCGGAAAAACAGCGCTGCCTGCGCTCCGTTTTCATCGCCTTGACCGTCGGAGCGCTCCGCACGGCCCGCTTCGGGACAGGCCGCTGACTGCGCTGCAGCACCAATCGCAATTTCCGAAAGGCATTGTGACTAGACGTCCAGTTCTTCGGCCTCTTCGGCCCGTTCCATGATGAAGCGGAAGCGCGCCGACGCGTCGCGGCCCATCAGCTCGTTGATCACGCGATCCGTGACGAGCTGATCGGCCACCTCCACGCGCAGCAGGCGCCGCGTCTTGGGCGAGAGCGTCGTCTCCCACAGCACCTTCGGCATCATCTCGCCCAGTCCCTTGAAGCGCGTGATCTCCGGCGTCGAGCGGCGCCCCTCGCTGCCATCGGGCCGCGCGGCCCCTGATGCGGCCTTCGCGTGCTGCTTCAGGATCCGATCGCGATGCGCATCGTCGAACGCCCAGCAGGTCTCCTTGCCGATGTCGATCCGGTAGAGCGGCGGCTGGGCGAGGTACACCTTGCCGTTGGCGATGAGCTGCGGCAGGTGGCGGTAGAGGAAGGTGAGCAGCAGCGTCGCGATGTGGTTCCCGTCCGAGTCGGCGTCGGCGAGGATGATGATCTTTCCGTAGCGCAGGCGGCCGATGTCGAAGTTCTTGCTCAGGCCGCACCCGAGCGCCGTCACCAGGTCCGACAGCTCCTTGTTCTCGAGCACCTTGTTGAGCGTGAGGCTCTCGGTGTTCAGCACCTTGCCCCGCAGGGGCAGGATCGCCTGGCGCGCGCGATCGCGGCCCTGCTTGGCCGACCCGCCGGCCGAATCGCCTTCGACGATGAACAGCTCGCTGTCGTCGCGGCCGGGATGCCCGCAGTCGCTCAGCTTGCCGGGCAGCGTCAGGCGACCGGATCCGCCGCTCCTGCGCGTGACTTCCTGCTGCGCGGCGCGGCTCGCCTCGCGCGCGCGAGCGGCCAGGATGATGCGCGCGACGATCGCCTCGGCCAGGCTGATGTTCTCGTTCAGCCAGTGTTCCAGCGCGGGCCGGACCATCGAATCGACCACCGACAACATTTCGGGGTTGTTCAGCCGATCCTTTGTCTGCCCCTGAAACTGCGGCTCCTGCATGAACACACTGAGGACGCCGACGAGGCCTTCCCGAATGTCTTCGGCGGTCAGCGTGACGCCCTTGGGCGACAGGTTGTGCGTGTCGATGAAGTTGCGCACCGCCTTGCCGATGCCGGCCCGCAGTCCGCTCTCGTGCGTGCCGCCCGATCCCGTCGGGATGCCGTTCACATAGCTCCGAATGTGCTCCTCGGTTGCTTCCGTCCAGTCGAGGACGATGTCCAGCCGGATGCCGTTCTCGCGCGTCAGGGTGAACGGCGCCTCGTGAATCGGCTTGGCGGCGCGCTCGGTCAGGATCTTCCTCAGGTAGTCGGCGAGTCCCTCGCTGTGCTCGAACACCTGCCGCTCGCCCGTCGCCTCGTTCTCGAAGGTCACCTTCAGTCCCGTGTGGAGGTAGCTGGCGACCTCGAGGCGTTCTGCGATCAGCACGGGATCGAATTCGATCTTCGGGAAGATGGTCGGGTCCGGATGGAAGTAGACGGTCGTGCCGGTGCCCCGCGCGGCCCCGAGCTTCTTCAGCTGGCCGACGGGCTTTCCCTGGCGGAAGCGCATCTCCCACAACGAGCCGTCGCGCCTGACCTTCGCGACCAGCTCCTTCGAGAGCGCGTTCACGACGCTCGCGCCCACGCCGTGCAGGCCGCCGGCCGTCTTGTAGAGGCCGTGCTCGAACTTCGCGCCCGCGTGCAGCATCGTGAAGATCACTTCGAGCGCGCTCTTCTTCGTCTTCGGATGCCTGTCGACCGGGACGCCGCGCCCGTCGTCGGAGATCGTCACGGACGATCCGTCCGCGTGCAGCGTCACGGTGATGTTCGAGGCGTAGCCGTTCATCGCCTCGTCCACCGAGTTGTCGAGGATTTCCCAGACGAGGTGATGCAGGCCCGTCGTCCCGACGCCGCCGATGTACATGCCGGGACGCTTGCGGACGGGTTCGAGCCCCTCGAGGACGGTGATGTCTTTTGCGGTGTAGGTGTCGGCCATTGCGTGAATGACGAAAAGTCCGAAGTCCGGACGTCCGGAGGTCCGAAGGTCTGCACTTGGACCGTCGGACTTTCGGACCCTCGGACTCTCGGACCGGGGTGATCCTATCAGAACGACGCCGGCAGCGTGATGTCGCCGGTTGGAACGGCGGGGCGTTCGACCGGAATCTCGCAGCGGCCGATCAGCTGACCGCCCTCGGTCTCGATGTCGACGCGCAGCCGGCCGGCCGGGATGCGAACCAGCGCGCAGCTGGTCCACAGGCGGAACCCCTCCTTACGTCCTCCCACCAGGTTGTGCAACGGTGAAGTGTAGACGAGCCGGTCGTTCTCGTACCAGCGATGCGCGACCCGGTCTTCGAGCCCCATGGGCGCCTGAACGGCGGTCAGCGCGTACAAACGGCCCGACCACCCGGGATCCAGGCGTTCGACGGCGCGGCTGATTCGAAGCGCGCGAGCGTTCAGGGTGGGCCCGAACGAGTAGCTCGCCAGCCGTAAGGGTGCGGGCGGGATCAGCGGGCGTGCGAATTCCACGGTCGCGAACAGGGACGCGGCGCTGATCGCGATGACGACCCAGCTGCGCGACGCACGCAGGCGCCGGCGCCCGAACAGGATGGTGACGAACGCCACCAGCGCCAGGCCCGCGCTGGCACGCATCGCCGCGGCGTTGCTGATGCGCCAGACGATGGGCAGCATCACGTTGATGCAGGCGAACAGGTTGAACGCGAAGAACACCGCCATCAGGCCGCGCCGCACCGACAGATGCCGGTCGTAGACGACGTCGAGCGTCGAGATCAGGGCCGACACGGCAACGAAGGCGACAAACAGCATGTTCCACGACCACGCGGTCGCGCTGGCGTAGTAGATCGGCAGCAGGAAGAAAAGCAGTTGCTGGTAGAAGTTCCTCGAGAAGTAGTTGATGACCAGCCGCGCGCGCGTCGCCCAGCGCGACGATTCCGGGGGGCGGTTGACGAGCGCCGGGACGATGAGGGAGGCGATCCAGATGAAGGCGATCTGAAAAACGGCGAAGCGGAGCAGGCCGTAATGGCGGGAACCGAGCCACATCATGCCGGCGCCAACCAGCAACGCCCACAGGCTGTGAAGCCACCAGAAGAGGTCGCCGTAACGCGCGAGGAAGGCCGACACCCGCGACGGGTGCGGCGGTTCGGCGTTGGTGACGCGGTTCAAGGAGGAATGCCCCGATGGTGATCAAGAATGAGGATAACACGGCGATAGTAGCCAGTACTGCCTACTTCAGTCGTATAATTCTCCTGCCATGATCCATCTGCCTTTCAGCCTTCGGCGGGGCCCGCGCGGCGACCTGGGCGCCTTCTTCGGCAAGCTGGAAGTGCGCGTGCTCGAGGCGCTGTGGCGCCGCCGCCAGCCGGCGAGCGTCCGGGATCTGCAGGGGGATTTTCCGGGCACCGCCTACACGACGCTGATGACGACCCTCGACCGGCTGCACCGCAAGGGGGTCCTGGGTCGGATGAAGGCGGGCCGCGCGTTTCTCTATCGTCCGATCTGCACGCGCGACGAGTTGCGTCTCGGCCTCGCCGAGAACGCCATCGGGATCATCCTTGGCACCGGCGTCTCGACGCGGCCCCTTCTCTCGTTCCTCCTCGAGGCGGTCAGCCGGCGTGACGCGGCGGTGCTGGACGAGATGGAACGGCTCGTGCGCGAGAAACGCAATGGGACACCGGCGGAGTCCCAACGGAGAGGGCGATGACCTATCTCACGCTGGGCGTCAGCCTCGCCCTCGCGGCGTTTCTCGTCATCGACGTCATCGCGTCGCTCGTCAGCGTCGTCATCTGGCGCGCCGCGCGCGGCGATCTCGACCGCCTGAGCGCCCGGGCACGCGCCGGCGGCCTGTTCCTGCTGCGCACCTTTCCGTCGACGGCCGCGACAGTCGTGGTCGTCGGTGTGCTCCTCCCGGCGTTCTGCCGGTTCGAGCCCCGCGAAACCAGCGAGATCGTCGGCGACACGCTGGTCGGCCTCGCCGTCGTGTCGGCCGTCCTGATCCTCGCCGGCCTGCGGCGCGGATGGCAGGCGTCGGCCGCCACCCGGCGCATGCTGCACGACTGGCTCGAACACGCGCGCCCCCTCGCGCTGCCGGGCGTCTCCGTTCGAGCCTACGCCATTGCGTCCGAGTTCCCGGTGGTGTCGCTGGTCGGCGTCGTGCGCCCGCGCCTGTTCGTCAGCGAGCGCGTCCTGCGGGCGTGCACGCCCGAGGAATTGTCCGTGATGGTCCGGCACGAGCGCGGCCACCTCGCGTCGGGGGACAACCTGAAGCGGCTGTTGCTGCGCATCTGCCCGAACCTGCTCGCGCTCACCTCGGTCGGTCGCGACCTGGAAGGCCGGTGGAACGAGGCGTGCGAGGAGGCGGCCGACGATTATGCGGCCGGCGCGTCGATGCCTTCGGCCCTGGCTCTCGCCAACGCGCTGCTCCGCGTGGCGCGCATGGCTCCCGCACGCTGTGCATCGCTCGCCTCGCTCACGGCTCTCTACCAGGGTGGCAGCATCGAGCGTCGCGTCAGGCGCCTGGTCGGCCGCGACGCCCCGGGTACCTCCCGGGCGGCATGGCTCGTCGTGGTGCGCGCCCTCGCTGCGGTGCCGTTGGTCTTCGCCGTCGCGGTCCTGCTCGACGGCCATCTCCTGCACAGCGTCCATCACCTCATCGAAGTCGTCGTCGAGACGATGCCCTGACACCGGCAATCCGTAGCCCGTAGTCGGCCCGTCGCCGACAGGCTCGTCTGTGACTTCCGTTTTTTGGCCGGAATTCGTCTCGTCTCGAGAGATTCGGAGTCGGCACAGGGAACGGGTGCCCCACCGCCCGAGCCGGGCTCCGCAGGCGGGGAGAACTCCTCGCAGTGCGTCGTCTTCCGACCTGACGCCCGACGGCTGGCGCGACGGCTCCCCAATGCAGAACCGACGAGTACGGCCGCGTCGGGGGCCCGCCGGCGCGTTGCGCCGGGAAGACGCCGCACCTGCTCGTCGTTCTCCGCCTCTCGACCGCCGCTGCTGCGCAGGGCTCGTTCAGTGGGGCACCCGCTCCCCGCGCCGCGACCCCGAATCGCGGGCGTTGACCAAGCGGCGCCGCGCAGTCACATCCTCGTCTAATCCGGCGAGACTTCGCCGCGGCGCCGCTGACTGCCGTCTACCGACTACCGTCTACCGCGCCCTTCGATCTTCGGCCCCATTTTGCATCTACGACCTCTGGTAGTAGATGGCGCCGTCGTGTACGGTTGGCCGCATTACCTGGATTTCATTTCCGACGGAGTCGAACATGCAGCCTCTGACGCAGCGCGGAAGGCAAGGTCTTCTCGCCAGCTCACTCATCGCGGCCCTCGTCCTGCTGTTGCCGGGTTCCGCCTGGTCGCAGACGGCCGGCCAGCAGAACCCGCCGCCGGCGGCCAGCCAGGCGCAGCCCGCCTCCGGGCAGCAGACGCAAACGACGACACCGCCCCAAAAGCCCACTCAGGAAACGCAGAAACCGCCGGAAGGGCAGCAGGTGCCGCGCGTGAACACCGAAGTGTTCGTGACGGCGCCGCGTCTCGACGTTCCGCTCAAGGACAACCCCGCCGCCACGACGGTCGTCGGCGCGGCCGTTCTCGACTCGATCCCCAGAGCGGTGGGCGCCGAGGAGGCATTGCAGGCGGTGCCGGGCGTCAAGGTGGACAACCAGGCGGACGGCGAACGCGTGCACCTGTCGATCCGCGGGCAGGGGTTGTTGACCGAGCGCGGCATCCGCGGCATCACGGTGCTGCTCGACGGTCTGCCGCTCAACGATCCGACCGGTTTCGCGCCCGACCTGTTCGACGTCGACTGGTCGGCGGTCGAGCGCGTCGAGGTGTTCCGCGGCGTCGCGTCGGCGCTCTACGGCGGTGGTTCGGCCGGCGGCGTCATCAACATCGTGACGCGCGACGGCGGAGCGAAGCCCGCGCAGGGGCAGGCATCGCTGTCACTCGGTCAGTACAACTTCTGGAAGCCGTTCGCAGAGGCGGGCGGGACCAGCGGAGATCTGAACTACCGCGTCTCGGCATCGCTGAATCGCGGCGACGGATACCGCCTTCACACGAACTTCGACGCGTTCAACCTGTATGGAAAGGCGCGCTACACGCTGTCGCCGAAGACGGAGCTGACCGCGATTGTCGCCGGCACGCACTACTACAACCAGAACGCTGAAGGCTTGAACCTCAGCTGGCAGCCCGCGAACTTCGGCCAGGCGGTCGAGTGGCCCCGCATGGCGAACCCCGACGCGATCACCTACAACGAGTACCAGCGCACCAATCGCATGACGATGGGCGTCACCGGGAAGACGCAGCTCGCCGATAACCAGGACCTGACGTTCGACGTGTATTACCGCCGCACGTACTGGACCGAGTCCGTTCCGAGCTCGGTCATCCACCGGACCTACAACACACCGGGCGGCAACGCGCAGTTCACGGTGCACTCGGGCGACGAGCAACTGAAGAACCACCTGTCGGTCGGGTCGGACATTTCCTGGCAGGGTTTCGACGACTACCGGCACCCGAATCTCGGAAACGCCAACGAAGGCCCGGATCTGCTGTCGAACCAGACGATCAGCCAGCGGGGACTCGGCGTCTACGCGCTGGATCGCGTCGAGATCGGCCCGCGATGGGGCGTCATGATCGGCGTGCGGGGAGATCGGATCGACAACGAGCTGACGGATCTGCTGAAGGCGGGCGGCATCGACCTGTCCGGCGACCGGTCGTTCTCGAAGGCGACCGCTCGCTTCGGCGCGTCGTTCAACCCGCGCGAGGATGTCGGGTTGTACGCGTCGTTCGGCCAGGGTTTCCTCCCGCCGGCGACCGAGGAACTCGCGAACAACCCGGACGCGATGGGCGGCTTCAATGTGCACCTGGTTCCGGCGACATCGCGCGGCGAGGAGTTCGGCGTCAGAGGCAGGATCAACCTGTTTACCTACGACGTCGACTTCTTCCACCTGACCACGGACAACGACTTCGGGCGCTATCGCGTCACCTCGCGGCCGCTCGAGACCTTCTACGGCAACCTTGGCGCCAGCCGCCGGTACGGTCTCGAGGCCGACCTCGGGTACTATCCGAATGCCCGGCTTGCGATTCGCGGCGCCTACACGTTCTCCGACTTCCGGTACCCCAACATCCGCTTCATGTTCGACAGCTTCACCGACACGGTGATGCCGAATTCACCGAGGCACCAGGTGGCGCTCGACGTCGAGTACAAGGTGGATGCCCACTGGGTGGCGGGGGCCGACCTGTTCGGCCAGAGCATGCAGTACGTGGATCCGGGCAACACGATGTCGGCCGACGGGTTCACGCTGTTCAACCCGCGCGTCGGCTACCGGTGGGAAGGGAAGGGCTACCTGGGCGAACTGATGCTGCAGGCCCGCAACCTGTTCGGACAGGAGTACTTCGCATTCACCGAGCCCGACCCGGACGGCAACTCGTTCCAGCCCGGCCCGACGCGCGAGACGTTTCTGGGCCTGCGGATCCTGTTCGGAGGAAAGTGATCGTTCTTCCGTGCTTGCCAACCCGTCCGCCTTGCGCTTCACTAGTAGGAGCGTGCTGCGCGTAGCGCGCACACTCCTACCAGCGGAGGACGATGATGGCGGAGATGAGCCGTGAAGAGGCGATCCGCAGGATCGGGGCGCTGATCGGCCGGGTGCCGGTCGCCATGCTGACCACGACGTCGCCGCGCGGGTGGTTGCGCAGCCGCCCCATGGTCGCCCAGCGCCTGCCGTTCGATGGCACGCTGTGGTTTCTCACCAGTCGGACGGCCGCCAAGGCCGGTGACGTGCGCGATCGGCGGCAGGTCAACGTCAGCTACGCTTCTCCGGAACGCGACTGCTACGTGTCGATTGCCGGCATTGCCACCCTCGTGGACGACGGCGCGCGGGTCAGGGCGTTGTGGAATGCGGCCTACGAGCCGTGGTTTCCCAAAGGACCGGACGATCCGGATCTCGTGGCGATTTGCGTCGAGGCCGAAGAGGCCGAGTACTGGGATTCAACCGCGAAGAGGATGGTGCTGGTGTCGGAGCTGCACCAGCCACGGCCGGTGTTCCACGACGTGGAGCCCGGCGCCGGTTACTAGGACTTGACAACTTTCCCGGCATGGGTAACGCTTCAGCCCGCGTCGCGGTACCGGGGATCGGTAACCATCTGTCCGGGGACGACGGCGTGGGCGTGTTGATGGCGCGCGAACTGACCGCGCGCGCCGGTCGGCAGGCCGACTGCCTGGTCCTGGACGCGGGCACGGCGCCCGAGAATTTCACGGGTCCGCTCCGCCGTTTTCGGCCCGATTTCGTGCTGCTCGTAGATGCCGCTCAGCTGTCCGCCGAGCCCGGCACGTCGCGTGGCTCGACTGGCGGCAGACGGATGGCCTGAGCGCGTCCACCCACACGTTCCCCGTCTCGCTCTTGGCGCAGTTCCTGGTCGAGGAGCTGGCGTGCCGCGTGGCGCTGCTGGTGATTCAGCCGGCGCATCTGGCGTTCGGCCGTCCGCGCTCGACGGCCGGCCATCGCGCCGCCGGCCACACGTCGATCGGCTGGCCGGTGCCCGGATGTCGCCGCGCAACGCGTAGGTGAACCGCTGGCTGCTCGTGTCCGGCTGCCAGGCCGGAACGCGCCGCTCGGTTCTCGTTTGTAACCCGTTCGACACAACAGGAATGATGATGCACAGAACCGCACTTCGCTCGGCCCTGCTCGTGCTCGTTCTTCTCGCCCTGGTCGCCGTCGGCGGCACGCGCGCCTACGCCCAGGCGCCCACCCAGGCGCCCACCGCCACCACCGCCACTGTCCCCACCGCGCCGCCGGCCCCGGCCGATGTCGCCGCCGCGCCCGCTGATGCCAAGAAGACGTCGTCCGGGCTCGCCTGGAAGGTGTTGAAGCCGGGAACCGGCACCGTGCACCCGGCGCCCGCCGACAGGGTGACCGTGAACTACAACGGTTGGACGACGAACGGCCGTATCTTCGACAGCACCGACATGCGCGGCAGGCCGAGTTCTTTCATCGTTGGCGCCGTGCTGCCGGGGATGTCGGAGGCGATCAAGCTGCTGACGGTGGGCGAGAAGGGGCGGTTCTGGGTTCCCGAGAAGCTTGCGTTCAAGAGCGCGCCGGGCAAGCCGCAAGGGATGTGCGTGTTCGAGATCGAACTGCTCGACATCCAGTCGGGCATGCCCGAGCTGAGCCAGACGGCGCCATCCGATGTCGCGGCGCCGCCGGCCGATGCCCAGAAGACGAAGTCCGGGCTGGCGAGCAAGGTGATTCAGGCCGGAACGGGGAAGAATCGCCCGAAGGCGAGCAGCATGGTCACCGTCAAGTACGTCGGCTGGACGCCCGACGGCAAGATGTTCGACGCCTCGGCCGTGCACGGGGGCGATGCGACGTTCGGGCTCAACCAGGTAATCCCGGGTTGGACCGAGGGAGTGCAGTTGATGGTGGAAGGCGAACACCGCCGGTTCTGGATTCCCGGCAACCTCGCCTACGACAACATCAACGCGCCAGGCGCGCCGAAAGGCATGCTGGTGTTCGACGTGGTGCTGGTCAAGATCCAGTAGTCACGGAGCTGCCGACCAGACAGATCGATGGGATCGGGGATCGGGGGGCGAAGGCCAAACCCTGATCCCTGATCCCGGATCCCTACGCATCGCCTCACACCACCACCGCCGGAATTTCCATCTCCCCCCGGCTGAACACGCGCAGGAAGGCGTCGACGACCGTCGGGTCGAAGTCGGTGCCGGAGCCCTTCGCGATAATCTCCTTCACATCCAGCGGCGACATCGCCTTGCGATAGGGGCGGTCGCTCGTCATCGCGTCATAGTGATCGGCGACGGCAATGATCCGCGCTTCCAGCGGAATCTGGTCGCCGGCCATCGGCGTGTAGCCCGAGCCGTCGAACTTGTCGTGGTGCGCGAGGATGATCGGGATGACCCGCCGCAGCGATCCGCCGATTGGCTCGAGCAGCATCGCGCCCCGCCTGGCGTGCTGCTGGATCTCCCGCAGTTCGTCCTCCGTCAGTCGGGCAGCCTTGTAGAGCAAGTCGCGGCTCACCTCGAGCTTGCCAATGTCGTGCAGCAGCGCCGCCGCGCGCACGTCCTCGACGCGCTCGCCGCCCAGGTCCATCGCTTCCGCGATCTTCGCGGCGTAGATCGACACCCGGTACGAGTGGTTCTCGGTGTACTTGTCCTTCGACACGAAGTGCCGGAGGATGAGCAGCAGGCCGTGGTACGTCTCGCGCAGCTCGTGCAGCTGCGTCGTCTTGTGATCGTAGAGGGCGCCCATCAGGTTGCCGGTGATCACGAGGATGCCGCCCCACGCGGCGATGTCCAGCCACCGGCCGAGGCCAGCGGGCAGATCCGAGCCGCGCGCGAAGGCCGTGGCGTTGGCGGCCGTCAGCAGCACCACCAGCAGCACGCTGGCGAAAGCGGTCAGCGTCGCGTGCCGGCGGCCGTAGAGATAGGCCGAGGCGACGGTCGGCAGCGTGTAGAGACCGAGCAGCATCCGGCCGGATGAGATGGCGAGATTCAGGATCAGCGCGATGACGAAGAGCGAAAGCAGCAGCCAGAGTTCCTTGTTGACCTGCTCTAAGCGACGTAGCGTCGACGCTTCCATTCGTTGACCCCCCGGCGGTTGCGCTGGGCCGGCCTCTGCTGGCGAGGGCAGACCCTACCCCTTCCGGAAGGCCAGCTATCAGGGTATCGGCGGAAGGGGGAATATCCTCCAGAGGCCGGGCTGAAGGATGCGACGCGAGCGTTCTTAAGAAATCTTCAGGCGGCGCCGCCCACGGCACAAGGCTATATTACGGCCGTCCCCGGAGAATCGCATGCCGGCGCACGCCCGTCTCGCATTGCTCGCGGTCGCACTCCTGCTTGGAAGTCCGGGCGGTTCCCGCGCCCAGCCCGCGCCGGTCCGCGTCGCGGTTACCGGCACCGTTCAGGATCAAACTGGCGCGGTTCTCGCCGGTGCTGACGTCGTGCTGATCGGTGGCGCCGGGACGCCCGACCGGACGGTCAAGAGCGACGGGTCCGGCGTTTTCCGCTTCGACAATGTTCCGGCCGGGGCATGGGAGTTGCGCGCGCAGTATCAAGGATTCAAGCCCACCTCGGTGCGACTGCGTGTGGGACCGCGGCCGCCGGCCCGGCAGAAACTCGTCCTGGCGCTGGCCAGTATCAAAGAAGAGATCACCGTTGGCGACCGGGCGGTCGATACCGCGGCCAATCAGAACCGCGACGCGATCGCCGTGGACCAGAAGCTGCTGAAGGATTTGCCTGTGTTCGATCGGGACGTCGTGGGCGCCGCATCGCGGTTCCTCGATCCCGCAGCGGCGGCTACGGCGGGCACGACGCTGGTCGTTGACGGCATGGAGGCGCGGAAACTCGGCGTGTCGGCGTCGGCGATCCAGCAGATCAAGATCAACCAGGACCCGTACGCGGCGGAATTCGCCCGGCCAGGCTCGGGCCGAATCGAGGTGACAACGAAAGCGGGCGCCGAAGAGTACCACGGGGAATTCAATCTGACGTTTCGCGACGCGCGCCTGGACGCGAAGAACGCGTTTGCTGCGACGCGCCCGCCCGAGCAGCGGCGAATCTACGAGGGCGTCCTGGGCGGCCCGATCCGCGGCAAGACCTCGTTCCTGCTGTCGATCAACCGGGAAGAGCTGGATGTGCAGGCGATTGTGTTCGCGGTCGACCCGACGGGCCCGGTTCGCGCCAACGTGCCGACGCCGCAGCGCAATCTCGAGATGTCGGGCACGATTACACATCCGTGGAACGGGAACAACACGACATCGATCCGCGCCACTTATCAGAACGAGACGAGCCAGAACGATGGCGTTGGCGGCACCGCGCTCCCGGAAGTCGGCTCGAATGCACGCGATCACGAAGAGGAGATCATCCTGAGTCACCAGGCGGTCCTGACGACGAAGCTGGTCAGCCAGTTCCGGTTGCTGCTCGGTCAGGACCACCAATCGACCATCAGCCTCAACCAGGCGCCTCGGATTGCGGTGCTGGATGCATTCACCGCCGGCGGCGGCCAGAGTGACGCGATCGAGACCGAGCATCACTTCACGCTGAACGAGACCATCACCTGGTCCTCGGGCCGGCACGTCGTGAAGAGCGGCTTCAGCATCCCCGACTGGAGCCGCCGGGGATTCGACGATCGCACCAATTTCGGCGGGACGTTCTCTTTCGCGACGCTGGAAGACTACCGGGCGGGCCGGCCATACAGGTTCGAGCAGCAGCGCGGCGACGGCGCACTGGCTTTCATGCACGAGATCGCGGGCGCATTCGTTCAGGATCAAATCGCAGCGCGCCGCAATCTGTCCGTCTCGCTCGGACTGCGCTACGACTGGCAGAACTTCTTCGGCGACAACAACAATGTCGTTCCCCGGGCGTCGTTCGCGTATGCGCCCGGTTCGAAGCCCGGAACGGTCATTCGCGGCGGCATCGGCCTCTTCAACGACCGCACGGGCGAGGGTCCGATCTCCGACGTCCTGCACTCCCGGCAAGGCCGGCTGTTTCGATACGTGCTGCTGGATCCTGGCTATCCGGATCCACTGACGCAGGGAACGTCGATTACCGATGAGCCCACGAGCCTGGTGCAACTCGCGCCGGATCTCAACCTGCCGCACACGATGCAATACAGCCTGGGCGTCGAGCGTGAAATCGTCAAGGGCACGACGGTGGCGATCAATTACACGGGCGCTCGCGGCTACGACCTGTTCAGATCGCGCGACATCAACGCTCCGCCGCCGCCCCTGTACGCCGCCCGGCCCGATCTGGCGCACGGCGTCATCCGCCAGATCGAAACCAGGGGGTGCATGCGGAGTCACTCGCTGCAGATGACGCTGCGAGGCAAGGCTACCCGGTTCTTCAGCGGCTCGGTGCAGTACGTCCTCGGACACGCCATGAACGACACGAACGGCATCGGGTCGTTCCCCGCCAACAACTACGACCTCTCGGGCGAATGGGGGCGCGCGGGCTTCGATCAGCGACACCGATTCGAGCTGATCGGCACCATCAAACCCGGACCGTGGTTTACGCTGGGCGTGGCGCTCTCGATGCGATCCGGCCGGCCCTACAGCCTCACGACCGGGCGCGACGACTACAACACGGGAACCGCCAACGCGCGTCCGCCCGGCGTGGCGCGCAACACGCTGACAGGACCGGGATCCGCGCAACTCGACCTGCGGTGGTCGCACGAGTTCCCGCTGACCGCCTCGAACAGAGACGAGGGTCCCAAGGTGACCCTCGGCGTGGACGGCTTCAACGTCCTCAACCGCGTGAACTACTCGGGCTACGTCGGCAACCTCAGTTCGCCGTTCTTCGGCCGTGCGATCGCGGCACAGCCGCCGCGCAGGATGCAGCTGTCGCTCCGGTTCGAAATGTAGGCAGGGTTTCTAACATGACGAAACGCGGCGCGCTGACCCTGCTCGCCATCGCCTGCTTCTCTGCAGTACTGGCCGCCCAGTCGCTTGCCTCGGCCCAGGTGCCGGCCGTCGTCAAGCAGGCACTTCGCGCGAAGTTCCCGGCCGTCCGGCAAGTGGCCTGGAAGATGAAGGCCGACAAGAACTACGAGGCGGAATTCACTGTCACCAAGGCCGAGGTTGCGGTGAAGTTCGACGCAAGCGGCAAGTGGCTGGAGACCGAGACGGCTATTCCGGCGTCAAAGGTTCCCCCCGCCGTGCGCGAGACGATTGCCCGGCGGTTTCCGGGCCACAAGATCATCGAGACGCAGGACCTGCAACGCTGGAACGACCAGCGGCTCGTGTACGAAATCCACCTGGAGAACGCGAAGGAGATCGTGAAGGCCCAGTTCTACGATGACGGCACGGTGATCACGCAATCCGCGAAACCGAAACCCGTCAAGGGGAAGTAGCCGGCGGCCGGAAGCCCGGATCACTGCGCCGGCCGGCCGCGAACTGTGAGCTCCAACGTGCCGTCCTTGATCAGCCCGACGCCCGGCGCGTACAGCTTGAACTCGCGCGCGCCGGGTTCGAGCGGCGTCGTCTCTTCCGTCTTCAGGCACTTCTCGAACGTCCCCGCCGGCGTCCTCAGCCGCTCGGAGAGACTCACGATCTGCGCGCGGTCCATGGCGACGCCCGGGGCCAGTTCCTGGTAGAAGCGCAGGCCGACGGCCGGCGAGCCGGGCATCATCAGGCCGAACTTCGCGCCTTTCGACCCGTGCAGCCAGGCGCCCTCGTGCCCGATGATCTTGCCGGCCCTGTAGACGTCCACCTCCTCCCCGAGGTAGTACACGTTGTTGGTGCCCTTTTCGATCGCGAAGTAGTTGCGCGACACCTCGACAAGTGCGCCCGCCTGCGTCTCGCGCTCCTCGACGACTCGCGTCTCCACGCCGCCGATGGTCTTCGTCTCGTTCAGCACAGTGACGACGAGGCGCACGGGCTTGCCGTCCTCCTTGCCTTCGAGGGTTAGTGCGTAGCCCGGCTTCAGGATGAAGTACGTGTTCTCACCGACTGTCGACAAGTCTGCGAGCTTCACCGCGAACGACTGCAGCCAGGGTCGTGGCGTCGATCGCTGGGTGTGCGCAGGGCGCGAACCGGCGCACAGGACGAGCATCAGGCAGAGACAGCTGCCCGGCAGAGACACGCGGCCCATGCTGGTGACTCCTTTTTGACGAAGGGGCGAACGAGAGCCGCCCCTTCGGGCCGGTTGTCGCGCGGAGGGCTCCACGCTCCGCCGCTATTTTTTCGGTGCCTTCTTCGCCGCCGGCTTCTTTGGTTCCGGCTTCTCCGGCGGTACCAGCTTGCCGTCAGGCATGAACGCGACTTCCGTTTTCGGCGCGCCCGAGAGCGCCATCTCGTATTCGACGGTCTCCCCGCGTGTCAGCTTCTCGGCCTTGGTGATCTTCGCCTTCGGATACAGCTTTTTCAAGGCGTCACTCACCGGCGCAGGCAGATCCGCGGGTTTCATCGCCTCTTCAATCTCCACGACGGTGCCGTCCGGGTTGTAGATCAGGTCGCGGTTCAAGCCCTGGTCCACGCTCTCGACTTCGTACACCGTTTTGGCGCCCTCGGTCTCCTTCGCCGTTCCCGTGATCTTCGCGTTCGGGTACGCCTTCTGGAACGCTTCGGTGATAGCGGGCGGCAGCTGCACTTTTGCGGCGGGCTTCTTGGCTTCCGCCTGCTCGCTCTTCTCCGCGGCTGGTTTCTTCGCCGGTTTCTTCGCTTCCTGCGCGGCGACGCCCGCGGCCAGGCACAGCGTCAGTGCGGCAACGGTTCCCAATCTCCAGAACAGCTTCACGGGTGTCCTCCAGTTGAAAGGCGGAGGGCGAAAGGCGGCAGGCGGTGGTCGTTCCGCCTATCGCCTGACGCCTCACGCCTGTTGTGGGTTCCCCCTGGGCAGCACGATGCGAAACACGGTTCCGGCGGGCTGCGCGCATTCCACTTCGATCCGCCCGCCGTGCGCTTCCACTGCCGATCGCGCAATCGACAACCCAAGCCCGGCGCCGCCGGCGCCGCGCGACCGTGATTTGTCGATTCGGTAGAACCGCTCGAAAATCCTCTCGATGTGTTCGGGCGCGATGCCCGGGCCGGTGTCCTGCACCGTCACCGTGACATCCGATGGCTCAGCGGCCACGACGATGCGTATCTGTCCGTGCGCCGGGCTGTACTTGATGGCGTTGTCCACCAGGTTGATGAGCGCCTGCCGCAGCACGAGGCGGTCCGCCTGCACGACCACCGGCTGCGGAGCCTCGATCGTCACCGCCTGCTGTTTGTCCTCGGCGAGGACCGACAGGTGCTCGACCACTTCGCGGGCCATTCCGCCGAGATCCACCGGTTCCCGCAGCAGGCGAGCTCCACCGCTGTCCGCGCGCGCCAGCGTCAGCAGGCTCTCGACCAGGCGGTTCAGACGGTCGGCTTCTTCCAGCATGCTGCCGATGATCTCGTGATACTCCTGGGAGCTGCGCGGTTCCCGGAGACCGACCTCGCCGACGGCGCGGATGGCGGTGAGCGGCGTGCGCATCTCGTGCGAAGCATCGGCGGTGAAGCGTCGCAACTGCTCGAACGAGGCCTCGAGACGGCTGAACGTCGCGTTGAACACCGAGGCGAGGTGGCCAAGTTCGTCGTCCGGGTTGTCGATGGGCAGGCGATCGGCGAGGCGAGCGGCCGTAATTCCGCGGGCGGCGGTTGTCATCCGGTCGATCGGCGCAAGCGCGCGGCGGGCCACGAGGTACGCGCCGAATCCGGCGATCCCGCAGGCGATCGGCAGGCCAAGGAGGAGCACGACCAGGAGGCCACGCGTTTCGCGTCGCACCCGCTCCTCCGACCGCGCAATTCGCACGATCGCCGCGCCGCCCGCGAGATCCCCGCGCCCCGTCAGTTCTCGCAGCCAGGTTCCGTCGGGTGCCTGCGCCGATCGAAATGAAGGCCGAACGGCGACACCGCCGGAAGCCCAGGCGGCCACTGGCGCCGGCGCGAGGGCATCGCGATAGAGTGGCCGGCCGTCAAGGGCCCAGACGACCACCCACGGTCCGGCGCTGGTGTCGGGATCTGCGGGGTCTGGCGGTTCGCGATCGGCGATCAGGTACGACAGGGTTCCGTCCGGGTTGCGGGCGAAGGCGTCCTCGGCCCGCTCGAAATCCTCGTGAAGCTGGCCATCAAGGTTGGCCATCAGGCTGTGCCTGACGAAGACGAAGACGCCGCCGGCGTAGAGGGCCAGGACGGCGACGAGCGCGACCAAATGCCAGAGCGCCAGCCGCACGCGGACGCTTCGTGGCCGCCAGGCGATCGTCATGGCTCCTCCTTCCGCAGGATGAACCCGACGCCCCGCACGGTATGGATCAACCGGATGGGGAAGTCCTGATCGACTTTTCGTCGCAGGCGGGCCATGTGCACGTCGATGACGTTGTCGAGCGGCGTCCCGCGATGCGGCTCCCGCCACACGTCGCGCGCAATCATCTCGCGCGAGACCAGCGCGCCCTGGTGCCGCACCAGATACTCCAGCAGGTCGAATTCTCGCGGCGTCAGATCGATTTGCCGTGATCCACGCCGGACCGTGCGCCCGACACGATCAACTTCGAGGTCCGCCAGGTGCAGCCGCAGCGCGGCCTCCGCACTGCCGCGTCTCAGCAGCGCGCGGACGCGCGCGACCAGCTCCGGAAAGGCGAACGGCTTGACCAGGTAGTCGTCCGCGCCGGCGTCGAGCCCGTCCACGCGATCCTCGATGGTGTCGCGGGCAGTCAGGACGAGCACGGGAACCGCGGATCCGCGCGCGCGCAGTCGCCGCAGCACCTCGATGCCGTCGCAGCCCGGCAGCATCAGGTCGAGCAGGACCAGATCGACGCCCTGCGCGGCGAGTCGAAGAGCGTCGTCGCCCGTCGAGGCGAGCACGACGCCATAGCCTTCGGCTTCCAGCCCTTCCCTGACCGCCTCGGCCACCTTCAGCTCATCCTCGACGACGAGGATCGACGCAGTCGTCACGCGCAGAAGGATAAGCCGCGACGCCCGCCGGGGCGGCTGAAGATTTGTTCAGGCATGTATCATCGGACCATCGGGCCGTTGCCGGCGATCGCCCGGGCCGGCTACGCGGTGCAGCACGTCGCGCTCGCGCTCCCGTTGTTCATCGGCGGCACCATCAAGATCGTCTATGACGTGCTGCTCCGTGCGGCGTTCCGCCATGTGGGGCCGCCGGAGGAACGCGACTGAACGGCGCGTCGCGATCGCTGGCTCACCTGCGCGCCGGCTCCACAGGCGAGAACCGCAGCGGAGCGGATGCGGCCCCCGTCGAGCCGCTACGCAGGCGACGCGTCGCGATCGCGTTGGCCTCCGCGTGCCGGGCTTCGCCCTCGGGAGAACGTCGCTCCGTCCGCTCCGTTTTCCTTGACCGACCGTCCGAGGGCTCCGCACGGCCCGCTTCGGGCAAATCGTTCGTTCCGGTGGCCGGCGGACGACCGGACAGGCCCCGCAAGACGAGCGCCGATTCCGAATCGCATGGAGCGACTTGGACGCGGTGCAGTGCCCTCGTTGTCTGTTCGGGGGGATTCGCAATCGTGGGGCTACGCCACAGGTGCCGGCCGGCGCTTGCCGACCAGCAGGATCAGCGTCGGTACGAAGACCAGCGTGATGATCGTCGAGACCGACAGGCCGCCAATGACCGCGATTGCGAGCGGCTTCTGCATTTCGGCGCCCGCGCCCAGGCCGAGTGCGAGCGGAAGCAGCCCGAACAGCGTGCACAGCGTCGTCATCAGGATTGGGCGCAGGCGGATGCTGCCAGCGCGCACGAGCGCCTCGATCGGATCCGCCTCCTCCTCGCGCAGCCGGTCGGCGTAGTCGAGCAGGATGATGCCGTTCTTGACGATGAGGCCGATCAGCAGGATGAGCCCCATGAACGACGACACGTTCAGCGGCGTGCCTGTGATAATGAGCAGGCCGAACGCGCCGACCAGCGACAGCGGCGCCGCCGACAGGATGATGAGCGCGGAGCTGTAGCGGCGGAACTGCGCCACCAGCACGCCGAAGACGAGCAGCACCGCGACCGCCAGCACCAGCAGCATCGAGTGGAACGACTCCTGCTGGCTCTCGTACAACCCGCCGATCGCGTACGAGTACCCGACCGGCAGCTTGATCTGATCCATCATCGCGCGCACGCCGCGAACGGCGCCGCCCAGATCCCCTCCATCGAGACGCGCGGTCACCGGCACCATCTGCCGCAGATCTTCGCGGTGCAACTCACTTGCGCCTTCGGCGGTCGCCAGATCGACCGCCGCGCTCAGCGGCACCACGCCGCCGCCCGGCGTCACGAGCGGGAACTGGCGCACCCACTCCGGATTGAACCGATCGCGGTCCGGGTAGCGCACGCGCACGTCGATCAGCCGGTCGCTGCGCCGGAACTGCGTGGCGATCTGTCCGAGCAGGCCGGTAGCGAGCTGCGACGCAATCTGATCGGTCGTGAGCCCCGCCTTGGCCGCGCGCGTCGGCTGCACCCGCACATCGAGCTCGGGGTTCCCGCGCTGCGGCTTGACGATGTCCACCACGCCGTGGATTTTTTTCATGCCGGCTTCGACCCGCTCCGCGATCGCCGACAGCGTGTTGACGTCCTCGCCGAACAGCTTCACCTCGATCGGCTCGGGATTCCCTTCGAGATCTCCTAACATGTCCTGCAGGATCTGGACGAACTCGATCGTCATGCCCGGCAGCTTCGCGGCGAACTGTTTCCGCAGATCCCCGATGACCTCCTCGGCCGTTCGGGTGCGCTGCGACCGGTCCTTGAGCCTGACGATGATGTCGCCGCGGTTCTGCGCCGTCGCGAACAGCCCCAGTTCCGCGCCGGTGCGCCGCACGAAGCTGGAGACCTCGGGCGTCTGCTTCAGGATTCCCTCGATGCCGCGAACCATGTTATCGGTCTCCGGCAGCGACGTGCCTTCCGGCGTCCAGTAGTCGATCACGAAGCCGCCTTCGTCCATCGCCGGCAGGAAGCCCGTTTCGAGGCGGAAGTAGAACAGCACGCCGATTGCGGCGACCAGCAACGTGACCGCGATCACGATGCGCGGGTGATGCAGCACGCGGCGCAACATGCGCCCGTAGCGGTCCGACAACCAGATGAGGCCTGCGCTGTGCTCGCGATGCCCGCTCAGCACGGACGCCGCAGCATTCGGGATGAAGAGCAACGCGTAGACGAGCGACAGCAACACCGCGGCAGCCAGCGTCAGCGAGAGCGCCGCGAAGAACTGGCCGACAACGCCCTGCAGCATGCCGAGCGGCACGAAGACAACCACCGTCGTCAAGGTGGAGCCGACCACGGCGGCCAACAGTTCCTGCGTGCCGAATTCCGCCGCCTGCACGGCGGGCTGATCAGCCGTTCGGTGGCGGTGGATGTTCTCGATGACGACAATCGCATTGTCGATCACGAGACCAATCGCTATGGCGAGGCCACCGAGCGACATCAGGTTGATGGTGCCGCCGGCCAGGTGCAGGATGAAGAAGGTGCCGATGATCGTGAGCGGCAGCGTCGTCGCAGCGATCGCGGTGATGCGCCAGTCGCGCAGGAACGCAATCAGCACGAGCACAGCCAGGAAGCCGCCGATGAGCAACGCGTCGCGGATGCTGGCGACCGCGGACGTCACGAAGGCCGCCAGATCGTAGACGACGTCCAGCCTGAGAGCGCCGGGCAGCGACTTCGCGTAACTGCGCAGCGCCTCGACGACCCCCGTCGTGACGCCGTTGATGTTCCCGCGGATCTGGCGCGCGACGGTGATGACCGCGCCTGGCTTCCCGCTGGCGCTGATGAGGACCGTGCGATCCACCACGCCCTCGCGGACTTCGGCCAGATCGCCGACGTACACCGGCGTCTGCTCGTGAAATGCCACGACGACGTGCCGGACGTCATCGAGCGAGGTCAGCTCGCCGGTGGCGAGCACCAGGTACTGCAGGTAATTCTTCGGGAGGCGGCCGACCGAGGTCACCTGATTGCTCGCCTTCAGAGCGTCGGCGACCTGCTGCAGCGACAGGTGATTGGCGTTGAGCGTCTCGGGATCGACGATGACCGAGATCTCGCGTTCGTCGCTGGCCAGGACTTCGATGTTGGCGACGCCAGGCACGCGGCTGATGACGGGGCGGATCTGGAACTCTGCGATGTCGCGGATGTCCGGCGCCGGCAGGTTGCCCGTGACGTTGATCTGGAAGATCGGAAACAGCGACGGCGTCATCCGCTCGACCTGCAGCTGCGTGTCCGCCGGTAGTTCCCCCTTCACCTCGTCCACCTTCGCCTGCATCAGCTGCAGCGCGTACGGCATGTTGGCGTCGGGGTTGAAGATCACGGAAATTTCGGTCGCTCCGCGGATGGTCCTCGATCGCACGCGCCGCACGCCCAGGACGGATCGTGCGGCTTCCTCGAGCGGCCGCGTGACGGCCAGCTGCATCATGCGCGGCGCGAGATCGCCGGCCTTCGCGACCATGACGATGCGCGCGAACTCCACCTCGGGGTAGATGTTGCTCGGCAGCGTCGTCATCGAGTAGATGCCGGCACCCGTCAGCAGGATGACGCCCAGCACGATCGCGCGGGCGTTGCGAATGGCGAAGCGCGCGACGTTCATGACCCTTTGGCTACTTTGGCTTTGTCGCCGAGACCGTGGATGTTGGAGGTGAGGACCATTTGTCCTTCGGTGACGCCGGAGAGGATCTCGACCGCGTCGGGCGTTTCGATGCCGAGCTTCACGGCCGTGCGTTCGGCGATATCGCCGTTGAGGACATACACCGCCGGCCCCTCCGTGTCGCGCGTAACGGCGGAGGCCGGCACGACGAGCGCGTCCTTGTGCCGCTCGGCGGGGATGCGTGCCTGCGCGAACAGCCCGACCTTCAGCAGCCGATCCGAGTTGCGGATCCGGATGCGGGCGACGGCGCTGTTGCTCGCCGGATCGACGGCCGGCGCGATCGCGATCACCTGGCCGTCGAACGTCCGGCCGGGGAACGTCTCGGAGGTGATCGTCACCGGCTGACCGATGCGAACTGCCGCCAGGTATTCGGCTGGAACGTTGGCGGCGAGTTCGACGAGATCGAGGTTGGCCACCTCGACGACCGGCTGCCCGGCGGTGCCGTCCACCTGCTCGCCGACGGCAACGAGGCGCTTGACGACTTGGCCGGCGATCGGCGAGGTGATGCTGGCGCGGTCGAGGCTGCGGCTGGCGATGTCGAGGCCGGCGCTCGCCTGTTCGACCCCCGCCTGCGCCGTGGCAAACTGCGACCGCGCGTCCTCGACCTCCTTGCCCGCCGCGATCCCCTGTTTGAACAGGCGGTCGGTGCGGTCGAGATTCGCCTTTGCGTTCTCGAGCGCGGCTTTCGCCTGATCGAGGGCGGCCGAGGCCTGGCGGCGCTGATCCTCGAGCGGAAGGCGATCGATCTCGGCCAGCACCTGGCCCTTGCGCACGCTGTCGCCCTCCGCGACCCTCATCGCGACGACGCGGCCGGCGACCAGGGCGCTGATCTTCACGTCCTGGTTGGGCGCGGCGGCGATCGTCCCGCGCACGATCAGTTCGCGCGTGATCGTCTGACGAGCGACCTTGGCCACCTCCGCAAAGATCGTCGGCACCTCCGGTGCCTTCACCTCGTCTTCGTTGCCCGCCTTTCCGCAGGCCGGGAGCAGGAGCAGGGTACTCAGCACCCAGCACACAGCACCGCACCGAGCACCCGCCTTCGCTCGCGCCGCAGACCAGCGAGCTACGGCGTGGCAGGCACGCGGCACTCCGCACTTCGCACTACTTAATCGGCGCACCAATAATCTCCTCGAGATCGGCAATCGCGGTCTGGAACTCGGCCAGCGCCTGGAGGTACTCGCGCCGTACCTCGCGCAGGTTGCGCTGGGCTTCGAGCACGGTGAGCAGCGGGTTGCGACCCAGCTTGTACCCCTCCTCGGCCAGCCCCTCGATCGTCGTCGCGGTCGGCACGATCTGATCGCGGTAGACCTCGACCTGCTTCCGCTGCGCCTGCAGCCGTGCCCAGGCGCCGAACACCTGGTTCTCGACGGTCCGCCGCCCCGCTTCGTGCGTGGCCTGCAGCTGCGAGACGGTCGCCGTGGACTGCGCGATCTCTCCCTGGTTGCGCGTGAACAGGGGAATCGACAGGGTGAGCGCGCCGCTGAGCCCCGAATTGAACTCGCCGGGCGCATCGAAGACGCCGCCGATCGAGAAGACGGGCGTCGGCACGCGCTCGGCGCGCAGCTGGCTCGTGCGACGCTGTTCGATGGCGATCTCGCGCTGGCCGCGCAGCAAATCGACGTTGGACGTCTCCGCGATCTTCATCGCCTCGTCAATCGATGCCAGCGCGGGCGGTTGCGTCATGTCGCCGGCAACGGCAAGCGCCACCTCGGCCGGCTGGTTGAGGACCGCGTTCAGATCTGCCTGCACAGAAACCCGATCGCTTTGCGCGAGGTCGAGATCGGCCTGCGCGCGCGCAACGCCCAGATCGCCCTCCATCGCTTCGACCCTCGGCGCGGCGCCCTCGCTGAAACGGGCGTTCGCGGTGTCGCGGACGCGCCGGGCGATGGCGAGCACCGCCTCCGCGTTCCGCACCCGTTCGTCGGCGCCCAACAGGCCGTAGAACGCCTGGCGAAGGTTGCGGCGCAGCGTGCGCTGCTCGCTGCGGACGTCGAAGTCGGCCAGCGACAGCTCTTCCTGGGCAACCTCGATGCGGCGCGCCCGCTTGCCGCCGATCTCGATGGGAAAGCCGAGCGACACCACCTCGTGCGGGACGTCGCGGCTGGCCTCGAACGAGAACTCCGGGTTCGGGTACTGGCGCGCGACGCGCACGGCCGCCTCGCGGATGGCCCGCTGGCGCATCGCGGCCGCGAGTCCGAGGTTGCGGGCGGTGGCGAGATCGAGCGCGGCCTGGTAGGAAAGCGCGCCCGCAGGTGGCGCCTGCGCGGCCGGAGCCGGGCGCGCCGGCACTTGCGGCTCCGCGCCGTGCGCCGCGACGCCCAAGGCGCACACGGCCAGCATCGCGGCGATCGCCACCGCGGCGACAGCCGGCCGGCAGACCCCACGACAGCGCGACAAGGTCATCGGGAAGCGCGTGGGAGAGACCAGGGTTGACAAATCACACATGCATACGACGGCCGTTTGAGGGAGTTTACTGCAGATTGCAGCGCGGCGATCCTGAACGTATTTTCAGTTGAGATGTGGGGTCCGGCTTCAGCCGGATTGCGGCGAGGCTCGCAGGGCAGGTGGGGCGGGTCGGGTAGGTGGGGCGAGTGGGGAGGAGAGGAAAAGGCCCGCCCCTGCTGCCTGCCTACCGTCTAGTGTCTACTTCTCTACTCGCTACCCGCTACTCGCTGCTTCGTCTTACTTCTCACGTCGCACCGTCAGCAGGTTGCGCGCGATCGAGAAGATCCACCCGCGTTCATGGCCGACCGCCCCCCCGTTGGCCAGGGCGCGCACCACCCGCAGGAACACGTCCTGGGCCAGATCGTCGGCAACATCCCGCCGCCCGGTCATGCGCACCAGGTATCGGTAGACATCCTGATGGTGGCGGGCAAAGACGTCCGCGGCATTGATGGTGGCCACTCGTGCCTCTCACCTGTGAAGACGTCAGACGGCCCGAAAAGTGTCACAATTGACGCGCCGCGGCAACAGACCTTGACATGAGCGTCGCCCAGGGTGCTCAATTTCGCCGCCGCTAATGAACGATCAGCTCCGCCGTCCTCGCCGGGCTTTCTTCGTACTGGCACTGGCGCTGTGCGCCGGGGGCGCAGCCGTCCCTGGCGCGCGGGCGCAGGATGACGGCCGGCAGGAGCGAATGCCGATAGCGGGCGGGACCGCCGCCCTGCTGCAGCAATGCGGGATTCGCGCTCCCGTGGAGCCCGCTCGCGCCTTCCGGGTGCTCGCTCGCGCGGTTCACGCCGCCACTCCGCCTTCGAAGGAGAATCCCCTTTCGCCGCTCGTCGTCGCCTCCCTGCTCGATGCCGCGCGGCACAACGGCGGTGTCGCCACCGAGGACGTGCCCGCCCTGCTGCCGCTGTCCACCTGGCAACGCGACGTCTTCGGCAGGTCGATCGACGCGGGGGGCCTCGCCTCGGCGATCATCGGCGACAGGGGCGCATCGTTCCTCTACTACGGCCTGTTCTCGCTCGACGACGAGACGCTCGCGTTTTTCGTCGCCCATCCGTCGATTCTGTCCTCGATCTACCGTAACGACGCCGCCGTCTTCGCCGACTTTGCGGAAAGCATCACCGTGCGCAACGGCCGCGTCGTGTTGCCGGGCGACGAAGGCGCGGGGCCGATCTGGGAGTACCTGGTTGGCAGCCAGGCGACAGCCCCGGAGCTGTTCATCGCGCGTCTGCTCAATCGCGACGAGGGGCGCCTGGCGTGGATGTTCGATACTGTCGCTCACCTCGATCCGGCTCATCAGAACTTCGCACTCGGCCGGCCTGTCGCCGCTGACCCGGAGCGACGCCTGGAGTATGTCAAGGCGGTCTACGCGGCCTTTGTCGATTTTCAGCGGCTGGCATACCCGCTCCCGCAGCGACCCCTCGTCCACCCGCCGGTCGATCCGTCCTTCGTGCTGGCCACCGTGGCGGTCACCGACGGCGGGCGGCTGGCACCGCCGGCGGACACGGGGCTCTGGACGGGGCCGTTCGCCGTGACCGCCGGCGGCGCATCGGGCGCCATGACGGCCCCCTGGCTGCTCGAGCACATCTTGACGATCTCGGGGCGCCCGCGGCTCGACACGTTCCTGTTTGCGCAACGCGTGTTCGCGGACGCCAGTCGTCGCGGCGTCCGGATCGATGAGGCCGGTCTTCCGGCCGTCCTGTCGGCGTTCCCAACGCACCAGGCGCTGATGCTGGCGCTCGAGCGCCTGGGTTTCGTCGAACCCCGCGATTACGCGCTTGCGGTCGAGACGGCCGACCGGCTGTGCCCCGGTGGTGGGCTGCCGGCGTCGCTTCGCGCCGCGATGTTCCAGGGCGCGCTCGCGATGCTCGTGCGGCTGCACGAGGTCGGCACGCTCGATGACAAGGGCGCGCAGGGCCTTGCGAGAATGCTCATCGCGCTGCCGGCCGGCGATCCGACGGGTTACTCGGACCCCCTGGTGCAGTGGATCGAGAGATCGCTGATGCCGGTGCTGGCCGACGGGCGCCAGGCTGCGTCGATGGACGCCGAGGAGTGGCTGCTCGATGGTCTGTCGGGCGCGCTGGCGAAGCGGCCGACACCGGTCGTGCAGTGGGAGGATCAGTCCTACCGCGTGGACCTTGCCGCCGCCGAGCGCGCCCGGCTGCGGCACATGCTCGAGAAACAGAGAGCGTGCTCGCTGAGCGTAGCGCTCGATCTCCGGCGCCTCGCCTCGTCTTCCCTCGACCCGACCTCCGCCGCGACGCTCGCAAGTCTCCTGTCCGGAATCGATCTGCTCGACCGCGGCCCGCTGTTCGGCGCCACCGTGCCCGCGCGGCGTGACGCGATCGCGTCCGACCTGCGGCAGTTGCAGCGGGATTCCCGCGATCCGGGCAGGGTGGAGGACGTGCGCCGACGCTGCCACGAAGTCCTCGACGTGCTGCTGGCCGACATCCTGGCGGCCCACGTGTACGCGATCGCCATCGAGGAGCCCGAGTCGTCGCTGTTGCTGGTGGACCACGCCGCACGGACGCACGACTTCGATGTGGGCGACCCGAAGCGCGTCGGCGCGTGGATGCTGGCGACGAACGCGCGCGCGGACTCGAACTCGATGTCCCTGACCAGGGGGTCTCTGCTGGGCGTCGAGCGCGCGCTCGCGGTGTTCTCGCTGCGGCGGTTGACACTGGATTCGCCCGCGCAGGCCCCGGCGATTGCACAGTGGGATGCCCAGGGCCTGGCGGAATCGGCGTCGGCCCTCAACCCCTTTCGTCTGACCGATGCCGCGCGCGACGCGATTGCGTCGGCGCTCGAGCGGGGCCGCCGGCGCGTCGCCGAGGTCGCACGCGACCCCGCCGGCCTCGACACGCTTGTCGCCGGCGTGGGTGTCGAGCGCTGGCGGCGACGTCTCATTCGGTGGGCGCCACAGGACCCTGACGCCGTCATGCAGTACCTGTCGCTCGGCGAAATCGCCGCGCTCGGAGCGCCCGCCGGGCTGCCGGCGGAAGCGCAGGACTGGGGCGTTTCGCAACGTTTTGTCGACGGCAGTTTCGACGTGCGGCTGCCAATGCGTCTCGCGTGGCACCGGATGTCCGGCCGGCGGGGCGCGGGCCTGTTGGCCGCCCAGGTCGCGGATCTGCCGCTGCGCGTCGCCGAGTCGCTTGCGGCGCTGAAGCTGCCGTCGGTGCTTGCCCATGGCGTCGTCCAGTACGCGACGTGGGACCTGATCAGCAGCATCCAGATGGCTGACGTCGACGACTGGCTGGCGGTCGTCCGTGCGGTTCAGCGCGTGACGCCCGACCAGATGGCCGACTACATCTCGGCGCTGACGGCGGACGGGCCATTGGTGCCGGTGAAGTGATGCTTGTGGGCCTTGGGCCTTGGACCTTGGGCCCTGGCCACGGACATTTGCAGACCTTGAGCTTAGGCCGGCCTGAAGCCCAGGGCCGCCCAAAGCCTAAAGCCTAAAGCCTAAAGCCTAAAGCCTAAGGCCTAAGGTCAACGAGCAGACATGAGATACGTCCTCACAGGGGCTCTCGCGATAGCGCTCGGCGTCGTCGCCCTCCCGGCCGGGCAGGGTCCGCAGCCGACCTTGCGCATCGTGTCGCCAAAGGATGGCACCTATCAGAGCAGCGACGTCACGATCAGCGCCGTCGTCGACCCGCCGGGCGAGACAGTCGCGCGTATGAGCTTCTTCGTGGACGGGCGTCTCCGGTGCACCGTGGAACGGCCGCCCTTTCAGTGCAACTGGAACGTGGGCCGCGACGTCAAAGAGCACAGCTTCCGAGTGGTGGCTACCCTGTCCAGTGGGCGACGACTGCCGCCGCAGACCGTACGCTCGAAGGGCCCTGCCTCGGAATTCACCGACAACGCCGACGTCGACATCATTCAGCTTACGGTGACCGTGCTCGACGGCAGCCGCTTCGTGCGCGATCTGCCCCAAACCGCGTTCCGGGTTTACGAGGACGACGTCCGGCAGCCGATCAACTATTTCAGGGCGGAGAACACGGCGCTGGAACTCGTCACCGCCATCGACGTCAGCCAGAGCATGACCGGCGCGATCGACCAGATGAAGGAAAACGTCAAGCACTTCGTGTCGGCGCTGAGGCCCGCGGATCACATCTGGCTCACCCCCTTCAACGACAACTGGTTCGTGCTGGAAACGCCCTCGGCGGAACGGGCCGCGCTGCTCAAGGCGATCGATCACCTTTCCGCGTGGGGGTCGACCTCGCTGTACGACGTCCTGATCCGATCGTTGGATCTGCTTGGCCGGCAAACCGGGCGTCGCGCCGTCGTGATCTTCACGGACGGCGACGATACGTCCAGCCGGGTGTCGTTCGAGGCGGCGGAGCGCCAGGCCGGGACGAGCGACGCCGTGTTGTACATGATCGGCCAGGGGCGGGTGATCGATGACCGGTCGCTGAAGGCCCTGTGCGAGCGCCTGGCGCAGAAGAGCGGAGGGCGGGCGTTCTTTCCGCGGACGATCGACGACGTGCGGCCCGTGTTCGATCAGATCGTGGACGAGCTGTCGAACCAGTACCTGATCACCTACGTGCCTCCCTCGCAGAAGCGCGACTCCACCTGGCATCGCATCCGCGTCGAGGTCACCGGAGGTCAGTACCAGGTGCGCGCGCGCCAGGGATATAGCTTCAAGACGACGGGGTGAACAGGAGCGGCTCTCAATCGCCGACCATCCGCTCCGCCGCGCCCATGGCGCTCTACGCGCTGCGGCCGACCGCCTTCATCGCTCGCAGCGGTGCACAAGGCGGTGCGGGTCACAGCGCGAGCCATAGAGTCAGGACAAGCGGCTGGGCATCGAAACTCGCGACGGAGGCCAACCGCGACCATGGGCTGGGGTATGGGGGCCCCGCACCCGGCCTGAGCCCCGGCCCGTTCAGGGATCGATAAGCCGCAGGAGCGAGTTTGCCGAGGACGAAGCTCGAGCGTGACCTGCACCGCGTTGCGCACCGCAGTCCCGGGTTCGCGGCTCCTCGGCGCCGCTCACGACGCAGCAACTCCAACGGGGGCGACCATGCGCATTCTCGCGGCACTAGGTCTCGCGGTGATCGCGGCGGGGGGCGCTGGCGCTGCGCGGCAGGCCACGCCCGCGCAGCAGCAGCCGTCGTTTCGCGCCTCGACCGACGTGGTCGCCATCGACGTCAGCGTCATCGGCCGCGATGGCGCGCCCGTGAGCGGCCTGCAGCCGGGCGACTTCGCGGTGCGCGTGGACGGGCAGCCGCGGCGCATCGTGTCGATGCAGTTCATCGACCAATCGACCGACGCGAGGCCGGCGGGCGCTGCAGGCCTGGCGCCGATTGGCGCGGCGGCCTTCCCCCGCATCTCCTCCAACCAGACCGGCGGCAGCGGCCGCCTGATTCTCATCCTCGTCGATCAGGACAGCATCCCCTTCGGACAACTGCGCGTGGCCGCCGAGTCGGTGGGGCAGTTGCTCGGCGCTTTCGGTCCCGGTGACCGCGTCGCGCTTGCGACGCTGCCCGGCCCGCGGATGCTCGTCAATTTCGGCGGCGACCGGCAGCGCATCGTCGACGCGATCAAAGAGATCCCGGGAAGCGCCGTGGCGCGACACCTCTCGGATCAGTACGAAATCGCGTACGCCGAAGCGTTCAAGGTCGATCGCGGCGATCGGGCGATGCTGGACCAGCTGACCGAGCGCGAGTGCACGTCGGCGCGGTTCGAGCGGGATGCAGCCGCCAGGCAGGCGGCGCTGGAAGCGTGCATTCGCGGCCTCCAGGGCCAGGCAAGCCAGATGGTCTCCCAGGCGCGGCAGGAGACCACGCAGTTCGCCGGCGCGCTCAAGTCTCTTCTGTCGGCAATGCGATCCGTCGACGCGCCCAAAGTGGTGATCGTGTTTTCCACCGGTTTGGTCGCGCAGGAAGCGGCCCACGATCTCGCGTTCCTTGCCACCGAGTCCGCCGCCGCGCGCGCTGCGATCTACGCCGTGCGCCTCGATCGCGGGCTGTTCGACATCACGCAGTCGCGCGCGCCGGGAGGCCTGTTCGAGGACCGCGACGCGGCGCTCAGCGGACTCGAGGCGATGGTCGGCCGGGCGCGCGGATCGGTGGTCGACGTGACCGCCAGCGCACAGGCGCCGTTTGCGCGCCTGGCCCGTGAGATGTCGGCCTACTACCTGATTGGCATCGAAACCACCAGCGCCGATCGCGACGGGAAGACGCACCGAATCGCGGTCGAGACGTCGAGGTCCGGACTGACTGTTCGGGCGCGTCCGGAGTTCGCCTTCACGCCGACCCCGCCCGTGAAGGCGAAGGCCAGGGCCGCCGACGAACTCGATACCGTTGCACAGATGCTGGTGTCGCCGCTGCCCGTGTCGGGATTGCCGGTCCGCGTGACGACCTTCAACATGGCGGACGACGATCCGGCGAAGGTGCGCGTGATGATGGTGGCCGAAATCGACCGCGACCAGTTGAACGACGACGCCGCGGCGGTTGGCTATGCCGTGCTCGACGCGCAGGGAAAGGCGGTAGCCGGTCTCTCGCGCCGCCTGCCGTTGCAGAAAGCCCCGTCGGGCGCGCTGGCGTTTGTCAGTGTCGCCAGCATGCGCCCGGGCAGGTACACGCTGAAGCTCGGGGCGGTGCATGGCGGCCAGGCTGGCAGCGTCGAGCATCGATTTACCGCCGGCGTCTCTTCCATCGGCCCTCTGCGGCTCGGTGATCTCGTCGTCGGCGATCCGGTCCAGGCGCCGAGCAAGATGATCACCCCGCCGCTCGAGGCGCGCCTGCGCGGCGATCGAATCTGGGCGTTCGTGCAGATGGGTCGCGATCCGGCGGCGGCCGGCGTTGTCGGCGTCGGGCTCGACATCCTGAAGCACGAAGATGGTCCGGCGCTTCTCAGCGCGCCGCTGGTCATCGAGGAGTCGAGCGCGCGGCTTCGCGTCGCGGAGGTCAACCTTGATGGACGACTCCTTCCGCCCGGCGACTACATCGCGCGCATCACGGTCAGCGCATCGGGAAAGCCGGTCGGCGCGATTTCGACGCCGTTTGCCTTCGAGCGCCACCGGTCGCCGGCTGGCGCGAAACCGGCGTCAGAGCCCGGCGCCCCGCCGTTCAACCCCGAGGATGTGCTCGATCCCGCGGTACTGGCTCCCTTCCTCGACGAGCTCGCAGCGAACTCTGCGGAGGCAAACCGGGCGGCGATTGACCACGCGAAGGCCGGGCGATTCCAGGCGGCCGTGCAGGAACTGAAACCGGGCAATTCCAGCGACCTGCTCGGACCGTTCGTTCGCGGCCTCGCGCTGCTCTCGAGCAGGCAGTTGCAGCCTGCCTCGAACGCCTTCCGCCAGGCGATCGCCGCCGCTCCCGATTTCTTTGTCGGGGCTTTCTACCTCGGCGCCTGCTACGCCGCCGGAGGCAAGGACCGGGAGGCGATCGGCGCGTGGCAGATGTCGCTGGTCAGCCTCGACCGCTTCCCGATCGTCTACCGCGTGCTCGCCGACGCGCTGATGCGCGCGGGGCAGGCCGACCGCGCCGCGGAACTGCTGAACGAGGCGCAGGCGCGCTGGCCCGACGACGAGGCGTTCGGGATGCGGCTGGCGCAGGCAGGCGTCGAAGCCGGGCGCTACGATCAGGCGGCACCCGCGCTCGATCGACAAATCGCCCGGCAACCGGGTAACACCGATCTGCTGTTTCTGGCCATGCAGTCCGCGTTCGAATCCGCCGTCGACGCCGCCGGCCCGTCACTTGACGGTTTGCTCTCGGCGCTGAAGCGATACCGCGAGATGTATGTGGCCGCGAACGGCCCGCGCCAGCCGCTGGTCGCCGAATGGGTGAGCTTCGTCGAATCGCGCCGGAAGTAGGGGCCGAGCTTGCCTCGGCCCTTACGAGGTCTACGAGATACGCGAGCCGCTCGCGAAGGCGAAGGCAGCTATCAGAACACGACTCTGATCCCGAGCTCGCCTCTCCTGGGATTCAGGACGTTGGTGGGCCGGCCGAAGAATGGCGACGTCATCACGCCGCTTGGCGGAACGTAGTTGCGCCGGTTCGTCACGTTCTGCACGTACAGGTACACCTCCACCTTGAATCGTCTGTCGCCGGCGCTGTAGCTGAAGCTGCTGCCGGCGCCGTCGGCGCCGCTTGCGACGGCAACAGCGCCGCCTATGCCCCCGGTGCCGCCCGCTCCTGCGGGAGGCCGATCGCCGAAGCCAATCGAGTAGGAGACGCGCCCGCCCAGATCCCACTGCGCCGACGCGCGCGCCGAATTGCGGCGAACGCCTGCCGGCCGATCGTTGAAGACGCCATCGCCGTTGGTGTCGGACCCGGTCGTGATGTTGTAGGGCATCCCCGATTGCGCGCGCAGGTTCAGGCTCACGCTCAGGTTCCTGAGCGGTTGCGTGTTGAACATGGCGCCGGCCCGGTGGCGCGGCCCCACGGGTCCCCATTCGGTCGTCAGGTCGCCGCCGTCGACCGGCAGCGCGAACGGCCCGGTGGTGTTCGTGTCGCTTCTCGTCAGCGTGTAGTTCGCACCGGCGAACGTCCGGTGCCAGCTGATCATCGACGTGCTCAGGCTGAGGTTGATCGAGTGCGCGCGTGAGGCGCCGTCCGACGTGCACTCGATGAGGTTGCTGAAGGCAGGGTCCGGGTGCACGCCGTTCACCGGAGTGTTCAGGTTCCGCCCGCGAGCCAGTGACGAACCACGCCGGTAGCTGTAGGCGGCACTCAGGCGAAGCTTCGCGCTGACGGTCTGATCGACGCCGACCGTCAGCGCGGCGCTCTCGGGCAGCACCAGGGATGGGCCCAACAAGTAGCGGTTCGAGGGAGCAAGCGTGCCGCCGTCGCCGGGATCCGGATACTCGGGGCTCGCCAGATTCAGTTCGCGCTGCCGGGTTCCGTCCACTTGAAGCGCCTGCTGGTATGTGCTCGTGCCGATCCAATCCGTAAAGAACCCGGCTGAGGCGCGAATCGTGGTCCTGCCGTTCTTGAACGGCGCATACGTCAGGCTGACGCGCGGCGAGAAGTTGTTCTGATCGGCAATGAGCGACTGCGCCTCGTAACGCAGGCCGGCACTGGCCAGGACATTTCTGGTGAGACGCCAGTCGTCCTGAACGTAGGTGCCGATCTGCAGGTTGGAATACGCGACGCCCGGGTCGCCGACGACCCGCGTGTAGCGAGCGGGCCGTCCGGCCAGGTACGCGTCGAGGCTCGTGAATGTGAACGTGCCCAGGTAGTTGGACGCGTGCGCCATGCGATACCGTCCGCCTTCGACGAGCACTCCTCCGCGCAATGCATGGCGGCCGCGAACGAAATCCAAATCCGTGGCCGCCTCGAAGTCGAGCACGCGGTTGACGCCGGCTTGTTGGGCTCCTCCGTTTGTGAACGCGTCCAGCACGACGATGGCTGGCCGCTCGGTCGCCGGCCGCCACGTCGTGTCGCTCCACCGAACCTGCACCCGCGACTCGGTGAAGTACCGCCTTCCAAGCAGGCCGTTCTCCGAGAAACGAACGTAATTGAACGAATTGTCCTGCGAGTAGCCGTGCTCGGGCAGGGCGAACCCTCCGACGCCGAGGTTCCTGCCGGTGGACGAGGTTCGCTGAAACGAGAATCGGACGGCATGTGCGTCGGTGACGGCCACCGTAAGCGACCCTCCCGGCCCAAGGCGATCTGTCGGTCTCTGCACTCCCTGCGCGATGGGCCCGTCCGGCAGCGCGGCCACGATGTCCGCCGTGTCAACCTGCCGGCCGACCTGAGTGTTGAGCGAGAACGACGCCTTGTTCGGCACCAGCGTTCCACTGAGCGACGCGCCGTACTGCCGCAGGCCCTGATCCGGCTTGTTCGGAAGGAACGGGTTGCGTGCACTCAGGCGGTCGTCGCGAAGCGCGAAATCAACGCCGCCGCGAAGTGGACCGGAGCCGGGCTGGGTCATGATGTCGATGTAAATCGCACCTGAAAGGCCGCCGTGATTCTGGGCCGCAAAGGAGTCCATCCGGGGCAGACGAATCGATCGAATCTGCGACTTCGGGGGCAGCCTGCCGCCTGTGAAGCCGTCAACCCTGATCACGGCTCCTGGTGGTGCCATGGCCTTCAGGACCTCTTCCATCTCGTCGGGATCATCGGGCAGCGCGGCAATCATCTCGCGCGTGAGTACGGTGGAGAAGGCATTCCCCAGCGGATCGAGCGCCGACGATTGCCTGTCACGGGCCACGGTGACGGTCTCGCTGACTTTCTTGATCGGCAGCATCACCGTGCGCCTGTTGTTGCCGGCTCGCACACGCTGGTCGCCGATGACAGCGGTCTCGAATCCGGGGAACTCGACCTGAACGTTGTAGCGCCCGGTGGCGAGTCCGACGAACGTCGCAACCCCCAGCTGCGATGTCAGGCCACGCTGCAGAACGTCCATGGTCGCCTTGTCGCACCCGGTCACCGTCACAGCCGCATCCGGGATGACGGCGCGACTGGGATCGACGACGGTTATCGTCAGCGACCCACGGTCGGCGGGTGCCTGTGCAAGCCCAGCCGTCGCGGTGCACAACGGCGACAAGGCCACGATCGCGACGATGGCGTGTCGGCACCACACGGCTCATCTCCTCTTGCATTGCCGACGGCCGCACTCGCCCGGCTCGGCCGCGGCACAGGCTGACCACGGACTGCCGACTACGGACTGCCGCCGGCGAGGCAGGGCTCCGCCCGAGCGAGATCCGGGCGTGCCCGCAGACTCGCGCTTCCCGGAACGTGTCCGAGCGACCCTATTTCTTCGTGGCGAACGTATCGGGATCGATCTTGGGATTGATCTTGACCTTGTCGATCTGCCACTCCTCGACTGTCTTCCCCGCCATGGCCCGTGAGATCCTGAACGGCAACTTCAGTCCCTCGACGTCTCGGTAATCAGCGTAATGCATCCGGTATTCGATGATCTTCCGCAGCGCGTCGTACTTCTTGACCAGCCCGTCGATGAAGGTGTTCAACCTCTCCCGCTCGTCATCCGCCAACCGGCGCTGGGGCAACTTGCCGACACCCGACGCTCGGTCGGCATCGGTGATGGGTGGCAGCGTCGTCTCCGTTCCGTCCGGCAGGTACACCTTTCCGTTGATGAGTGAGACTGTCTTGCGTGGCTCCTTGTCCTGCCAGGTGAGCATGAGCGGCAAATGCGATTCACTGTCGATGAACAACCGGGCTGCGAAGTCGCCCTCGCCCCTGACATCGATCACGTCGGCCTTGCCGTCGGGAGACTCCGCCTGGCCGAAGACGTCCTGCGTCACGTCTTCGGCGATTGCCCGCACACCTGTCATGTGGAGGGCAAACTGCAGGACGGCATTGCACCGCCGCCGGAAGAGAGTGCTGAGGGCGTCGGCATCGCCAAGAGCAATCCTGGCGATGAGGCTGTCGTCATCCGCGGCGTCGAGAGACGCACCGTCGTTCATCATTCGGCGGACTCAGCGTCCACGTAGAGTATTGCCCCCGGTCGGCGCGTGAGTTCCGAAATATTGATCCGGGGTTTCACGCAAGGGGGCGTAGGGACGGGGGGGTGGGGATCAGGGGAAGCGCCCGCCCTGAACGATACGGCGATCCCAAGTCGTAGTCGTAGTAGTCGTAGGGGCCGAGCTTGTCTCGGCCCCTGCCTCACCCCTCTTGAATCCTGACTTGTTCTGCAAGCCGGATCGACGAGCAGCGGCGCACGGCGGGCAGTACAAATTGTCACGAAGTACGCGCCGGGCGTCGTGTAGTCGAAATCGCGAAGGCGGAGGCGCTTGCGTGGCACATTCGAAGAGCTGCAAGGATAGCGCCTGATCACGGACGCACAAGTGCCGGCGAATCTTTCTCTTTGACTCCGAAACGAGGCAGAAAGCGCAATCGTCAGACCGAATGGGGATTGCCAGGAATGCAAATCTACGACGGAGCGAACAGGAAGCGGGGGCCGAGATAGGCTGTGGGCCGAGACAAGCTCGGGGGCCGAGACAAGCTCGGCCCCTACGCGACTACTACGGGACTACGCGACTGCGCCGACCAGTCATGGGTCTTTGTTTAGGATAGCGTTCCGTTCAGCGGCGCCGGGGCCTCGATCGGCTCGGGGACGATGCGCGTGAACTCGCCCCGCTGCAGCAGTTCGCGGCCCTTGCCGCCGCGGCTCGTCACCTCGTACTTGGCGGTGCTGATCGTCTGCAGCGCGCCGCGGTTGGTTTCGACCGTCAGCAGGTCGCGCTCGCCACGCGACGCCTTGAAGCCGATGACCCGGTCGGCGCCGGGCTTGATCTTGATGAGAATCACCCCTTTGCCCGGGCCCGAGAGGTAGTTGATCTCGTCCACCTTGCACAGGATGGCGCGCGCCTGCCCGGTGGCCGCGATCATGATCTCGCTGCCCTCGACGACCTCGACGCCGACGACCTCGGCGCCTTCCGCCGGCCTGGCGAAACGGCGTCCCGCGCGGGTGCTGGGATCGTTGAACGACGCGAGGCCGAACCGGAACGCGTAGCCGTCGCTCGTGACGGCGACGCCATGGCGCGCGGGCACCTCGTCCTCGTTGTCGGCCGCAATGTCGGGCGTCACGCGCGGATCGAGACTGACCGCCGCGACGACACGTTCGCCGTCGCGGAACTTGAACAGGCTCTGGATCGGTTCGCCGTACCCGGTGGACGCAGGCACGTCGATCAGGCGGCAGGTGTAGGCGGCGCCGAAGTTCGTGAAGAAGACGGCGCTCGCCCGCGTGCTGCCCGGCAGCACCGCCAGCGCCGCGTCGCCCTCGCGCAGCCGCGTCGTGGAGAGATCGCGCACTTCCTTCTGCCGTTTCACCCACCCGTCGCGCGACACGATGACGACGTTGTCTTCCTCGATGATGAAGTCGTCGGGCCGGTATTCGACTTCCTCGGTGCCGGCCTCCTGCAGCGTGCTGCGCCGCGCGTCGGTCCTGGCGGCGCCGTAGCGCTGCTGGATCTCGAGGATCTCCTCGCGCACGATCCGCCAGCGGCTCTTCTCGTCCTTGAGCAGTCCCGCAATCTGTTTCGCGCGCTTGCGCTTGTCCTGCAGCTCGGTGCGGATGACGAGGATTTCCAGCCGCGCCAGCCGGTAGATCTTCAACTCGAGGATCGCGTCCACCTGCTCGGCGTCGAGATCGTACTTCTTCCCGATCTTCTCGGCCGCATCGGCCTTGCCGTCCGACCGGCGGATGACGCGGATGATGTCGTCGAGCGCGTCGAAGACTTTCTCGAAACCCTCGAGGATGTGCATGCGGCGGCGGAGCGTGAGCAGTTCGTGCTCGAGCCGCTTGGTGACGACGTCGAGGCGGAAGTGGAGGAAGTGCCACAGCATCGACTTCAGGTCGAGGCGTTCGGGCCGTCCCACCTCCGGGTTCTCGGTCGGGATGAGGCACGTGAGATTGACGGGGAAGTTGGTCTGCAGCGGCGTGTGCTTGAACAGGTACGCCATGACCATCTTCTCGTCGGCGTCCCGTTTCAGTTCGAGCGCGATCCGCACTTCCTCGGTCGACAGATCCTTCACGTCCACCAGCGGCGGCAGCTTCCGGCTGGCCGCGATCTCCGCGATCCCTTCGACGAGCTGCGCCTTGTTGACCATGTAGGGGACGCTGGTCACGAAAACTGTCTTGCCGCCGCGGGTAGGCGTTCCTTCCTCCCACGTCGCCCGCAGGCGGACGGTGCCCGACCCCGTCTTGTAGATCTCGCGCAGCTCCTCCGGCGAATTCAGAATCTGGCCGCCGGTGGGGAAGTCGGGCGCCTTCACGTACCGGCACAGCTGCGTCGTCGTCAGGTCCGGGTTGTCGAGCAGCTTGACCAGCGCCGTGGAGATCTCGCTCAGGTTGTGCGGCGGGATGTTGGTGGCCATGCCCACGGCGATGCCCGTGGCGCCGTTGACGAGCAGGTCGGGCAGCCGTGCCGGCAGTACGACCGGCTCGCTCTTCGTGCCGTCGTAGTTCGCCCGGAAGGGGACGGTGGCCTGTTCGAGCTCCCCGAGCATCTCGTCGCTGATTCGCGCCAGGCGGCATTCCGTGTAGCGCATCGCCGCGGCGCTGTCGCCGTCGAGCGAGCCGAAGTTGCCCGAGCCGTCCACCAGCGGGTAGCGCAGCGAGAACGGTTGCGCCATGCGAACCAGCGTCTCGTAGATCGCCGCGTCGCCGTGCGGGTGGTAGCTGCCCATGACGTCGCCGACCACCTTCGCGCACTTGCGATGCTTGACATCGGCGGTCAGGTTCTGCTGCCACATCGTGTACAGGATTCGCCGCTGCACCGGCTTGAGGCCGTCGCGAACGTCGGGCAGCGCGCGCGCGGTGATCACCGACAGCGCGTAATTGAGGTAGCGCGACTGGGCGGCCTCGTGCAGCGCCACCACCTGGCCGTCGCCTGATGCGCCGTCGCCGCCTCGCGGCGGGGGCGGCACCGGCGATGGGGGGCCGAGTGGTGCCTCGGTGATTGCGTCGAACAGGGAAGGCTCCGGAATGCGTCTTTTTGCCATGGTTTCTACGAGTGCTTGGTGCTACGTGCGTAGTGCTAAGTGCGGTGCTGTGTGCTACGTGCTGCGTCGTATGTGCTTTGTGCTGGGTGCTTGGTGCGGTGCCAGGTGCTATGTGTTCCTGCCGCGGCAGCACGAGGCACTTAGCACCGCACGAGGCACTTAGCACCGCACATAGCACTCAGCACCGCACTAAGCACCAAGCACCGAGCACTAAGCACTTGTATCATCGTTCGGCCTCTCCGGCACCACCGGCCGGTGTCCGATGACCGTGAGCAACTCGGCCAGCATCATCGCCGTGGCGCCCCAGACCTCGTGGCCGTCGATGTCGAAGTACGGAATCTCCACCGGCATGTCCTCGCGCATCCGCGTCGTCTGGTGCAATCGGTCCGGATCGAGCAGGTGGTCGAACGGCACCTCCAGCACCCGCTCGACCTCGATCGCGTCGTGGCGGAACACCGGCGTCTCGTCCATCACCCCGACGATCGGATACACGATGAAGTCGCTCACCGGGATGTGCAGCGGCGTCAGCGGTCCGACGATGCGGACAACCGACGGGTCGATGCCGATTTCTTCTGCGGCTTCGCGCAGCGCGGCGCTGGCGATCGCCTCGCCCGGCTCGATGGCGCCGCCCGGGAACGACACCTGGCCGCCATGACGTGACAGCAGGCCCGCGCGAAGCGTCAAGACGAGATAAGGCCGGCCGTCGCGTGCGTAGAGCAGCACCAGGGCGGCGGCCGTCCGGGGACCGTCACTGGTGATGCGCGGCCACGGCCGGCGCGGCCGCGGCGCCAGCAGCGTCTGGGCTTCGAGGCCCGGCAGCGCCCTCAGCCCCTCGCGCAGCTTCGCCTCGAGGCCGGCGAGCGTCCACCCGCGCCGGCTCGCATGAGCGCCTGAAGAGGACATCGGGAAAAGGAATGGCAGATCGAGTGACCAACGATGACGAGATCAACAGTAACTGTTTGGCCGACCGCCAGCGCGCTGAACAGTTACTCCTGTTCTTCGTCGTCCACCTGTTCGTCGGCGCTCTTGGCCAGATCGTCGAAATCGTCCGTGACTTCGTCGTTGACGTCGTCGTTGACGTCGTCGTCCAGGGCGGTGAGGCGGCCGCCCGTTTTCAGCTTGATCGGCCCCTTCGGACGATTCTCGCCCTTCGGGCCGCCGCGCTTGGCGCCACCCTTGCCGCCCCGACGTGGCGGAGCCGGCGGGCCGAAATTGCGCTGCGGCCGGCCGGGCGCGCCCGCGGGGCCACCGGGTCCGGCAAACCCGCCAGACGGCGCCGACGAATACGGCACGCTGGGGCGCGGTCCCGGCGCCTCGTCGCGCGCGCGCGCTTCGCTCACCGCGAGCGGCCGGCCCTTGAACGGCTGGCCGTTGAAGCGGCGGATCGCTTCCTCCGCCTGCTCGCGTTCGGGGAACTCGACGAACGCGAAGCCGCGCGGCTTGCCGGTGGCGCGGTCGATTGGCAGGAAGACTTGAGTGGGGGGAGCGACGCTCGACAGGTGCTCTCGCAGTTCCACTTCGGTTGCGGTGTACGGCAGGTTCCCGATGAACAAACGGACAGGCAAAGTTTCCTCTCGTGAGCACGGCCCGACTTCCCACGACGCCGCGTGGCGAGGGACCGGGCGGGGCCGGTAAGGCCCAGTCCGCTAGATATTAGCAGAACTGCGGCGAAAATGGCGGCGGGAACGCTCCGGCTCAGCTTCACTCGCCCGCGGTCCGGGCGCCCCCGGCCCACCGGCACTTGACCAGCACGCGCAGCGCCTGCACGCCGTCGCGCCACCGGATCCTCTTGCCGCCAACCCGTGAACGCGGGTTGTAGGCCACCGGCAATTCCCTGATGCGATGGCCGGCGTTCAGCAGCTTTGCGGTGATCACCGGTTCGATGTCGAACCGGTTCGCGTGCAGATTCAGCGATCGCGCCACGTCGGTCCGCATCACCTTGTAGCCGGTTTCCATCGCCATCGCGAGCGCCTCGCGCGCGGTGGCTGCGGCGTCGTCGAAGCGGCCGACTTCGGCGTAGCTCGCCACCCGAGTCTCGAGCGACATCGTATCCTGCCGGGACGTCACGCGCACCGCATGTTCGCTCACCTCGACAGCCTTGACCACGGAAGCCGCTGTACCTGGCGTGGACCTCCACCGCCGCCGGCTCGATCGTCGTGAATCGTCCGGGAAACGTCCCAGACAGCGCCGGTTTGAGCGCAAAGGACGAGCCGTCCTGAATCACAATGTCCGTGAAGCGAGCGCCCGCCCTCGCGGGCCGGTGCTTCTCCTTGACATTTCGGCTACGATTGATTGCCTGAGCGGACGCGATTCGTGTTCGAGCCAGCCGGGTCTGCCCGTGCAGGTTGCGGTAGTGGCGGCGATCCGTCCGCTGAACGGACTTCCCCTGATGGCGCGTGTGCTGTTCGTCCAGGACAACGGGGTCAACGAGAACCTCGGACTGATGTCCATTGCGGCGGTGCTGCGGGACGCCGGCCACCAGGTGGACCTGCTCTTGACCGAGGAGCACGGCAGGCGGTTCGTCCCGCTCGCCGCCGCGTTCCAGCCCGATTTGATCGGCTTGTCGTTCATGACCGGGAACCGGCACTGGGCCAGGGTGACGGCTTCCCGCTTGAAGGCGCACTTCGAGACGCCCATCATCGTCGGCGGCGTGCATCCGACGCTGTTCCCGGAGGACATCGACTTCAGCGCGGTCGACTACCTGTGCGTCGGGGAAGGCGAGTACCCGATGCTCGAGCTGACTGATGCCCTCGCGCGCGGGGCCCCCGCGACCGGCATCCGGAACCTGTGGGTCAAGACAGGCTCGGGCATCACGAAGAATCCGCTTCGGGATCTCATAGGGGACCTGGACTCCCTGCCGATGCCGCATCGCCGGCTCTACGGCAGGTACGAGTTCATCCGGCGGCTGCCGGTCAAACGGTTCATCACGGGTCTCGGATGTCCGTTCCGCTGCACCTTTTGTTACAATCCGCTCGAAATGCAGCTGTTCGCCGGCAAGGGCCGCTACATCCGCCAGAAGAGCGTGGAGCGGGTCATCGCCGAGATCCACGAGGCGAGGGAGGAGGGGTGCCTGCGGCGCGTGCACTTCTCCGACGACCTGTTCGGTTTGAACCGGCGATGGCTGGACGAGTTTCTTGCGGTCTACAGCCGGGAAATCGGCCTGCCGTTTTCCTGCAACGTTCGCATCGACCTCGTTGACGACGACTGGGCGCGCGCGATGGCCGCCGCAGGGTGCTGGGGCGTCTCGTTTGGCATCGAGTCGGGAAGCGCGCGCCTTCGGAACCAGATCCTGAAGAAGAATCTCGCCGACGACGTCATCGTCGCCAACGCGCGGTGCCTCAAGAAGCACGGCATCCGACTGGTGACGTCGAACATGTTCGCGCTTCCGGGCGAAACGCTGGAGGACGCCTTCAAGACGCTTTCGCTCAATCAGCAGGTGCGCCCCGACTACACCAGGGCCAGCATCCTGCTTCCGTACCCGAAGACCGAGATTGCGACGCAGGCGGTCGCAGCGGGACTGCTGCCGGACGACTTCAGCATCGCCTCGTTCGACAGGCCCGAGAACGGGGGGCCGCCCACGCTCCGCCTGCCTCACCTCCGGCAGCTGCGCAACCTGCGGGCGCTCTTCAATCTCGCGGTCAGGTTCCCGTGGCTGACGCCCGTCGTGCGCTGCCTCGTGAGCTGGGCGCCGCCCTCGTTGCTCGCGCCGCTGCGCGTGACCGAGGGCCTGGAGAACATGGCATACCACCAGCTGCTGAACTTCGCGGGGCTGAGGTACGGCCTGCACATCGCCTCCACGGCGCTTCGTGATGTCTGGAACTGATGCCATGGGAGGCCTCGCCACCTGGGAACCGCCTGGCCGCAAGTCGCGATTGCGCGTGGTCCTCTTTTCCGGAGGCAGAGGCTCCAGCGTCCTTTCTACGCAGCTCATCAGCCGCCCTGAGGTCGGGTTGACGGTCGTCATCAACGGCTATGACGACGGCCTGTCGACCGGCGAGGTCCGGAAGTTCCTGGGCGACAGCCTCGGGCCATCGGATTTCCGCAAGAACGCCTCGCGGCTGGCCCACGATCTGCGGACGTGCGGCACGGAGCTGCTCGACCTGCTCGACCTGCGGCTGCCGGCCGACTGCCAGACCGACGACGCGGTGGCCGCGCTCGCGGCGGTGGGCGGCGCGCCGGCGTCAGCCGGCCTCTTCGCCAGCCGCATCCAGGCGTTGGCGGTCCGGCTCGACGCCGCCTCGCGCGACGCGGTCTCGGCCCGGCTCGGACGGTTCGAACGCGAGCGCCAGGAGACGGGGAAGCCGTTTCAGTACGCCGACTGCTGCATCGGCAACCTCGTCTTCGCCGGCTGCTTCCTGGACAACGGGCGACACTTCAATGCGGCCGTCGCGGAGTACTGCACGCTGCTCGGGCTGCCGGGCGGCCTGATCGAGAACGTCACCGAGGGGCAGAACGCGTTTCTCGTCGCGCTCGACCGTCGCGGCCAGATGATCGTGAGCGAAGGTGACATCGTCGATGCCAGACGGCAGAACCAAATCCGCGACATCTTCCTGATCGACCGGCCTCTGAGCGGGGAGGAGGCAACCCACCTCGCCGGCCAGCCGGCTGACGAGGTCGTGGGGGCGCTCGAGGCGCGAGCGCGGGCCGTCACTGTCAACCCGCAGGTCGTCGAGCGGCTGGCGGAGGCCGATCTCATCATCTACGCGCCAGGAACGCAGCACTCGAGCCTGTTCCCGTCGTACCTCACACCTGGCCTGAGCGAGGCGATTGCTTCCAACCTGACGGCGTTCAAGCTGCTCATCACGAACATCCGTACCGACGCGGAGATTACGGGCCAGAGTGCCGTCGACATCATCGACCGGGCGCTGTACTACCTGAAGGAAAAGGGGCGGCGTGACATTCCGACGCCGGCGCTGATCACGCACTACCTGATCAACGACCCGGGCGGGATGGAACAGGATCGGCTGCTGCCGCACATCCCATTGGGGCGACTCGAGAGCCTCGAGGATCCGAGGCTCGTGCGGATCGGGAACTACGAAGACCGTCTCACGGGCCGGCACGACGCGGCGCGCGTGCTTGGGCCGTTCATCGAGTCGTTCCTCACAGAGACGCACGCCCTCAAGATCGCCGTCTGGCTGTATGACAGCGAGTCGGTCAACAAGCTCACGCAGACGCTGCTCGAAATGGTGCGGGCCGGAGTGCAGGACCTGCCATTCAAGTTCACGGTGTTCTATAGCGGCGTCCCTGCGCTCAATCAGGCGCTGATCGATCGGCTGCCGTTTCGCGTGGTTCCTCTTTCCGGAGATGCGGGCTCCCAGCTGACGCGACTGCTCGAGCGAGACCGATTCGATTACGTCATCTTGTTCGAGTCGTCCGGGATGTACAACGGCGAGGACGTCGTCAGCCTGGCGTCCCACCTGACCTTCGGGCGGCTCGACGCGGTCTGGGGCAGCCGCCGGTTGTCGGCGCGCGACATCAGCGTGAGTTTTCGCCTTCGCTATCGGAACAAGATGGCGCTCGGAAGCCTCAGCTGGTTCGGGAGCCACATGCTGAGCCTTGGGTGCCTGCTGCTCCACGAGCGGTACATCTCGGACACGCTTTCCGGGGCGCGTGCCGTGCGGACGTCGTACCTGCCGGGGGATCTGGATCCGACCGACAAGTTGGCGAACACGCGCTTGCTCTCCCTGTTGCTCCGGCAAAGGGCGACAGTCCTCGAAGTGCCCGTCCAGTTCCTTCCCCTCTCGCCCGAACGCGTGCGCCGGACGACCGTCCCCGATGGGCTTCGCTCGCTGGTGCTGATGGTGTGGTGGCGGTTCCGCGGAGTGCCGGCACCTCGGGTAGCCGCGCCGACGGCCTCCGCCGCCGAGCCGTCCGGCTCGCCGACCACTCGCCCCGGCGCCGGGGCGGAACGGGCTCGACGATGAAACCTCATCGCGTTCTCATATGAACGGGAGCAACACCGCTATCCTCGTCTCGCTGCAGCAGGACCTCACGGTCATCGGACTGCGCTATCTGCACTACGCGCTGCTCGACGCCGGAGTCGACTCGCACTACCTGCACCTGCCGCGGTTCGACCCGTCCGACGGCGACGCCCTCGACCATGTGCGACAGTTCGTAGGCCGGGTCCGGCCGCTCTTCGTCGGCATCAGCCTGATGAGCACCGAGTTCCACGCGGCGCGGCAGCTCACCGGGTATCTCAAGATGCACTTCCCGACCGTGCCGGTCGTCTGGGGCGGGGTACACCCGACACTCGACCCCGAAGGATGCGTGCCCTTCGCCGACTTCGCGTGCATCGGGGAGGGTGAGCGGGTAGTGGTCCGCCTGGCGCGCGCGCTGGCCGACGGGCAGGATCCGCGAACCGTGCCGAGCCTCTGCTACCTCGAGGACGGCATTCCGAGGCGGAACCCGACGCTCCCGCTCGTGGATGACCTCGACACGCTGCCGGCCTACGAGCACATCCCGAGGAACGGCTTCCTCCAGCAATCGAACGGCACCATCGGCCGCCTCGACGAACGTTTGGCCACCCGGTACGGCCGCTACCAGCACAAGTTCTACGACGTGCTCACGTCGCGCGGATGTCCGTTCTCCTGCACCTATTGCTGCAGCGGCCCGCTGTCGCAGATCGTCGGATCGAGGAAGGTCCGGCGGCGCAGCCTCGAGAACGTCATCGCCGAGATCGAGCGAGCTGTCCGCGACTTCCCTTCCATTCAGCTCGTCAACTTCCACGACGAGAACTTCCTGTCGCACGACCTGGCCTTCCTGCAGGCGTTCGCCGGGGCCTACCGCGAGCGGGTGGGGAAGCCGTTCATGGTTGCCGGTATCCCGCTGTACGTGACCCGCGACAAGATGAAGCTCGCCAAGGAAGCCGGCCTCGTCTGGATCCGGATGGGCCTGCAGAGCGGCAGCGATCGCGTGCTGCGCGACGTCTACAACCGCAAGTCGACGAGCCGGCATTTCCTGGCGGCGGCGAGAGTGCTCGACGACCTCGAGATCGCGGCGTACTGCGACGTCATCCTGGACAATCCGTTCGAGTCGGTCGACGACCAGGTCGCGACCATCGACACGTTGCTCGCCACGCCCCGGCCGTTCTACCTGCAGCTCTACTCGTTGAGCGCGTACTACGGTTCCGAACTTCAGGCGCGCATGCTGAAGGAGTGCCCGGAAAAGCTGGAAGACGCGAGAGAGAAGGACTACCTGGTGTACCGGAGGCACGGACTCAACGAGTTGACCCGGCTGGCCGCGTACATCCCCCGGTCCTGGGTGCGGGCCATGACGGGGTGGTATCGGGAGGATTCCGCGAGCCGGCGGTTCCGGATGGCACTCCCGCTGGCGAAAGCGGTGTCGGCACTCTTCTTCGAGCCGATCACACACTTCCGTGTGTTCAAGCGCTCGCAGCAGGGATCGTTGCTGCGCGTGTTCCGGGCCCTGCCCGCGTACGGCCGTATCTGGTTGGATCGGTTCTTCAGGCAGTGGGCGGACGCCTGAGGCCCACGCGCACCGGGGCGGGCTTCGGTACCTGCCGTCGGACCCCCGCCAGAACCCCGGCCTTCGACCTCGGAGCCCGCAGGGCGATCACGTTTGGAGGGACAGAAGGAGATGGCTGCCAGCCGACGGCGATCCCGGAAGGTTTCGCCCGGGCGCCGTTCCGACGAGCGCCGTGACAAGCGATCGGTCCCTGGCCCGGCCGTCGCCCTGCTGGCCGCAGTGGTGCTGACGGCAGTGGCGGGGTGGGCGTACTCCACCAGCTTCGCGGGCGCCTTCGTCTTCGACGACACGTGGGCCATCGTCGGCAACCCCCACGTCAGGACGCTGTGGCCGCTCACGCAGGCGATGTCGGCGCCGCCGCAGGCGCCGGTGTCGGGCCGGCCGGTTGCCGCCTTCACACTGGCGCTCAACTACGCCCTGGCCCCTCCGGACGTCCGTGACGTGATGAAGCCCGGCGGGCCCGACGCGGCACCGGGGACGTCCGATCGCTACCTTCGCAACGTCTGGGGCTATCACTTCGTGAACCTGGCGCTGCACGTCCTGGCCGCGCTCGCGCTGTTCGGCGTGGTGCGCCGCACGCTGCTTTCGGATCGACTCCGGCCGCGGTTCGGAGGCGTGGCCACCGCGCTGGGACTGGTCGTCGCGCTCGTCTGGGTTGTGCACCCGGTGCTGACCGACGCAGTGACCTACGTCACGCAGCGTACCGAGCTGCTGATGGGCCTGTTCTACTTCCTGACGCTCTACTGTGCCATCCGGGCCGGCGAGCCGGATCTCGATGCCACGCGGCGTCGCGGGTGGAATGCCGGGGCCGTCGCCGCCTGCGCACTCGGCATGGGCAGCAAGCAGACGATGGTGCTGGCGCCGGTCATGGTGTGGCTCTGGGACTCGATCTTCGCGTATCCAGGCTGGTGGCGCGCGCCCCGCCGCCGGCAGGCGCTGTATCTCGGTCTCGCGGCAACCTGGGCGATCCTCGCGGCGCTCGTCGCCTACGAGCACTGGCCGACCACGGTCAGGTCGGGCGAAGCCTTGACGCCGTGGACGCACCTCCTGACCCAGACAGGCGTGATCGTGTACTACCTGCGCCTGGCCGTCGTGCCGACGCCGCTCGTCATCGACTACCAGGGCTGGCCCATCGCCAGGTCGATCCTCGACGTGGCGCCGGCCGCTGCGCTCGTCTCCGTCCTGTTCGCCGCGACACTTGTCGCCCTGGTCCGGCGACAGATCTGGGGCTTCGTAGGCGCCTGGATCTTCGCGACGCTTGGCCCTTCCTCCAGCGTGCTTCCCTTGCAGTTGGAGATCGCGGGCGAACGGCGCATGTATCTGCCCATGGCAGGCCTCGTCGTTGTCGCCGTCCTCGGGGTGTACCTGGTTGGCCAGCGCCTCGTCGCACGACTCGTCGCTGACCACTCTACGCGCCGTCTCGTCGGGCAGATTGCCGCGGTCCTGCTCGTCGGGGGCGTGACCGTGACGTTCGGCACGATGACGAGCAACAGGAACCGCGACTACTGGAGCGAAGAACACCTCTGGCAGGACGCTGTCGAGAAACGGCCCGCAAACCCGCGAGCCCGCCTCAACTACGGGGTCATGCTGTATGGCGCGGGGCGCTATGCGGAGGCTGAACCGCAGCTGCGGGAAGCGGTGCGCCTCGAGGACTCGAGCGCCGACGCGCACGCCACCCTCGGCGCGGTGCTCTGTGCGCTCGGCCGGACCCAGGAAGGCGTGTCGCATCTCGAACGCGCGCTGGTGCTCGATCCCAAGTACACTTTGGCGTACAGGAATCTCGGTGAGGCCTACGGCGCCATGGGCCAGCGCGCCCAGGCCGCGAAGTACTTCGCCCTTGCCGTCGATGCCGAGCCCAACGAGCCATTCCTCCTGAGCCGGCTCGGCTGGCTGCTGGCGACGTCGCCTGAGGACGCGGTGCGAAACGGGGCGAGGGCGGTCGAGGTGAGCGAACGGGCCGTTCGGGTCACTTCCCGCCGGGATCCAATGGCGCTCGACACGCTTGCGGCCGCGTACGCGGAGGTGGGCCGGTTCGACGACGCCGTGGCTGCCGCGCGCGAGGGCCTGTCGGCAGCGGGGCGGCAGAATGGGCAGGAGGGCACGGCCGAGATCGCGGGACATCTCTCACTCTACCAGGCGAGGCAGAAGGTCCGCGAGGCCCAGTAACAGGGAACCTGCGCCCTCAGGCGCGCCTCAACTCCCGGCGGTTTGAGGCGCAGCTTCACTGCGTGCTCTGGCCCTCCCGCCGCGACGCCTGTTCCGCGCGGTCGAGCAGATACTCCAGCCCCGGCTTCGGCTGGACCACCGCGAAAATCTGATACGCGAACAGCGAGCGGCTGACGTGAATGAGCGCGCGGTTCACCGCCAGCAGCGTGCGCGCCAGCGGGCCGTCGCCGAGCGCCAGCGGAAACGGCGCCGGCACGCCCCGCAGCTCCAGCACGCGGAACCCGGACTGCTCGAACAGCCGCCTGAAGGTGCCGAAGGTGAACAGGCGCAGGTGCGTCAGGTCCAGGATGCCGAGCTTGCCGTAATTGAACTTGCCGGCAAGCAGCATCAGGCGCACGACACAGAACGCGACGTTGCCGGTGCTCACCAGGAGTTTGACGTTCGGGTTGCGGGCGGCCGCGGCCAGAAAATCGTCCACGAAGCGCTCGGGCGAATCGAGGTGCTCGATGACGTCCAGCATCACCGCGTAGTCGACGTTTGCGAGATCCACCGGCAGCGGGGTTTGATTCAAATTGTGAAGCCGAAAATCGTCCAGCGTGCACCCCTCCGCGAGAGGAAACATGTCGACGCCGATCGTGTGGCAGCCGCGCTCCTGCAGCACGTGTCCCAGGTAGCCGCCGGCGCATCCGATGTCCAGCACGCGGGACCCGGGCGGAATGCGGTCGAGCGCCAGCGTGTGCGTGCTTTCGAAGGCCAGCCGCCGCTGGTAGTGCACGTTGCTCATCGTCGAGGGGAGGCAATCGAACCTCCGGTCGTAGAACAGCGACAGCTGCTGCGCCCACGCCCGCACGCAGGTCATCAGCACGCGCCAGGCATACTTGACGCCGTTGACGCGCGAGATCTCGCGGCCGTAGTAGGTCGGGATCGGCAGCTCCGTGATGCGCAGTCCGGCCCGCACCAGCTGGATGACGATCTCGGTGTCGAACTCGAAGCCCTCGCTGTTCAGCTGGAACGGAATCCGGCGCAGCGCCACCGTCGAGTAGATGCGATACCCCGAATGCAACTCGCTGAAGCGCGCGTGCAGCAGGCGATTCTGGAGCCGCGTCAGGATGCGGTTGCCGGCGCGCTTGTAGAGCGGCATCCCACCGCGACGCGCATCGCCCTTGCGCAGCATCCGCGAGCCGAGCACCGCATCGGCCTCGCCTGACGCCAGCGGCGCGATCAGCTCAGGCAGGCTCTCCGGGGCGTACTGGCCGTCCCCGTGAACGAGCGCCACGTAGTCGAACGCCTGCGTGATCGCGTAGTGGAAGCCGATCTTCTGGTTCCCCCCGTAGCCCTGTCTGACGGGGTTGAGAAGAACCGTGAGCGGGAACGCCAGCGTCGCGGCCCGGCGCATCGCCTCCCCGTGATCGAACGTCCTGTCGGTCGAGCTGTCGTCGATGACCAGCACCTCGACGTCGTAGTCGGTCGAAAGGGACGCGGGGATCCGCTTCAACGTCGGCTGGATCGTGTTTTCGGCGTTGTAAGCGACGATGAGCACCAGCAGACGAGGTCGGCTGTTTCCGCCCATTGTTGTGCGCGGCTACGAAGCCTTGAGAAGGGATGCCTTGACCGCAGCGGGCACGTCAATCGCCACGAATCGTTGCGCGGAGAACAAGTAGTCTTCACCGCTCTCGTCGATGATCCGCAAATCGCCATCCCGCTCGGCGTCCTCGTCCGGGACCACGAGGTAGATCTTGTTCCGCTCGAGTGACACCTCGTACCCGCCGTTGTCCACGCAGACCACAAACCTGCGCGCGCGCGCAGAGGATCTTCGAGGTCTAGTCGAGGTATCTCTTGCGCTTGAGGTCTTTTCTGCCGATGCCGTGCGCTTCATACCAGTGCAATTCGGCCAGACGAACGCGGCCGTCCTTCCGTCGTATCTGCGCGACGCCTTTCATCTTCCTCCAACGCCCGCTGCCATACAAGCGTCGCAACCGTGGCAGATTCCGGATGTTGCGACCGATTGCGATCGTCTCCACATCCGTCAGGTCGCCGATGACTTCGAAATCCACGGCGCCCCCGATTCTAGCTGTCTTCCCCCTTGGCGTCGACTGTATAGGCGTCCACGATTCGGGATCGCCCTCGCCGTAGCTGCCCCGATCTCAGGCGGCGAAGGCGGGTCAGGCAACGAGAACGGAGCGGAGGGAGCGACGTTTGGTTATACTTGGCGCGCCATGGCCGCAACAGGTCGCTTGAAGCTGGCGGTCGTCATCCCGATCTACAACGAGCGCGAGAGCCTACCCGAACTCTATCGGCGGCTGCGCGCCGCGCTCGACCGGCTGCCGGACCTCCAGCACGAGGTGATCTACGTCAACGACGGCAGCTCCGACCGCTCGCTGGATGTCATGCTCGAGCAGCGGCGCGACGATCCGCGCTTCACGATCGTCGACCTGTCGCGCAACTTCGGCCACCAGGCGGCGATTGCCGCGGGCCTGGTGGAGGCCGCCCGCGCGGATGCCGACGCCGTGGCCATCCTCGACGGCGATCTGCAGGACCCGCCCGAACTCATTCCGGAGCTCGTCGCGTCCTGGCGCGACGGAGCCGAAGTGGTTCGGGCGCAACGCCGAACGCGGCAGGAGCGGGGCTTCCGCCGGTGGTGCTTCGATCTGTTCTACCGCGTGCTCGGCTGGACCAGCGACTTTCCGATTCCCGCGCAGGTGGGCGTCTGCGGCCTGCTGGATCGCAAGGCGCTCGACGAGCTGAATCGGTTGCCCGAGAAAAACCGATTCCTGCCCGGACTGCGTGCCTGGATCGGCTTCGACCAGCGCACGGTGTACTACGATCGGCAGCAGCGGGCGTCGGGCGCGTCGAGACAGAGCTTCCTGCGGCTGTTGCGGTACGGCCTGGACGGGGTGTTCAGCTTCTCGTACAAGCCGCTGCGCCTGATGGTCGCCACGGGGACGGCAATCAGCGGCGTCGGGTTCGTGCTTGCGTGCTGGTACGTCGTCAAGCGGCTGGCCGGCATCGAGGTGGCGCAGACGGGGTTCACCACGCTCGTGACGCTCGTCTTGTTTCTGGGCGGCGTGCAACTGGTGGCAATCGGCCTGCTCGGCGAATACCTGGGACGCATCTACGACGAGGTGAAACAGCGCCCGCAGTACATCGTCCGGCGCCGCATCCCGGACGTGCCGTCGGACCGCCAATCAAAGACAGCAGGGGCGGGCCGAGCGCTGGAGGAGTAGACGTGGCGGGGAAGTCCGGAGACCGGCTGCGCCGAGGTAGGGATCAGGGATCAGGGATCAGGGAGACCGCTGTCGCGGACGGTCGGGCAACCGGTTCGCAGGGCGCCGGGCTGGGACGACTTGGACGATGGGGCGCGGTCGCCGTGGTGCTGGCCGTCTACTACGGGATGGCCGTCGGCGCCGCCTCCCACAACAGCGTCGCGTTCGATGAGATGGCCCACCTGACCGCCGGCTACAGCTACTGGGCCTTCAACGACTATCGCCTGCATCCCGAGAACGGCAACTGGCCGCAACGCTGGGCCGCGCTGCCGGTCTTCCTGGGCAGCTACCGATTCCCTCCGCTCGATCAGCCCGGCTGGACGTGGTCGAACATGTACATCATGGGCGACCAGTTCTTCTACCAGAGCGGCAACGACGCCGACACCATGCTGTCGCGCGGCCGGGCGATGGTTGCACTTCTGGGCGTCATCCTGGGTGCGCTGGTGTTCGCGTGGGCAAGACGGCTCGTGTCGCCGGCCGGAGCGTGGGTCAGCCTGCTGCTGTTCGCCTTCAGTCCGACGCTGCTCGCCCACGGCGCGCTGGTCACGTCCGATATGGCGGCCGCCCTGTTCTTCACGGCGGCAGTCGGCGCCATGTGGGTGGTTCTGCACCGCCTCACGCCCTGGACGCTGCTGGGCGGCGCGGCGCTGGCGGCCGGCGTCTTCCTTTCCAAGTTCTCCGCGCCCGTTCTCGTGGCGATCGCGCTGGTGATGGCGATCGTGCGGCTCGCCGGCGGCAAGCCGCTGGTCATCCGCTGGCGGGGCCGCACGGTTGAATGGACCGGCCGGGCGCGTCAGCTCGTCGCGCTGGCCGGCGTCGCCGCCGTCTACGTGCTGGTGGTGTGGGCTTTCATCTGGGCGTCGTACGGCTTCCGGTACGCCGCGTTCGCCGCTGCGACCACGGGCCAGGAGAAGTTCATGGCGCCGCTGGTGGAAGCGCCGGGCCTGACGACGACGATCGTCGCGGCGGCGCGCCGGCACCACCTTCTGCCCGAAGCGTACCTGTATGGCTTCGCCAACACCATGCAGTACGCGGGGCAGCGCGCGGCCTTCCTCAACGGCGAGTTCAGCACGACGGGCTGGTGGTGGTTCTTCCCGTACGCGTTCGCCGTCAAGACAACGCTGCCGGCTCTGGCCCTCGGCCTGCTCGCGCTGGCGGCGCTCGTCGTCCGATGGCGGACAAAGGACGAGCAGACACAATGGTGGCGGCGCGCGGCGGCCAGCATCTACGCGGGCACGCCGCTGCTGGCGCTTGTCGCGGTCTACTGGATCTTTGCGCTGACGAGCCATTTGAACATCGGCCACCGCCACCTGCTGCCGATTTATCCGGCGCTCTGTATCCTCGCCGGTGGTGCCGGCTACTGGGTTGAGCGCCTCAGGAGGGCTCAGGGCTTAAGGCTTAGAGCTCACGGCCTGTCTGGCTCAAGGCCGAAGGCTCAAGGCCCAAGGCCTCCCAAGCGATCCTCGGTGATAACGCCGAGATGGGTCATGGCGGCCGGCGCGCTGACGGTGGTGCTGCTGCTGTGGCATGCGGGGGAGTCGATCGCCGTCAGTCCCAACTATCTGGCGTACTTCAACGAGCTGGCGGGTGGGCCGGGCGACGGCTACAAGCATCTGGCAGACAGCTCGCTCGACTGGGGACAGGCGCTCCCCGCACTGAAACAATGGCTGGACGAGGCCGGGCTTCAGCCGCAAGGGTCCCAGCGCGTCTACCTTTCCTACTTCGGCACCGCGCGCCCGGAGTACTACGGGATCGACGCGACGCAGTTGTGGGGCTTCCTCGACCGCCGCCCGCAACAGGCGCCGCAACCGCTTGGCGGCGGCGTCTACTGCGTCAGCGCGAGCATCCTGCACGTCGCGGCGCCGCAGCCCTGGACGCGGGCACTCGAGTCCGAATACCAGGAGCGATTCGCGAATGTGAAGATGCTCGGCAACACCGGCGAGGGAACGCAGGCCAGAACCGAGCTGATTCAGAAGACCGGCGAGGATTTCTGGTGGCAGACGTTCCGGCGGTTCGACGAGCTGCGCCTTGGACGGCTCGCCGCCTTCCTGCGGCGGCGCGCGCCGGACGCGCTGGTCGGCTACTCGATTCTGATCTTCCGTCTGAGCGACGCGGACGTCGCCCGGGCGCTCGAAGGGCCGGCGCCCGGGGAGCGGCCCTAGAGAAGGCTTAGGGCTTAGGGCTTACGGCCCGTTGGGCTGACGGCTCATGGCTTACGGCTCACGACTCACGGCCTACGGCCCGGGTCGTGTGGGATCCGGCTTCAGCCGGATTGCGGCGTTGCCTCGGATCGTGCGCGTTCCAGCAGATCGCGCAACCTTGCCTCATCGGCCGTCCGTTCCAGGTCGTTCCAGTCCAGCCTGTCCGCCTGGACTTTGATGACGCCGAGCACGTCGCGCCACTGCCGCTCGGAGACGCCGCCGCCCTTCCGATACCAATCGAGCTTCTGCAAGACCGTGTCTTCCGGGCTCAGCAGATAAAGGCTCGAGTCCTCGGACACAGGAACGAGGCGGCGCCGCTGCAGCTGGCGCTCGCCGAGAACGGTCCGCGCGGGAACGAACACGTCGATCTTGCGGGCCGACGGGAGGTGAATCAGGTTGAACGACGCGCGGCGCTCAATGGCGCGGCGGACTGCCGCCTCCTCAACGTAGAAGTCATCACCGAGCGCCTGCAGCAGTGGAATCACGTGGCGCGGTTGGAGGTCGGCTACGAGGTCGACGTCCTCCGTGGCTCGAGGCTCGCCAAACACCGAGCTTGCGACCGACCCGCCGACCACGCAGCGGATGCCCATGCTTTCGAAGATTCCAGCAACACGCCCAGCAAGGGCGATAGGGTCTGTCGTAGACACGGGAACATTCCTCAGGCCATCGGTCACGCGTGCGTATGAGCGACGAGCGCATGCACGACCCAGCCGCAGTGTTGCGAGTTCGAGCAGACCCCCGGTGGACGTGCCGCTCGGGTTCCGCAACGCGATCCCCGCCAGCGCGAGTCGTTCAATGGCCACAGAGTCGGCGGCGATCCGCGCGCCCTTCTCCGCCGGCGTCATCGCGCGATACGCCTCGATCAGGCGCCGGTCGACCGCCGGTTCTGTATCCTCCGCTTGCGGCCGGTATGTCGATTGACGGGAGGGCGGCACGGGAAGAGTGTAGCGCACGGAAAGGCTCAAGCCTATTTGGCGGCAAAGTACCCGCGCCGGGCCGTCACGTCGCCCCTTGCACCGATCAGCCGCACTTCCAGCTTGTGCCAGCCGCGCGCCCGCCAGGCTGCCGCTCGTGTCCAGAACGAGCGTTGCGTCCAGCGGAACCTGCTCGACGATCATTCCTTCGAGCTTCTGCCTGACGCCGTTGTCGAAGACAGCGAAGTTCTCTGGCTTGAGTCCGGAGATCGGATGTCCACCGCGAGTGACGGAGACGTCGACGGTCACGAGATCGACACCGACGCGGAACGTCGGAAGCTGCTGGCTGGCGACGACGACCATCGGCACCAGGCCAACCAGCCACGAGACGACGGCAGGCAATGTCCTGCGGCTCATCTTCGCGCCACCGTCGCCCTCATCTTCTCGAGCGCGTCGAATCCGCGCTGGAACTGGCCCCTCGGGTAGTTGAGCCAATCATCCTCCGGAACGGCCCGTGGCTCGCGTCGAGCGAGAAAGGGCGCGATCGCCGCCCGCGCCGTGTCCAGCCGCCCCGCGCGCTCGCTGGCGTAGGCGAAGGCGACGCGAGCCGCCTGGCTGTCGGGCTTGAGTTCTACGGCTTTCTGATAGAAGCCGATCGCCTCCTCGAGGCGTTGGTGCTCCTCCGCCACTTGGCCAAGAAACAGGAGCACCAGATAGATCAACCGGGCATCGTTGGTTTGACCGAGCACCGCGCGAAGCTCGACCTCACCCTCGGCGGTTCGGTTCTGAGTAAGAAAAACCTGCCCCAAGCGGACGCGCGCCTCGACCATACCGGGCGCGAGCGCCCGGCGAAAATGTTCCTCAGCGTTCTGCCGGCATTGCCGTACCAGCGATGCCGTGGTGCCGTCGCCGCTGCTCATCTCGCGCGTCCTCATCAGTGCGAATCCCTCGGCAATGGAGCCGAGGGCCAGTTCCATTTCGGCGTCGGATTCGACGCCCGGGTAAGCGCGCGCGAATCCCTTGTCAGCGGCGGCCCTGGAAGGTGCCCTGCCGAGAGACTGCACCACGCTCCAGCCATAGCAGGAGTTCAACACTCGCACGACCATCAGGTGCCAGTCGCGGCGTCCAATCAGCTGTTGGCACTCGTCCGGCGTTTGAAGCGTCGCCCAGTCGAGCAGGTCGCGCGCGGTTCGAAGGTGAAACACAGCCCAGGAATCCCGTCGTGCTTCGACTGCCGCAAAGGCGGCCTCCGTGTGCAGCATGACAGCGGCGAAGACGACAGGGCGATCGGCAATCTGGCCTGCAGCCGTTCGGCGGTCCATCAGCGCCCGGGCCCACGCCGTCACGTCCCGCCCTGTGTGCGAACGCAGTTTGTCGACGGCCGCCGCGACGTCGCCTCGACGGTACTGGTCAATGATGTCCAGGTAGGGTTGAACAACGGGCACGACAGATGGGTTGACTTGAAGAGCGGGCCCCAATGCAGGGAGGAGCCACAGCACCACGCATGGCCACGAGGCGCCGGGCGCGACTCGACCGCGATGAAGCAGACGAATCGTCATCCTCCAACGCCCTTCAGTGCCCGGAACTTCGAGTAGGTGATCTTGCAGGTCAGCATCTCGTCGCGGCGCGTGTAGCTCTCCTCGACCTGGGCCGGCACCCACGCGTCCAATGCGGCGTCGCGCTTGTAGGTGACGTCGATGATGACGCGCGGGAAGTCGGCGTACCGTTCCGGATGCAGCTTCATGTCCGGGTAGGCGTCGAGGGCGTCGAACACGAGGTGCGTCTTCACGACTCGGCCGCTGGCCGGTTCCACCCACATCTCTCCGCGCGCAGGCTTCGGTGAACCGTCAGCCATCGTGGAAAGCGCCGGCCGTTCGGTCTCGACGTAATCGATGACCCACACCGTCGCTCCGTCCACGCGCTTCTCGCCCTTCCTGGTGAAGGCGAACCCTTGCTGATGCTCCGGCATGAGAAACATCAGGGGGAAGGTCGGCACGTTCACATCGCGCTGCGTCCGGCCGAGGTTGTACTTCAGGGCCGCGTCCGTGAAGGTCCGCGCGAGGCCGGGCGCAGTATCGGCGGACTCGGCGAACGCGCGCTCCAGGCGGTTCTTCTCGGGACGCAGCGTCTTGCCGTCCACTTCGAAGACGTCACGGAACACCGCCCAGCCGTGCGCCTCGGGTACCGCCACGAGTGCAAACTCAGACCGCATCTTGCGCAGCTTCGGCGTGCCCATCTCGCCCAGCGGGGCGCCCGATGAGAGCAGGTCGTGCGTGGTCGAGCCGTACGGGCGCAGCAGCTGCTGGTAGGATTCTTCGGCTATCAAGAGCGAGTGGGCTTGGTTGCAGGCGGCGACGTACTCGGCGGCCTTCGCGAGCACGCTTTCGAGCGAGGGCGCCTGGGCCACCGTTGGCGGAACGGACAGACACGGGGCCAACAGCATCACGCCGAGCAGCACGCGTCGTGACATGAGGCGGCCTCCTGACGCTTGCCGGCTTTGGGCCTTAGACCTTGGACCTTGGGGCTTGGGCCGTCATGCGGCTCTTTACGAGAATCGTGTCCTCGTTGCCGCATGACGGCGGCGCGCACAGCGCGCCCGCGAGGGAGCGGAGTGGGGCGTTGGGGCCCCACGAGCGACCGAGCCGGGGTCCGGGGCAGAGCCCCGGTCTAATGTCGAAGCAAGCGTCGAGTCCCGAACGGCGGGCATGGCGCAGGCAGGGATAGGATACCCCAAGGTCAACGGCTTGAACATCGGGTGTGGGCGCGCCGCGATGAGTGTCGAAGGACCGTCTGGCGCTTTCGGAACGGGCGCCGCGACGGGCTGAGATAGAATATCCTCTCGTCGCGTTGTCGCTGTTGTCGTCGGCGGCGGCGTCGGCGGCGTCGGGGATATCCATGGTTCGTCGTTCGGCCAGCCAGCGAAACGTCCACACTCGACCCGTCTCACGACCGCCGGCGTCGCCGACCTTTTGGCGGGCACCTGTCCTGTGGTTCCCGGTCGCGCTGATCCTCATCACGATTGTCGTCTTTGCGCCCATTCGAAGCTCCGGCTTCATCCCCTGGGACGACCCTCTTTACGTCACGCAGAACCCGCACGTCCTTGGGGGCGTGACGGCTGGTGGCGTGCTTTGGGCGCTCACGACAGGGGAGCAGTTCTACTGGCACCCGCTCACCTGGTTGACGCACATGCTCGACGTGCAGGTGTACGGGTTGAATGCGGGTGGCCATCACGTCACGAACCTCCTGCTGCACCTGATGTCGGTGCTGCTCCTTTTTGGCGCCCTCGTGAGGATGACGGGCAGAAGTGGGCGCAGTGCGTTCGTTGCGGCGCTGTTCGCCATCCACCCTCTTCACGTGGAGTCGGTCGCGTGGGTGGCGGAGCGCAAGGACGTGCTGAGCGCCTTCTTCTTCATGCTGACGATCTGGACTTACGTCTCGTACGCACGCACGCCCGGAGTTCGCCGGTACCTGCTGGTGCTCGTCTGTTTCGTTCTCGCGCTGATGTCCAAGCCGATGGTGGTAACGCTGCCGTTCGTGCTGCTGCTGCTCGACGTGTGGCCGCTGGGGCGCGTGCGTCCAGGCGGACGCGGTGCAGAGAGCCTCCCATGGTTCGCGCTTGTGCGCGAGAAGCTGCCGCTGGTTGCCCTCGCCTTCGCCGTCAGCCTCGTCACGTTCGTCAATCAACAGCAGGCGGGATCGATGAGGACACTTGCCGGTTTTCCCCTGGGCCTTCGCCTGGCGAACGCGCTTGTGTCATACGTCGCCTACATTGCGAACATGGTATGGCCCGCGGGGCTGGCGGCGTACTACCCGTATCCGACGTCGGCGCCCACTTGGTGGATCGTTCTGTCAGCTTTGCTGGTGATCCTGCTGGTATCCGCGTTGGTGACGTGGGCGGCCGACCGGCATCCGTATCTCCCGGTCGGGTGGTTCTGGTACGTGGGAACGCTTCTGCCCGTCATCGGGCTGATTCAAGTCGGGACGCAGGCCAGGGCGGACCGTTTCACCTACATCCCGCTGATCGGACTTTTCCTGATTGGGGCGTGGGGAATTCCGGACCTGCTCTCACGCTGGCGGTGGAGCCCCATTCCGCTGATTGCTGCGGCGACGGCGGTGATACTTGTCTTCGCGACCGTCTCACGTGCACAAGTGTGCTACTGGAAGGACGGCTTCGCGTTGTGGGAGCGCGCGGCTGCGGTGACCACCGGCAACCAGCAGGCGTACGCGAGCCTCGGCCAGTTGCTCGAGGAGCAGGGCAGAGTAGACGAGGCGATCGCGAGATACCGGGAAGCGTGTCGTTTCATGCAGGAAGCGTCTGGTTTGCACACGCGTATCGGTATGTTGCTGATGCAACAGGGCAGGGCGGCGGAAGCGAACGTCGAGTTCTCATTGGCACTGAAGTCTCAGCCGAACAACGCGGTGGCCCATTACAACGTTGCCCGCGCGCTGGACGCGCAGGGCAAGACGAACGAGGCGATCGAGCAGTACGGCGCCGCCGTACGTTGCCAGCCGCAGAGCGCCGTTGCGCACGAGGGGTTGGGAAGGGAGCTCGCCAAACAGGGGAGAGTGAGCGAAGAGATCCATGAACTGGTGGAGGCCGTGCGCATCCGGCCTGACTGGGCGCTTGCGCACAACTCGCTCGCTCTGGCGCTTGCCGCACAGGGACGCCTGGACGAGGCGATTCGCGAGGCGCTCGAGGTCGTGCGTCTCGAGCCGGACAACGCCGAGTGGCACTCGAACCTGTCGGTGTTCTTCGGCGAACGCGGCGACACGAAAAAGGCGATCGAGCAGCTCGAACTCGCGCTCAAACTGGCTCCCCGACATCCCGAGGCGGCGACGTGGCATTACAACCTGGCCGCGATGTTCGACCGCATCGGCGACAAGGCCATGGTCGTCGAACACCTTGAAGCCGCGTTGAAACTGAATCCGCAGTACGAACCCGCCCGGCGCGCATTGGCCAATATCCCCGCCAATGTGCGCTGAAACAAAGCCTAAGGCCTGTCCTGGGGCGCGCCCGCGAGCCGCTGCAATAGGGCACGCGCGGCGGCGTCAGCGGGATTCAAACGGACGGCATCCTCCGCGTGCCTTCGCGCCTGTGCAAACCGTCCGAGTTGCGCGTAAGCCACCGCCAGGTGGAAGTGCGCCGTCGCGCTGGACGGATCGAAACCGATCGCCTGCTCGAACTGCGCGGCAGCCTCGACGTTCCTGCCCTGCATGCCCAGCACGACGCCGAGGTGCTCGCGCCCAGTCGCCAGTTGGGGAGCGCGCTCCACGGCCTCGAGAAAGAACGTCTCGGCCAGCGGGACGTCCTGCAGTTCGATTGCGGTCATCCCCATCTTCAGCAGCGTGTTGGCATCGTTGACGCCGGTGCCCGCCAGCGATGCGAGTTTTGCGTCGGCTTGATCGCGCTGGCCCGCCTCGCCGTAGGCGCGCGCCAGGCCGTAGGTGACACCAACGCGATCGATCCGGGCGGCCTGCGCGACCTCGAGGTGCGCGATCGCTTCAGAGGACCGGCCGGCACCGAGCAGCGCCTGGGCCAGGTTGAAGTGGATCCACGGTTCCTTCGGATTGAGCGCGAGGGCCCGCCCGAAATACTCGGCCGCTTCTGCCGGCTGGCCGCGGTCCATGAAGGCCGCCGCCACTCGGTAGTACAGCTCGCCCTTGTTCGGATGCCGCGGTTCCGTGTCGGCGAGCAACTGCGTCGCCTCGTCCACCTGACCGTCCATGATCATTCGAACGATACGTTCCTCCCGCTCGAACATGCGGCCGTTGTCGGCCTGCATCGGCCAGTTCACGGCAACGGCGAGGACGAGCAACGCGCCAAGTGCGCCGGCCGCCCTCCGAGACGCTGCGGTGCGGGACCGGTGCTGCCAGAGCCACTCGACGGCAGCGCCGGATGCCGCGACGAGTGGTACCAGCAGCGGCAGGCGATATCGCGACGACACGAAGAACCCGGCGACGGTCAAGGCATAGACCGGCACGAAGGTTGCCCACGCGAGGTACGGACCGCGCTGGTCGCGCGGGATGCCGACGCAGAGGCCGAAGAGGCCGAGCGGAATGATCAGCCAGGGCCCAATCACGAGGAGCATCAGCAGCGTCGGTTCGTCCCGCGCGAAGTAGGTGTAGCTGTAGTTGAGGGCGACGTCGGTGGCTGTGAACGTGAGGGCGATCTTGCGTGCGAGCAGGCGCGCGTAGTCGGCCGGATGCGATCGCATCCAGGCCCACGACTGATCGTAGAAATACGTCGACGCGTCGCTGGCCGAGACCGGCCGGCCCAGCGCCTGGCTCGCCACCTTCGCGACGTCCTCTCTCTGGCCGTCGATCGACCGGCGCACGCCGGGCACGGCGCGCCAGGTGCCGTCGGCGCCCGCGTGATTGCCGATGTAGAAGTTGAGGCCGCCGTGCGACGTCACGAGCACCCACTCGTCCGAGACGATGCGGTTGCGAACCGTGAAGGGAGCGAGACACAGGATGGCGCCGAGCCCCAGCGCCGCGACCTGCGTGATGCCCGCGCGGCTGCGACGCACCAGCAGCCAGGCAAGTCCGACGACGGCGATGACCGGCAACGTGTTCGGCCTGTTGAGCGACAGCGCACCGAGTGCCAGACCGGCGACCAGGAATGCGGGCACCGACTCCCGCCGTACCGCGCGGACCAGTGCGAGGAGCGCCAGCGCGGTGAGAAACGGATCGATCGACGACTGCAGGATCAGGATCTCGTTGAACGCGAAGAGGCCCGTTGAAGCCGTGAGGACCGCTGCGATGATCCCCGCGCGACGGCCCCACCACGCGGCGGCTGCCATGCCGATGAGCCCGGCGGTCGCGGCACCGAGCACCACCTGGATGAACCGCGCTGCGCCGATCGACCCGCCGGTCAACGCGAAGATCAGCCCGAGGAAGTACGTGTAGAGCGGCGCGAGGTAGTAGGCATCCGGGCGCAGCAGCAGGTCGCCGCTCGCGACACGCGACGCCAGCTTCACGTACACCGCATCGTCCAGTACGCCCCGAGGCTGAAGCAACGGGTGGCTGCCGAGCTGCGCGAGGACGATCAGGCGGACGAGGAGCGCGGCGCCGACGATCGCCGCGGGAATCGCCCAGCGGGGCCATGGACCGGGGCCTGGTGCACTCGGTTGGGTCGCAGGCTGCGCGCGGCGAGGCTTCCTGCCGGAGCGGTGAGACATCTTTCGCAGGTGGTGTCGGACGCCGGACAGTTGGCGGTCCGGGAACAAGAACGCCGGCATCATACCATGTAGGCTAAAATCCTCGTTCGATCGCGAGTGCTGAGATACTGGCAATGGTTCAGGTATCACGCTGCGGTAGGGCAAGGCTTCAGACCTTGCCGCGTGAAGACATGAGTGCGAGGCTATGACGAATGCCTTTCGGAAATTCGGGCGCGTCGACTTCGGGCGGCACCGTCAGCAGCCTGCCTCTCTGCGTGCCGGGCTCCGCGCTCCGGAAAACCTCGCTCCGTCCGCTCCGTTTTCGTCTTGAGCGTCGGCCTGGCCCGTGTACGCGCTTGATTGTCCGCTACGGGCTGCGGCCGGAAAACGTCGCTCCCTGCGCTCCGTTTTCGTCGAATTGACCGTCGGAGCGCTCCGCACGGCCCGCAGAGAGGCAGGCCGCTGACTGCGCCCGGATCAGAGGTGAGAATTTCCGAAAGGCATTGAGGCTATGACGGCACGCAAGACGTTGTTCATCACGGGCGCCGCGCAGATGATTGGCGGCGGCGTCCTGTGGCACTTCCGACCGGATGCGAGTGGGGCAGTGCGCGTGGCAACGACCGCCGCGGCGGGCGCCCTGTGGCTGCTCGCATCCGCGTTCGTGCTGGCGGCGCTGGTTGCACCGGCACTCGCCGAGCGGCTGCACGCGGCCTGGGTGAAGGTCGCGCGCGCGATTGGCGTCGCGTTCACGTTCGGGATCTTCACCGTCCTGTTCGCGGTGGTGCTGCCGTTCTTCCTGTTCGTGCGCCTGCGCGACCCGCTCCGCAAGCGCCTGGGCGCCGGCAGTTACTGGGAGCGCCGCAGCCAGGATGACGACTCGCTGGACCGGGCGCTACGACCGTACTGAATGGGAGACGCATCGGAAACCGGATCGCAGGGAGCGAACGCGCCACGGGCCGAGCCTGCTCCGCAGTCGGGAAGGGCAGCCGGTTGTGGACTTGCGCCCCGGCTCGACACGGCGGTAAAACGCTGCGTCGTGCTCCGCAGCGGACCGCGTGCGCGGGCCGCGGCGGCCGTGACCCGCTAGGCCTCGCCGAGCCCACGGCCGACGCTGCGTTTTACGCGCTCCGCTGATCGCCGTGCTCGCAGGGGCGCTACGTCCGCAACCGGCAGCCCAGCCTGTCCCGCGTGGCTCGGCCGGTGGCGCGTCCGCTCCCTGCGGCCAGTACAACGAAGGCGCGCGAGAATCATGTTCGTACTGGGGATCTCCTGCTTCTATCACGACGCGGCGGCGGCGCTGCTGAAGGACGGCAAGCTCGTGGCCGCCGCGGAAGAGGAGCGGTTCAATCGCCAGAAGCACTGCAACACGTTTCCATCGCTCGCCATCGCCTACTGCCTCGGCGAAGCCGGCATCACGATCGACCAGGTCGATCACATCGTCTTCTATGAGAAGCCGCTGCCCAAGTTCGCACGCATCCTCGAGACCGTGCTGGCCGAATGGCCGCGCTCCTATCCGCTCTGGATCCGCAGCGTGCCGCTCTGGATGACGACGAAGCTCGACCACCGGCGGCTGTTTCGGCGCGCGCTGGGAACCCGCAAGCCGATCCTGTTCTGCGCGCACCACACCTCGCACGCGGCAAGCGCGTTTCTGGCATCCGAATTCGACGAAGCGGCGATCCTCACTGCGGACGGCGTCGGCGAGTCGACGACGACGACGTGGGGCACGGGTCGCGGCGCGACGATCGCGCTCACGCACGAGATTCGGTTCCCTCATTCGATCGGCCTGCTGTTCAGCGCGCTGACCGCGTATCTCGGGTTCCGCGTGAATGACGCGGAGTGGAAGGTGATGGGCCTGGCGCCGTACGGCCGGCCGCGCTATTTGAACGAGTTCCGCCGCGTCGTGGACGTCCGCCCGGACGGCAGTTTCCGGCTGAACCTCGATTACTTTGCCTACTGCTACTCGACGCGCCACATGTTCAACCGGCGCTGGGAGTCGCTGTTCGGCCAGCCGGCTCGCCGCCCCGAGGCGCCGCTCGCCGAGTTCCACGCCGACATGGCGCACTCGGGCCAGAAGATCGTCGAGGAGATGCTGCTGGGGATCGCGCGCCACATGCGCGCCGAGACCGGCCTGCGGAACATCTGCATCGCCGGCGGCGTCGGCCTCAACAGCGTCGCGAACTGGCGCATCCTGCGCGAGGCCGGCTTCGACCGCATCTTCATCCAGCCGGCGGCGGGCGATTCCGGTGGCGCGTTGGGCGCGGCGCTCTACATCTACAACACCGTGCTGGGACAGCCGCGGCGGTTCGTCATGCAGCACGCCTGCTACGGCCCGTCGTTCACCGACGAGCAGATTGCCGCCATGCTGGCGCGCAGCGGCATATGCGCGCGCCGCATCCAGCGCGAGGAAGACTTGTTGCGGGAAGCGGCCGGCTGGATCGCCGACGGCAAGGTGGTCGGCTGGTTCCAGGGACGGATGGAATTCGGGCCCCGCGCCCTCGGTTCGCGCTCGCTGCTGGCGGACCCGCGCAACGCGAAGACGAAGGAGATCATCAACGCAAAGGTCAAGTTCCGCGAGTGGTTCCGCCCGTTCGCGCCGAGCGTCCTGAAGGAGTGCGCCACCGAGTACTTCGACATGCCGGCCGGGCTGGACGCGCCGTTCATGCTGCTGGTTCCGCTCGTGCGGCCCGAAAAACGCGGTATCATCCCCGCCGTCACCCACGAGGACGGCAGTGGGCGCGTCCAGACGCTGACCGAGGAGCAGAACGGGCGCTACTACCGCCTGGTCCGTGCCTTCGGGCAGCTGACTGGCGTCCCGGTCGTCCTCAACACGTCGTTCAACGTGCGGGGCGAGCCGATCGTCTGCACGCCCGAGGACGCCTACCGGACGTTCGCCAATACCGGCATCGACGTCCTCGTGCTGGGGAACCACGTCGTCACGGAGAAGACCGCTCCGGTTGATTTCGACGCCGGCCGCCGTCGGAGCGTGCAGCTCGAGCAGGTGGCGCTGATCTAAGCACAGTGTAGGGATCAGGGACCAGGGACCAGGGACCAGGGACCAGGGGATGAGTATGAAGCCTACGCTTGTCGGCGATTTCCTCGGCTTCGTGCGGCACGAGAAGAAGTGGTGGATGATTCCACTGGTCGTCATCCTGATCGTGGCCGGCCTGCTCGCGGTGTTCGCCACGAGCTCGCCGCTATCGCCGTTCATCTACTCGCTGTTCTGATCTCGGAGTAAACGTGAGCCGGCGTAGGGAGCGACGTAGGGATCAGGGATCAGGGGGAACCAACCACCGCGGCAGGGCAGTCCGTCGCCCGCCGCTGTGCGCAACGTGCCAGAGCGCCGGTTGCCGGCGTGGAAGAAGCTGCTGTTCTCGGCGGTTGTCGTGCTGTTGGCTGCTGGCGTGCTGGAAGGCGGTGCGCGCTTGTTCGTGCACGTGGCAGCGCCGACGACGAACGGCCGTTGGGAGCTCCACTGGAAGCATTGGCCAACCGCACGGGCGGCCGACTGTTTCATGCGGAGTCGATGCGTACATTGCGCGCGTCGATGATCGAGGTGCTGACGGAGTTCCGCTCGCGCTACGTGATTGCCTACACCCGCACGGGCGTTCCCCGCGACGATGGATGGCACAAAGTCGAAGTGCGCTTGAAGGGGCGGCGGGCGGACATCAAGGCGAAGGACGGATACCTGGCGCACTCGGAGCGATAGCCTGGGTGATGCGTCGGGCGGGTAGCCGCTCGTCAACCTGATCCCGTTCGTCCGCACGCAGGGCGGCGAGAGCCTCTTCATCGACATCATCCACGCGAGTCCCGCGGGTCACGTCGTTGTCGCCGGTGCTCTCGAGCCGGTGCTGCGCCAGGCGTTGACTGCGGCCGACCGCCGCGGCGCGTCTACCGGTCGTCGCTCCCGCGCACGCTCTGATTGTGATACAGGAACCAGTGCAGGCCGGCCAGCGGCGCGGTCGGGAAGGTCCGCACGAACTCGTAGGTGTGGCGCCCGTCTTCAATCCGCGGCAGCTCGGGCACAGCCGGTTCGAACGACTCGCGCTGGCAGACCAGCCACTCGGGCCCTTCGGGTGGCCATGTGCCGTGCCGGATGTACTGCCACGCGCCTGCGCCCATGACGGTTGGCGCGTAGTACTGCAGCTGAGTGCCGATGCGGTAGTCCTGGTCGCCGCCGATCACCACCGGCGACCGCTCCGCGTGTTCCTTCATGTAGCGCAGCGCCTCGCGGTACTGCCCCCGGCCGTACTGGAAGAAAGTCGCCATCTGCCCGCCGTTGCTCGCCACGAAGGCGACGAGCAGCAGCGTGCACGCCAACCGGCCGAGCCGCCCCCGGCGATAGAGTGCGGACAGGAGCACGCTGCAGAGCAGCAACAGGAAAGCGATGCTGACCAGGAAGTAGCGGACGTACACGATGTCGGAGCCGCGCGCGGCGATCAGCAGGATCGGAAACACCAGGATGACGCCGAGATAGAGCACGAAGGCGTCGGCCTTCTCGCGCCACAGCCGCGCGATTCCCGCGTAGAGCGCGGCCACGGCAACGACGCACGCCACGAAGATCAAGACGTCGGTCGACGGAGGACCGAGCGCCCACGCCAGCGCCGTGCCGTAGCTGTGGATCAGCGAAGGCGAGGGCGTCCCTCCAACCGTCCCCATGTCGCGAATGTGCGCGTCGTAAAGCCACGCGATGAAGAGCAGCGGCGCCGCGTGGCACCAGAGGCCGACCGTCAGCATCCGCTTCGCGCCGGCACGAGACCGAATCAGGCGGTACGCGCACCACGCGATGGCCGCCAGGTAGAAGCAGACGAACGTGAGCTGCGCCAGCAGGCCGAGCACGACGCTCGCCGAGAACAGGACGGCGAACGGCCATCGGCTGTTTTCCAGGTAGCGGTCCAGCGCGTAGAACGCCACGAAGGAGAAGAACACTCCCAGCGCGTAGCCTCTCGCCTCGGAAGAGTACAGGACCAGCACGTACGAGAACCCGACCAGCAGCATCGCGAACATCGCGCAGCTGAGGTCTCGCCGGCGGCCGATCAGCCAGGCCATGAGAACGGTGCCGATGCCGGCAAGGAGCGACGGAATGCGGAGGATGAACGACTCGCTTTGCGGTCCGACGGCGTAGAGATAGAGGGTGTAGAGCTGATGCTGTCCATCGAGACGAAGGGGACTGCCCGGCGGTGTGCGGTTGGTGGCGATGATGTCCAGCGGCGACGAGGCCTGGCGGGCGGTGTTGATCGCGATGATTTCGTCCAGCCAGAGGTCGTTCGTCGAGCCGTAGATCCGCAGGCCGGCCGCCACCAGGAGCAGCACCGCCAGAAACGGAACCAGAATCGACCATCGAACCGGGGCGGCGGAAGGGGGAAGCGGCGCCTTCTTCGGCGCCGCAGGGTTTCGTGGCTTCGATCGCGGCATGACGCACGCATTATCGGCGGTTCCGCGATCCTGTCAACCCGATCCCAGCGGCAGCGCCGAGCTGCGCCGGCACGAGGCGGCGACGGCCGGTGGCGAC
>Ga0315282_10000521_pt1 | contig 76023 bp, 91 predicted proteins | sample YL17G07_20_MG_FD_203693 | JGI IMG/M metagenome (GOLD analysis project Ga0315282, IMG submission 203693) | Sediment microbial communities from Yellowstone Lake, YNP, Wyoming, USA - YL17G07_20 | ecosystem: Environmental > Aquatic > Freshwater > Lake > Sediment | place: USA: Wyoming | collected... | reverse complement strand
ATGGTCACAATTCGCTGAAGTTGTTGCAGTACACAACGAAACCAGCCTAAAAAGAGTGATGGAAACTTCCCATTTCCAGTTCTATGTGGCATGAGAATTCCTAATCATGAATTGCTTCACTTGACATTTCGGGTTTCTTCTATTCCACTCTCAGGATGCCGCATATGTTCCAATCAGTCCATCTCCCTCGCAGTAATGTACCTTGCGAATAGTTCCTTCTTTTTTGAGGCCTGCCTTTTCCAAAGATTTCTTGGCAGCGATGTCATTATCGTCTGTCATTTCTCTACTTTAAAACTTTGGAATGCTCGGATGGCCATCATTGAAAGTAGAAAAAAGTGGGAGAATCGCTCATCTCAGAACAGCGGTCTTAGCCCATCGATAAACAGGAGACTCATGGAAACTGTGAAGAAAAAGACAGTAGCATCATACATTCGTTTCTTGGCGAAACGCGCTAGGCAAAGTGCAGACGTTGCAAGCGTCAACGTGAAAAACAGATGCATAGCGATGCTCAGATAGTACCAAGCATCACGTGTCATCGCGTACGAATAGATGGGAAAAGCCGAGACGTACCAGAGAACCATGGATACAAAGAACATGATGAGCGAAACCACCAGAATCCACGCAACATTTCTTTCAGGCACTTCCAAGAAGCCAACCCTAAGCTATTGTTCTCTTTATGCAAATAAAAAAGTTATCCCTTTCTAAGAGCACGCCACAAAAAGCTAAAACAACAGAGCCACTGCTGATATCGTTCGGGTTCAAATATGCAAGGTCAATAAACAAAGGACCTAGCGTACGCTGAAATTAGAGATGTAATCCTCTTCTAAAGGCGTTGATGTTGGTTTCAACGGTCTTTGCTGAGACATTTTCTTCTATTGCTTTTTCCATTGATTGAACTGTGACCAGTCTGGTCATCTTTATGAAAGCTCCGAGCATAACCATGTTAGCGTACATGGCTTCTCCAAAAGTTTTCTTCGCCGTTTCTGTTATCGGAAACCTGTAGACCCTTGCCTTTGATTCGGGTACCTTGGTCACGTTGGAACTGTCAATTATGAGCGTTCCGTTCTCTTTCAGATCTTTGAATAGCCTGTCAAGCGCTTCTTGGCTCATAGCCACTAATATGTCGGGCTTCCTGACTGCCGGAAAGCCTATTCTGCTTTCTGACATTACGACTTCACTCTCGGCAAGGCTTCCTCTTGCTTCAGCCCCGTATGCCTGCGTTTGTAACGCTTTTTTCCCATCCAACACCGCGGCCTTTCCCAGTATGTGGGCGGCCAAGACTACGCCTTGTCCGCCGCTTCCGCCTATTCTAATCTCTGTTTTGCTCGCCGTTTTCCTTTGCCTCCTTAATCACGGCGTATACTGTTTCAACCAGTGTTGGGCGTCTTCTTGAAACGAATTCTCCGACGACTATTTTCGCTTCAAGCTCTTCAGGACTAATCTTTTCAGCTTGCTCAACTGTGACAGCGTTTTCTTTGAAGTGTTTGAGCATTTCTCCGATGTTTTTGAAACCTGCTCTCCTGCCGTACGCTGTTGGGCAGTGGGTCACAACTTCGATGAACCTGAAACCTTGCATCTGCAATGCTTTCTTGATTGACTCTACTAATTCTTGCAAATGTGCGGTTGTCCATCGCGCTGAGTATGCCGCTCCAGCCGCAACTGCCAGCTTCGCCGCGTCTATCGGGTACTCGAAGCTTCCGTAAGGCGTGGTTGTCGTCCTCGTGTTGAAGGGTGTTGTGGGGGCTACCTGGCCGCCTGTCATTCCGTAAACCATGTTGTTGCCCATTATGACGAGGATATCGGTGTTTCTCCTCGCTGCGTGTAGGAAGTGGCTTAGGCCTATGCCGACTATGTCTCCGTCGCCGCCGAAGACCACGACGTTCAGGTCTGGGCGTATCAGCTTTATGCTAGTGGCGGGGGGTATGCTTCTTCCGTGAAGTGTGTGGACCGAATCGGCTTCAAAATAGGGCGAAGGAATCCATGAGGAGCAGCCTATGCCGCTTGTGAAGCAGAACCCGGTCAGGTCTTCGTGGCCCAGCTCATGTACGGCTCTAAGAAAAGCGTCACTGAGTGAAAAAAGTCCGCAGCCTGCGCAGAAGGGCAATTTCAAGTCTCTCATGTACTTTCGAGGTGAGAATGCTTCAGGCACTTTGCTTGCCTCCTTCCAGAATCTTGGCCAGCAATTCCTCAGGTGTGATGAGTTCTCCTCCGCCGATCTTGTTCAGCGGAATGACCTCTGTGTTGCAAGCGACTCTTTGCACTTCACGGCTGATTTGCCCAAGGTTCATCTCCGGAACGATTATTCTCTCAGCGCTTTCAGCGAGTCGTTTGACAGCCTTGTCTGGAAAAGGCCAGATCGTCTTCAGTCTAACGTAGCCTGTTCTCATTCCTTCAGCATCTGCCCGTTCAGTAGCCTCGTAGACAGCGCGTGATGTGCAGCCGTAGGAGACTATGCCAACCTTGCAATCGTCAACGTTGTAGTCTTCCACCTCAACGATGTCGTCTGCGTGGTTGTTTATCTTGGCATTAAGTTTGCTTAACATTCTTCTGTGAACGAGCGGGTCTTGCGTAAATCGAACACCATACTCATCGTGGGTCGAAGCTGTTACAGCGACGTTGAAGCCTTCGCCTACCGAAGGCATCGGCGCAACTTCTTCTGAGCCGAAGAAAGCTCTGTCGCTGGGTCCTGGTTTCTTTCGGTCGAATATTTCTATTTGCTCAAGTCGCGGCACAGTTGCCTGCTCCCTCAAATGAGCTATGGTCTCGTCTGCCAACAGGATCACGGGCGTGCGATACTTCTCGGCCAAGTTGAAAGCTCTTACCGTAAGTTCGAACATCTCTTGCACCGAGTTAGGCGAAAGCGCGATTGCCGCGTAGTCACCGTGAGTTCCCCAACGTGCTTGCATGACGTCTCCTTGACCGCATTTGGTTGCCTGTCCAGTGCCAGGTCCAACTCTTTGAACATCAACTATCACGCACGGGGTTTCAGTCATGAAGCCCCAGCCGATAGTCTCTTGCATCAGGCTGAAGCCCGGTCCGGAAGTGGCAGTCATAGCCTTCTTCCCTGCCCAGCTAGCGCCCATAACCGCGCCTATCGAAGCCAGCTCGTCTTCCATCTGCATGAATATGCCGTCAACCTGCGGTAGGCGTTCTGAAAGGCGTTCAGGTATCTCGTTTGAGGGTGATATTGGGTATCCAGCGAAGAATCTGCAACCAGCGATTATTGCTGCTTCAACGCAGGCTTCGTTTCCTGACCAAAAATAAGTGCCTGGTTTGACCATGTTACCTGTTTCTCCTGATTACTTAGCTTGCATTACTGATGATCTTATTTAGGCATTTGTCGTTTCCATCAGAAATTGTGATATTCTTTTAGACTTTTCAGATGGCCTATTCATTGTGGATGGCCAGCGAAAATCTGGATTCAAAATGGCGAAAGAGTGCAGTGGAGACCGAATTTTCCATTTAGTAGTGAAAAAGAATGACAGAGGGCTACAGCTCAACGGCGTGTGCTACTCGATTATCTTGAAGAAGTCCCTTTCTGTGAATATGCCGACGAGCGCTCCGTTCTTGACAACGGGCACGGCTCCTATGTCTTTCTCCCGCATGATCTTTGCAGCTTGACCCACGTCGGTTTCCGGTTCTACGGTTGAAACGTTTTTTGTCGCTATCTCAAGCGCAGGCGTGTTTAAAACTTGGATTATTGTCCCGGATCGCAGGTGGCTGAAGACTTCTCCGCAACCGAAGAAGCGGATGATGTCCATGGTCGTCACTATGCCGATGAGCTTGCCGTCAGAGATTATCGGCAACCTTCTGAATCCCTGTGTCACCATGGTTTTTTCAGCCTCAAATATCGTCGTTTTGGGCAAGGCCGTGACCACGTTCTCCGACATGAGTTGAGCAACCGTTACGCCGCTAGTCCTATTGGCGAAGAGAACTGCGATGTCACGCTCGGTCACTATTGCTTTTACGCTGTTTTTTTCATCTACTACGGGCAAACCGCCGAGGTTTGATTCTTTCATCTTCTTGATTGCTTCACCTATCTTTGCTTCAGTCGTGATCGAAATGACTTTCTGAGTCATTATGAGCCGGATCTGCTCGTTTATGGCCTTGAATAGGTTTCCACCGTACTTATGCTGGATTATCTCGAATTTTTGCCCTCCGCCGAGGTAGTCGACTATGTCCGTGGCTGTCACGATTCCCTCCAGGTGTTTGGTTCCAGGGTTAGCTATGGGTAGCCGACGGAATCCTTCCTTCGCCATTTTTTGAACCGCGTCATATATGGGCGTAGTTGGAGCAACCATCACAACGGGGCTTTTTGCAACTGTAAGTATTTCCCCTTCACGTTTCTTGGAGGGATGAGTCTTCAGGTCCAAGGGGCCTGTTCCCCGCAGCCTTCTTCTGAAGCCTTCTCTACTCAATTGCGCTCACGCTCACCTGACAACCAGTCTTGCAACGTCTTCTCGATCCACTATACCGAGCAGTTTCCCGTTCTTGTCAGTCACGGGGATCCTTCCAACATCTTTGGAAACCATGACTCTGGCAACTCTGATCACCTTTGTTGAAGGCTCAACAGCGACGACGTTTGTATTCATTACGGAAGATATTTTTGGCGAGTCTCTGAAGCGTCCTTTCTTAGACTCGAAGGTCGGCAGCATGGCTCCAGATTCAAGAAGGTCTTTCTGCGTAACGATGCCCACCAGCTTCCCGTTCTTAACAACTGGCAATCCTGCGAACCGCGTTTCTGTCATGAGGCGCCAGATATCATCAATCTCGTCTTCTGGAGAGCACGTCACAACCTTTGTGGTCATGATTTCGGAAACGTTCTTCACAAATCGGTCAGGACTCGTTTTCATCAATGATTCAATGAAGCCGTCTAACCCTACGACTCCCCTGTAGGTTTTGTCCTCGGCTGAAGCGACAACGAGTGCATGCCACACATCCACTCGAAGCATAGCTCTAAACGTTGAAGTTACCTCATCCTCAACCGTTGCGATGTACTTTGCAGGCGTCATAATACCCTTCACGGTGATCGGCGACACAGATGACGAAATGGTCATCACGTCGCGACGCGAAACTTTTCCCAGAAGCATCTTGTTCTTGTCGGTTACTGGAAGAATCCTCAGGTCAAACTCTCTCATTATCGCGCGTGCTTTCGTGGTGAGCTCATCTTCATATATTGACGGGTGCTTCTGATCCATGATCTCCTTGACACGCAAAAGGTCTCCTCTCACTCCTCACTTTCCAGTTCAACCTTGCAGTCCTCGCAGAGGAATTCGCCGTTGACTTCTGTCAAGCTGTCAGACCAGACTCCGCAGTGGTCGCAGTATCCGGCGAGGGGTGCCGATTCCTTCTGTGCTTCTTCAGCCATGTTCTCACCTTCCATCATGGCCTTCTCCTGTATTGTCTCTAAAAGTTCAGGCATGACAGCCAAGACGTCTTTGCTCGATATTATCCCGACAAGCTGTCCCTTGTACATGACTCCCAGACGTCTGATGTTCAGTTTGCTCATTCTCTTCGCTGCCTCGCTTATCGTTGCGTCTGGTTCGATCGTCATCAGCGGAGAAGTCATGACGCTCTTGGCCCTAACGGTGTCAGGTTTAGCGTTCTTAGCCAAGACTCTTACAACAAGGTCCCTCTCAGTTATGATTCCCATCGGCTTTGCCTGCTTGGTTGTAACTAGGATGCATCCATACTCGTGTTTAGCCATGAGTTCCGCAACTTTGTTAGCAGGAGCATTTTCGTCCACAGTAACCGCTGGGTTGCTCATGACGTCTTTGACCAGCATCTTAGACCTTAGTCCAATCTCAGCCATGGTTCTCGCCACGTAAATAATGCATGCCACTATTAAGGTTTGGCTTCACTGAACTCAAAAGAGAGCCCCAAATTTAAAACTTCCCGTATTCCATTCGCACGTCACAATTTGAGCCGAGGCGGTCTTGGTCACTGCCCGGGCCTTGAATGGACTGAGAGGATCGTCGAGCTTGTCTACGTTGATACTTTGTGTGTCTCCTTTGATAAGGCAAATCTAAATCACCAAAAGAAGAATCGCACTCCACATAGGGCCCTTTTGGCAGAGTCACCTGACCAAAGTTAGCAGAACCCCATTTCTGAAAGAGATATAACGTCGTTATCTGAAGCTGTCTAACTTGTAGGGGATTCAGATTGCAGGAAAAACATTCAAGATCAATAGTGAAGTCGCTCACCTACAGGCTCACGATTGTTGTGTTAGACGTAACAGTGATCTACATTCTTACTGGTAGACTTGATGCAGCGTTGGGATTTGCGGTTATTAGCAATATCTATACAACGATAGCCTACTATTTCCACGAAAGAATTTGGAACAGAATAGGTTGGGGAAAACAAGACAGGAAAGATGAAAACGGTCATCAACCGATTTTTCGAAGGGGCCCTTATCAACCGAAGACTGCGTAGAACCGCTGAGGCCAAGTTTTATTAGTTTCCGCCCTTCAAAGCACCTACTCTAATGGGGGATGCTGAATGCTGAGAACCAACGAGGACAAGTTAGTGAAGATCTCGGTCGTCGGCGAAGTAGTGAGCCCCGTGTTCGGAAGAGACGTCTACAGGATCACTGCCCAAGGCAACCCGGTAGTTTTGCCAGGCGTCGGAGGAATCACCTATAACATCAGGGTAGGCGACCCGGCCTCAGGATGGCAAGCCGATCATGTTGAACCGGGAGTAAGCGTTGAAAACAGAGAGAACGACCCGCGCTTTGGACAAGGTGCAAACGCCGCCTTCAACGTGCTCTCATGCGTTGGGAACGAGGCCGCGATAATAAGTGGCGACGCCAAGGGTTCAAAAGGAGTTGTCACGGGCAAGCACGGCGGCATAGAACACGTGCTAGTCGATGTTCAACCCGAGGTCATGGACAAACTTGTGATCGGGGACAAGTTTCTCGTCAAAGCTTTCGGAGTTGGCCTCCAACTGTTAGACGCTCCTCACGTCACGGTGATGAATTTGGACCCCAAGTTTCTGACAGCGATGAAACCCAGATTGAAAGGTGACAAGCTGGAGGTTCCGGTCACTCACATCGTTCCAGCCGCTGTCATGGGCTCAGGACTCGGCGCCAACCAGACTTATTCCGGAGACTATGACATTCAGCTCTTCGATGAAAAAGTGAGGAAACAGTTTGGCCTCGACGACCTGAGACTAGGAGACCTCGTTGCCATAATTGACGCAGACCACACCTTCGGAAGGATATACAAACAAGGCGCGATCTCCGTCGGCATCACAGTGCACACAAACTGCGTCATAGCCGGTCACGGCCCAGGGGTCACAACACTGTTCACATCTTCCACCGGAAAAATCATCCCGAGAATCGACAAGAAAGCGAACATCGCGTCGATTCTGAAGTTAAGAAAGGACATCTGATTCGCTTCAGCCAAGCGCCGGCGACCTGGTATCCTGTGTTCCACAATATCGCATCGTTTTAAGTAGACTGGAAACTTCTTTCCACGCGTTTCTGAGAATGAATGGGATATTTCTTCCGGAATAGAATCGTTGCTGACAGGGCTGCTAGTATCAGCATTGATGGCATGAGAATCGTTGGGAATTCTGCGATGGAGTTTGGGCTGTCTAGGAATGTTATTGTTGTGCCATCTGTTGTTGCTATTATTGTTCCTGACCTGTAGGTACCGTATGCTGTGACGTTGTGGTTGAGGAGTCTTTGCACTGTTTCTGGGGCTGGGTGTCCGTAAGGATTGTTAAGCCCGCAGCTTATCACGGCATACGTTGGTTGGACGCTGTTGAGAAATGCGTCTGTCGTAGCGTATGCGCTTCCGTGATGGCCGACTTTCAAAACGTTGCTGCGCAGGTTCAGTCCAGAGCTGATCATGCTTTGCTCGGCGCCTGAGCTTGCGTCTCCTTCCAGCAGGAAGCTTGTTTGGCCTGCTTGGAGCTTCATTACAACGCTGTTTTCATTTTGATCGGTGAATTCAAGCGGCTGAACCGGGTTGAACACCGTCAGGCTCGCCGTTGCCGTTAGGCTGTAAACTTGTCCCCGCTGAGCCGCGACGAGGGTGTGGCTTTTGGCGAGCGTCATGAACTGCGTGTATGTCGGTGTGGTGTCCGATTCATTGTTGATGATTACTTCGTCCACCTGAATAGCTGAACTCAAAACGGTGATCAGCCCTCCTATGTGGTCCTCGTGCATGTGAGTAGCCACCATCAAACTGATGTGCGTCACGTCCAAACCTCCAAGATAGCTCAACACCGTGTTACCTGCCGCTGTTGGACCACCATCTACCAGTACTTCCACGCCTGATGCGTCAATCAGAATTGAGTCACCCTGACCAACGTCGATGAAGTGCACCGTAACCTTCGAATCAGACGCTGCAACCGCAGAGCAGCCTGTCTTCACACTTGAAAAGGTCAAGGCCAAAGCGAGAAGCACGATTGATGAGGACAGCAGGAAAACACGATTTCTTCGCATGGAGACATTTTCTAGCGTTGTACACGTAAAAAGATTTCTCGGCGTCTTGAAATTGGAATTGGGACAGATATATAAAGCAGCAAACCAGATTGTTTGCTTAAAGGAAGTGTAGGAGTAAGAAAAGTTGCCGTTCAAACGAAAGAGCCGCGGAAGGTCAAAGGGCGGTAAGGGCAGCAGCGGTGTCGTTCAATGTGCAAGTTGCGGGTCGATGGTGCCCCGTGACAAGGCTAAGAAGGTGACCAGGAGACACTCCATCGTTGATTATCAACTGGCGAAGGAGCTACGCCAGAGAGGCACGTACATTGAGATGCCATCCACGACCATGTACTATTGCGTGTCGTGTGCAGTGCATCGTGGTGTCGTGAAGGTAAGGGCAGAGAACGAACGACGGATTCGCACGCGACCGAGAAGATTCTAGTTTTCACTCAATACTTTTTTCTTTGATTTGCCGTAAACGTAGAGGCTTCTCTGCAAGACCGTCAGGTTTGTGAGCACTGCAAGCAGTATTATCGCCGCGTTCATCACCATGGTAGGTTGCCAGAACATCGCCACTAGACTTGCAACGGCAAGTATCAACACACGTTCCGCTCTTTCCGCAAGGCCGATCGATTCCATTTTCAATCCCGCAGCCTCGGCTCTGGCCCGACTGTAGCTCACCAGCAACGAACCTATTATCGCCGCCGTCAAACCCCAATAGAGATTGCACAGCCCTCCGAAACCTATGCCCACATACACAGCAGCGTCAGCGTATCTGTCGAGCAGAGAATCCAGAAAACCACCGAACACTGTCGCTTCTTCAAACAACCGGGCAACCACGCCGTCCAAGGCGTCGCAGAACCCTGAAAGCAAAAGCAGAACGGTTGCAAGCAAGAGAAGAAGGGGGTTCGCCTGCCATTTTGCGTAGACAAAAGCTGACAAGAAAGCTAGGAAAGCGCCGAGAACGGTTATCCTGTTGGGCGTGAGGCCGATTCTATGTGCGATTCTTGCTTCAGTCGCCAGCATGGATTGAATCTTCTGCTTCAGCCTCGTCAGCATTGGCAGGTGTTTCTCCAGCGATTCTTATTTAAGCGTGGATATGTTATGTGTGCAGTTAAAAGGTGTTCGCCACGATAAGCATCATGACAGTTAAGGTTGACGGCAAGAGTTGCTTGGGTCTGCGCACAGATCTCCCTGATAGCCCACCGCTTCTTCTCATCACCGCCGAAAAAGGCTTCGTCATGTGCGGCTTCCTGAACGTCGAATCAGCTGAAAAACTAGGCGTAGCCGCCGCAGTCGTGAGCGGGGTGAAGACTTTTGATGACGTGCTCAACGGACAGGTCAAAGCAGTGACCTCTAAGGCCAAAAGCCTGGGCGTCGAAGTAGGCATGAAAGGAGCTGACGCCCTAAAACACCTGTGCTGAGCAATGGCCTCTGACCAATTCGTGGGACAAAGAGAATGCGAGATGGCCTCATCTTGTCTAATAAACATCTTCTAGACGCTGTTGCTGCAGAAGTCGTCGTTTGCATCAAGTGCGACCTTTGGAAAGGCCGCAAAAAGGCTGTCCCAGGAGTTGGCAATCCTGAAAGCCGAGTGCTGTTCATCGGAGAGGCTCCCGGTCAATCAGAAGACTTGATGGGCGAACCTTTCGTTGGTGTAGCAGGAAAGTTTTTAGACACTCTACTCTCCGAAACCGGGTTTTCAAGGGCAGACGTTTTCATCACTAATGTTGTGAAGTGCAGGCCTCCCAGAAATCGTGACCCCAGGCCCGATGAAATCGAAACGTGCACACCTTACTTGAACAGGCAGATAGGCATTATCCGACCAAGATTCATCGTCACTCTTGGCAACCATTCAACCGCATATATTCTCTCAAAAGCAAGGTTATCCTTCCGCAGCATAACGCAGGCGCGGGGCAATGTCTATGAAACATCTATTCTTGGCTTGAAGGTTGCAGTCTTCCCCACCTTTCACCCTGCAGCAGCTCTATACAGCGCGCGATACAAGAAACAGTTGGAGGAAGACTTCCAGCGGATAAAAGACGAGCTTTTGAAAAGGGGACTTGTCAGCCCTTCAATTTCTTAGCAGATTTTATGTTGTCAAGATCTGAACGGTTCTTATGCGCTTACTTGTGGAGGCGGCGGACGTGCCGATCTGCCCAGCTTTCTGCGAAGAGCAATGTGATACAGTTTTCTCAAAGATTTCACCAGACGCTCGACACTGGACAGGCTGGAGTATATGAGCGGGATGCCATCATACTCCGCCAACCGTATCGAATACTCGTCCGGCTGGGTGCCGTGAAAAATCACAACACGCGGCTTCAAACTACTGACCCGCACGATGAGCATGGGAGAAATGCCATTTTCTATGTTTGTGAATATCAATGCCCGCTCGGTTGTGACACCGAAGAGTTGAGAGAACTCCAGCCCCGAAAGCGTTTCAACAGCCCTCTTGCTGTCCACAACGGTGTAACCGTTAATCTCTCTAACGGATCTGTCCATGCATGCCAGGACTTTGCCCTCGATGGCTTTGCACAGATGCTCTACGCGCACGGGCAGTGGGAATTCGCGAAGGTCTATTATGGCGTTACTCGGCGAACTCGTCAGTTTGGCAAACTCGTGTGTGAAACGACTTCCACGTTCTTCATCGATTTTCAGCAAGGCCCAAACAAATCTTCTCACAAACCTTGCTCCGGGGCTCGGTCGCCTGCCACTTTCGTAGTCGCTGATCACTGATGATGAAACCACCATCTTGTCTGAAAGTCTCATCTGTGAAATAGCGAAAAGTTCACGCCACTTCCGCATCGTAGCTCCAGGTTTGCTTGAGAGAATTATCTCGCCAGCGATTCTTCGGGCCAGAACCGACTCGCGAGCGCTCGGAGACGCCGACATTCAATCTCTACCTTGCAAATCCGCCAAGTTCCCCCTTAGAACGGCACGCACTATAAAAAGCTATACACGGTTTGAGAAAAGAACGGTTTTATGCCAGAAAGATCAGGAAAATTCCAACCACGATCATTATCGATCCAAGAGCAGTTCGGGCAGTGACTTTTTCACGCAACAGGAAAACACTGGCTAGCGTCGAAAAGAGGGGGGTCGTTGAAGATATTGGAACAGCCCGAGATTGCGCAATCTCCACGAAACTGTACGCTAGGAAAAACCATCCGAGACCCAGTGCGACGATTCCCCCAGCAACCAAGGCCATCACGGTTTTCTTCGGCACCTTCAGAAAGCCCAGTTTCCGATCGAGCAGAGGAGAAGCCGCGAACAAAAAGGCCGCAATTGCGATCACTCTCATTGTGTTGATGGCCAAAGCGTGATCCAAGTCGGGCGTTTCTTTCACTGCGATATCCATCATTGTGATACTAATGGACCATACTATGGCAGTTAGAAGGGCGAAGATCATGCCAATCACCAACGGTTTCTTCTTTGTATCAACTTCGCTTGCATGGGTGTCCTGGCCAAGAAACCATATCCCGCCAACTATGACGACGGCCCCGAGGACAACGGCCCAAGTGATCGGCTCACCTACGAGGAAAACAGCCCATACAAGACTAAACAATGGATAAACGCAGGTTATCGGAACGGCTCGTGCAACGCCTATTCGGCTCAGACTCACCAGATACAAGGTGTCACCTAAGCCCAGACCAATTATGCCACTGACGGCTGAGATAACAACGACTCCTGAAGGTAAACCAGTCAAGAATGTAAGTTTGCCTAAAATAACGAGGAACAAGAGCAAAATCGACCCTGTCAACGTGAGGCGAATAATGTTTGCAGAGATCGGCCTAGCCTGTTGCAGCGCTTTTCCATAGAATAATGCTGACACTGTCCAACTGATAGCAGCGCCCAACGCCGCAAGCTCACCGATCATTTTTTTAGCCTTTGGTTGAGATTCTGCTTGAAGCTATTAAGTATGCAGAGGCCAAAATAAGAACTGAATGGTGCGCGAAAATGCAAATGGACATTAACTGGAGCCCCGAAGTCTCTGAAAAGTTACCCCAACTTGCGATCTGTATCGGACTGATCAACTGCGTTACTGCACGAAAAGAGAACGAGCAGCTCCGACAACTCAGGAAAATCCTGTACGAAGAGGTCAGAAGCAAATATAACATTGTGGACCTGAAAGATGACTCGACTGTGAGAGACTATCGGGACTTCTATTGGAAGCTTGGCATCGACCCAACGAAGACAAGGCCCGCTGGTGAAGCCTTAGTTCGAAGAGTCTTGCGTGGTGAAGAGCTTCCAAACATATCCACGGTCGTGGACGCTTACAATCTGGCATCTGTGAAAACTATGGTTCCAATGAGCGGATTCGACCGTGACTGCATAGCTCCACCGTTTCAAGTTCGTTTTGCCAGAAACGGTGAAGCCTTCACTGGAATTGGCGTGGGGCACCGATGTCTTTGGCGGGAAAGATTCTTGTTTTAGCAGATGGAAAACAGGTCCTGTGCATCTATCCTTACCGCGATTCGGACAAAACAAAGATAACGATGGAGACAAAAAACGCGACCATAGTCGGATATGGCGCTCTAGGGATATTGCAGAAGCAACTGAGAGAGGCTGTAGCAACAGCATTGTCACTAATCAAACAGTCTTCAGGAGGGGAAATCGAATCTATCGAAGTGTTCCAAAACAGTTCTGTGTAGAACTTGTTTCTCATGTCAGGTTACTGCTAGAATAATATAGGAAAGGCAGTGCGAGAAGAACTGTATTGCGGCCTTTTGTTGTAAGCGAGTACCCTACTCTTAGAGGCGGACCTTCGTTCACTGACCTCCTGATGTATCCATTCTGGTTGAGCATTTTGAGTTTGTCCGATAAGGTGCGAGAGTTCGCTCTGAGAATCTTCTTCAGTTCGCCGAATCCTGTGGTTTCTCTGAGGAATAGTATGTAGAGGATCTGGAGGTTCCATTTCTGAGACAGAAGGTCGAAGCTCTCCTCAAGCCCTTTTATCGTTTCCCTCAATTCTTCTAGGCCGAGCTTTTGAGCTCCAAATATCTGTTGTAGCGTTTGCTCTATCCCCTCTAGATTGCTCTTCATGCGAGATTCAACGAGTTTGCGCAACTCATTGCTCAACACTGGTTGAGGTTTCATGCGTGCCACTCGGTGTGCTGTTTCTTACTCTATGTTTTATAAGGTTTAACTTTTAAATTTAGTGTAGAAAGCACACCACAAATCGCCGTGATAACATGCGACCATTGATAGATTGCTTGACAATCACCGTTAAAGAGAAGATGGCTCCGCTGGAAGGGACCGTTCACTCCTACTCCCATGTTGATCGTGTCTTCAGGATTGCAACTTTCTTAGTCAAGAGAGAGAAAGCAGATGTCGAATTGGTACAGATAGGAGCCATCTTACACGATATAGGGCGAACGGTCGGTGAACCGCACAACGAAACGGGAGCAAGACTCGCAAGCGAGATTCTAAGCGGAACAGACTTCCCTCGTGAAAAGAGTGACAGAGTCGCGAGGATAGTGTTACATCACGCGCTTCCTCTCAGAGACAAGCTGGAAACACTGGAAGAGAAGATTGTTTGGGACGCCGACAAAATCGATCTGTTAGGAGCGGCGGGCGTTGCCAGAGTATTCCACTGGTTAGGCAAGAGACCGTTTGAAACCGTTGTGAAAGACTGCTTTGAAGAATTGAAGCCCATCTATAATCTGCTAAACACCGCTACGGCCAAGACAATTGCGAAGGAAAGACACGCGAGAACCATGGCTTTCCTGTCAGCTCTAGAACAAGAGCTTTCGCTGAAGGATTTAGACATGAGCTAAGAACAACAGTCGGGCAAGTGTAAGGAAGCAAAAGAGTTTTTAGTCTTATCACCAAGTAGAGAGAGGCGTTTGAGTTTGTCTTTCCGCGTCAAGATGGAAAAGAAGGCAAGAGAAAAGGAATCTAACATCGTTTTGGCTTTTGACTTTCCGTTTGAAAACCCAAAAAAACGAAGGGCCCTCTTTCTCAAAGCAGAACACGTTCTGGACACTGTGCATCCCTACATTTGCGCTGTCAAATTCAACAATCACCTAGTCCTTCCACTGGGCACGTTTGACGGTGTTGAAAAACTTGTCAGAAAGGCTCACGATGCCGGATTGATGACAATAATGGACTGCAAGGCGAATGACATCGGCGCCACGAACCAAGTTATCGCTGAGTACTACTATGCCGCGGGCTTCGACGCCCTAATAGCCAACCCATTCATAGGATGGGAAGAAGGGTTGAAACCCATCTTCGATGTTGCACGCCGACTGGGCCGCGGGGTGATCCTCCTCGTCTACATGAGTCACAAAGCCGCCGCTGAAGGCTACGGGCAAACAATCATCGAAACTGAAAGCGGCGCGAAAACGTTTCAATACCTATCCTTCGCAAAAAAAGCTCTGAAATACGACGCAGACGGCGCAGTTGTGGGCGCAACATACCCTGAGAAGATAAAAGAAGTGCACGAAATACTCGGAGAAAAGGTTCCAATATACTCACCGGGAATAGGAGCTCAAGGTGCAACGGTTCGACCGGCCATCGAGGCTGGCGCGCGCTATCTGATCGTGGGAAGAGAGATAACACTCGCAGAAAACCCTGCGGAAACAGCAAAGAAAGTGAGAGACCTAGGAAAACCTAGCTAATGACGTTATAATAAGTAGAGCCTACACAAAGCCATTTTGATGCAGAAAACCTATCTTCGCTGTTTCTGGGCCAGTATGATGTTTCCTTTGACCCAGTTTCTGTGATAATAACTTGTGAAAACGTCTTTTTCAAAACTGACAATTTGGAAGCCTCTAAGAAGACTGAGCAGCTCTCTGCGGGTGAAGTGATGTCCAAGATGCAGAACCCTGCCAGTGTCGTCCCTAACTGTGATTGTGCCCAATTCACCGGTGACCCTCAAGTCCTCCTTGTATCTCTTCCTGTAAACCGGATTCTCCCAGGTCCGGCCAAACTCCTCGATGAAAACGTAGCCCACCTGTTTTAGGACTCTTTCAACTTCGTTCATTATTCTCGGCCTTTCGGCTTTTGGAACCAGAGTGAGGACTCCTAGCATCGTGACCGCATCAAAAGAAGAGTCTGGGAAACACAGATTTCCAGCATCGTTGACCACAAGGTCTATTCCATCGTGAATTTTCTGCGATTTTGCTTCCTGTAAAGCCCACCCGACTTGTACCTTGTCTAAGTCGACGCCTGCGACGCAAAGACCGTTCTCATGTAAGAAAAAGCAGGCTCTGCCATAACCACAGCCGAGTTCTAAGACAGTTTTTACCGACTTACCTCTGAGAAAACTGATGAGCCTTGCGGGCAGAGGAATTGTGTATTGAAGTTTCCTTCCACCGCAAAGCTTCATCTTCCGCGTCTTTCCCAAAGCTCTTTCTTCAGCAGATCCCTCACCGAAGACCGTATAGCTGAACTCCTGCTCGGATACATGTTAGCTCTCACAAGCTCATCTAAACCTTCCAAATAAGCTTCGGGCAATAATACGGTTACAAGTTTCACGCCACTTCCCCCATACATGTTAAGCATATAACATGCAGCGAATATAAAATTTCACAAAGTCAAACGCTGTTTTTAACACTTGCTAGCCTTTCGTCGTTTGCGAAGTTTCCTTGTGCGACCGCAGACAACAGAAACACGGTGTTTCAGTCATGGGTGGCGCCGGAGGCAGAGACCTCTTTCTTTTCCTCTTCCTGCGAGAACCGCGTAACAAGTATATACAACATGGAACCCCCAGACGCAATACAAACAACTGACAATATGAAAGCGTTTCGCGTGCGCTCTGGATCGAAGTTTTCAATGTGTGTGTCAGTCATCGAGAGGTTGATGCGCCACACCTCGCCATAGATTATCAGCCCGACTAGGCTCCCCGCGAAGATCACGAGAAGAATGACTATTAGGACGTCAATGTTTATTTTCATTGTTTTCATCATACCGTGGCTTCAGAGAACTATTATGTCTTTCTGCCCGCGCGCGCCGGTCTGAAATCATGAGAGAGCTAGTTGGGAATTGCCAAGGCGTCACACTGCACAAATCATAAAACCGCAAGGCAGTTAACAGCTTGAGGGGCTGGGCTTTGGAGACCTTTGACCCAAAGAGGCTCGTTGCAAGTACGATCGCAGGAGTGAGAAAAATCATAGGAGTTGCACGGTCTTCCTACACGAGTAAACACCTAGTGAGAAGATGATTGGATCAAACGTTCCTGCTCACCCCGGTAAAGGTGGCCTGTCGACACTATTTGCATATGCAGAAAGGTGGGGTTGCGAATGTGCACAAACGTACATCACCCTGTCTCGCACGTGGAAAACTCGGGAATTATCACCCGAAGAAACTCTTAGTTTTAGGACAGCCTGGCAGACAAGCAGCGTCAAGCAGGTCATCGCACACGTCCCCCTCATAGTAAATCCAGCAGCGCCAACCGATGCAATCTGGCAAAACTCAAAAACCAGGCTGGCCACTGAATTGTCAATTGCTGATCAGCTGGGAATTCGGCTTTTAGTGATGCACTCCGGATATTGCGGCAGACTTGGCAAGAAGGCTGGGATCGGTCGAACGGTCGATGCGTTAAACGAAGTTTTCAACGGTGCCGAGGCTTCACATGTCATGATTCTTCTGGAGACTATGGCTGGTCAGGGCACTGCCGTTGGTTCACGCTTTGAGGAACTGGCAGAAATCATAAAAGGAGTGGAAAAGAGCGATCTACTAGGCGTCTGCCTTGACACGTGCCATGTTTTCGCCGCGGGATACGACATCCGAGGCTACCAAGGATACGAGAACGTTATGAGGGAATTTGACGCCAAGGTGGGAAAGGACAAGCTCAAGATGCTGCACGTGAACGATTCGAAAGGAGACCTAGGATGCAGAATCGACCGACACATGGCCATCGGGGAAGGAAAATTAGGATTGCAAGTCTTCCACGCCGTCGTTAGAGACAAGAGGTTTGAGGACACTCCGAAAGTCCTAGAATTACCAACTAGAGACGAAGAAAAGATCCAGCAACAGCTCAGACTTCTCCACAAGCTGCAGGAGACAACAGAACATGTTTCTGAACCGAAAGAGGTCAAAATTCAGTCAAGACTGGATGAGTCGTTCCCGCACGATCCCACAGATTGAATCAGAACGTTGGAGACACTTCCGAAATCTATAAAGCTCCTTTGAGCCTCTTCAGTGGTGACAGACCATGTTTCGCGTAAGAGTGCAGAAGATTGAATCCATTCACGACCCGGACGGCAACCTTGGAAAACGAATAGAGCTGATCGAAGACCGACAAGTTCCCCACTTCACAGTCAGACCTCAAACAGAAGAAGCCAAGGTTGTCCAGGACGTGCTTCAAGCCCTGCAGCAGCAGATGCCGATGTTTCCCGGAAGAGTGGATTTCGCAGTTCCGAAAATAATCCTGTTTCTAACAGAACAAGAGTATGAGACCTTAGGCATAGACTTTGACGTAAACCAGATCTACGACATAAACCTTGAAAATCAAAGCCTGAAGTTCACGAAAACTGCATGATCTCTTTCCTTCTCTGCCTCAAAGCTGAATGCTTGGGATGGAAAGACAAGACAAACATCATATTCCTCAACCTCATGCAAATGTCTTCGATGCTCGACTGCTCCTCGCCTACACAATAGATAGGAATAGGCTCCTCTTCACCGTTCTTGTAGTAAACGTAAATCGGCTCAAACCTCTTTCTGAAAGTCTTGACTTCGAAACTCAGGTTCAGATGTTTAGCCATCTTCTCTGTGGCAACACTCACGGGCTTCAAGCGTTTTTCGCGAGACGCAAAACTCGAGGCGTAAACAAACAATTTCCCGTTACAGTTCTCAAGCATGCATGCTCACCAAGATCACGGTCGAACGGACATCTTTTAAAACAAGTGCTGAAACAACACGTCTACAAGGCAGAGAGATGAGTTTAAGTGAAAAGCTTTCGCAGGGAGAAGCGATGAAAATCAGGGCGCACGTGTTCGTGGGAGGCAGAGTGCAAGGCGTGTTCTACAGGTCAGAAGCAAGGTACGAGGCGAGAAAACATCACGTGAACGGCTGGATCCGCAACCTATCGGATGACAGGGTTGAAGCCGTTTTTGAAGGTGAAGAACAAGACGTGAAGCAACTCGTAGAGTTCTGCAAGCGAGGCCCTCCGACGGCAAGAGTCGCGGCGATAGAAGTTGCTTGGGAGCCTTACACAGGCGAGTTCAACGATTTTGAAATAAGATATTAGCAGACGCTTTCACATGAGGAAAGAGTGTGTTCAAGCCCTCTGTCTAGGCACTCTGAAGTGCGACGCTTTTCCGGCGCTGATGTATTCTCCTCCAGCTTGACGCACGACAGAGGCGATTTTTGAGAAGTTGTCAGAGCCCAAGAACTGTCGCGGCTTAATGATGATGTAATCATCCTTTTCCTCAAAATTCAACAGGTTTTCCAAGTCTTCAGGGAACATTGTCCGCAGGTCCTCTATGGCCTTTGACCTCTCGGGAACGTGAGGCGCCCCGGCGACAGTCGGAGACTGGCCCAGTGACAGAGGCGGCGGCGCGGCCACAGGCTGGGTGATCTGTTGAACCGACAGCGACTTCAACGAAGCGGAGACCTGCCTCAAGTCTCCCGCGATACCGCTCAAGATCACGACGAGTTCGTCAACTCTCCTAGTCAGGTTGTCCACCTTCGCTTTATCCGTGCTCATAAGCCTTTAACCCTCCAAATCCTTAATACTTCACCCATTTATTAATTGTTTCCGACTCTTCTCACAAGCCGAAAAAGAGGCGCACAGAGCATACTTGATCGAAGTTGACGGAAGCAAAAAAGGAGGAAGCGGCACAATCCTCAGACTATCAGTCGCCCTGTCAGCCATAACGGGGCAACCGCTTCACATCTACAACGTCAGACACAACAGACCTCAACCAGGCTTGAAACCCCAACACCTGGAAGCAGTCTTGACAGCCGCAAAACTGTGCAACGCTGAACTCGAAGGCGCAAGAATTGATTCCCGCGAACTCTGGTTTAAGCCTAGAGAAGTTGAAGGCGGCAAGATCGAGGCAGAAATCGGCACCGCCGGAAGCATACCAATGCTCTTGATGACCGTGCTGCCGATCTGCGCTTATGCTAAAAGCACCGTTGTCCTGCACGTTTCCAAGGGTGGAACCGACGTTTCAAACGCGCCCACAATAAATTACATGCGCTTCATCCTCTTGCCAACTCTCTGCCGCATGGGTTTGGAAGCAACTCTGAAGGTTCACAAGTACGGTTACTACCCAAGAGGAAACGGCGAAGTAACGGCAACAGTGAAGCCCGCAGAGTCACTCAGACCTTTACACATGGAAACATTCGGCAAGATAAAAGCCATCAAAGGAGTATCAGTCTGTACATTCTTAGCCGAGAGGAAAGTGGCTGAAAGACAAGCAAACGCGGCAAAAGACTACCTGAGAGAAAAAGGCTACGCAACAGAGATTCAAGCAGTAAACGACACGTCAAACCCCCTGCAGAAGGGTAGCTCAATGGTGTTGTGGGCCGAAACTGACACAGGCACATTGTTGGGAGCTGACGCGATAGGCGAACTCAAGAAGACAAGTGAAAAAGTCGGCGAAGAGGCCGCCCAGAAACTCTACGAGGAGATTTCTGCCAAGCCCACAGTTGACCTGCACTTGGCCGATCTGCTCATCCCATACGTAGCCCTAGCCAAAGGAAACTCGATCTACTTCACGCGGGCAGTTTCAGAACACTTAGAAACAAACATCTGGGTTATTGAACAAATCCTAAACGTTAAGTTCAACGTTGAAAAGGTGAACGGGCTTCACAAGGTAGAAAAAACAGAGTGAAGAGACCACATGGCCAACAGCACCCGCAAAAAGACCGTCCAGAGATACTATTCTATTAGGGCTAAAGATTACGACCAGCAGAAGAGCAGGACGTGGAAATCTGAAAACGGTTTTGGAGCTGAAATACTTGACGAAGTGCTGAACGCGTTCACAGGTTTTGAGAACAAGCTTCTGCTAGAAGTGGGCGTCGGAAGCGGAAGAAACGCGAAGCCCCTGCTTGAAAAGATCAGACCCTGTCTCGTAGGGCTTGACTTAACGACAGAAATGCTGAACAATGCAAGAAACAAGCTCCTCGCTTACAGACAGCATTCAGAACTGATCCTAGGGGATGCTGAACACCTGCCCTTCGTAGCCGAAGCCTTCGATGCAATACTGTGCATGAGCACTATGCATTACTTCGAAGACCAGGAAAAGACGCTAGAAGACTATGGACAATTGCTCAAAAAAGGAGGCACTTTCGTGTACGGCGATCTGTCTCCACACGAAGCTGACAATCAGGAATTCTTCGAAACGCTGGAGAGAACGATATCTAGAGCGCACACAAGATACTACAAGGCTTCAGAAACGAAGAGACTGCTCGAAACTCACGGATTCCACGTCTCCAGAATGAAAACCATCGCATACAAAAAGTCCTACGACGCGTTGATCGAGGACAAAGGAAAATACTTTGCCATCAGGCCCGAAGCACTTCGCAGATACGTGCACGCGGCCAGCAAAGAAGCAAAGGAGCAATACGTCCTCACAGACACCGAATTAACCCTGTTCTATACAGTCATCACGGCAACACGAGAAAATTGAGCCTGCGTGACGAAATGCCAAAAAAAGTCAGATGTTTAAGAGTTCCGAAAAAACAAGGCGAAAAAGCAATAGCTCTGGCAAGTGAAGCGAGGGTCGTCGATAAGGAATTTGAAGTTCAGAGAGACGAAGATTTTCTGTACATCCCACTCATCAGCCAGCCTCGAGAGGACACTTTAAAGACTCTCAGGGAAAATGGAGTGACATATCAAATTCTAACGTGCATATTCCAAGAAAGGAAGAAACAAAAACCATCCTTGACAGAAGCGCTTTCAACCGAATTGCCTCCTCACCTGTTGGCCAGTTTGCCGCACGCCGTGGATTTCGTGGGGGACATAGCGATAATCGAGGTCCCTCAAGAGTTAGACGCGTACAAAAAGATCATAGGTGAAGCAATTCTCAAAACGAACAAGAACGTACGGACCGTACTGGCAAAAGCTGGCGCTGTCAGCGGAACCTACCGATTGAGAGAATTCAGCGTCATAGGTGGAGAACAGAAAACCGAGACTGTCCACAGAGAGTTCGGCTGCCAATACTCAGTCGACGTCGCCAAGGCCTATTTTTCGCCCCGTCTCTCATACGAACACAAAAGAGTAGCCTCTCTCGTTAAGGAAAACGAAACGATAGTAGACATGTTTGCAGGAGTCGGCCCCTTCGCCATACTCATAGCCAAAACCCATCAAAACGTGAAAGTCTACGCGATAGACGCGAATCCCCACGCTTTTGAATATCTCAAAAAGAACATCAGGCTCAACAGGGCGGTGGGTGAAATTCATCCTTTCTTGGGAGACGCGAGACACGTCGTTGACGAAAAGGTCACGGGCGTCGCAGACCGTGTGATTATGAACCTGCCCGAAAAAGCAATCGAATTTGTCGACGCAGCCTGCAGAGCCCTCAAGCCCGAGGGAGGCATCATACACTTTTACAGTTTTGTCAGCGCGTCCAACCCGTTAGAAGCAACAAAGCTCCGCCTCGCAGAAGCTGTTGAAAAAACTGGAAGAAAGGTCACAGAAGTCCCGTCCTCAAGGATGGTTCGAGAAACAGCCCCGTACGAATGGCAAGCTGTCCTAGACGCAAACATACGTTAGACCTTGTTGTGTCCTGATAAATCGTCAACGTTCGCAAAAAGCGCGCTAGATTTCCATGGTCAGTGTTATTCTCACATTCTGCTTGCTGTTTTTCAATTTCTTAACAAGATCTCTTGACAGCTCACATGCTGACTTGTCTGCATGAATCGCCAATGTTCGGCTGCAGACATAACTGCTCTTCCTCACAACAATATCAGTCGGATGGGTTAGAATCAGGCGAGAGCTCCCATGCGCGCTTAAGGTTTCGGTGACTCCTCCTGCTTCGACTGAAATAGTGATACCAGCGTGATCCTTCAGCAAGTTCTTTTTGAACTCGGAACTCAAATCACCTAATGCCTTATTCGCCGACACAGCGATGATACAATCGCCACTTTCTGACAAGTGCGCTTCTTTCGTGATTTCAATCGTTGTCTCATGCGTGGCCGAGATGTTCTCGTGTCCACATGCAAGGATAACCTCTTTCAACTCAACGGAATACAAGTTACTCAAGAACCTCTATCGAGTCAACTTTTCCGTCGCCGTCCAAGTCAAAGCCCTGAATAACCTTGGCAAAAGTCTCATCATCCTTGTAGTTTTCCAAGGTTTTCTTCCAAAAATTCGTCAAGGCTAGGACACAGGCTTTCGTGCCAACCGTCTTGTTTCCGGCTAGTACTATGACCCGCTTTTCCTTGTCCCACGGATTCACGATTTTCGCGATTACTCCAACATTATCGGCGGTGTACACGAGAGATGTTCTCTTGGACACCAAGCCCCCGAACATGAAACCCTCCTCCGAGTGCCGCATGTCGAACCTTATCGGCAAGTACTCGTTCACCTCTTGGGTAAGCAGGTTTGTGCCCGGTCCGCCCACAAGAACCAGGTTGTTCTTTTCTTCCTTCTCAGCCTTGACGTCAACGTCAAGTTTTATCGCAAATTCGTCAGGCATCCTCACAAACTGGCCTAAAAAGAAGGCGAGATGAGAAGCGTAATGTCCGTCTCGCGCGCTCGTCTTGAATGGCCCATGAGGCGTTGGGCTGCCCACAACTATCTTCCCTTCGAAAGAGCTATCCTTCCGAATGAATTCTCGGAAGAACTTCTGGATCTGCCCCTCCATGCCCAAGAGAGAGAGCTTCTTTATCGGCGTATAACCTTGAGGAAGCTCGATCCCGAAAGCAGGAGAGACTGTTCTGAAATATTTAGCGGTGGCTCCTTTCTTTTCCTCCTGCCTCGCGACAGTTATCGCGCCCGCCTTCTCCAATTTTCTGATGTGGTAGTACACCTTCTGCTCGTGAACTCTGAGGGCCTTAGCTATTTCCAGCGGGTACATCTCTTTTTCAGAAAGCATCTCCAGAATCTTCCAGCTCAGCCTGTTCAGAATCATCTTCAACTTTTGTGGATCGTCGACTATTGTGATCTCCTTGACCTTCTGTGTCTTCCCATCTTCGTGTAGCAACAGCTTCTTCTGCAAGGTTGTCCCTTGGTGTAGTGAAGAAAAAGATCACCCTTATAACATTTTTTTTAATGCTGAAGGAAAAACGATGACGGTTAAGTGAACCAACCATGTTGTAACATGAGAGATGTATCAGAAATTTCTTTTAGGGCTCAGATTTACGTATTAACAATGCTTATTAGCGCAAAAACGGTTCGAATAGGCTCACTGCAAACAGATGAGGACCAAAGATGTGCGGAATATTCGGCTGCATTCTTAAAGACGAAGCCGCTGCACCAGTCATTCACGCGGCGCTGAAAAGACTCGAATACCGGGGCTACGACTCGGTTGGAGAAGCCACTATACATGAAGGAAGACTCTACGTAAAGAAAGACCAGGGAAAAATAGACGAAGTCCACCTGCTGCACAACCTGGATGATCTGCCGGGAAGCCTCGGCGTTGGACACACAAGATGGGCAACCCACGGCGCACCGCTGCAGGTGAACGCTCACCCCCACGTTGACTGCAGCGGACAGATAGCTGTCGTCCACAACGGGATCATAGAGAATTTTGCCGAGCTGAGGCTTGAGCTTGAGAATCACGGCCACGTTTTTAAGTCTAAGACCGACACAGAAATCGTTCCCCATCTTATCGAAGAAATCCTCAAGAACAATTCCTCTCTGAGCCTCGTTGAAGCCGTTCTCGAAGCCGTGAAGAAACTTCAAGGATCATACTCCATCGCGGTCATCTCATCGAAGGAGCCTGACAAGATAGTGTGCGCCCGAAACGAAAGCCCACTCGTCGTCGGAGTCAATGAAAAAGCCGTGTACTTCGCCTCAGACATCCCGGCGTTTCTGCCGCTGACCAACAAGGCAATCTTAGTTGACGACGGAGAACTTGTTACGCTCTCTCTGGGAAACGTTGCTATCAAGAAAATAGCAGATTCACGAGTCGTTGTCCGCGAGCCCAAGATCATCGAGTGGACGCCTGAGATGGCGGTTAAACAGGGTTATCCGCATTTTATGATAAAGGAGATTCATGAACAGCCAGACTGCCTGCGGAACACGCTCAGGGTGCAGGAGCACTACGCTGACCTGATGTCAACTTTTCTTGACCGAGCCCGCGACGTTTACCTCGTAGCTTGCGGAACATCCTACCACGCGTGTCTTGCATCATCCTACATGTTCTCCAAACTCGCTTTCCTTCCAAGCTATCCGATCATAGCCTCAGAGTTTGTTGAACAATGCGGCAAGTCAGTGAACATAGACAGCACCATCCTCGCGGTCAGCCAATCCGGCGAAACAGCGGACACCCTGGCCTCCGTCAACACTGCCCGCCAAAGAGCAGGAACGATCCTCGGATTAACGAACACAATCGGCTCAACTTTAACAAGGGTATCAAGAGTGTACATTGGACAACAGTCAGGACCAGAAATAGGTGTGGCAGCGACGAAAACGTTCACATCGCAACTTTCAGTCATGGCTCAACTAGCGCTACGACTTGCAAAGAAGAGGGGCAAGGTTTCACAAGACGAAATGGACTTCCTAGCCGAAAAACTGAAGAAAATCCCAGACACTGTTGAGGAAATAATCCAGAAACAGGAAGGAAAGATAAAACAGATCGCGAAAAAGTACAAGGATGCAAAAACTTTCTTTTTCCTCGGCCGCGGAATAAGCACCGCCACAGCTTACGAGGGCGGACTCAAACTTATGGAAATAGCCTACGTGCCCGCCATAGCCTTCCCAGCAGGAGAAAGCAAGCATGGACCAATCAGCCTAATTGAACCCGGCTTTCCAGTAGTCTTCATCTGTCCAAAAGATGAAACGCACAAAACGTTGATTGGCAACATAATGGAGATGAAAGCTAGAGACGCCTCGATAATCGCCATCCTAGAAGAAGACGACGAAGAAATCAAAAAGCTCGCCGACGACTACATCGAAGTCCCCAATGGCATCCCCGAAGTGTTGTCACCCATACCCTTTGTAGTTCCACTTCAGCTCTTAGCTTATTACATGGCCCTCGAAAGAGGCTACAATCCTGACAAACCGAGAAACCTGGCAAAATCGGTAACCGTTAAATAAGCAATACAAGATTAAGCGCGCAGAACCTGAGCTCTTATCGTTGCTCAAGACTACGCGCAACTCCCTTCTTCAACATGCTTGTTATGTTGTTTTTAAGCTCTTCATAGCATGCGCTTATGCGTTCGGCATCGACTTTCGACATTCCTGAGAGAACAAGCTCTTCCTCAAAGGCCCTTCTGGTCTTTCGCACTCGACTCCCTAAGGTGAGATACGCGTAGAAAAGTTGCAGTGACATTCGGGCCAAGTACGGAGATGACTTGAACAATTCTGTGAAAACCGACGATACGCTCAAAGCTTCATCGCCATGTTAGACAAAGAAAAGAGGAAGGTTATTCTTCTTCCTCCTCTTCCTCTTCTTTTCTTCTTTTCTCAAGTCCTTTGCGGATTTTTCTTTCGACCTCTTCGCCTATGTCTTCTCCAGCCAGCCCGGACCATCTACCTCTGCCAGCGCCTCTGAGCATATCGCCCAAGTTTGTGAAGGTTCGCATGTAGTCTTCAGTCAACTTGACGGCCACAGGTTCAGGCAGTCCCCCGTCCTTCAGTTCCTTGTAATATGCAGCTGCCGCCTTGCCCATGCTCCTTCCTGCTTCTTCAGAGAAAACCGAGCCAAGTATGTTCTTGATCAGCGACGGGACTTCTGCAGAGACCACGCCTAGTATTTCTTTGATGTTCTCTGGACTCTGCCTCTCATGCCTCTTTTCATGTTCCTTTTCATCATCAACCATTTTCTTTCACCTCCCAGATAGTTTACCCAAGATTACCGTGAAATCGTGAACGTGCCCAAACGTCTTCCAGTGTAATTTCATCTCTGTTTTCTGGTTTTGCCAACCTTGAAGGAGCTGCTGCGACTATTTTAGGTGAACTCGCACCCTGTTCTCCTGAAGGAGTTAACATGTTGCAGCTTCTGCTCATATTGCGCAGGTATCCATTTCTCATTTCTTGCTCACCTTAAGCTGACAAAGGAGTGGTCACAATAGTTAGATGTTCTGTGCAAAAGTGACCAGTCAGTGATCAACCCTTTTCAACCAACTCGTAAGTGGGAACCCGACCACCTGTCTTTAACAAGACCCGCTGCTCTACGAGCCTTTTCAGCCTGTCACGCACTATGCGTCTGCTTGCCTTTCCCCTCATCGAAGCCACCTGCCGCGTTATAGCGGAAACATTCAAGGCTCCTTTCACAGCCAATGCCTGAACGATGCACCGTGAAATCTCGTCTTGGGCAATTGCTGCTAGACGTAAGTATGTCTCAGCGTTTTTCAGACGAGAAGCAATCTTTAATGGCTCACCATACATGCCTATGCCCATTTTTGTCAAACGCAAGGAAGCCGCTAAACCCTCATACTCTGGCTTTTCAAGGATCAACTCTTCTAGAAGGTCGAGTCTGTGAATTATCTGGTCTAGCTTCTTGCTCAGCTCTTCAGCGCTCGAATCAGCTTTTTCTTTTCGGCTCAAAACGCTTCCTGCCAGCGTTTAACGGTTAGGCTGGGTTCGTTATTTAACATCTTATTCTCAAATTCAAATATGTTAATAACCAACTCGGCCACTGTTTATGTCGGTGCTCCAAGTGGAAGAAAACGAATGGGAAAAGCTCATTCAGAACCTGATTAAGGAAGCAGTTCTCCGCTCTCCGAAGGTTATTGAGACGATGCGTAAAGTGCCGCGTGAAAAGTTCCTTCCCGAAAACATGCGGTCTTACGGTGCTGTCGACACGCCTCTTCCAATAGGCTTCGGGCAGACGGCTTCTGCGCCACATAGCCAAGGCCTCGTTGCCGGCTAGGCGAGACATGGTTTCAATAATGAATGAAGCCCTGCAGTTGGAGATCGGACTCAAAGTCTTAGAGGTCGGAGCAGGTTCAGGCTGGCACGCCGCCACAATTTCTGAGCTGATCGCGCCGGGAACTGCGCCGCGAAGCGAGTGGGGACACGTGTACACCCTTGAAATTGTGCAGGGTCTGGCCGAATTCGCCCGAAAGAACATCATGAACTGCGGGTACGGCGACCGAGTGACGATAATTCACGCCGACGGTTCAGCAGGCTACCCTGAAAAGGCTCCGTACGACAGAATCCTTGTGACAGCAGCTGCACCTGACGTTCCTAAAGTGCTAATCGAACAGTTGAAACCCACAGGAATAATGCTGATTCCAGTCGGCAGCCTGTCTCTATTCCAAAACCTGATCAAAATTAATAAGACGAGCGACGGAGAAATCAAGGAAGAAAATCTCGGTGGCGTAGCATTTGTGCCATTGACTGGAAAGTACGGCCACAGATTCTGATGGAATCGCTGTTTATGAGATTTCTAGCTTTTCCTTGTACGCCTCCAAATCCAGCCAGCCATGCCCGCTTATGTTCATGCAGATCGTTTTCTCTTTGCCAGCCTTTTCAGCCTTAACAGCCTCGTCAATACTGGCGCGGACTGCATAGCTGGATTCTGGAGCGGCTAACCAACCCTCAGCCTGAAGGAAAAGTTTAGCCGCTTCAAAGATTGACTTCTCGTCAGCAGGATAGGCCACGGCTTTGACGATGTTATGCTTTTTCAGCAGGCTCACGATTGGACCAGCCGCATGGTACCGCAAGCCGTCTGCTTTAATCGGGTTCATATCAGCTTTGTGACCCAAAGTGTACATCTTCAGAAGCGGCGTGTATTCAGCGACATCACCAAAATCATACCTATATTCTCCCTTCACAAGGTTAGGAGCCGCCATCGACTGGGCTGCCAAGAAGTCGCATTCTCTTTTTCCTTTCAAAACTTCGCCGATGAATGGAAGTGCAATTCCGCTGAAGTTAGAGCCGCCGCCCAAGCAGCCGACGATCAAGTCTGGTTTCTCATCGATCATGTCAAACTGTTTGATCGTCTCCAACCCTATCACTGACTGCTGAGTCATAACGTGATTCAAAACCGAGCCCAGACAGTAAACAGTATCATCATGCGTCTCTGCATACTCCAGTCCCTCCGATATTGCTATACCAAGCGAGCCCGGGCTGTTCGGGTTTTTTGAAAGAAAATCGCTGCCAAACCTGGTTTGTTTGCTTGGAGAGGAATAGACCTTTGCGCCTAAGAGATTCATCAAAACCCTGCGGTCAGCCTTCCAGTCGAAGACGGACTTAACCCAGAAAACCACACATTTGAGCTCTAAGAGCTGCGCAGCGTAAGCAAGCGCTGTACCCCACTGTCCCGCACCCGTTTCAGTGCTCAAGGTTGTTTTTCCCTCCTTAAGCGCATAGTAAGCCTGAGCGATCGCAGTGTTAGTCTTGTGCGAACCCGTCGGAGACAAGTCCTCGCGTTTATAATAGAGCTTGACCTTCTTCAAGCCGAGACGCTTCTCCAAACGTTTGGCCCTATAAAGCGGCCTGGGCCTCCCCATGTGAATGTAGAGCTCACGGATTTCTTCAGGTATAGTGATCCAGCTTTGATTGGACATTTCCTGCCCGAGACACTCCTTAATCATGGTTCTGCCCAAGAAATCCATCCTCGAAGGCCCAGTTTCAGGCTCCTTCGGCGGAGGAAGCGGTTCAGGCAAGTCTGGCGCAATGTTGTACCATTTAGTGGGAAACTCGTCTATTGGCAGAGCTATCTGATCCTTCTCCATAGACATCACCATTTCTGAAGAGGATGCATACTATGACGGTTTCTTAATTAAAGATTTCCGACGCTGCACACTTGCTGTGGCCGATGAATTACCCGAACCATTTCTCCAGAGTTGTCTTTCCCTTCTCCTCAGTGATTCCTCTCTGCATCTTTTGCAAGGCTTTCCGAACCCTGTCCTCTGAGAAATCTCTTCCCCTGCAAATGAAATTTACCACAGCCTCAACGTCAGGTTCCTTCCACTCGATCCTGTAGTCGTCAGTTACTGTTGGGTGCAGAAAAATCTCCCTGATTCTTTGAGGTTCAACTGGAAACTCTGCGTTCTTGATGTGTTGAATGGCATTTTCAAGGGTTCCATGTTCCTTTATCAGTTTTAAAGCAGTTTTCGGCCCTAAACCCTTGATCCCGTCCGGGTTGAAGTCCGTTCCGATCAGTATTCCAACATCGACTAGCTGCTCGTAAGTTATCCCACACTCCTTGAGAACCTGCCCCAGCTCGACTACTTCAGGAACAACTTCGACGTAGACGTTCTTGCTGGGAAGCTTTCTCCGCCCTGAAATGGTCACGTTTCTGACGAACCTTGGAGCACCGAATAGAAGGCTATCATAATCCTGGCTTGCGCAGTAGTCTGCTGCCCCCTTCTTGGTCAAGTGGGCCGCTTGGGCCTCACCCTCACTGGGCGCTTGAATCCATGGGATTCCCATCAAACCCAGCAGGTTCTTGCTGTCTTCCGCCATGTAGTCCTTCAACTGCGACGTCACTTGGGCGTACATGCGCGCTTCTTCAGTCTTACCTTCCTTTAAGGCCCGCTCATACCGCACCATAGCCTCTTCTTTCACCTTTCTTCGCCTCTTGATTTCAACTTCCTTAAGCGCTGGTGGCGCTCCGTCAAAAACGTAGATCGGCTTTGTGCCCAACTCCACTAAGTTGCTCGTTCTGTATAGCAGACCGCTGAGATGACTCGTGACTCTGCCGGAACTGTCCTTCAAAGGAGTACCGTCTGGCTGACGGATTATGGCTAAAAACTGGTATAACGCGTTGTACGCGTCTATGGCAATGGCTTTTCCCCTCAGGTCCTCAAGCCTGACAGTCGTTTTCGGGACAAGGTCGCGAAGGTCTACGCCCAAAAAATGACCCCTCTTCAATATTGGCGGATAACTGAAATAATAAAGTTGCTAAGACCGAGACATATAAGATATAAGGAAGTCTCGCGATTAGAGAACCATTCACGAGGACATTCGTCATGACTGAAAAAACGTCAACACTGATCTTAGTCTCATGCTCGAGCTGCGGCAAACCGATACCGCCGGGGGCAGAAGCCACAAAATTCCTCTGCCCAAGCTGCGGGGAGATTCAGATAAAACGGTGTGGCAAGTGCAGAAAGTTCGGACGCCCGTACAAATGTCCAAAATGCGGTTTCATCGGCCCATAGAATGGGGAAGAGGAGACTTCAAGATGGGTTTTGTCGTCGTCACGTACAAGATTTTTCCAAACGACATAATTTCAGACTTCAGTCCTATGAAGAAGAAGATTGAGAGCAACCTGCCTGAGTCTGCATCTGTACACGGGTATGGCGAGGAACTCGTTGCTTACGGTTTAAAGGCCCTTCTGGTGCAAATCAAATTCCCAGAAGACAAGACTGGCCTGCTCGAAGAATTTGAGAAGAAGGTTGAGACGATAGACGGCATAAGCCAGGTAACGACCCTCATGGTGAGAAGAACGAGCAGGTAGCCCTCAACGGTTGCTTAAAACATTTATGCTCAATACATTTATATCCGAAAGCCATTGTGTTTCGAACGTACCACATTATGGGGAGGATTTTTCTTGAGTGAGATACAGTTACGTGTCGGAGACGCAAGGCAGAGAGACGTAGGCAGGGGCATAGCCCGTATTGACCAAAAAACGATGCAGAAGCTCGGCATATCAGCTGGCGATGTGGTAGAGATCTGCGGCAAGAGAACAACCTCAGCTATAGCCTGGCCAGCTTACAGCGAAGACCAAAACCGAGACCTGCTACGAATAGATGGGTTCACACGCAAGAACGCCGGAGTAGCCATCAACGAGTACGTAATCGTTCGGGCAGCCAAGGTCAAGCCTGCCCTAAGCATCGCTCTTGCGCCAGTCGACATGAGACTGAACGTTGACGAGGACTTCACCAATTTTGTGAAAAACCGCTTGATGGAAAGGACACTTGTAGAGGGTGACACGACCCTCGTGATGATGCTCGGGCATGCTATACCGTTCACAACCACAAAAACCCGTCCACACGGGATAGTGAAAGTCACGGCAGAGACAAAACTCACAATACTCAACGAACCTGCACCTGAAGGAAAAGGACTGCCGAGGACAACCTACGAAGACCTTGGAGGACTGCACGAGGAGATCCAAAGGGTACGGGAAATGGTTGAACTCCCTTTGAGGCACCCTGAACTTTTCCAGAGACTCGGAATAGAACCTCCGAAAGGTGTTCTGCTCCACGGACCTCCAGGCTGCGGCAAGACACTTTTGGCTAGAGCTGTGGCAAACGAGTCAGAAGCCAACTTCTTCTCCATAAACGGACCCGAAATCATGAGCAAGTTCTACGGAGAGTCAGAAGCCAGGCTCAGGGAGATCTTTCAGCAGGCCCAGCAGAACGCCCCAAGCATAATCTTCATCGATGAACTGGACGCTATTGCACCTAAACGAGAGGAAGTCACAGGGGAAGTTGAACGACGCGTGGTTGCCCAGCTTCTTGCGCTCATGGACGGCCTGTCTGGAAGAGGAAACGTGATAGTGATAGGCGCAACAAACAGGCCCAGCGCCCTCGACCCAGCACTTCGCAGACCCGGGAGGTTTGACAGAGAGAGCGAGATAGGTGTTCCCGACAAGCCTGGAAGGTACGAGATCATCCAGATCCACACTAGAGGAATGCCGCTGGCCGAAGGCGTTGACCTCAAGAAACTGTCTGAGATCACCCACGGATACACTGGCGCTGACCTTTCAGCTCTGGGCAGAGAGACAGCAATGAAGTCACTACGCAGATACTTGCCACAGATAAACCTTGAGGAAGAACGCGTACCGCCGAGCGTGCTGGAGAAAATGGAAGTGACCATGGAAGACTTCATCAACGCGTACAAAGAGATAACACCGACAGCCATGCGCGAAGTGTACATAGAAATCCCCACAGTCCACTGGGATGACATAGGAGGACTCGGAGAAGTCAAAGAGGACCTCAAAGAAGCGGTTGAATGGCCGCTGAAAAACCCTGAAATCTTCAGTAGGCTCGGCATAAAACCGCCTAAGGGTATTTTGCTCCTTGGACCACCAGGCTGCGGCAAAACACTTTTAGGGAGGGCTGTGGCGACTGAGAGCGCAGCCAACTTCATAACGATCAAAGGCCCCGAAATCTTTTCCAAATGGGTTGGAGAATCAGAGAAGGCAATAAGAGAAGTCTTCAGAAAAGCCAGGATGGCTGCCCCCGCTGTGATCTTCTTCGACGAAATCGACTCTCTCCTACCGCGCCGAGGTCTGGGTTTCAGCGACAGCGGTGTCAGCGAAAGGGTCATAAGCCAACTTCTAACCGAAATGGACGGCATAGTCACTCTGGAAGATATAGTTGTCATCGCTGCAACGAACAGGCCTGACATGGTAGACCCAGCGGTGCTCCGTCCCGGAAGATTCGACAGGCTGATATACGTGCCTGAACCCGATCAAGAGAGCAAGATCCAGATTTTCAAGATCTACACGAAGAACATGCCGCTGGCAAAAGATGTGGACGCGAAGGCTTTAGCATCCAACTCAAAGAACTATTCAGGCGCTGACATAGAAGCCCTCTGCCGTGAGGCGGCGATGGTTGCTTTAAGAAGAGACATAAATACTAAGGAAGTCACGCTCAGAGACTTCGAAGAGGCAAGGAAACGCATCGGACCGTCAACAACGCCTGACATGGAGAAATGGTACAAGGGCTTCATGCAGCAAGCCAGACAACTGCAGAAACCTGCGACGCCAGTTGCGTAGGCGAGTGTGCACATGCCGATGCCGACCAAGACATGGAAAACTCATCCCGCCTACTTCGTCCTACTCGACCTTTTGGAGAAGAAGGGAGCCCTGACCGACGCAGAACTCTTTGACGCGCTGGTTGAAGAGTTTAAAGACTTAGGCTTCAAAGACTTCAACGAAATAATGATGCGGCTAGAAATCAGCGGAAAGATCCGTATGACTTCTATGGCTCGCGGGAAGAGACGGGTTGAACTGATAGCGTAAGCTGCGAGTCCGCGCGGAAACATCTGGCTGTATCTTGATGAAGGAAGTTGCAGACGTAATAGTGGTTGGAGGCGGCCCGTCTGGCTCCTTCGCAGCTTTGAAACTTGCAAGACTAGGCGTCAACGTCAGGGTGTATGAAGAGCACAGCGAAATAGGCCTTCCATCCCACTGCGCCGGTCACCTCAGCATACGAGGTCTTAAACGTCTGAGGATTCACCCTCTTCCCGTCGAAATCGTTGAGAACACTTTTCGAGGTGCTGCTTTCTATTCGCCGACTGGCAAAAGATTCTTGGTCCACTTTGCTTCGCCCGTGACTTGCGTGGTTGACCGTGCCCTCTTTGAGAAGTACCTTGCAGACAGAGCACAGGACGCAGGAGCAGAGTACTGCTTAGACTCAAGAGTTGAAAGTCTGATGGTTAAGGATGGCATCGTGAAGGGAGTCACGATAAAACAGCAAGGCAAAACCGAGAACAGACTAGCCAAGATAGTCATAGACGCTGAAGGAATATCCTCAAGAATACTCAGGCAAACGGGTCTGCGAGGTCCCAGCCAGCATATGTTGGTCAACGGCGTCGAGGCGGAAGCTGAAGACGTCAGGGACACACAGCTCGACACGGTTGAGGTTTTCCTGGGAGCAGATTATGCTCCCGGCTTCTACGCGTGGCTGATACCTAAGAAGGATGGGAAGGCAAAGGTTGGACTTGCAGCAAAGGCCAGAAACCCAAAGGAGCTTCTGCAAAAGCTGATGGCCAAGCATCCGGTGGCCTCAAAGAAACTGCGCAAGGCAAAAATCGATAAAATCATGGCTCACCCGATAACGCTGGGAGGCCCGATACCAAAAGCCTATTCAAACGGGTTCTTAGCGGTTGGAGACGCAGCCTCACAGGTGAAATCCACCACGGGGGGAGGCGTCATCTTCGGGATGACGTGCGCAGCAGTCGCTGCTGAAGTTGCACACGAGGCTATTCGCCAAGACGACTTTTCCTCAAAATCTCTAAGCGCTTACGAACGCCGATGCGATGAAGCCCTGGGGTTCGACGCGAAGATGATGGTCAGAATGAGGAAAACGCTTGACGCTATGTCTGACAGAAGGCTTGATGCGCTAATCGGATTGTGCACAAAACTCGCTTTGAACAAGACTCTTCAGAAAGTGGAGGACACAGACTTTCAGGGAAGAACGTTTTTGCATCTCTTGCGGAGCCCTCGCGCACTGGCCGCTCTTAGCTATTTCTTCTTGACGTGCTTTTTTGCGAACCTTTAAAATCTTTGAATCGCAGACTGATAGGGAAAGGTAAAGGGAAGCATGTCTGAATTTCGCTACAAACAGGTCATTGTCTTCCGGTCCGACCTGAGGCTGAGTAGGGGCAAGACGGCGGCTCAGGCTGGACATGCCGCGGTTTCGGCAGCGGAACAGGCGCGTAAACATCGCAGGGAATGGTTTGAAGACTGGCTTGAAGAAGGACAATGCAAGATCGCGGTTAAGGTAAAGAATGAGAAAGCAATGGCTGAACTGGAAATGCAGGCCAAAGAGTCTGGTTTGCCATGCGCGTTGATAGTTGACAGGGGCCTCACAGAAATTCCGCCTGGAACCGTTACATGTCTGGGAATTGGTCCTGCACCTGTGGAAAGGATAGATAGAGTAACGGGCGCGCTCCGGCTTCTTTGAGCAGGCGGAGACATTGCTTGTTCCAGGTTTGGAGAGATCGATTGGAATAGAAGTTTATGCAACACGTTCTCCAGGAATTGGTGGAACAATCAGACAGAGTGCCGAAGATTTTGTGGTTGAGGAAATTCTAGTTGATGGATCCAAGGCAGAAGTAAGCAGGTTTGAGGGAGACACTGAGCAAACAGTGCTTGGATCCTCTTCCGTCAAAAATCGTTATCTATTATGCGTCTTGTTCAAGCGAAACTGGGACACGTTCATGGCCCTCCGAAACGTGACCCAACAATTAGGCATAAACACAACCCAGATTCAAATCGCCGGCATAAAAGATGCGAAAGCCGTGACTGCTCAGCATGTTACGATCGAAGATGTCGCGATTGAAGATGTTCAGAGGCTTCGCCTCAAGGACATAGAAGTACGCCCGATAGGCTATTTGCGAACTGGACTTTCATCTTACTATCTTCTCGGAAACAGTTTCCAAGTAAGGATCAAAAATGTAAAGCATCCCAAAACTGTTATCGAGAGAAGAACTGCGAAGACTATGGAAGAGCTTCACGGGCTCGGAGGAATTCCAAACTTCTTTGGGCATCAGCGCTTCGGAACAACCCGCTCCATAACCCATCTAGTCGGAAAAGGCTTTGTCAAGGGAAACCTCAAGAGGGCAGCAATGTTGTTCTTGGCGAAATCGAGCCCTTATGAACATCCCGCGTCAAGACAAGCACGTCAAGAGTTACAAGCAACGCAAGACTTCAAACAAGCATTCAAAAGTTACCCAAAACAGCTACGGTACGAACGTATGATGCTGAGAAGCCTGGCTGAAAAACCCCGAGATTTTGCTGGCGCGTTTAAGAGGCTGCCGACTAAACTTTTGGAACTCTTCATTCAGGCGTACCAGTCTTATCTCTTCAACAGGTTCCTGAGCAGCAGAATCAAGGATGGCTTTTCGATGAATGTAGCTGAGGCTGGGGACTATGTTATAAATGTTGAAAAGTCTGGAGTGCCATTGTCGAAAATGTATAGAACAGTAAGCTCTGAGACTCTTGCAGAAATAAACCGTGCAGTTCGAAATGGGAAAGTGCGACTGGCCATTCCACTCATCGGCTTCAGACAACACACGTCGCGAGGGGTTCAGGGGGAAATCGAGAGCAGAATACTCGAAGAAGAAGGCGTTTCTCCGCATGACTTCAAGGTTTCAGCCATGCAGGAGATGGGTTCGAGAGGAGAACTGCGAGCCATCACGGCTCCGCTGCTAGATTTCACGTTGAACGATGTATCCGACGACGCGGGCGACCCTCAAAACCGTACGATAAAAGTGGATTTCACACTGTACCGTGGTTCTTATGCAACGATAGTTCTGAGAGAGTTTATGAAGCCACGCGACGTGGTGAAAGCGGGATTCTAGGCCTGACTTAACTTTTTAGGGCAAAAGAATGTTTAGCAACCCACACGCTGCCATTCGAAGTTTTTCCGGTTTCCGCTGCGCGTGTGCGCATTCACACCACTCGGTTCAACGTATGATCCAAACATGATCTAACGTCACCCAAGACGATAAGTAACGAGCGATTCGTGTGTGCTCTGAGCTTTTAGTCACTTTTGATTCGAGAGCGTGCGCTCGTCAAACAATCGTCTTCAACAGGTCTGACCGCGTTATTATGCCGACTGCTTCTCCACCCTTTTTAACCAGCACGCCTGGACTTTTCTCCAGCATCACACGAACAGCTTCTATGCTCGTGTCTTCTTGTACCTCAGGCATAGGCGGGTCCATAACCTTGCTGACTTTCTCGCCTGCCAAGCTCGACCTCAAGTTTCGCACTATGCCCTGCTCTGTTATGGTTCCTACAACTCTGCTTCCATCAAGCACGGGGAGTTGTGAAACAGCGTTTCTAACCATGATTTCACTAGCCTTCAGAATGACTTCGTTGTATTTGGCGAAGATCACGCCCTTGGTCATGACATCTCTACATTTTCTTTCCTGCCCCGGCTTGAGAACGTCCAAGATCCGATTGACGGTTGAGAGCCGAGGATCAACCTTACCCTGTTCTATCTTCGCTATGTGCGCTTGGGAAATGCCGACTAGTGCTGCAAGCGTTTTCTGAGTGAGACCTGCTTTAATCCTTAACTCTCTTATAGAGCTGCCCGTTACTAACATGAAATAACCACCAGTTATTTTCTCTTGTAAGGCATACAGTAAAATATATATTTATCGCAACCATACACCGTAAACTTCGCAGAAAGGAGACTTATAATGCGAAACATAATCGTAGAAGACTTGAAACAGACACCCCTTGAGAAACAACGCCTAGAGATAGTTGAAAGGAAAGGCGTCGGGCACCCCGACTACATCTGCGACGCAGTGGCCGACCGAATATCGACAAGCCTCAGCAAAGCGTACATGGAAAAAGCGGGGACTATACTTCACCATAATGTTGACAAGTCACTGCTCATCGCCGGAGAAACCGAGCCAAGGTTCAACGGCGGCATCATCAAGCAACCGATACTCTTCGTGTTGGGTGACAGAGCAACATCCAAAATCGACGGCCAAACGATAGACGTCGGCGAAATAGCTGTAAAAGCTGCCAAGAACTGGTTCAGGAAGAACATGCGCTTCGTCGACCCCGAAGAGCACGTGAAATACCAGGTAGAACTGAAGCCCGGCTCAGTCGGACTGACCGACATTTTCAAACGAAAAGGCAAAGTGCTGGGCGCCAACGACACGTCAGCCGCGGTGGGCTACGCGCCTATGACAAGAACAGAGAAGATAGTTCTAGAAACTGAAAGATACATGAACTCAGAGCCGTTCAAGAAGCGCTTTCCCGAGTCGGGCGAAGACGTGAAAGTCATGGCCTTCAGAAACCGCAACGACCTCAACCTCACGGTTGCAATGGCGTTCGTCGACCGCTACATAAGCAGCGAAGAAGACTACTTCGAAAAGAAGGAAAGGATCGCTGAGGAAATCAACAAGTACGTGGCAGTTAACACGGACTTCGACTCGGTAGACGTGCAGCTGAACACTCTGGACGTGAACGGAAGAGGCCTAGGAGGGTTGTACCTCACGGTGTTAGGCACAAGCGCAGACAGCGGCGACTCAGGACAGGTGGGCAGAGGAAACCGTGTCAACGGCCTGATATCGCTCAACAGACCGTTCTGCTCAGAAGCCGCAGCAGGAAAAAACCCGGTGAGTCACGTGGGAAAAATCTACAACTTCCTAACTTTCAGAACAGCTGAGCACGTGTACAAAGAGGTTGAAGAACTGGAGGAAGTCTACATCTGGCTGCTAAGCAAGATAGGAGGCCCCATAGACCACCCAGCGATCGCAGCTGCACAGGTCATAATGAAGGGAAACAACAACATAGACAAGGTCAAACACAAAATAAACGAAGTTCTAGACGATGAACTTGAAAACATACAGAAATTCTGCATGGAATTAGCCGAAGGAAAAATACCACCTTGCTAACATTATAATGTCACAAGCTCAGACCCAAGCTTGAAACTGAATTTCTCAAACAACATCTTGGAAGGAATGCTTAGCGGCCATCAGTCTGCGATCTCGCCTTTTATACTCACATCAAAAAACCTTTGATTTCCCCATTGGGAATGATGAAACGCTGCCTACCTGAAACAATTGTTATTTAACCCATCTTCCATTATTGCCGAAGAATTCGTCCTTGAGGGCATGAATAGTGCAAAACAACGCCACGAAGACTCTGGCTGCAGTTGTGATTCTATTCTTTCTTACGAGCAACCTCACAGGCAGCTTTCTCCCAATATACTATAAAGACCAGGGACTTGGCGTGCCAGAGATATGTGGATTGCTACTGTTCACATTCCTGATACTGGGCCTACTCCCAATTGCACTCCTGAAAACCGTGAAGAATTTTGAACGCGTGATGAGCCTTGGAATATTCACGAGTATGCTTTTCTTCATCGCTCTGATCTACACCAGAAACCCAGTAATCCTCGGATTCGCTTACGGCACGAGCCTAGCAACGTTCTGGCCAAGCTTCAACCTCCTCCTGTTCAGACTGAGCGAATCAAAAACCCGAGCCCGAACGATAGGCCTCTTCTCCACGATAATTCCATCCCTTGCAAGCATCGTAGGCCCCGCAACAGGCGGCTTAGTCATCGAAAGACTCAGTTTCACGTCGCTCTTTGCAACCTCGATCGCTCTATACTTCATCGCATTTCTCCTTTCAACTCGCATTCACTACAAATCTGAAGAAAGCAAGTTCTCACTGCCCAGAGACAAGACGTTCGCCATTTTCCTCGCAACGTTTGTCATTTCTGCCGCGACTGAATCCTACTGGCTAGCGTACCCATTCTTCGTTTACAACATCTCTGGAACAGTGTTGAACATGGGACTAGTATTAACAGTCACAGGCGTCATGATCTCAGTAATCACATTCTCCGTCAATTGGGCCTCAGACATAAAGAGAACTCGCATCGAATTCGCCGTAATCGGCACAGCACTCAGCGCAACATGGTACTTCGGAATCGGATTCGCGTCATCAACGGAGCACATCATAATCCTATCAGTGCTTTCAGGTTTTGCAAACGCCTTCCGAATCTCATGGTTCGCCCACTACGGAGACTCTTTTGGGAAAGAATATTATGCGAGCATCTTGGTTATTATGGAAACCGGCTTCATGGTTGGAAGAGTCATGAACCTAGCCCCCACGTACTTTCTAATCCCACAAGCCAGCTACGTGAGCTATTTCATACTCTTGGGAGCCATCACACTTCTGCTAATCCCCTTCTATGTGATGGCAAAAAAGAACATCAACGCTAACCACACGTGACAACTCAGCCTTCCTGCTTTCTAACCTGCGCTATGACGTGTCTGTACTCATCGCCCTCGACAGGCAGCAAATCCATCGGATTATGAGGCCACACGCCCGAGTAGGTCTCTTCCACGTGCTCAAGGGTCAATCCTGCCCTATCCAAGGCATTCTTGAGCTTGTTCTCGGTAGCGATTTGGCCCACATCGTATTTTTCAGCAAGCCGCATGCTATCAGACCTTTCCTTCAGCCACAAGGAAGAAAAAAACAAATGTCCACCAGCACGCAATACTCTTGCACTCTCTTTGAAGGCCAACACGGTTTCAGGAACGCTGTCGAACCCAAAATGGGAAGAAATCGTCGCTAGGCTGCCATCCTTCAGGGCTAGGTGTTTGGCGTCCATGACGACAAGAGACAGCCTATGCCAAGTGTTAGCTTTCTCGGCTTTGCTCATAACGCCCCGCAACGGTTTCTCATCTATGTCCGTTCCGGCGAGCAGGATACTTCCTGGGGCTTGCTCTGCCAACGGAAGGATGAAGGTGCCCATGCCAGTTGCAACGTCCAAAGCCACGTTGTCAGATCTACTGCTGGAGGCAATCACCAAGTCAGCAAGTCTCTGCATCGTTCTACGCGTCGCGGCTTTCTGATCCTCTCGTAAGTGTGAATCGTACTGCTTCCTTATCGCATCATACTTTTTCTCGTCTGCAACATCAACTTTCCATTCAAACTCGTTTGCCGACAGCTTTGCATCCTTAAGAAGACCGATTTCCTCCTTGACCTGATACGTGTGGCCACGGTCACACGTGAAATATCCACTGACGAGACGGCTACCCGTCTTTTTTCCTTCAAAAATCAAGAGATTCCTGCACACTGGACAGGCGAGTAACTTCACGATTTTTTCGTCCATATTTGACGATCAGAAGAAAAGCATGGCAAACTTCTAAAGTTTCAACAACGCGCAGTCCCCAAGAGTCCTGCTGAACGAAAGATGAGCGTTGAAAAACCTGATGCTCGCAGTTGAAACGTTTAAATGCCAAAAGCAAAACCTTATCATGGGCGGGTTTAAATAACATGACCGAAAGCGCAGAGGAAAAATTACCCATATCCGACTTCTACAAAGTCGTTGACCACGTCACTCTTTTCAAGAGCCAGAAATGGTGGGAGGCGGTTGTCATCTTCGAATCGTATGGAAAACGGTCAATCGGCCTGTACCTGTGGCAAAAAAAAGAGGACACATGGAAGAGAAAACACAAGTTCAACGTGAGAAACTTGGACGAATGGAACAAACTGAGAACCGCCATAGAACAGCTTTCGCCCAAGCTTGCACAAAAATAACCCTGCCCGTTACATATTCCTTATTCTTATTCAACATGCACGCGGAGATCTATCGACGGCTATCAGAAATGTTCGCCACAACAGACTTTGCAAACACGTACTAGAACACCTCAAAATAGTAACCTTCATAGGTAACCAAACGCACCGTATAGGTGGGTGACCGAAATGGGTGAACAAACGAAGGTGCTCCAAAAAGGCAAAATCACCATTCCAGCCCATATTAGGCAAAAATTAGGAATAAACGAAGGTGACTACGTAAAGCTGGAAATAATAGGAAACAAGTTAATGCTCTTTCCCCCAAACACCGTTCCCAACCCAACAGAACTCCTTTCTGGACTAGCAGAAGGGGTCCAAGTCACAGAACCAGTGAAACAAGAGCTAAGAAAAGCAACAGCGGCCAGAATAAAAAAGAAAGCCTCGAGGACTATGCAATGAGATTCGTTGACGCTAACGTATTCATCTATATCCTAGTGAAATCCCCCAAAAAAGACTACGAAATCTCAAAAAGAATCCTCAAAAGAATCGAAAACGGCGAAGAAACCGCCACAAGCCTAGCCGTCATCCAAGAAGTCGTCGACTGGCTAGAATACAACAAAAGAAAAAAAGAGGTAAGAAGCTTCCTCACGGCGGTCAACTCGTACCTAACCATGAACAAAATAAGCATCACATGGGATGACTTACTCATCGCTCTGGACGACGTAGAGGAACACAAAATAGACTTTGTTGACGGATTAACACTACAAACAATGAAAAAGAGCAAAATAAACGAGATATATTCAAACGACCAGGACTTCGACAGAGTGAAATGGATAGAAAGAATTTGGGGATGAATTGAACTGCTAAAAAAACGTTTAACCAGAGTGGGGTGTTCCACCCAAAAACTCCTCAAGCCATAGAAATGCGAAAACTCGAAAACACACGGACGAAAGAGGCTTCCTCTGCGAAGTGCAAAGAAAAGACTGGATCAGATGGAAAAATAGCGCGTTGCCTCAATTTAGAGTGTAAATCTTTACTCTCCATCAGAATCCAGAATTGAATAGTCCTAATAGTTCACGGAGATGACAACAGAAACCTAGGCGAATAGTATGGAGGCTGAAGAACCATCTCCCCAACAAGAATTGAAGAACGACGAGGAGCCATGGGTAGAAGACCCTGGACAAGAATGGGAAGAAGAACAAGTGGAACAGAAGCTCACAGATGAGGTGATGGCAACAGTGAAAGAGGAAAAAGAACCTCCGTGCGAAGACGGCAAGCTCGACTGTGAACGACACAGAGGCGAGACAAACGTTTTTGTCAACGGACTCTCTGTGGGATTAGGAATTGGATGCATCGTTACTTTCGTCATAATGTGGCTTGCTGTGTTCTTCTCTCCACAGTTGCCGCTGGGAGCGACGTACCAAACCATGCTCTCAATATTCATTTATCCAATGGTCTATTTGTTGGCAGTAGGGCTAATTGCTCTGACAGCGGGCATTGTAAGAGAATATTATGTCCCTAAAGTCAATGGGTAAACACCAAGATCTGCCTTTGCCTATCTTGACGGTCAATAAACTATCAGAGCAATCTTCAATTCACATAATGCACAAGGTTAAAAGGTGTACTTGTCACCCTGGGCAAGGATGCGTTCTAGGGCTGTGTTGAAATTTATGATTCCCTCGTTCGTGCTGGCTGAAACAGGAATCAAAGGAAACCTTAAACCGAGCTTGTAAACCGCTTGCATCACGCTTCTACTCAGTAAACGTCTTGTCCCTTCAAGTTTCTGTTCGATGGCATTGGCTAGAGCATCCTGGCTGGTCGACCAATCGACGATCTTGTTAATCTCCTCTTTCGGAAGCAGGTCGCATTTCGAAAGCAGATACAATTGAGGTAACATAAACCTGTTGTAGACTGCTGACGAGAGAAAGAGGTTTGAAACATAGTTAAGCGGGTTGACCGAGAAAACTGCGTCGAACAGGTAGACTATTGCTCTTGGCCCCTTTGTGAGTTCGTTAGTGATGTAGGGTCCACTCGCCCGGAAAGCGAACAACTCCATCTGTCCCGAGGTGTCGACCAGAACAATGTCGGACTGCAACTCTTCAATCTCCTTCGAAATCTCTTCAACCTGGTCTGCAACCAGGTCAGCAGCCATTATCAGAGCGCCGTTTGGACCCAGTTGATACTCCTCCATCAATTTTCCAACATCAACGTAGTCGCGAACATCGATTTCTGGCGAATATGGAAGTACAGACACTCCCGGATCCAAGTTCACGATTGCAACGTCCTGTTTAGACATCTTCAGCCAATCGCCAAACGCGGCTGTGAGTCTAGACTTTCCAGACCCCGCAGTTCCTATTATGAAAACCATAGACATGTTTCGCTGGTCTCCATCCACATTTTGATGACGTGCTTAAGCTGCCAAACCGGTATCTTCATGTATAAGCTTTTTCCGTTCAAAGACCACATCTCTTGGCAAAGACTTCCTGCTTCACTATCCTCTTGCTGATCAGATCTTCACGAGCTCTTTCTCTCTGCAACTGAATCTGCACGCCTCAGCATAGCCGACCTTCCTGGCAAGTCTCACGGCCCCTTCAAGATTCTTCCCCAAGTCGTTCGGCTCATGGGCGTCTGAACCAAAGACTATGGGAACATCGTGATCGTAGAGTATTTTCAAGAATTGTTCACCCGGATAGATCTCTCGACAAGGCCTGTTCAACCCCTTTGCGTTAATCTCCGCACACATCTTGGACCCTGCAATCGTCTCTGCTGTGTCCTCGTAGATCTGGGTCAGGTCTTCCTCTGGCCTAGTGCCAAAGATCTTGATCAGGTCAGGATGGCCTAGAACATCGAACAGCCTGCATGCGCACATTTCTCTGACAAGTCTGAAATACTCCTCGTAGGTTTGGAAAGGATCTCTTCTTGAGTACTCATCTTTTGTTGAAGGCTCGTCAATTATCCATTCACCAATCACATGAACAGACCCTATCACGTAGTCAAAAGGATACTTGCGAATGAAGGCTCCCATTTTTTCAATTATGTCGGGAAAGAAGTCCACCTCGACGCCTAGTTTGACCGGCATTTCTGCTTTCTTTTTGAAAGCCAAGAAATCTTGAACGTAAGCAGGCATTGCATTGACGAGGAAATCTGAACGACCATCGAGATGCTGCAGAAGAATGTGATCTGAGAAACCTACTTCTTCAATCTTCTTCTGTTCAGCCTTTCTCACGTATTCTTTCATGCTTCCCTCAGCGTCTGGCGAAGCCTTCGTGTGAACGTGATAATCTGCGACCGTTGTGTTCGCCCGCTCTCTATGCCGCCTTGCTGACTCTTCCGCCGTTCTCCAGCACCAGTTCTGACAACTGAGTCATCGCCTTGTCCAACCGGATCCTAGCGATCTTGGAGTCCTCTGCCGTTGTGGAGAAGTGAAGCTCTATATGGGATCTTCTTCCTTCAAACTGTGGATGCGACTTTGTGTAAACATGCGATTTTATGTAAACATCAGGATTATCATGCATAACCTTATCAATCAGCGGCGCCAAGCTCGACTCCATTACGCCATTGACGTAAATGCTTGCCTCAAAAAAGGCAGATTTACCCGCGTCCCTCTTGAGCATGGGCACTACCGACTCCTCAAAAATAGCCTCCATTTCCGGGGGAACGCCGGGCAAGGCTATCAAGAACGTCCCATCAACACTCGCTATCATCCCTGGAGCGGTGCCAACAGAATTGTGCAGCGGTTTTGTACTCTCTGGAAACGTTGCCATTTTAACTCTTGCAGGGGTCAGCTCAACCTTCTCTATTCTTCCTTCCCTCAGAAGGGCTTCGTATTTCCCTCTGACCATTTGTAGGGCTTCATCGTTGACTTCAAGCTTCCGCCTGAAGCCTTTGGCAATTCCTTCGAGCGTCTTGTCGTCAAAAGTCGGGCCGAGTCCACCCGTTGTTATTATGAAACGTGGCTTGCGTCTAAGAGACTCGCGCATTGCGCTGGCAATTTCATTAACGTCGTCGCCTACGACTGTTATTCTGTGCACAATTACTCCCAGAGTGGTGGCACGCTTGGCTAGCCATTGAGCGTTCGTGTTCAGTGTTTTGCCGATCAACAATTCGTTGCCAACGCAGACTATTTCCATCTCGACGCTCATTTCAGACTTCTCCGCTGCTTGAGCGATCATTGAAAAGCCGTTCATTCTTTTATGCTGTTTGCTGACTTTCGCCATGAAAAGCTGAAGGCCAGTCCTATTTCTTCTTGCTCAAGTACCATTTTAGATATTCTTTCTTCCGCTTCTGACGCTCTTCTTCCTCGGACTCCATGTTGGGTCTGAGTTTTTCTCTCAGTTCCATCAGTTCCTGCTGCGTCACAGAGAGCCCGCAGCTCTTGCACACGTAGTGCTTGGTGGCTATCATGTACTGCATTTCGCCGCCACATTCGGGACAATATGGCATTCTTATTCACTCGTTTCTGCGTCTAGAAGTGAAGGCAGCTTGAGAAATACGTTTCGCTCTCGAAGAAGCGACTTCACGTTATGAAGTTTGTCAGATTTGCCTCCCTGGCCAGTTGAATAGCCCTGTCCATCTCAACGCTTGTTAGCCTCCTACGCAAGTCTGGAACCTCGCACGCACGCCACTCCGGTCTGTACTGGAACATGACGTTGACCCTCGTGTCAGCACCTAGATTCTCCGCTATCCAATTGATGATCGGCTTTGCACAGCACTCCAGATGATTTGGCAGGACAAGGATGCGCAATATGAGTTCTCCGAATCTCTTACCCTCCAAGTGATTGCAAGTGCAAACTTCCCAGTAGCTCTGAGCGTCGGAGATCTTTTCTGCACAATCTCCCGGTCCGTATTTGAAATCTAACAGGTAAACGTCCGCAAAGCCTGCTAATAGCTTGGCTGTCTCTGGGCTGTAGTACGTGTTTGAGTTCCAAACAACCGGGACGTTGATGTCAACACGCTTGAACGTGCTGAGCCATTGTTGAAGCCAAGGCGTTGGTTCTCCGCCTACGAGATTGATGTTCCTGCAACCGTTTAGGCGCAGTTGCTTCACCTCTTCGGCTAATGCGTCCAGCTCGTAGACTTCGCCTCTGTCCTCCCATTGAGAGATCGTCCAGTTTTGGCAGTGCTTGCAGCGCATCGTGCAGCCCATCGTAAAAACGGTTCCCGAAGGCACAAGTTCAGGCTCTTCGCCCGTGTGCTCAAAAATGCTTGAAACCGTAATCTTTGAACCGCATCGGCAATAGCCTAGTTGCCCCCTCAGCCTGTTGACCTGACACTCGCGTGTGCAAAAGTGGCAGGAAAGCAGAATTCTGTTTGCGATTTCAATTTTCAGGTCAAGGTAAGACTTCCTTGGAGTCGGCATCTTCGCCAAGTTTTCGTGGCCATGGTCAATTTCTCTCTCGATTTCGCAAAACTTCTGAGTAAGACTTGCGTGTTTTTGCCAGAGCGTCTCAGCCGAATCATTTTCACTGAATTCGGCAGGAAGCTTTTTGGCGATAACGAATTTTGCGGGCTTCTCATCCTGCATGACGGCGACGTATCTGGCCAGACTTTTCTTTGCTGATTCATCTCGGAGGATGGCAAGGGCATCTGGGCGAAGGAGTCTCCACATTTCTAATCAGTCTTACTCAACGCTTTGGATTTGTCAGAACAGGGCGTAGGGAAGCGAGTGCCCGCTTGGGTGCAGTGTGCCCTTGATCGGGACGCTTTGTCCGCAGACGGGACAGCGCATGTCCTTCGTCAGATTCCACCGCGTGACCGCGAAGCTGTACCGCTTGATCAGCATTTCGTTGCAGTTTGGACAATAGGTGTTCTCGCTTGGATGCCCTGGCACGTTTCCAATGTAAACGTAGTTTAGTCCAGCTTCTTTCGCTGTCATGTAGGCCTTCTCTAATGTTTCGATAGGTGTTGCGGGGATTGAGGTTAACTGATAGTCAGGATGAAAACGCAGTAGGTGAAATGGTGTGTCCTTGCCGATTCCGTCTCTAATCCAAATTGCGAGCTCTTTTATTCTCTCTAGAGAATCTCCTGATTTCGGCACGACTAGGTTCGTGATTTCAACGTGAACGTTGTTCCTTCTCATCTCTTTCAAAGCCTCGAAAATCGGGGCAACCGAAGGAACAGCTGAAAAAGTCCTGTAGAATTCCGGGTCTCCGCCGCCCTTGAAGTCTACGGTTGCAGCGTCTAAATATGGTACTATAGTCTTCACAGCCTCTGGTGTCATGTAACCGTTTGTCACAAACGTGTTGAAGAACCCGACTTCATGTGCTAGCTTGGACGTGTCGTAAGCGTACTCGAAGAATATCGTCGGCTCTGTGTAAGTGTAGCTTATTCCCTGACAGTCGTTGTCTCTGGCAGCCTTGACGACCTCTTCAGGAGGAAGGCGGTTGCCTGCTATCTCCTTCTCTTGGCTGATCATCCAGTTGTCGCAGAACTGACAGCGGAAGTTGCAGCCCACTGTAGCGATGGACATGACCAAGGCTCCTGGGTTAAAGTGTGCCAACGGCTTCTTCTCCACAGGATCCACGCCAGCAGATATTGCTTTAGCATAGTTGAGCGAAAAAAGAGTGCCACCATTGTTCTTTCTTACCAGACAGAAGCCTGTCCCTCCGTCGTTTATATGGCATCTTCTCGCACAAAGGTAACAGTTGACTTTCTTGCCCTCCAATTTCTGGTAAAGCATCGCTTCGTGAAGTGACATTTAACTCTCCACTTGAGCCTTCCTTCAAATCTTGGCTTATGAGGTATGAGATCTATTCGTTCATTTTGTGTCTTTTTCTATCATTTCGAAAACCAACGGAGAAGAAGTGGTTTTCACGTCCAATTCTATATCAAATAAGCCCTCCAGTAGGCCAGCCCAGATCTCAGATTCGCCAATGAAAGGCGTCTTTATAAGAAGGTACTTGTCCTTCAGATAGAAATCACCAAAGCCCTGCACTCGCAAGCGCTTGAAAACATCTGACCATTTCTCGCGGTCCTGTGTTCGTATTCCCAGGGTGGTTTCAATCGACACCCTTGTGGCTTCACCCATTGTTCTGCCGATTTCGCGCCATTTCTCCCGCGGAGTGTTTTGGATCAGGATGTTGAGCAGTTCGACATTCACGAAGGCTATGCGGCTGATGCCACAGTAGTACTCGCCGGGAAAACGCCAATCGTAAATCATCATGCTTCTGTAGACATCTAGCATCTTAGAAATGAGAGGCTTGATACCAGGTTCCTTCCCCTCACGGATCAAGGAGTCGATGAACTCCCTTTCATCTTTCTCAAGGATTATTGTTGTTCTCTTGGCTGAACTTCCGCCTTTCTTAACCATTTCTTCAAGTTTTTTCTCTTTGTCGTTCTCCATAACTGGTATATCTCTCAGCATATTTTATATAATTTGTGTCTCTGCAGGAGCATATTGAAGCATACTCAGGTCCGGATCATCACCAAGAGCATCTTAAACCTTCGAGTCGCCCTCAAAGCATGCGGCTTGCTGGCCGGCATCACGATCATCTCTCCCTCCTTCAGCACAAAAGATTTGCCGGCAATAGTGACCCCTGCTTCTCCATCGACAACATGAACCAAAGCATCAAATGGTGCCTTATGCTCACTCAGTCCCTCTCCCTTATCAAAAGCGAAAAACGTAACAGTCCCCGACTTCTTGTCGACAATTGTTCTACTCACGACAGAACCTTCCTGATAAGCGACCAGATCAGCCATTTTAGTGGGCTGCGTCAACCCAGTTTTCAAAGCGTTCTTCTCATCTTGGCTCATCTTTGCACACTCTTTGCTCAAGCAATAATGTCCAACACAGGTAATTGCCGTTGGCTAGACTATATGTTTTGCTAACCTCTTTCAACCGAACAATTTTTAACAGGGCTCACGCACCTTTAGACCTGCCGATGACGAACCTTAATGTCTGAAAAGGTGATGTACTCTAGGGTATCTGAGGCAGAAAAAGCTTGCACTTAGGAAATGACTTTGGTTCTAATCAGGTACCACATCAGCAACAAACCTAGGAAGACGGCTCCGAACCCGACGATCGTTGAAATGGTGTAGTGCGTGTGCAAAATGTACGTTGCGTATGGTGCTCCAAACAGCAAGAGACCCATGATAAGCACGAGAAGCATTCTCCAGTACTTGGACTTAAAGAAGCCAGCTTTTGCTTTCTGCTTTTGTTCCGTCAACCTTCGCTCGCCTCGATGAAAACTTAAAATCGATGTTTTCTCTTATAACCCTTCCTTTACCTCGTTGCCCAGAGCCTTCATCAGAAACTTGAACACGGCAAAACCTGCGCCTCGGTCTGCTTTGAAGCCCGTTGTTGCCCCCAGCAGGCACACACCTTCTAAGCCGCGCTCCTTTGCCAGCCCCAACGTGAGACCTGTAGCCCCGACGACCCTGCCCTTGCTGTAAATCACGGCGCCTTTCTCCATGAATTCCAACGCAATTCTTGGTGAAGTTGCCGCGACATACACCTGTGCCTTCTCGTCTTTGACGGGTGCTCCGCCCAGCGTTACAAGGAAGCTGCAACCTCTCTTTTCGATGAAATCCAGCGTTTCACTGCAAAGCGTGTAATGCGCGATCACATCGTCGAAAGAGGGCTGCGTGTCACCTGTCATTATAATGAAATCATTTTTTTCTGTAGGTGCGGCGTAGAACTCGTACCGCGGCAGATGACAGATCCCCTTTGAATTGATTGAGACATAGTCTGGGAAAGAGGGTGAATACAGCTCGGCAAAAAGCTTCGCTCCAGAAAACTTCATCAACAGGTAAGCTGCAATCTTGCCAACGTTCCCGAACCCGGGAAGACCTTGTACAAAAATTGGATTCTTGAGGGTTGGACTTGATGTCTGTCTAAGATAGGGTTTGTTCAAGCCTCGATGCACCAAACTCAATAGGTAAGCATTGCGAGTCTAAAACGTTTCCGTCTTCCACGCGACTTCAAAGAGGCCGGAAGACTCTGGGTTTGGGCCAAATCTTTTTGGTAAAAGATTTAAGAGAGCAACCCTTCAGCATAAAAGAAGCAGCGGGGTGGGGTAGCCAGGATTAACCCGCTGGGCTCATAAGAGCTCGAATGCTCTGAGGGACCCAGAGATAGCAGCTAGATCAAGCTGCCTCTAGCGGTTGTTCAAATCAACCCCCCGCTATCAAACAGACCTGTTCAGGATTCTCGTCCGAAAAAGACAGTTGAAGCTGAAAGGTGGGTGCGTCTTCTTTATGAATGGAATTCTAGGCTTTTCCTTTCTCTTCCTTCCCGAAGTATGTTGTCCATTTTAGCTTTCGTGCGTCTCTTCCAAACATCAAGGAGCTCTTTCTGCATTTGCTTGCGCAGAACCACAAGACTGACCCGTCGTTCTTGACGTACATCATGCCCGTGCCCGCTGGGAAGTCGTTACCGCAGAATGAGCATTTCCTAGGTCTCGGCATGATGGGCATCCCCTGCGATCCTGATTCGAATTTATCTACTGATCTTCTTTGCTTCCCTCTCAGTTTCTCTGAGCATGAGAACGTCTTGAACCCGAACTGGTCCTTTAACGTTGCGCGTTATGATGCGCCCTTTGTCTTTTCCTTCGAGAATTCGTATTCTGACCTGAGCGATTTCACCCGTCACACCTGTGCGCCCGATGACTTGAATTACCTCAGCCGGGGTTAGCTGTATATGCTCAGTCTCTCTTGCCTCTCTGCTCATCACTTTGCTCCTCTTTTGGCCTGCTCGATTCTTTCAACTATCTCCTTGACCAGCCCCGTGGCGTCTCCTTCTTTGACGATGCTTGCGGCGCCAGCAGGAACATCAATGCCTATCGCGCTGCCTATCTTCTCCTTGCTCGGGACGAAGATGTAAGGAATCTTCCTTTCCTCGCACAGAAGAGGCAAGTGCGCGACAACCTCTGGCGGCTGTACATCTTCTGCCACAACCACAAGCTTGGCCTGAGCTCTTTCAATAGCCTTCGTCGTTTCGTTCGTGCCTTTCCTCACAGAGCCTGTTTTTGCGGCTATTTGCAGGGCTTCATAGGCCGCATCTGCAAGTTCCTTCGAAACCTCGAACGTCACATAAAACGGTTTGGACATAAGCCTCACCCTTCAAATGCACAGTCTAATCAACAGTCCTTATTTATGAAGGTTTCGACCTCTCGAAGTAACCTTTTGCCGCGTGTTTTCATGATAAGCCTCGACCCAGTCCGATACCTTGCGCTGGGAAAAAGTGTTTTGCCGTACCAATAGACGAGGAGTCTTTCCCTTCAGTTCAGTTTTCACGCAAATCACACACTTGGACAATGAAAAGCTGACATTTAGAACGCGGAAGTCAAATTTCTGCCAAGATCTCGATGATAATCAAGGTTAAAATCGGCTGTTGCAGGCCAGTTTTTAGAAAATGGGCGTGTTCCTAAAATTTAAACGTAGAAAAGTTTAAATATGCTGCTTGGCTGAAGCATTTTGCTTTTCGTGAGGGGAAACTAAAAATTTGCAGAGACTAGGCCTAATCCTTCACATAAGCCCAAGTCGGAACATGATAGCGAAGGTTGAAAACATTCCGAGGATTGGCGAAACAGTCGTCGATGAAAACTTGAAGCCCGTCGGAAAGGTTTTTGACATACTTGGTCCAGTGTCCTCGCCTTACGTGGCAATAAGACCCACGATGCATGGTCTTGAAAGATTGGTGAACAAACCAGTCTACGTAATCCCCTCAAGGAGGAGAAAGGAGAAAAACAAGTATGGATGATAGTGACGAAGCTCAGGCAAACCCAGATTCATCCGCATCGCCGCAGAACCCTGAGCACGTAAAGATCCAAACCTGTCCGGAATGCCACAGCACAAGGCTCATGCGCGATTATGAATGTGCAGAAATCGTTTGTATGAACTGCGGTTTCGTCCTGGCTGCGAAGATAACTGACAGAGGACCAGAGTGGAGAGCTTTCGACGATGAACAAAGAGCCAAGAGAACGAGGGTAGGCGCACCGTTGACCTACACCATTCACGACAAAGGCTTGTCAACGATGATTGATTGGCACGACAGAGACGTTTATGGGAAAAGCCTATCGCCAGGACAGAAGGCACAGGTTTACAGGCTCAGAAAATGGCAGCGTCGCATAAGGGTTTCAGACGCGACGGAACGCAACCTTGCTTTTGCATTGTCCGAAATCACAAAGATTGCCAACAACCTGAACCTTCCCAAGAGCATTCTTGAAACAGCTTCGGTCATCTACCGAAAGGCCGTCAAAGAGAGGCTCATAAGAGGAAGGTCCATTCAAGGTGTAACCGCAGCGGCAATCTATCTGGCCTGCAGACAGTGTGCACTTGCTAGAACATTGGAGGAGATAGCGCAAGCATCGAGTGTGAACAAGAAGGAAGTCGGACGGAGCTACCGCTTTCTAATCAAGGAACTGAACTATTCGATACCGCCCGTGAGACCAAGCCAGTACATCACAAAGTTCTCAAATCAACTAACGATGCAGGGAAAGGTCGAAGAGATCGCCCACAAAATCCTAGGAGCAGCAAAAGAACTCAAACTGACCTCAGGCCGAGGCCCCACGGGCATCGCAGCAGCAGCAAGTTACATTGCCTCTGTACTGACCGGCGAAAGAAAAACACAGAGAGAAATAGCCGAGATAGCGCAGGTAACCGAGGTCACCATTCGAAACAGGTACAAAGAGCTTGTTGAAAGGCTAATGTTCCACATGACCATCTAACACACTCCCTCCCTTTTTTCTTAACGTCAACAGCGCGTTCCATGCCTTTCTACAAAACAGATTTTAGACGCAGCACGCCATGATCACACGAGGAGACTGCTTGGTTAACTGCCCAAAATGCGGCTGCGAAGTGGCTGCGCCTGTCAAGACTTGGCCGATTCCCTCTCGTAAACCCTTGAAAAAAGGTGAAGAAGTCAAGCTTGCTGCCATATTCGAATGTCCCAGTTGCAAGGCTAGGTTCAGATCGACCGTTGAACATGAAACGAAAATTCAACAGACAGCAAGTATTAAAAATATGGTAGGAAGAATTAAGGGCATCAAGGAAGAACTCATGCAGACGCTCACGAATCTCCGCGAGAAGATAAAAACTCTGGAAACAGAACGGGCAAACCTCATGGTCGAGATCGAAAACTTGAGAAAAGTTGCAGAGTCTAGAGCGGACGCCCTTGAAAGCGAAGTGAGTGTGCTCAGAGAAGAAGTGAGATCTCTTAGAGACCTTTTGGGATATACGGAAGAAGAAAAATAGAAAAACCGCTACTCACGGTTTTTGACTTGAAGACTAGATATTTCTGCGGCTAAGCCAACAGGACCTTCTTGTAATATTCTTGCGCAAGGGCCACCGCTTTTTCAGGGTTTTTCAATATCACGTATTGTCGGCCTGTGACTCTTGCTGCATCAGCGTAATGCTCGATGACTTTCTTCACGTTTCCCTCGTAGATCGCTAGCCCCCCAGCGACCTCATACCACATCCCAGCCCTTGCCATGTCCCCGTCTTTTTCACTCTTCTTAGCGTTGTCAGCAGCCTGCTTCAAAGAAGTCTCGATCTTCCTAGGGTCGAGAAACATCGTTGAACACAATGCTTCGTAGGTTTCCCTGTCGTTCCCAGCAAGCTGTTCAAGTTCCGAAACCTTCCCCTCATGTTCAACATCCGATTTCTTTTCTTCTCTTCTTCTTCTGAACCTTTGCAACGCTAAACCTCCGCAGCTTTGAATATCTTCAATTTTGGACTAGTATGCAATAGTTAATCTTAAAGGTTTGTCTCTCCACAAGCTAGGGTATGCCATACAAGTTCACGTTTGATCTCTCAAAAATCCCGCGCTTCTTCTTCACTGAGATAGCTAAGGCCAGCTATCAAAAGGGCATGCATAAACAGGTTAGCAAAACGGCACAAGAGATCATAAGAAAATTCAAGATAGAAGAGGCAACAGGCCTCAACTTGTACGACGCTGTAACCCTTCTAGAAGACCTGATGGATGCACAAGCAAGAAACCTCATTGAAAGAGAAAAATTCGTCCAAACAAAAAGGAGAGCCTTGTTCCTGCCTCACTGCTCCAGGAAGTTTATGGACAACAGATGCAGGGCGTCCTTCGACCCGAGCATCCCATCTTACGTATGCGCCCACTGCTCACCAGACTGCCCCATAGGAAGAGCGGTGCTCTTCGGCCAGAAGAAAGGCTATGACGTGTACATCCTGCCAGGCGGTTCTTGCATCCCAAAGATTCTAAAGGCCAAGCAGTATGAAGGCGTCGTCGGAGTCGCCTGCGGCGAAGAAGTGAGACTCGGAGGAGACATGTTGAAAGCCATGAACGTCGTTGGCCAGCACGTTCCACTGATAAAAAATGGATGCGCCAACACTGCTTTTAACATTGAAACACTGTTCAACGTTCTGTAAGAAAACAGAATACAGGCGAAGACTACTTCACGATTTCTCTTTTCTTCCACCGCAGGTTCTTTGCATGACACTTTCTACACTTTGTCGCGGTCGCAGCGTTCCTTGCACCGCATTCGCGGCATATTTTCATGTACAGCCTGTGCTTCTGAGCCAGTGCCTTCTTCAGCGGATCCAATATTGGCATTTCTTGTCCCACTTTTCGGAGGCTAACACTCACACGGTTCAGTGTCAAATATACTTTTTGTTCCCCGCGGCAACATTGGCTACTCTTTGATGTCAACCTTTTTTGCCAGCAGTTCAGGTACGTCACATGGTTTCTCAGCGACTGCAACGCCTGCTTCCTTGAAAGCTTCAATCTTGCTTTCAGCTGTTCCTGCTCTGCCCATAACTATCGCACCTGCATGGCCCATGCGTTTTCCCGGCGGAGCCGAACGACCAGCCACGAATGCTACAACGGGTTTCGGGTATTTTTCCTTCTCAATGTACCTTGCCGCCTGCTCTTCAAGGTTGCCGCCGATCTCACCTATCAAAACCACAGCTCTTGTTTGCAGGTCCTTCTCGAACATCTTCAGAGCGTCTGTGAAGTTTAGCCCTGTTATCGGGTCTCCCCCAAGACCGAGACACGTCGACTGACCTAAGCCTTTCCTCGTCAAACCGGCAGCTATTTCATAAGTGAGGGTGCCGCTCCTGGAAACCATGCCCACGCCGCCTGACGTGAAGATGTGTGAAGGCATGATGCCGAGCTTGCAGGCTCCAGGCGTTATTATGCCAGGAGTGTTTGGACCAATTATCCTTGCCTTCTTCTGACTCGCATAGGCCATGACTTCGATAGCGTCTCTTATCGGGATGTGTTCGGTTATTATCACGACCGTTCTTATACCGTTGTCAAGCGCTTCAAGCGCTGCGTCTGCTGCAAACGGCGCCGGCACAAAAATTATCGAAGCATTGGCACGACGTTTTTCCTGGGCTTCCTCAACGGTATCGTAGACTGGAACGCCGTGCACTTCCAATCCTCCCTTCCCAGGCGAGGTGCCGGCAACTATTCTTGTTCCACAGTCGATCATGAGCTTAGTGTGGAAACTTCCTTGAGATCCGGTTATGCCTTGAACGATTGTCCGTGTGTTCGTGCCAATTATGATTGCCAAAGCCAGTTGCCTCCCTACTTGGACATTTCAACGACTCGCCGAGCGGCCTCTTCCATGCTTTCTAGCACGTGGATCCCGGCCTCTTTCAGTATTCGCTTGCCCTCCGCGTCGTTTGTGCCTACGAGTCTGATCACCATGGGCGTTGTTACTCCGACCTTCTCTTTCGCCTCAAGTATGCCTCGTGCAACTTCGTCACAGCGCGTGATCCCGCCTAGGATGTTTATGAAGAGTGTCTTAACCCGCGGATCAGACAACACTATTTTCAGCGCCAAAGCCGTTTTTTCTGATGGTGCTCCGCCTCCGACATCTAAGAAGTTGGCTGGTTTTCCCCCGTAGTACTGGATCGTGTCCAGTGTCGCCATCACGAGGCCTGCTCCGTTGCCAATCACGCCTATGTTGCCTTCCAGTCTAACGTACGCCAGATCGTTGTTCATGGCTTCCGCCTCCTGTGGACTAAGGTCGCTTTCGCCTTCCAGAAGCCTCTTCTTGTAATCTTGATGCCTGAACAATGCGTTGTCATCGACGATAATCCTTGCGTCCGCCGCCACAAATCTCCCTTCCACAGTCTCCGTCAAGGGGTTCATCTCGATCAATTCAGCGTCATTTTCCAACCCAGCAGCGTAAAGTCTTTCGAGGGTTTTTCCCAAGTCAGATATCTGGTTGCCCCTGTAACCCATCTTCGTCGCAATTTCTTTGGTTTGAAAGGAGCGGAGACCGAGCTGGGGGTTTATGGAGGTTTTCACCACTTTTTCAGGGGTTTTCGAAGCTACTTCCTCGATGTCCACGCCGCCCAGTGAAGAAGCGACAGCAACGTAGCATCGGTTAAGTCTGTCAGTTGTTATGCCAAAGTAAAGTTCTTTCTTAACCTGAATTTTCTCCTCGACCCAGACGCTTTTGACAGGTATCTCCTTTATCTTCATGCTCAGCAGCTTTTCTGCGGCATTTTGAGCCTCCTCAGCCGACTGTGCAAAAAGTATGCCGCCTGCCTTTCCTCTTCCAGCGACTAACACTTGAGCCTTGACCACGACTGGCAGCCTGAGCTTAGCGGCGACTTCGCGAGCCTGGCCTGCACTCGTCGCCAATCCACCCTGAGGCGTTGTGATGCCGTGTTTCCCAAGAATGTTTTTTGCTTCATACTCGTAAAGCTTCAACCCTCGCCCCCCTCATCTTATGGCTTCTATCGTGACGTAGGACTTTGTGTCCTGTACACCGTCAATAGAAGACAACTTTTTCAATACTTCATCAAGCTTCTCCCTGTCAACCACGGCAAGTGCGTCAACGTCTCCTGCGATTCTAAACGCTCTTTGAACGGCAAGTTCCTTGACTTTCTCGTACACGTAACTTCTCTTGAGCGGTGAAACCTTGATCAGTATGAAGGCGGGTGTAGAGGATATTCCAAGTGCGCTTAATCCCCGATCTGTCACGTCTATGAAGCCTCTGCCCGTTCGTATGTAGCGTAGGTCCCTGAGTTTTCTCAGATGAACGTTCAACGCCTGCCTGCTTATGCCGAGCTGCTTTGCCAGTTCGTCTTGCTTCAAGCGAAGGGTGTAGGTGCTTGTGGACTCGCCTCTTTCGTAGAGCATTCGTAGCAGTTGCATTGACCGTCTTGTGAGCGTTTCCAAACACTGTTCCTCATCGTTGTAGTTTGTTAAGTCAGAGTTTTACAATAGTAGCTCTCTTTTAAGTTTTTAGCAAGAAAGACGCAAATTGGATCAAATGCGATGGGATTTGACGTTTTGTCAACTGCGAATTGAAACCGTAATGTATTTATTTGCCGAGAAGGAAGGTTATCGAGCCTACAGAAAAAATGAAAACTAGGAGTAAGGCGGTACAAAATGTCTGAAAGCAACGCAGTGCTGATCGGAAACAAGCCAGTAATGAACTATGTACTGGCATGCATAACCCTCTTTCACGGCGGAGCGAAGGAAGTGAACGTCAAGGCACGAGGGAGATCAATAAGTCGAGCAGTCGATGTCGTCGAAGTCGTCAGACGCAGATTCCTGCCAGACGTAAAAGTCAAAAGAGTTGGCATTGGAACACAGCAGATGGCACCCAGAGAAGAGGGTGGCTCGCCTTCAAACGTGAGCACAATCGAGATCTCGCTTGAAGGCTAAGAATCGTTTCTCGCTAGAATCAATGCTCCGCCGCCCCTCCTTTGTTCGCGGAGGGCGATTTTGTAGTTGAAGATGGGGCTTTGCAGCTTCTGTCTAAAGAGTGGTATGCTGTGCCAAAAGTGTTTAGCTAAAGTAAAGTCTGGAGAAATAAGCGAGCTTGACCTGAAAATCGCCCGTATACTGATGTCGTTAGAGGAAAAGTACCCCTCTCTTCAAAACTTGTACTTTCACAAGGCAATCGATGCCGACGGCACCTTGGCGATAGTGGTTGGCCCCGGAGATGTCCCACGCCTCTTGGGTTACGGAGGGAAGATCGTCAGAGCAGTAGGCGACGAGACAGGCAAGAACATTCGTGTTTTAGAGTACGGCGTTGATGACAGAAAATTTCTGGAAGACCTTTTTGCCCCCATCAGCATAATGATGATTAACACGATATGGTTGCCAGATGGAAGCATGGAAACTCGAGTTATTCTGCGAAGAAGACGTGTGACGCACCCGTCTTTTGATGTAAAGGCTTTAAAGGAGATCGCCAGTAGAGTCCGCAACATAACGTTGCGAGTAGAGTTTGCGGACTAGGCAGCACGGTGAAGGGCTCTCATGAAACTGGATTCCATTGATGATTGGCGCAGAACGCACTATTCTGTTGACGTGAAACCTGACCTCGATGGCCAAGAGGTTACCCTTTTCGGTTGGGTTCAGGAAATAAGAGACCTGGGCGGAATTCGCTTCATAATATTGCAGGACAGGGAAGGCACGATTCAAGTCACCATCCTTCGAAAGAAGGCCCCCAGCGAAGTCATATCGAAGTCCGACGGACTGCAGAGGCGCTACAGCGTAGCCGTGAAAGGAACAGTGAAGAAGACTAACATGACGCAAAGAGGCGTCGAAGTCCTACCGAAGGACATCAAGATTCTGGGCACGGCCACGCGAGAGTTGCCAATAGACATTTGTGACAAGACCCCAGCAAATATCGAAACGTGCTTGGAAGCACGAGCGCTGGACCTGTGCCGAGAAAAAAACATCGCAGTCTTCAGGGTCCAACACACCGCGGTAGAAGCAATTAGAGGCTTCATGTTCGAAAGAGGTTTCATAGAGGTGCACACGCCTCGCATAATTGCCTCAGCGACGGAAGGAGGCTCCGCACTCTTTCAGCTTGACTACTTTGACAGAAAAGCGTACCTCGCTCAAAGCCCGCAGTTGTACAAAGAAGAGCTTGTCATGAGCTTGGAAAAAGTCTTCGAGATCGGACCCTTTTTCAGAGCTGAAGAGTCGCACACTCGGAGCCACCTGAGCGAGTTTGTGTCGATAGACATCGAACAGGCTTTCGCAACAGCTGAAGATGTAATGCAGACACTTGAGCAGCTTATGCAGCACGTTTGCAAGACCGTCGCTGAAAAATGTCAGAGGGAACTGAAGACGCTGAAACACAGCTTGAAGGTGCCGGACGTTCCTTTCAAACGATTAAAATACTCTGAGGTTCTCGAAGAACTGAACCTGGAAGGCATGGAGATTCCATGGGGAGAGGACATACCGACACCGGCCTATAGGAACCTGGGCAAGCTTCATCCGTACTTCCACTTCATAGTTGACTGGCCAACAGAGACAAGAGCCTTCTACACAAAGCCGCGTGACGACAACCCCGAAATCTCTGAAGGTTTCGACCTGATGTGGCGTTGGATGGAGCTCGTTTCAGGCGGTACGAGAATAGCCTCTAAAGACCTGCTCATAAAGCGGCTTAGAGAGAAGGGTCTGAGCCCAGAAGCCTTCAAGCACCACCTACAGGCTTTTGATTATGGAATGCCGCCGCATGCAGGTTGGGCAATAGGTTTGGAAAGGCTGACAATGATGCTGACAGGTAAGAAGAACATCAGAGAAGTCACACTTTATCCTCGAGACAAGTTCAGACTGACCCCGTGAGACTTCGATTGGCATTGTTTTTGTAAAAGTCGGCATGATTTTTAGTTAAAAATGTGCTCAAAACTGATAAATAGCGGTTCCCTTACTGCCCAGTCATGGGAGACCAGCCGAAGATCGCATGTGGAGTGTTTGCAGCTGTAAACTACGATAAGCGGCCAGTGTTTCAATTCATTTATTGGGGTTTACGGGCTGAAAACCACAGGGGACATCAGTCTCATGGTTTCCTCACGTATCTTGATGGGAAGTTCCACGTTCACAGAAGCCTCGACCTCGTGCCGAAGATTAGAACGAGCGCAATTCAAGAATGGTTTGGCCGGTTGCCTGGAAATGTCGGCATTGGAAACGTGAGGTACACAACGTCCGGAAAATGCGACGAGAAATCGCTCGTGGAAGGAACGCAACCAGTGACAGCTTCAAGACAAGGTCATGGGCTCGCCGTTTCATACAACGGCAACGTGGTCAACACGTTCGAGCTTCGGAAAGAGATATGCAAGGAGTTTCCACAGTTTGCCTATGAATGCGACGCAGACTTGATCTGCTACAAACTGCTGATCGAACTCTTGAAAGGAAAGGATCTAACGTCCGCCGTTGGGACGTGTATGGAAGAAATCGACGGAGCCTTTTCTGTGGCGTGCATGGACCAAAACGGCAATCTCTTCGCCTTCAAGGACCCGCATGGAATAAGGCCGTTGTGCGCAGGCCACAGCGAAGACCACTCAACGTATGCATTCTCGTCTGAAACCGCCAGTTTAGACATAAACGGTTTCGTAAGAGATTTCGAGCTGCAGCCAGGAGAGCTCGTCACTGTTTCAAACAAAGGGTTTGAAAGACAGAAGCTCGTAAACGGGAAAGGAAAGGCTTTCTGCGCCTTTGAATTCGCATACTTTGCGAGGCCAGACTCACGGTTTGACAGCAAGTACGTCTATGAGATTCGTGAAGAATTTGGAAGAAACCTCGTAAGAGAGAATCCGAAGGTTGTCAAGGACGCGGATATAATTCTTTCCGTGCCTGAAACAGGCGACGACTCGGCCCTCGGCGTTCACGAAGCTTCTGGGTTGAGATGGGAAAGGGCTTCACGAAGACACCGCTACGTAACCGAGAGGGCATTCATCCTACTTAGCAAAGACCGAAGCCCAACGATAGAGAGGAAAATCAACATCCTCGGTCCCAGAATCGAAGGAAAACGCATCATAGTGACCGAAGACAGCATCGTCAGAGGGGACACGACAAAGGTCATAGTTGACAAATTGCGCAGGATGGGCGCCGAGAAAGTATATGTTTTCGTTACTTTTCCACGGATAATCGGACCATGTCTGTACGGAATAGACATGGCAACATATGGCCAACTCATAGGCTCAAAACACAGCACGGAAGAAATCGCAAAGATCATAGGAGCAGACGCCGTGTGCTACCAGTCACTCGGAGGCTTGGTACAAGCAACGGGGTTTAAGCAAGACGAGTTGTGCACGGGATGCATAACAGGCAAATATCCAACACCGCTGGCCCAAGCAATAGCTGATGAGATGAAGAAACGGTTCTCGCAGGGTTTTGAAGAGAGAGAAAGACTGTACGAAATGGAAGAAGCTGTTCCTAGAGCCTAGCACAAGAACTGGTCTTCACGGTCAATCCGATGGCAGACGGGTTACTCATGGAAAAAGTAGGCGTACTCGTTGTTTCTTATGGGTCAAGAGAAGCAGCCATGATTGACGCTTTCGCCCGCAGCCGAAACTACAAAGTGGAGATCTACGTTGCCGATAAGCAACGCAACCCCTTCAACGCGAAAAGGGCAGCAAAACACGTTGTAATACCTGACCTGAATGTTGAAGAAATCTGCAAATTCGCAGAGATGAACAAACATAGGATTGACTTCGGCATCGTGGGCCCTGAAAAACCGATAATCGAGGGAATACGGGATCTCTTAGAGAAACGAACAGGAATACCCCTGATCTGTCCAACAAAGCGATGTGCTTTGGAAGGAAGCAAGGTTCAACAACGGCTCCTTTTCAAAAGAGTCGCCCCCGAAGTAAACCCGCGCTTTAAGATATTCAACCCAAAAGAGTACAAAACACTTGCAGAAGTCAAGAAGGATGTTTACGATTGGCTCGACAAACTGGCTGACCAAGCTGTAGTTAAGCCAGACAAGCCAGTAGCGGGAAAAGGCGTCGGCGTCTGGGGTGACCACTTCTCGAACCGAGAACAGCTGTTCGAACACTTCCTCTCAAACTACCAACACGGTTCAGTGATAATAGAAGAGAAAATTGAAGGCGAGGAATCAAGCTTTCAGGCGTTCTGCGACGGAAAACATCTTCTACCTCTGCCGGACACCAGAGACTACAAACGGGCGTTCGACGAGGATAAGGGAGCGAACACCGGAGGAATGGGTTCTTACAAGGGTGTTGGAGACGTGTTGCCGTTTCTGACCGATGCTGATCGCGCCAAGGAGCTGAACGTTGTCAACACGATCTTTCAAGAATGGAAAGGAGAAGACGGCTCAGCCCTTCGAGGCGTTCCTTTCTACGTTGCTTTCATGCACACACGCAGAAAACTGAAGATTCTTGAGAACAACAGTCGACCAGGAGACCCCGAGATAATCAACATAATGCCCGTCTTGAAGGATGATTTCCTTGATGTCTGCTTCAAAATGTTGGAAGGAAACTTGACAAGGCTCCAATTAGAAAAAGCCGCGACAGTAGTAACCTACAAGGCTCCACCTTCCTACGGTGGATACGCAGAAACCTTCCCAAGCCTTGTCAAAGCAGACAGCATTGACAGACCAGTCGACCTGACCAGAGCTTATGAACTGAGCAAGAAATACGGTGACGATATTCGAATCTACCCGGCATCAATGGAAAAACGTGACGGCAAGACCTTCGCCCTCAAATCCAGAGCTGTGTGCGCCGTGGGGATCAGCGAAAGCATAGAAACAGCTCGGCAGATCTCCCTTGAAGGCTTGAAGGCAATACGGGGTGGAGCCCTCTGGAATCGAACCGACATAGCCTCAGAAGGCCACATAGAGAAGAGCGTAAGACACATGGAGAAGTTGAGGCACAAGTCGTGAAGAGGCTTTTCATCACAGACTGTGAAGGACCCATTTCGAAGAACGACAACGCTCTCGAAACGCTGTCACATTTTGTCCCACAGGGTGACAGACTCTTCACCGTCGTAAGCAGGTATGATGATGTCCTTTCAGACGTGTTGAGAAGACCTGGTTACGAGGCAGGCGACACGTTGAAGCTTGTGCTACCCTTCCTCAAGGCTTACGACGTCACAGACGAGGAGATCAGGCAGTTTTCTGCCAGAAACCTCGTCCTGATCGCACACGCAAGGGACTTGCTTCGACACGTAAGAAGCATTTCGCCGGCATACATCGTCAGCACAAGCTACGAACACTACATCAGGGCCTTATGCAAGGCTCTCGAGTTTCCGTTTGAGAAAACCTACTGCACTAAGCTCAGCTTGGACTTATACACCATAACCTCAGAGGAGAAAGACTGCTTAAAAGAGGCCGGCCGTGAAATCGCGCAGTTACCCGTGTTCGAGAATCCAGCAGAAACGAAGAGCCTAAAAGACCTTCCAGAAGAGACCCAGACAACAATTCGAAGGCTGGACGAGATTTTCTGGAAAACCATTGCCAAAATGCCAATCGGAAAAATCTATTCTGAAGTCAACCCTGTTGGCGGCAGAGAAAAAGCTGAAGCAATAAAGGACATCACAGGCAAGGATGGCGTGGCTTTAACGGACACGATGTACGTGGGTGACAGCATAACTGACGAGGAAGCCCTCAAGCTTGTGAAGGAAAACGCCGGTCTGGCTGTTTCATTCAACGGGAACCAATACGCTGTCAGAAACGCTGAAATCGCACTGCTCTCCGCGGACAGTCTGACGACAGCACTGATCGCCGACGTTTTCGTCAGGTTCGGAAAAACGGAAACACTAAAACTAGTGGCGAAATGGAATCGCAGAACACTAGAGAATAGTTCAGTGAACGAGGACTTGCGAGAACGTTTTCTCAAACTGCATCCTCGAGAACTGCCCAAAGCCAAAATAATAACGAGAGAAAACATGAAAGACCTAGCGAAGGAGAGCAGCGAGTTTAGAAAGAAGGTCAGAGGAGAAGCTATCGGCAGGTTAGGATAGGTTTGATTAAGAAAAACTTGATTGAAGACACGTATGCCGAAGCCTTTTCAGGATTATACTGTCGCGTGATAGTGACCGCCGATGACGAAGAGACAGTTAAGAAGGCTGCTGACGATGCGACCGCAACGCCGTCGGGTGTTATAGGTAGACTTGACAGCGGAGTCGAAAGACTGCTCGGGAAGAATGAAACGCCCGACGACCGAAAAGGAGCAATCTTGCAGTTCTGGAAGGGCCTAGACAGAGGGAAACCTTTAGAAGACATGCTTGACCGTTTTGAAAAGGAGCTTTCCTACCGAATTCGTCAAGACATCTTGGTAAAGCCTTTCACAGCGGTGTTCGACGCTTTGTCCGTGAAGCCTGAGGGGAAAATGGACATGATGGAAAGGGTTGGCCACTGCGGAGACGGGCATGAGTGGGAGGAGCGACTCTACGGAAAAAAAGTGATCGTCGTCCCAATCATGGTGCCTGATTTTCTCATAGAGCGTTTCATCGGCTACGCGAGAGGAATCGCTGGCGGCAACTTCTGGTACATGTGCAAAGCGAAAAAACAAGTAGTCGACGCCGGAAAGAAAGCGCTGGAAGCCATACATCAGGTTGAGGGCGTGACAACCCCATTCGACGTCTGCTCAGCCGGGTCGAAGACTGAAACACGTTTTCCCCTGATAGGGCCTACCACAAACCATCCCTACTGCCCCTCCCTGAAAAGGAAGCTAAAAGACGAGTCCAAAGTGCCAGAAGGCGTCAACTATATCCCAGAAATAGTGATCAACGGCATCTCCATGGACGCGGTTAGAAAAGCAATGAAGGCCGGCATAGAAGCGGCGTTGAGCGTTGATGGCGTGGTGAGGATTTCTGCAGGAAACTACGGTGGAAAGCTGGGCGACTACAAGATAAATTTGAAAGAGCTGTTTCGATGAGCAAACTCGATGCCATAGGATTCGGCGCCCTCAACGTTGACAAGCTATTTAAAGTGAACAGAATAGCCGCTGCCGAGGAAGAAAGTTTTGTAGTCGATCACTCAGAGGCTTGCGGCGGCTCAGCGGCAAACACCATGGTGGCCTTGGCAAGACTTGGCTGCAAGGTGGGCTTCATCGGTAAGGTTGCCAGCGACGCTGAAGGAAGAATGCTGCTTCAAGATTTTCAAAAAGAAGGCGTCAACACAAAAGGCGTAACGGTTGCGACGACGGGAAGAAGCGGCAAAGTGATGGGTTACGTAGGCAAAGAGGGAGAACGCGCATTGTACATAGACCCGGGCGTGAACGACGCAATAAAGCTCGCCGAAATAGACACTGAATATGCGTCAAGCACCAAATTCTTGCATTTATCATCCTTCGTTGGAAAACAGTCGTTCGAAACACAGAAAAAACTTGTTGACAAGCTGCCAGAAAAGGTCAAGGTGAGCTTCGACCCTGGAGCACTCTACGCGAGAATCGAACTAGTGAAACTGAGGCCAATCATAGACAAGACCTCTGTAATGATACCAAACGCAGGTGAACTTGCTTTGCTCACAGGCAAGACTGACTACAAAGCAGGTGCAGACTTGTTAATCGATGAGGGCGTTGAGGTCCTGGCGGTAAAGCTGGGAAACAGAGGATGCTACGTCACTGACAGAAGAGAAAGCCATTTGGTGGAACCTTTCAAAGTCAAGGTTGTGGACACCACTGGAGCTGGCGACGCGTTTGACGCTGGCTTCATCTACGGGTTACTTTCCGGCAAGAGCCTCCGTGAGGCGGGAAAAATAGGCAACTTCGTCGCGGCACGATGCATCATGACGATGGGTGCAAGAGCTGGCCTGCCAACACTTAACGACTTGAAGCTTAACATGTCGACATGAGTTGAAATGGGAGTCGCCTGTCGGTTTAAGTGCCAATCCATTAATCCTGGGAAAACCTTTGCGGGTCTCCTACGGGAAGACTGACACCATGGTGGAGATAGGCGCCTAGGCAAGCTCTGAGCAGGGCAGATAAACCAGAAGACGCTTTGATAGTGTAGTGCATTGAAAAGTTACTACCCCTGCCCAGACCCTCTGCCAAGCCCTCGGCACGCACTCGACTTCAAGCCCGCACCAAGTCAGAAGGACCTCCACCAACGCCCGCTTGCAGTACTAACCCCCTAGGGGGGAGGGGGTAGGTGAAATAGACCGGGTGAAAACGCGAATACAGGTATGTTAAGCCCTCTGTCAAAACGCCAATACAGGGACAAACACAATCATAACAAACTGGATTCTTCTTTTCAGTAGCCTGCTGTGCATAAGCCTTTAAACAAAAGCTGCTGATGCGGTCGCCGGGATTTGAACCCGGGTCGTCGGCGTGGGAGGCCGATGTCCTAGCCATGCTAGACTACGACCGCAGTGTCCTGAAAATCTCGTAGGGAAGAGATGACCTTCTTAGACTTTTATCCCTTGCTCTGGGGTCTTTCAACGCTGAGAGCCTTTCTATCCCTCTTCTTCAACAATGTGAGCCTTCGGCTTTCTGTTCCCACTTGCGCACGTTGACAAGTATACAGTGGTTATCAAGAAGGCTGCTGTCGTTGCGGCAAAGATGTACGTGAGGCTATGAATGTTTTGCACGCTTTGAGACTGATCCATCAGGTTCTTCTGTAAAGACGAGTCCAACGCCAGATAACTATTCTGCAGTTGGCTGAGGTTTTGCAGCAAGAGGTCAAAGCTGTTCAGCAGAGCCTGATATGTGGTGTTCATGTTGTCGATCTCGGTTTGCAGTTTCGCGTTGTAACTGCTCAAAAGAACCTGATACGTCGCATTCAAGTTGTCAAACTCGGCTTGAAGCTTACCATACTCGTCAAGCAATTCGCTTTCCAGTTGCAGCTCTCTTGAAGAGATTACCGTAACATACTGGTCCCCGTGCGGGTAGGTGAAATATAGGTAGGTCGCTGTCTCGTTTGAACCACTCAACAAGGACGTTGTGACCTCTCCTTCATGGTCTAGGACGATCAACGGATACTCCATTAACGATTTCGGAATTATCGTCCTACAGAAACCGAACGTACCATCTTGCCCAATCGCTTTGAAATTAACCATCTTATTGCCAGTCTCGCTTCCAATTTCCAATCTGAGATCCGCGATCGTGGAGTTGCTGATAATGGTGATCTGGGATTTCTCTTGCTTGTAGATAATGTTGTACTCGGAAAAAGCTCCCATCAAAGGATAGTCGTCTTGGTTATTCTGATCTATGTAGTATGGGAAGGTTTTGTCTCCAATCCCATCACCGTTCAAGTCCCGTCCAGTAAAATTGTAGGAAGCCCAGTAATTTCCTTCACCGTCACGACTCCAAACGTTTGTTGATGAGCTTTCTATTTGAATTGCATCCAGAAAGTTGTTATGGTAAAAGAAGTTCATATTGCTCTCCGAAGAAAGAAAAACGTCCACAAGATTATTTGAAAACGCGTTGCCAGAAAACACATTGTTGTTCGAGTAAACATTAGAGATGACTCCGAGGGAGTTACCTGAGACATCGTTACTGGAGAACACATTGTTGTCCGAAGAGAAGAGCATGACCCCGTAGGTGTTGTTGACAATTATGTTGCCCGAAAAAGCGCCGTTGCTGGACAAGGCAAGTGTGAGCCCTGTGTTGGTGCTGGTTATCTCAGTGTCACTTATGATGGTTCCCGTGCTGCGTGACACACGTATCCCGCCGTCATTAGGCACTGAGACACTCTTGGTGATGGTCATACTCTCAATGGTCACGTTGTAACCCTCTATTGAAACCACGTAGGCAGCGTCGCCGCCATCAATGATCGTCGTGGTTCTATTCTCTCCGACGATAGATAGGCTCTTGGTGATATTGAGATACTCATGATAAGTGCCACTGGCCACCAAGATCGTGGCACCTGAACTCGCGTTGCCTATGGCTTGTCCAATCGTAGGAAAGTCTTTCGGAACGCGTATGACCTGCGAACTTGCCTCCACAGATTCTTTACATCTAACAAAGGAGAACATAAACGACAAAGATAGGCCGATAAGCAGGATCGAAATGCCTTTTCTCAAGTCAACCACATTTCCTTCTCTGGTCCACAGAACTATTAAATGTTAAGGTGACTTTCAAAATCATTTTCGGGCAAGCAGTTCTCCTAGTGCTAAAGAGCATGTAACGGATACACAAAATCCAGAAACGAAAACAACCGGATTGATGATAGGCTGGATAAGAGCCCAAACCACTGCAACATATGAGACGATTGCAAACAACATCAATGCCACAATCCTTAAATAATCTCGCCTGCCTCTCTCGTGCTGCATCAAAGCAGAGCGAAGCTGATCTTGCATCTGTTTTATCTGCTGGTCAGTTGCAAGAACGACAAGGTTCTTGTCACTATCCTGAAACTTGAAGCTTGAGAGCGCGTATCTCTGGAGTTGCCAAGGATTTCTCTTTGGCAGGATTTTGACAATGTGGCTCTTCTCCATCTTCTTCAGGATGGTCTGAATCTTGCGGACAAACTGGAGGTCAAGCGTCTTTTCTTCTCCGTATAACCTTCTTATCAGGTCTTTGACATCCGGAAACGTCAACTCCAACTGGAAGGAGGCAATCGCCTTGACGAGATTGAACTGATATTCACCTTCTCGCAAACGCAAATTGGCAGTAATACAGTCTGCACTCGCGGTTTCTTCAAGACATTTTATCTCACTTGGCAATAGGCGGTGCTGAGACAAACCCTTGTTCCCTAAGTCAATAGTTTCAATTGACCTATATAATAAATGCTTCGCGCAGGAAATGTGCGAATTCAACTCTTTCAACTCATCTGTCTCCTTTTTCAATAGGGTCTACAGAAAAATCCCTTAAGTGATTAAAGTGAGTGTTAATAAATCGAAGTGTCCCATATGGAGAATTATGCCATTGACCATAATTTGTCCTATTTACCTTTGCAGAATAGATACCGTCTGTGCGGCTTCCCTCTGGGCAAGAAGTACAGAAGCCACTTCGAAATCATAGCTTTGATGGTTGAAGCTGTCAAGGATGGAGGACAGGCGAGATTCTCCATAATGAAGCGCGCAAGCATCAACTGCGGCCAACTCAAAAGATTTCTCAGTTCTCTCATCGAAATGGGCTTCATCCAGGAAGATGTGAAAGATGGCAAGGTCGTGTACAGAGCAAGTGAGAGAGGGCTTGACTTTCTAAGGCAGTATTACGTGTTGCTGCGCATGCTTTTGGCTGCTGAGAATGGAACTAGACGGTCGACTATCGTGTATGAACCGCAACTGAGGCAGAGATGAAGCTCTGGAAATGCCCTAATATCCTGCTAGATTCGAAACAGAATCATCTTTCCCCACATTAGACGCCAACGTAGTTCTGATCCACTGTACCGCGAGCACTTCATTGGGTCAACATCTTTTGAAGGGAAGAGACGATATTTTATAAATCAAGAACCAGATAAACTTCAAACAAGAAGGCTTAGCAGTGACCCGAAAACTCACTTACTCCGACTCTGGAGTCGACAGAGACCTAAGAGCTGAGTCAAAAAAAGCGTTGCAAATATTGAAGCAGACCTATAGACAAAGTCGATACGGCAAAGTTGTCGAGCTTCCCTACGGGAACATATTTCCATTTCACGACCGCTATCTGGACCTAGCTATTGAAGGAGTTGGCACAAAAGTGCTCATTGCCCAGCTAGCAGGCGAATATGATACCATTGGAATTGACGGCGTGGCAATGGCAGTCAATGATGTCATACGTTCTGGCGCGAGACCAATCGCAATTGCGGATAACATCCACGCACAGGTTTCCGATCCCTCTCTTGTCAGAGAATGGATGAGAGGCATTTCAAGAGCGGCAGCCGAGTCAGAATGCATCGTTCCCAGCGGCGAGATTGGCGATGTAGCCGATCTGATAAAGGGTCTGCATGCAGGCAAGGGGTTCGACATGATTTTCGCGGCAATAGGTGAAGTCGCTAAAGAAGATGTGATTTCAGGAAGAAACATAGGCCCTGGGGACCCAATAATAGGCTTGAAGAGTTCAGGGCTTCACAGCAATGGCATATCTCTCGCCAGAAGAGTGCTCTTCAAGCAATGGGGCGGGAAGTATAAGGCCGATGCTGTTCCGGACGGGTTGGAACAAGAGCTAGTTCATGAAGTCTTGGAACCGACTCGGATATATGTCAAGTCTCTTCTCAGACTGGCAAAAAAGCTTGAAGCGAAGGCCGCCGTGCACATCACTGGCGATGCATACCTCAAGTTTGGCCGTCTAGCCACGTTTTCACAAGGCATAGGTTTTGAATTCAACAACTTCAAACCACAGCCAATCTTCGACTTAATCCAAAAAACCGCAAGCGAACTGAAAAGCCCGATAACGGACAAGGAGATGTTCAGAACATTCAACATGGGGTGGGGATTCGCAGCCATAGTGGAAAAAGCTGACACTGACAAAGCCTTTGACACTTTGAACAAAGCAGGAGTAGAATCAGAACAGATAGGCCACGTAACGAGCTCCAGAGGAATCAGAGTCTTCCACAAGGGCAAGAAAATCATTTTGGATTAGCAGTTTGCTCTGATGGTGGCAAAAGCGTTTAAATCCATTTCGGTCCAAGCTTAGCCTATGAAATACCGCCTGAGAATCGAGGTAAGCCTGAAGCCCGGGCACAGCGACCCTGAAGGCGAGACGACCGCACAACTATTGAAAGAGCTTGGCTATGAAATCGAAACTGCTAATGTCAGCAAAGTCTACACCGTCACTCTTGAAGCCGAGTCAAAGAAGGAAGCTGTGACGAAAGCTGAAGAGATGTGCAAGAGGCTTCTGGCAAATCCAACGAAGGACAATTACTCGGTCAACATTGAGGAAAAGCGATGACTGCAAGCTTTTACATCCGAAGAGAAACCCCTTTTCCCGTCTTTGAAGTTAATCTTCACAATGCAACAAACGAGCAGCTTGTTGAGATGAGCCGTGAACTCGGCATCGGCCTGAACCTGGAAGAAATGAATCTTGCCAAACAGTATTTCGCAAAAAAAAGAAGGAATCCGACTGATGTGGAGCTTCAAACAATAGGACAGACGTGGTCAGAGCACTGTTTCCACAAAACTTTCAAGGGCAAGATAAGATTCGGCGGGAAGGAAATCGACAGCCTGTTCAAAAAGTACATCGGGAAAGTTGTAGAGGAAATCAACCCGTCCTGGTGCTTCTCTGTTTTTGAAGATAACGCTGGTATAGTCGGTTTCGACAAGGGTTACGGAGTAGCAATCAAAGTTGAAACGCACAATCACCCATCTGCAGTAGAGCCCTTCGGAGGTGCAGCAACTGGAACAGGCGGTGTCATCCGGGACATCTTAGGCGTTTGGGCGGACCCGATCGCGTGCACCGATGTCTTGGGATTCGGACCGCTGGATTTTGATTATGAGAAACTCCCAGCTGGGGTTAAGCATCCAAAATACGTTTACATGGGTGTCGTCGCTGGCATAGGAAGCTACGGTAACAACATGGGAATTCCAACGGTAAACGGCGCCATATACTTCGATGAAAGCTACGTTGGGAATGTCGTGGTCTACTGCGGATGCGTCGGGCTCCTTCCGCTCAAGAAGTTCAGGAAAGACGCGAAATCGAATGACGTCATCGTTTTGGCCGGCGGGAAAACAGGCCGCGATGGCATACACGGCGTGACCTTCGCCTCTGCCGAACTGACGGAAAAATCAGAGGAGGTTTCTCGCCCCGCAGTTCAGATAGCCAACCCGATCGAGGAGGAAAAGCTCAAGAGGGCAATAATCAAAATCCGAGACCTCGGGTTGGCATCTGCAATCACAGACTTAGGCGGTGGTGGTCTATCCTCTGCCGTGGGCGAAACCGCGAAAAAGTTTGACTGCGGCGCTACGGTGGAGCTTGAAAGAGTTCCCTTGAAATATGCGGACCTAGGCCCATGGGAAATCTACGTTTCAGAATCTCAAGAAAGAATGCTCCTAACAGCGCCGCCTGAAAACCTCGAACATTTGTTAGCTGTCTTTGAAGATGAAGATGTTGAAGCCGCGGCTATCGGAAAGCTGACCTCAAACAAAACACTAAGACTGAGCTTTCACGGTCTAAGAGTTGCAGAAATGGACATCTCATTCCTGTTTGAGCCGCCTAGAATGACGAAAACGGCGAAATACAAAGTAGCAAACTTGGAAGAGCCTGAAATTTCCACACAAGAAGACCTCGCAGAAACGGTCTTGCGGCTTCTTTCTTTGCCTAACATTGCGAGCAAAGAGAGCGTCGTGCGAACGTACGATCATGAAGTGAAAGGGAACACGGTGTTGAAGCCGTTGCAGGGCAAGAACGGCGGTCCGAACGACGCAGCTGTGTTAAAACCTTTGGATGATAGCTGGAAGGGTGTGGCAATCTCGTGCGGAATGAACCCGAACTACGGAAAAATAGACACTTACTGGATGGGTGCTTCTGTCATAGATGAAGCGGTGCGAAACAACGTGGCTGTGGGCGGAAGACGAATAGCCCTTCTTGACAACTTTACATGGGGCAATCCTGAACGGCCAGAGAGGCTTGGGAGCTTGGTTAAGGCGTGCGAGGCATGTTATGACTTCGCGATTGGATACGGCACACCGTTCATCTCGGGGAAGGACAGCCTCTACAACGAGTCACCTCTGGGCCCGGTGACTCCGACGCTGTTGATAACAGCTCTGGGCATAGTTCCTGATGTGCGCTCCGCAGTGTCTGTGGACATCAAGGCCCCGAACGATTCAATCTACATCGTTGGAGGAACCTTCAAAGAGCTCGGCGGTTCAGAATACTATAGAATGAATGGAGTTCTCGGAAGAACCGTGCCTAAAGTGCGGAGGAACCAGGCTAAGAAGACCTTTGGCGCAGTGACCAAGGCGATTGATTCGGGACTGGTCAGAGCATGTCACGACCTTTCTGAAGGAGGTTTAGCTGTCAGCGCAGCAGAGATGGCTTTTGCTGGTGGGTACGGGATTGTGCTGGATTTGAGGAAAGTTCCTTCGCAGAAGTTGAACCGTGACGATTTTCTGCTGTTCTCGGAGTCGAACAGTCGTTTCCTTGTAGAAGTTTCTGGAGAGGCGAAGGAACGTTTTGAGGCCGTAATGGAAGGCAGGGTTTTTGCAGAGATTGGCAGGGTTACAAAGTCTCCTAGATTGTGTGTCACAGGGTTGGCGGGCGAGGTTGTCGTTGACGTTTCGCTCAATGATCTGGTGGCGAGTTGGAAGCGAACGCTTAGCAGGAGGGTTTAGGCTGTGAAGCGGGAAGAGATCAGGGTTTGTGTCTCGCGCGTGGGCGGAACGAACTGTGATGCTGAGACGAGACGGGCGTTCGAAGCGCTGGGCGTTCAAGCCGAAGTTGTGCATGCGAACGAGATGGTGAAGCGGCGAAGCATGTTAGACTATGATGCGTTGGTCTTTCCAGGCGGTTTCGCTTACGGAGACTACGTTAGAGCTGGAGCCATATGGGCGAAGTGGATAATGTCCAAGTTGGGCAGAGAGTTGAGAGTTTTTGTGGACGAAAACCGTCCGATCCTTGGCATCTGCAATGGGTTTCAGGTGCTCGTTGAGGCAGGGTTGCTTCCGGCTTTTGAAGGATTCAGTCTCTATCCTGAGGCAGCCTTGGCCACTAATTTTCCGCCGGGTTACAACTGTAGATGGGTCAGCGTTAAGCATGAAAGCAGAGGAAAGTGCGTATTCACGTCGAAGATTCCTGGGGGAAAGGTACTTCGTTTACCAGTCGCGCACAGTGAAGGCAGGTTCATGTTTGCAAAAGAAAAAGAGAGGCAGTGCTTGGAGAGGCTTTACGAGAATGATCAGCTTGTCTTCCGATACTGCAACAGCGGCGGCGAGTACGCAGAGGGCGCTTATCCGACAAACCCGAACGGCTCGTTTCATGACATAGTGGGCGTGTGCAACCCTGAGGGAACCGTGTTCGGCTTGATGCCGCATCCGGAAAGAGCCTTCTACTGGTGGCAGCAGCCAGACTGGACGAGACAGAAACGGATGTCCGAGTACGGAGACGGAAAACTGGTGTTTGAAAGCCTCATAAGCCATTTGGAAAGAAAAAGTTGAGTCGCAGACCAGATGGACTGTTCTCCCTTACACATCCGCTACATCCCTGTATTCGCGTTTTCACCCCGTCTATTCCACCCTCCCCCTCCCCCCTAGGGTGTTGGTACTGCACATAGGCTTTCTTGAAGGCCCTAGCGGATTGGCGCGGGCCCGAGGCCAAGTGTGTGCTGAAGGCTTCGCAGAGAGTCTGGGCAAGGATAGTAACTTTTCAATGCACTACACTATCAAAGCGTCTTCTGGTTTTATCTGCGTTGCTCAGAGCTTGCCTACACGCGGTGCTTGCGCTTAGAGTGTGTCAGTTCTCACCTCAGGTACTCAACTGAGACTTTCCTGAGATTGATATAACTGTGTGAGCCCGATGTCAAGTTCTGATACGTGCGTCTTGAGGTTTTCAGGGAAAACACGTTTAAGAATCCGGCTGGAAACAGAATCTCTGCGCAGGACCTTTGACCTGAAAGAGGGCACGCAGATGGTCATCTTCATCAAAGAGAAGTCAATCTTGTGCTCAATGCTAGTAGCAGCCTTGCTTGTTGGTTGTGCCTCGTCAGCTGGGAAGTCGGCGCTGGTTCAGTCTTCCTACTCTGTTGAGCTTGAAGAGTTTAGGTGGACCAGATTTCCTCTGAGGGTTCTTGTTGACATGAACCAGTGGAGCGTGCCAGACTACGCTCTTGCCGCCCGCGAAGCTTTGGACGATTGGATGAAAAGCATCTGGAACTACACTCAAATGTTTAACGACACTTCGCTGCCGGCAGTGAGCTATGTTTTCTACGTTAGCAGCATCAACGCGACGCAGGATTACGATGTGCTTGTAACCTTTACTCCAAACAGGATGCCGCCGGGTTCCAGCATCGTCGGCCTGACGACTTATGATTATCAGCCAGCAATGCACGAGCCGATTCCTCCAATAACTATTAACGTAACAACCAGCTCAGCAACCGCGAGCAGCTTGTTCGTGAAGGACGTTGTAATGCATGAGTTTGGACATGTGCTCGGTCTGGGACATGCCTCTTCACCCAGCGCGTTGAACGGGCCGGAGCTGATGTATTACACCTCGTCAAAGAACGAGGTTGTTTATCCTTCAACACTTGACGTTTACGGACTCACGGAGCTCTACAGAGGAGTCTTCAACCAGAGCGTTCAGCTACCGTTCGATGTGCCTTACGTGATGTTGACCGAAGGCACCGTTCCCCCTCCGGCCGTTGCTCCCACAGCAACCAGTCTGTGGGAAGACTACAAGAAATACTTGCCCATCATAGTTGTGGTTCTCCTGCTCATCGTCGCCGCCATCGTCCTAGCACAGATCGGAAAAGAAAAGAGTCCTGAAGAACCGCCTCAGCCACTCCCTCCGCCACCACCCACTGTCTAGATAATGCTCCAAAGTGCATCGGGTCTTCCTGCAGGTAAGTAGCTATAAGCGCTGCGTGCCAAGAAGCCTGAGACAAAAAAAGGGGAAATGCTTTTCATAAGATGGATTCGCGGTTCATTGGAAACGCCGTTGTCGCTCTTATGTCGTCAGTCCCTAGCACGAACTGTGTGACCCTGTTCAGTCCTATGCCGCACCCAGAGTGGAGGATTCGGTGGGTTTCGTAGAATTCGAGGTACCACCTGAAATCTTCGATTGTTCCGCCTCTTTCAACGAGCTGTCTGAACATCGAGGAGCTTTCAAGTCTTTCACGGAGTTTTTCGTATCTGTATTCCCTTTCGGCCGCTCCAACGGCTTCGCCGCTCGCCGGCAGTAGCAGGTCTGCGCTGTTGACGACTCTTGGGTCTTCGTCGTTTTCCTTCATGTTGAAGAATTTTATGTTCTTTGGGTAGTGTGTGATGAAGAGCGGCTGGTTGCCCGTGAGCGTCACAAGCAGTTTTTCGTGGTTGCTCTTCAAGTCTTCTCCCCATTTGACATCAAAGTCTGACAACAGCTTCACAGCCTCTGTGTACGTCATTCTTTTGAAAGGCCTTCTGATCCCTCTGAGCCGTTCGATGTCCGCGCTTAGAGAAGCAAGTTCCCGAGAGTTCTCGTTGAGAGCAGAGTTTATCATCGAGCATATCGTACCCTCGATGTGGTCTAGAAGACCATTGAAATCTCCGGCAAACTCCAATTCGACCAGAGTGAACTCGGTCAAGTGCCGCTCATCGACGGTCGGTTCCGCTCGAAAACTGGGTCCGACACACCACACTTTGCCTAAGAACGGCGTCAAGACTTCCAAGTAGAGTTGTCCAGTTTGGCTCA
>Ga0315282_10000520_pt1 | contig 76033 bp, 68 predicted proteins | sample YL17G07_20_MG_FD_203693 | JGI IMG/M metagenome (GOLD analysis project Ga0315282, IMG submission 203693) | Sediment microbial communities from Yellowstone Lake, YNP, Wyoming, USA - YL17G07_20 | ecosystem: Environmental > Aquatic > Freshwater > Lake > Sediment | place: USA: Wyoming | collected... | reverse complement strand
AGACAGGACAATGGGCTTCTTCGGGCGGCCTCTTCTCATGGGCTTTCTCCTTCCTTTCCGTCAGGTTAGCCCATGATACCATAATCAGCCTAATTATTCAACTTATTTATGACACAGGACACTAGTGAATGCACAAGAACTGGAAATTCCTTCATGCCGCTCTGGTGGTTAAGGACATGGACAAGGCCATCAAATATTTTGAAGCCCTGGGTGTAGGACCTTTCCCGCCTTTCCTTGGGGGACCGGGGATGCCGTTTACCGGCAAGACGGTACGAGGGAAAGCATCCGACTATGATATGGACCTAAGACTCGTCCGGGGAGATATGGGAGGGATAGGCATCGAACTAATACAGCCTCTCAAGGGCAGGTCCGTCTACGGTGATTTCCTGGAGAAAAAGGGCGAAGGACTTCACCATCTTGCGTTTATGGTTGAGGACCTTGATGCAGAGATAGCTGACATGGACAAGAGGGGTTTCAAGGTTGTACAGACCGGGGCGATGCCAATTACTAGGTGGGCTTACTTCGAAAGCGAAAAGCCCGGCGGTATGCTAATAGAATTGTGTCAGGCGCCCAAAAAATAACTCTAATAAGAGCAACCGGAAGAGGGGTAGCAAAATGCTGAAGGGTTATAACGGAAAAATCCTGCGCCTTGATTTGGCTACCGGCGACATAGACTATGAATACCTGGAGGAACAGACCGCCAGGAAATATATTGGCGGCGTTGGTTTAGCCGTAAAAATACTCTGGGATGAAACAACTCCCGATACTGCCCCATTATCACCTGAAAATGAGCTGGTATTCATGACCGGCCCGCTTACGGGTAGTATCCTGCCTAAAAGCAGTCGCTATATTGTTGCCGGAATTTCCCCGCTAACCGGTATCTGGGGTCAGGCCCATGCCGGCGGCAGATTTGCCGATGAGCTAAGGCATGCCGGATTTGATGGCATTGTGGTCAAGGGGCAGTCGAATAAGCCTGTGTACCTCTGGATAAATAATGGGAAAGTAGGAATCCGTGATGCGGCCCACATATGGGGTAAGGATACTTATAAGGTAGCTGAACTCCTCCAGCAGGAGACGGATAGCATGGCCAGCGTTGCCTGTATCGGAGTAGCTGGAGAGAGGTTGGTGAAGATTGCCGGGATTATGAATGATGGCAAGCAGGGGAGAGCCGCGGCCAGATGTGGCCTGGGGGCGTTAATGGGGTCAAAGAGGCTAAAGGCGATTGCGGTCAGGGGAACTCTGCCGCTTAATTTCTATGATGCAGATAAGCTCAAGGAGGGTGTGCAGAGAATTCTTCCCTTTTGCCAGCCAAGGAAGCCGGAGGAGCGGCTTGCCGGTGACATGCATGTATTTAAGAGTTTCTTCGTGTATGGCCGTGTGCCGGTGAAAAACTGGTCCGAGGGGTCTTTCGATGAAGGTTATGTCTACACCGAAGCCATGCGAGAAGCCGAGCCTCTACACTGCGCACATTGTCCCAATAGCTGTCTGGAGTCATACAAACTTAAGAATGGCGAAAGGCATATGGTATGGGAAGCCTGGGGGCCCCTGGGAACCAACTGCTGTATAGCCAATGCTGAAGTCCTGCAACAGGCTTACACACTCTGCAACAAGTATGGCCTGGACACAATATCGGCCGGAGCCATTATTGCCTTCGCCATGGAATGCTTTGAGAAAGGATTGATTACCAGGGATGATACTGATGGAATCGAGCTAACCTGGGGTAATCATCGGGCCATGATGGAAATATTGAGGAAGATAGGTGAGCGGGAAGGATTCGGAGAGCTACTGGGGGAAGGGGTCAAAAGAGCGGCGGAACGCATCGGGGGGACTGCCTCGGAATATGCCATGCATGTAAAGGGCTTGGAGTTTCCCGCCCATGAACCAAGGGCTTTAGCCAGCCATGCGCTGGGGTATGCCACCGGTAGCATCGGGGCTGCTCACATGGAACCCATCGGGGCCGATGGTCTGGAAAACTGGATGGAACTTGATGAGCCCCGGACTGCTCCAGAACTGGGATTTCCGGTGGCCTTAAGGCGCTTTGATGTGGAGGGAAAGGGCAGGCTGGTAGCCAGGACGCAGGATTTTAGTGCGCTGATGGACTCCATCACCGTTTGCCTGTTTCTCTCCATCGCGCATACGGTAAAACCTTCGCATTATCTACCAATGCTCAACAGCGCCACCGGGTGGGATATGAACCTGGACGAGTTTATGATGACTGGAGAACGTATCACCAATTTGAAACGCATGTTCAGCGTGAGGCGTGGCATAAGCCGAAAAGATGACATGTTGCCAGCGCGGATTCTTACTCAAAGACTGACATCAGGTGGAACCAGGGGAAATTTATTTCACCTCGGGGCGATGTTAAACGAATACTACTCCGTCAGGGGATGGAGTGAAGAGGGTATACCAACCAGGGAAAAACTCGTTGAATTAGGGCTAGAAGAATGTCTCTAAAAGGGAGCTCAGGACATGACAACCACGCAGCCTGGGTTAGATGGTCAACGATAGCTATAAGTATTTGCTGAATACACCGGTGCTGTGCTTCGCACCTGGCCTTGCCATTATGCCGGTCGTATTTGCCTTATTATAATGGGATATGCGCTGGGAGATACCATTGTTGTTCCACCACAACCAAGGACACCAATACCACCAGAGGAACTACTCGTCCAGTCACCAACTAATTGGTGGTATTATTGTTAGCTGTGTTGCTGTTGCTGGGCTACTGGTCTACTTCTTCGTGTGGCGAAGGCGTGGCGCACCGCGGCCATCCTAAGTATGAAACAAACCGAAACTTAGGTAAAACCATCAAAAAAATTCAAAGATAACCCTGACTACCTTTATGCTTTATCAGGTAGCTTTCTCTAGCCAGTTAGAATATAATTTTGCTAGCAGGATTTAACTGATGTGAAGGAGCATTACGGTGACGTATATAAAAATACCAGAACGCATCGGCAGGCTCAAGGAACTGGCCGGTAGTCTGTGGTGGAGCTGGCATCCAGAGGGAAGAGCCGTTTTCAGGACGCTGGATTACGCTCTCTGGAGGTTGAGCGGACACAATCCGGTTCAACAGCTCTATGAAATCAGCAAGGAAAAGCTGGAGTCTGCCGCCAGCGATGCGACATTCCTGTCTTTATATGATAAGGCCATAGCAGCCTTTGATAGTGATACTAAAGACGGGAGTTCGTGGTATACCACAAACCACGCGGGTTCTTTTTCAGGGCCGGTCGCTTATTTCTCAATGGAATTTGCCCTCCATAATTCCCTGCCCATCTATGCCGGCGGCTTAGGTGTGCTTGCCGGTGACCTGTGCAAAGAGGCCAGTGACCTGGGCATACCGATGGTAGCGGTCGGCTTCATGTATCCGCAGGGATATTTCCGCCAGCGTATTTCATCCGAAGGCTGGCAGGAAGAAGAATACCAGCAGCTGGACTTCAGCAAAGCACCGGTAAGTCCCATTTTATCCAGCACCGGCCAGAGATGCCTTGCCGACTTAAAAATTAAAAAACGAACCCTGCACGTCGGTGCCTGGCTGGTACAATTGGGACGGGTTAAACTCTATCTCCTCGATACCGGCATGGAAGAAAACGAACCTCAGGACCGGCAACTATCCAACCGACTTTATACATCCGAGCGTGAACAGCGCCTTCTGCAGGAAATTCTGCTGGGTATCGGCGGGGTACGTGTCCTGCGGGCGTTGGGTATCCAGCCATCCATCTGGCACGCGAACGAAGGCCATACGGCTTTCATGATGGTGGAACGCCTTCGAGAAGAAATAGCCGCGGGCGCTACCTTTGATAAAGCCCTGGAAAAGGTACAGAAGGCCTCCATCTTTACGACTCATACTCCGGTCCCCGCCGGTCACGATGTCTTTACCACCCAGCTGATAGAACAGTACTTTGAAAACTACTGGCCCTTACTGGGCATTGACCGGGAGACTTTCCTGGACCTGGGACGTAATAAAGGCACCGGAGAGACCAGCTTTAATATGACTATCCTGGCAATGAAGACCTCCGACCACCGTAATGCCGTCAGCCGACTCCACGGTAAAGTTACCAAGCGGATGTGGCATGGACTCTGGCCGGATGGTACCGAGGAGAATGTTCCCATTACCTATGTCACCAATGGAATACACGTACCGACATGGATTGCGCTCGAGACCAGACAGTTATATGATAAATACCTTGGTAAGGACTGGATGGAAAAACATGATGACGTGGCGCTGTGGAAGCACATCGAAGATATCCCGGACGAGGAACTCTGGGGACTGCATCAGCTATTAAAGAGAAAATTATTCCACATCATACTGGAACGTGCCCAACGGCGATGGGCGCAAAAAGATGTATCTCCACAGCAAATACTTGCCATGGGTTCCCTGCTTGACCACGATACTTTAACGATAGGCTTTGTCCGGCGCTTTGCCGAATATAAACGCCCCTCCCTCTTATTCCAGGACATCGAACGCATAAAGCGTATTATCAATGATAACTGGCGGCCTATCCAGATAATCTTCACCGGTAAGTCCCACCCTGCCGATACGGCATCGAAGTTGCTCCTCCAGCGCGTACATACCATCGCCATAGACCATGCTTTCCAGGGACGGATAGCTTTCCTCGAGGACTACGATATGCGTCTCGCCAGATATCTGGTGCAGGGTGTGGATGTCTGGATGAACACACCGCGCCGTCTGCAGGAAGCCTCCGGAACCAGCGGCATGAAAGCCTGCCTGAATGGTGTGCTTCACCTGAGCGTTCCGGACGGCTGGTGGCATGAAGCCTATAGCGATAATAACGGCTGGGCCATCGGCGACGATATGATTAAGGTCAACACCGAGGAAGAGGACAAATCTGATGCCGAAGCACTCTATAGACTCCTCGAGGAGAAGGTCATACCCCTCTATTATGACCGTGATAGAAGGGGTTTACCGCTGGCATGGGTTGCCATGATGAAAAAATCAATACGCTCCGTTGCGCCGGTATATTCCGCCCGTAGGATGCTCAAAGAATACTGCGAAAAGATGTACCTGCCAGCCTCCAAAGCCTGACAAAACCAGGGATACAATCGATGGAACTAACAGACGGACGCTACCGCATCATCATCGAGAGCGTCAGCCCGGAGGTCGATGGCGGCCGTTTTCCGGCTAAAACGGTTGTCGGCGACACCGTGAATGTCGAGGCGGACATTTATGCCGACGGGCATGATACCCTTTCAGTATACCTTCTCTACCACCGTAAAGAAGAAACGGACTGGATAGAGACACCGATGCAATTTCTGGTCAATGACCGCTGGCGAGGCTCATTTGTAGCTAGAGAAACAGGCAGCTACGTCTTTACCATCACAGCCTGGGTCGACCGCTTTCAATCTTGGTGCCAGGACCTGAAAAAGAGAGCCCTCGCCGGGCAAAAAGACCTGTCGATGAACCTCACCATAGGCGCTCAATTGATATCGGAGGCAAGCCAGCGAGCCTCCCGGTCGGACAGGTATACCATAAATACCTGGCTGGAAACACTGAACTCGGGTTCTGTCAGCCAGAAGAAAAAAGTCAAACTCACCATGAGCGATGAGGTCGTTAAGTTCATGGAGAAATACTCCGACCGGCAATATGCCGTTACGTACCCCAGGGAACTGGGCGTCACGGTTGACCGAGAAAAAGCCGGATTCAGCACCTGGTACGAGATGTTTCCTCACTCAGCGTCTTTAAAGTCAGAACAACATGGCACTTTTAAGGACTGCGAAGATCGTCTGCCTTATATAGCCGAGATGGGCTTCGATGTTCTTTACCTCCCGCCCATCCACCCGGTGGGCCACACCAACCGAAAGGGTAAGAACAATACCCTTCCGGCAAAACCAGGCGACCCGGGGACCCCCTGGGCTATCGGCTCCGAGGAATGGGGCCACAAAGCCATTAATCCCCGGCTCGGCACCATGGCAGACTTCCAGCATCTGGTGGCTAAAGCCAGGGAATACGATATCGAAATTGCTCTCGATATTGCCTTCCAGTGCTCTCCGGACCATCCCTACGTTAAGGAACACCCGGAATGGTTTACCTGGCTCCCCGATGGCACCGTCCAGTATGCTGAAAACCCGCCGAAGAAGTATCAGGATATCTACCCTCTGAACTTTGAAACGGAGCACTGGAGAGAGCTCTGGGAGGAACTTAAAAGTATCGTGGTTTTCTGGGCGGAACAGGGTATCCGCATCTTCCGCATGGATAACCCCCACACCAAGCCTTTCCAATTCTGGGAGTGGCTCATCGCCGGGGTTAAAAAGGACTACCCGGACACTATCTTCCTCTCCGAAGCATTCACCCGGCCCAAGGTTATGTACCACCTTGCCAGGCTGGGATTTACCCAATCCTATACCTATTTCACCTGGCGTAACGATAAAAGGGAACTTACCGAATACCTCATGGAACTGACACAAACGCCGGTAAAAGACTTCTTCCGGCCCAACTTCTGGCCGAATACCCCAGATATTCTACATGAGTATCTGCAGACCGGAGGCCGGGCGGCTTTCATGGCACGCCTCGTGCTCGCCGCAACAATGTGCTCCAGTTACGGTATCTACGGACCTGCCTTCGAGCTAATGGAGAACACGCCGCGAGAGCCGGGCATCGAAGAATACCTGAACTCGGAGAAGTATGAAATCAAGCACTGGGACATCGGGAGGGAGGACAGCCTCAAGGACTTCATCGGCCGAGTCAACCGCATCCGCCGTGAGAACCCGTCCCTTCATCGCAACATAAACCTCTGGTTCAATACCACGAACCATGAGAAATTGATATGCTACAGCAAGCATACCGATGACCTTTCCAATATCATACTCACTGTTGTCAACCTTGACCCGCATAATACGCAGTCGGGAACGGTGAATGTGCCACTGAAATCATGGGGCTTCGATACCGAAAAACCATACCAGGTCCACGACCTATTGAGCGATAAGCATTATACCTGGCGAGGTGAATGGAATTATGTGGAACTGAACCCTGATGTCTGCCCCGCGCATATTTTTCGCCTTGTTGATGTTATCCGCCTGCCCAAAAACGAAGAAGACTTTGACAACGGCGATGAAAAAGGCCAATAATCCTTAAAAAAGGATGAAACGTCTATGACTGAAGAAGAGGTAATCTTAACCGCAGTTACTGATCGCGCCCAGCTTGAACTACTGGCGAAACAACTCGGCAAGGAAGGTTATAGAGTTGTCTCCGCGGCTACCTTACAGGAGCTGGTATCAGCTATTGAGAAAGAAGGCAAGATATCCCTGGCATTGGTTGACGTGTCTGCCTTCGATGAAGAGGTCTGGAAACAGTTGCAGCAACTACGTACTTCGAAGATACCATTTTTCGTGATTTCTCCGCAGAAAGGCCACTCCATCCAGAATGAAATTCTCAAGCACGGCGCCAGCGGCTTGTTCTCTAAAGGACTTCGCATCAAGGACTTACTCGAATATATCCATACGCTGCTGGGTAAATAACATTACGATGGTAAATTCAAAAATATCAACAGGTAATAACGGGCCACTCTGGTATAAAGACGCCATAATCTATGAACTGCATGTCCGCTCTTTTTTTGACAGTGATGACGATGGCGTGGGTGACTTCCCGGGCTTAATAGAAAAACTGGACTATCTTGAAGACCTCGGCGTTAATACTATCTGGCTGCTGCCGTTCTATCCTTCTCCCCTCAAAGACGATGGCTATGATATCTCCGATTATCTCAACGTACAGCCGGTATACGGCAACATGTCCCATTTCAAGACCTTTGTTGACGAAGCGCACCGCCGTGGTATGCGTGTCATCACCGAGCTCGTTATCAATCATACTTCCGACCAGCACCCCTGGTTCCAGCGGGCGCGTAAGGCACCAAAGGGGAGTCACTATCGCGATTTCTATGTGTGGAGCGATACTCCCGAAAAATATAAAGATACCCGTATTATTTTCACCGACTCGGAAACATCCAACTGGGCCTGGGACCCGGTGGCGAAGCAATATTACTGGCACCGCTTTTACTCACATCAGCCAGACCTGAACTTCGATAATCCGGCTGTGAAAAAAGCCATCTTAAAAGTAATGGATTTCTGGCTGAAGATAGGTGTTGATGGACTACGCGTTGATGCCGTCCCCTACCTGTACGAACGTGAAGGTACGAGTTGTGAGAACCTTCCAGAAACCCACGCCTTTGTGAGAGAATTGCGCGCACACTTCGATAAAACGTTCAAGAACCGGATGCTCCTTGCCGAGGCCAACCAGTGGCCGGAGGACGCTGTGGCCTATTTCGGCAAAGGCGATGAGTTCCACATGGCCTTTAATTTTCCCATCATGCCCCGGCTGTTCATGGCATTACGCATGGAGGACCGCTTCCCTATTATCGATATCCTCCAGCAGACCCCACCGATTCCGGATACATGCCAGTGGGCCCTTTTTCTGCGCAATCACGACGAGCTGACGCTGGAGATGGTTACCGACGAAGAACGAGACTATATGTATCGGGTATACGCTGCCGACCCGGCCGCCCGTCTCAACCTGGGCATTAGGCGCCGCCTGGCGCCGCTGCTCGGCAACGACCGTAAAAAGATAGAGTTGATGAACAGCCTGCTCTTTTCGCTGCCCGGCACACCGGTCATCTACTACGGAGATGAAATCGGCATGGGAGATAACTTCTACCTTGGTGACCGCAACGGCGTGCGTACTCCTATGCAGTGGAGCCCGGAAAGAAACGCCGGTTTTTCCCACGCTAATCCACAAAGGCTCTACCTCCCGCCGATTATCGACCCCGAATATCATTATGAAGCTGTCAATGTTGAAAACCAGTTGAACAATCCCGACTCTCTTCTCTGGTGGATGAAGCGGCTTATCGCCCTGCAAAAACGCTATCAAGCCTTCGGTCGCGGCAGCATTGAATTCCTCCAGCCAGAGAACCGCAAAGTGCTGACTTACCTCCGCCACTTTAAGGACGAGACCATCCTGGCGGTAGCCAATCTTTCCCACCTGGCACAGCAGACCCAGCTTGACCTTTCTAAATTCACGGGCTATCGACCTGTGGACCTGTTCGGGCGGGTGGAATTTGCCCCCATCACCGATAACAAATATTTCTTCACCCTCAGTCCATACGCATTTTACTGGTTTTCCCTCGAACCGCAACCGGCGGAGTCCCCGCGCCTGCGTATCTCACCCGCCAAGGCAGCCAGGGAAGTACCGACAATGAATGAAACCGAGGAAAGCCTTTTCAGGAAAAAGGAAAACCGGTTTGTCCTTGAGGCGATATTGCTCGACTATATCCAGGGTCAGCGCTGGTATCGCGGCAAGGCGCGCGAGGCCTGGGCGGCGGAGATTCAGGATATTGTTCCCATGTATTTTAATAACGCGACCGCCTACTTAACTCTGTTGCACGTCGAATACTCGGAGGGCGAGTCCGATACCTACATTATTCCCCTGATGACCACCGCGGCCAAGAGGGAAGCTGAAATAACCGAGAAACATCACCAAGCTATTATCGCCCGGTTGAAGCAGCGTAGTAAGAACGACAAAACACTGCTCTATGACGCCATGGTTGACCGTGACTTCGATAATTTCCTGTTACACTCGATAAAACGCCGCCGCATTTTTAAGGGTATGGTTGGCGAAATTACTACTTCGCCTACGATGGTCCTGAACCATGTCACAGCCCCGGTATTAAAAAGCCTGGAACCATCCCTGATGAGAGCTGAGCAGAGCAATACATCGATTGTCTATGGGGACCGATTCATCCTCAAACTTTTCCGGAAACCGGAAGAAGGCATCAACCCCGAGGTGGAAATAGGCCGCTTCCTCACGGAAAATACGCCTTTCATGAATATCGCTCAGGTAGCCGGCTTCCTGGAATACCATCGCGGCCGCCGGAAACCGGTAAGCCTGGCCGTCCTCCAGAGCTTCGTGCCCAACGAAGGCGATGCCTGGCAATATACCCTTGACGCCCTGCAACGTTATTTTGAGCTGGTGCTGGCACACCCCACGGTACAGGCCCCGCCTGTCCCGCAGAAACACTTGCTCTCTTTACAAAAAGAGCTCCCTTCCCTGGCCAGAGACACCATAGGCACTTACATAACCTCAGCACAGATTCTCGGGCAACGTACTGCCGAACTCCATATCGCCCTGGCTTCGGGCGTAGAAAACGCCGACTTCGCTCCGGAGCCTTATACCCTTACCTATCAGACATCTCTATACCAGTCGTTTCGAGGTTTTGCCATAAGGACTCTGGAGTTGCTCCGGGGACATCTCGACAATCTACCCGAAGAATTGAAGAAAAATGCACAGGCAGTGCTTGACGGGGAAAAGACCATCATTGACCGCTATAACCTGGTTCGCCGCGGTAAGATATCGGCATCACGCATCCGCTGCCATGGCGACTACCATCTGGGGCAGGTACTCTATACCGGTAAAGATTTCGTCATTACCGATTTTGAGGGTGAACCGGCACGCTCGCTCAGTGAGCGACGCCTTAAACGCTCGCCGCTCAGGGACGTGGCCGGGATGATTCGTTCCTTCCACTACGCGGCGTACACGGCCCTTATCAAACAGGCAACGTTACATCACAAACCGGAAGATACCCTGCTCCTCAAGTACTGGGCACAGTTCTGGTACGTTTGGGTTTCGGTAGTTTTTCTGAACACGTACCTCGATATCATCAAACAAACAGGATTACTCCCGAAGGACTCCGAGCAAATCAAAATCCTCCTGGACGCTCTCCTCCTTGATAAAGCCCTCTACGAGGTAGGATACGAACTGAACAACCGTCCCGACTGGGTTAATATACCTCTTCAGGGCATAATTCAGATGCTGGAGGCGGAAGGTTAACCGGAATCAGCCATGACGCCACGTAAAAAAAGCGGCACACCACGACAGCCCGATAGCGAGATACCCGGGGTGCCAATTGTCCGGTATGATAAATCCCTGCTATCTTACGACGACCTTTATCTGTTCAATGAAGGCTCCCACTACAAACTATACGAAAAGCTGGGAGCGCATCCCCTGACGGTTGACGGTACTGAAGGGACATACTTTGCCGTGTGGGCACCTAACGCCAGAGAGGTATATGTCATCGGCGACTTTAACGGCTGGAACAGGACACTTCACCGCCTGCAACACCGGGGGAAATCCGGTATCTGGGAAGGATTCATTAATGGCATCAATACCGGCAGCGCCTACAAATACTACATCGTTTCCCGGTATCATAACTACACCGTCGAGAAGGCTGACCCGTTCGCCTTTTTCAGCGAGACCCCCCCGAAGACGGCTTCTATCGTGTGGGACACTGATTACAGATGGGGAGACCATGCCTGGATGCAAGAGCGCCGTGAGCGAAACGCGCTGGACGCTCCCATTTCCATATATGAAGTTCACCTCGGCTCCTGGCGGCGCGTCCCCGAAGAAGGTAACCGTTACTTGACCTATCGGGAGCTTGCCCCCGGGCTGGCCGACTATGTAAAGCAGATGGGCTTTACCCATGTAGAGTTCCTGCCGGTTATGGAGCACCCGTTCTACGGGTCGTGGGGATATCAGACTACAGGATACTTCTCCCCTACCAGCCGCTACGGCACGCCGCAGGACTTTATGTACCTGGTAGACTATCTTCACCAGCATAATATCGGTGTTTTTCTCGACTGGGTTCCCTCTCATTTCCCCGACGACCAGCATGCGCTGAGTTTCTTTGACGGCACCCATCTCTACGAACACAAAGACCCGGTACAGGGGATTCACCCGGACTGGAATAGCTACATCTTTAACTACGGGAGAGACGAGGTAAGAAGCTTCTTAAAGAGCAGCGCCCTTTTCTGGCTGGATAAATACCACGCTGACGGTCTTCGTGTCGACGCCGTAGCTTCCATGCTTTACCTCGACTACGGGCGGAAAAATAAAAAATGGGTACCCAACCAATACGGAGGCCGTGATAACCTCGATGCAATTGCGTTCCTTAAACAATTCAATGAGATGGTCTACCGTGAAAAGCCTGATGTCCAGACAATCGCCGAGGAGTCCACCGCCTGGCCCATGGTGTCACGTCCCACCTACGCCGGCGGGCTCGGCTTCGGCATGAAGTGGGACATGGGCTGGATGCACGATACCCTGGTATACATGAGCAAAGACCCGATTTACCGCAAGTACCATCACAACGAACTGACTTTCCGCATGATATACGCCTTTACCGAGAATTTTACCCTGCCTTTATCCCATGATGAGGTCGTCTACGGCAAAGCCTCGCTTTTATCCAAGATGCCGGGGGATGACTGGCAGAAGTTTGCCAACCTGCGACTGCTTTTCGGGTACATGTATGCCCAGCCAGGGAAAAAAGTCCTTTTCATGGGCGGAGAGTTCGGGCAGTGGCAGGAATGGTCCCACGAAAGAAGTCTGGACTGGCACCTGCTCCAGTACCCACCGCACTCCGGCCTGCAGCGGTGGGTGGCTGACCTTAATAAGTTTTACCGGAACCAGCCATCCCTTTACCAGCTGGACTTTGAGCCTGCTGGCTTCGAATGGATTGACTGCGGCGATGTCCAGAAAAGCATCTTTAGCCTTATCCGCAAAGGACATAAACCGGACGACCCGATAGTAGCCGTATGTAACTTTACCCCGCAGACACACTTCAATTACGACATCGGTGTGCCGCTGCCGGGGACCTGGCAGGAAGTCCTGAATGGCGACGCCGCCAGGTACGGGGGCAGCGGCCAGGGTAATCCTGATGCGTTGAACGCCTCAAATAAGCCCATGCACGGTCGCCCCTGCTCCATTACCCTGACAATACCGCCGCTGGCCGTAATCTTCCTGAAGCGGCAGGAGCCGAATAAATAGCCACAAATCTCTCGATGCCTGCCCTGAACGCAGCGAATGGGTGAGGATGAACGTAAAATAAAATACAAAAGAATAGATGTAGAATAACGCTCTACTTACCATAACTAAAAAAACGATTCAAAGCTGTCCACGCTCGAATCGCTTCCCTAAAAAAATAATTGGTTTTGTCGCCACCCTCATCAAAAAGGAGAGATGACACTATTATTTCCCTGCTACCCTTATGGATAAGGTCTTACCCAGAGCCACAAAGGCTTCAACCCATGCTACAGCCTGCGGGTCGTTGTGTTCAGCCTTACGCTTGAACTCATGATAGTTGGATTGCAACATGCCCCAGTAGAAGTTCTGCACCTTCCAGAGGTCAACGGGAAAAGGCAGGCTGCGTGCCAGCGAAGCCGCCGCCTGAAGGTTTTTCAGATTGTCGGCGTCGGCAGGGTTTGCCGCCAGCGCCGTCATCATCTTTTCAAGATTGATTTTAAAATCATAGCCGATGCCTTCAGTATCCAGCTTGATTTGCCATTTCGCGGCGGCATCAAGCAGGTTACGCACCTCTGCCGCATCCACGGGATAGTTTTTAACGGCGCGGTGAAACTCGCTATTTATAATCAACTCTTCGGTCGCATGGAAAGCCGGCGGTACCGGCCCGCCGAGCTCGGCTGAAAAGCGCTCCGGAGGATAGAGCCGTTCAAAAAGCTGGCGGAACGATTTCTCTATGCCGGACATGGCGGACTCCAGAATATCCCCGAGGACTTTACGCTGCGCGTCGTTGCTGTCAGACAGTTTCGTCACCATCATGGACGGTTTTACCAGCGTTTCATAAATACGGCGGCCGTCACCCTGTTCCGGTATATTACTTTTTGCCTGCTCCAGAATTTTTAAAAAGTCCTCTTCAATGTCATCACCGAACAGGTCCTGTGCCAGCTGCACAACCCGTCCGGCATATTGAATAACCTGCACGGGTTCGGGGCGCGATATCTCGTCGAAGAACCAGCCGCAGCTGGTATACATGAGCATGGCATGGCGCTGAAGCTCGAGGAGTTTGAGCGCCGTTATTCTCTCTGTCTCGTTCAACTCCCGGGCGGCATACTTGCCGAAGAAATTACTCACGTTTTCCCGTGAGCGGTCAAGGATGACATCTATATACCCGTCGCGGGCAGCCCACGGGTCTTTCAACAACTGCCTGGCCTTTTCCTCGTATTGCGGGGCCAGGTTATCACGCAGCCAGTCAAAAGCGTTGTGTAACGGCGTCCGCCACTTCTGGTGCCACTCCGGGTGATTACCGGAGCCTGTGGCATCGCCGCAATCGCTCCACCAGCGGTCGACGCCGTGCACGCAGCTCCAGGAGGTCTTTTCGATTATCTCTACCTCGTGAGTGGGCGGATATTTTTCCAGGAACTCCCCGTAGTTGGTGATTTTCGCCAGGCTGTCTTTCTCAATGCGCTGGAGAGCAAAAGCCAGGGCCATATCCGCAAAACGGTGATGATGCCCGTATGTTTCACCATCGGTAGCGATATGCACCAGTTGGGGCCAGTTCCTCTTCCCCGAGAAAGCATCGGTAAGCCTTTTAGCGAAAGCGTCCCCACTTTTCAGGACATCTTCAAAAGCCACCGCATTTGAAATAGGTCCATCGTAAAAGAAGATATTTATCTGCCTCCCTGAGGAGAGGTTGATAACATAAGCCCGGGTAGGGTCGATGCGGGCGCCGCTCACATCTCTCCAGCTTTGAGTAACGATACGGCGTACTCTTTTTGCCTGGCGCGGGGCGAGGACGGTAAATTTTATCCCCAGTTCGGCCATAATATCCAAAGTCTCCAGGTCGACGGCAGTTTCGGGTAACCACATCCCCTCGGGTTCACGCCCGAAGCGGTGCTGGAAATCTCTTATTCCCCATACCACCTGACTGTACCTGTCACGGTGGTTTGCCAGCGGCATTATCATATGGTTATATGCCTGTGCCAGTGCCGAGCCATGCCCGGAAAAATACTGCCGACTCTGCCGGTCGGCCTCGATAATGGCACGGTAGACGTCCGGGTTACTCTTTTCCATCCAGTCGAGTAGAGTTGGGCCGAAGTCGAAGCTTATCCTGGCATAGTTGCTGACAATCTGGTCGATGTATCCGTCTTTATCAAGAATCCTCGAAGAGGTATTAGGCATATAGCATTCGGTAGTGACTCTTTCATTCCAGTCGTGATAAGGGTAAGCCGATTCCTGCCATTCGACGTATTCCAGCCAGGCGTTTTCACGCGGCGGCTGGTAGAAATGCCCGTGGATGCAGATATAGCGTTCCATTTACCTCTCCTTACCTGTCTCCGGTTTCCTGAGCCTGTCTATTTCCTTCAGCGTATCACTGACTTCCTTAATGTGGAATAATTCCTCGAGCCCATAGCGCGCTTTTCTCCGCCAGCTGGGGAATTTATCTCCGATACCGGGTATGTTTTGCGACCGGGTTTCCAGCCAGAGGTCCTCCAGATTAACCAGGACGATACGCGCCCGACTGGCACTCAAATATGCCAGGCAGGCTTTTAAAACAGCCCGGGTGCCGGAATCGATTTTCCGCAGAAACTGCTTGTTACGCAGGTAGGCCACCAGGGCATCTTTGATGGCCCGGCGAGCCTTTCTTTCCTTCAAGGCACCTTTTTCGTCCACCAGACCCAGACCCACTCTCTCTTCGATGTCAGCGCCCTGCCAGAAGGAAGCAAAGGGCACCATATCGTGAGTATTCAGGCTGACCACGGCATTGCGGGGGATATGCCCCAGGGTCTCCGAAGCTTTATCAGCCAGTTCATAATACAAAACATACATCCGGTGCAGTCCGTGCCGGGCCATGGTCGGCCGGACATAGGAAGGCACGATACCCAGGTCCTCGCCGACGATAATGCTCCGGTGACGGTGCGACTCAACTGACAGAATAGCATAAAGCTCATCGGTGCGGTAGCGTACATAGACGCCGTCACCACCATCAAATCCCTGTGGAATCCAGAAGAGCCGGTGCAGTCCCATGACATGGTCGATACGTAGTATATCGGCGTACCTGAGATGATGGCGTAGATAATCGACGACATAACGATAGCCCTGCTCCCTGATTTTTTCCGGGTGGAGAGGCGGAAACCCCCAGTTCTGTCCGTTCGTAAAAACGGTATCCGCCGGTGCCCCTACCATGGCGTTTGTGGTAAAGATGCCAGGCTGGCGCCAGACATCAAAGCCATCCCCATGGACACCCAGAGGCAGGTCAAAATACATTTTTACGCCCTTCCCACGAGAATTATCGGAGAGTTCCTGTACCTGCTGATGGACCAGCCACTGGGCGTACATATGATAGTCCCTGGTCTCTATATCATAGTCACCTTCTTTTAAAGTGCCGTCGCGGAGTCGCTGCGGCCAGACGGACCACAGGGCATGACGCTTCTCCATGACCGCCCGGAAACTGGCATACTCCTCAATCAGGGGATTTGCCTGGGTAAAACGTTTGAATTCTTCAAGACGAACCGTATTCGAGCTTAACAGGCACCGGCAGAGGTCTTCCATGACCTGTCGTTTCAGAGACATCAGCATACGGTAGTCCACCATGGATTTTTCCCGCTGTTCTTTGATAGCCATCCTGAAAGAATCGGACTTCACCAGCGCCCGTGCCGACCCGCAGGCACTAAATTCCGGTACCCTGGTTATGTCAACATAAAACTCGTTCCAGAGCAGTCGACTGACCGGAGCATAGGGACTAGGGTCAAACGGTTCATCGAGAAAAACGGGCAGCAAAGGGAGAGTTGCTATAATATTACCACCGGCTCCCGCCACCTGTTCTGCCAGAGCCCCAAGAGTGGTATAATCACCGCTGCCCCAACTATCCCGACTCTGCAAAGCATAGAGAGGTAAAAAGGCGCCCCACATGCGTCTTTCCCCATCTCCGGAAGGTGAATATGTTTTTTGAGGAGCCGATATAATTAAAGACTCGCAGGAATTGCCCTTTACTTCTATAAGCAGTTTATGATAGCCCCATGGCAGACTTTCCGGCATAGTAATTTTCTTTGTTACGTAATGCTTACCTTCAACAGCCGCGCTCTCCAGACCTGGAAGTGCGTCGGCAGACCACTTCCAGGTAGAAACCTCCCCGGACTCCAGCTCAAGTCGGCCTGTAATTGAAGCATCGGCAATCTCTATGGGAAAACAAACCTTGATTACCGGTCGTGCGCCATTCCAGACTACGGTAACAGGCTCCATCATACGCTGCCGGAGCGACTGTTCTCTTTCCCGTAAAGCTGAGGGGATATCATCCATCGAGGCAACTGGGGCTCCCAATGCCTTGAGAACGCCCAGCAGAGCCTCCGCTGAAACCTGCTTTCGCCGATGATTTACATCGTAATAAGCCGTCTGCACATTATAGAGTTGTGCCAGCCGGTGCAGTTCGCTAAACGATTTACTGGTATTCATGTCTATTTATAACCCACGATTAAGCTATTTTATCATATATAGCATTCAAATACCGCCTAGTGTCATTGCGAGCCCTCACGCTACGCTCAGGGTAAACTCCGCGAAGCAATCTCTATCACCGGTATTGGAGATTGCTTCGTCATCCCGACAAGTCGGGACTCCTCGCAATGACAATTATAATTAATAAAAGACAGGAGAAAAAAGAAGAGTCCCGACAAATCGGGACTCTAAAACTTAAGACACATCCTTCTAACTACTAGAAAACCTGCCTTACGGCAGCACTGATTCTCGCCCGGCTGGGTATTACATATCGCTCCATGGGCGGACTATACGGTATGGGCACATCAAGACCGCAGACACGCCTGGGAGGCGCTTTCAGACGGCGGAAGATATTATCATCCTCGACAATCAAAGAGATGATTTCCGAGGCAGCACTGCAGGTCTGACAAGCCTCGTCAACGACTACCAGCCGACCTGTCTTAGCTACCGAATTTCTGATTGTTTCCCTGTCCAGCGGGACGAGAGTCCGCGGGTCAATGACCTCTACCGATATCCCCTGCTTGGCCATCTCCTCCGCCACCGCCAAGGCTTCGTGCACCATGCGCGAAAGACCGACTACCGTTACATCGGTGCCTTCTTTCTTGATATTCGCTCTGCCCAGGGGAACGATATATTCCTCCTCCGGCACTTCTCCAATCAAGGTCGACAGTGTGGAATGTTCGAACGATATCACGGGGTTATTATCCCTGAGGGCGGACTTCAACAGTCCTTTGACATCATAAGCGGTGGCGGGGAGGATAATTTTAAGCCCCGGTATGTTCATATACATGGAATAAGGGCTTATGGAATGCTGTGCCGCCATAGACATACCCGCCCCTATGGACATCCGTATCAATATAGGAAACCTGGCCTGGCCGCCGAACATATAGGTAATCTTGGCCGCCTGATTTACCATCTGGTCCATCGCCACAAAACCGAAAGTAGCCATGCGGATATCCGCGATGGCTCGGTATCCAGAGCCGGCCAGTCCTATCGCCGCCCCGACGAAGACTGATTCGGAGATAGGAGTCGCCCTGACTCTTTCTTCGCCAAATTCCTCCCTCAACTCGATGGGAATATCGGTGGCCATATGGACAATCCGGTCGTCCCTCCGGAATTCTTCCTGGAGTGCCTCCAAGGCTGCCTGAGCATAAGCTATCTTTCTCATTATTATTCCTCTTATATAATTTCTAACAGCTTTCATGCAGAATATACATCTTCCAAGGCATCCTCGGGGGCGGGTAAAGGGCTCTCTACAGCGTAGGTGACGGCCTCTTCAATCATAGCCATTACCTGGGTGTCTATCTTTTTAATATCCTGCCCGGTTAATATGCCAGCCTTGAGTAACCTTTGTTCCAGACAGGCGATGGGACACTTCTTCTTCCAGGCTTCAATTTCTTCCACGGGGCGGAGATCAGGAATAGTATCGGCTTCAAAGTGACCATGCCAGCGGTAGGTTTTAAACTCCACAAAGTATGGCCCTCCGCCTGCCCGTACTTCTGTTACCACCTCTTTAGCCGTTTCATAAACAGCCTCTATGTCATTCCCATCAACAGATTTAACCGGCATGTCATAGGCAGCCGCCCTCCTGGGGATTTCACCGCCGGCGATGGCATAAGTCGCCGCTGTGTTAACACCATACATATTGTTCTCGCAGGCGAAGATGATAGGCAGCTTCCAGATTGAAGCCAGGTTCAGAGACTCCTGGAACTCTCCCTCCTGGCAGGCACCATCACCGAAGAACACTACGGCAATACGATTCTTCCCTTCGAGATGAGCGGCTAAGGCTGCCCCGGTGGCGATAGGCAGTCCGGCAGCAACAATCCCGTTGGCTCCCAGAATGCCTATGCCGAAGTCGGCGATGTGCATCGAACCGCCCTTGCCTTTACAGTAGCCGGACTTCTTCCCGTAGATTTCAGCCATCATCCGCCGGATGTCAGCCCCCTTGGCGATGAGGTGGCCATGACCCCGGTGGTTGCTGACGATGCGGTCGTCCTTCCTCAGATTGGCGCAGACACCTGTCGCCACCGCTTCCTGGCCAATATAGGAATGGACAAGGCCCGGCACCGAGCCCTTTTTGTACTCCTTTGAAGCCCTCTCTTCAAAGCGCCGGATGGTCAACATAGTGCGGTACAGTCGGACAAGCGTATTGTTATCTATAGCCACTATCAGGCTCCTTTCCCGGTTTCTGTGGTACTGCCACAGCCAGCTTCCGAATATAATATAGCATAGTTCCGCTTCTTAATCTAAAGATAAGCCGGCCAGCTTTGGAGAAACGATTGTCGGATTTTTTCCGGTTAGAACATAAAATTAAGGTGAAAAAACCAATTTTTTTTAGGGAAACGAATCGAAGCTAAACATGCGTGAATCGTTTTTAGAGTTATGTTAAGTTATTTAATTAAGCGATTTCATAGAAGCTAGTCGAAGATAATATATTTATATTTCTGTTTGCTCTGGGTTGATGCTTTAACCTCAACCCTGACCTCTCTCCAGCCTGAAACATAATTCAAAATGAGAGTTCATGCTGGCTGAAGAGGGGAATATCGGGAGAGGGGGGCTAGCGCCCCCCTCTCATTATCTCTCCTCCTCTACGACCATCGGGAGGATGCCATTTGCACAAAGAAACAGGTCGTAGAATATGACAAAGTGCCTTCAACCGAAGGATAGGGGGTGAGTATAATTAGTTATGTTAAATGATTCGGAAGGTTGCCATGCCTGGGGCGATACTCCAACAGAAGCCATAAAAAACCTGCGAAGCGTTGGTGTGGGATTTATACAGTCCTTCAAAGAGCATGGGCAGCGTCTTCCCAGGGCTGTGGAAGACAGCGCTCATGAGCTGGCTGGTTCAAAAGTTGTCGCTGAGGTCATAATTTACGTTTGAACTATAGTGAGCCCGCTTAAAGATTGCTTTTCCCACTTCTTCAGATGTCCCAAGTTACTTGATTATTACTTCTGAAGCTGATTGGAAACATATTACAACCTGCAAGATAGTGACTTGCTTTCGATTTCAAAATAGTAGCTCATAAAAACTGGCGGTTCCCTCTTCCTTTATGTTATAGTCTTCTTCAAAATGAAGATGTTAATTTTTTAACAGGAATAAAACATGAGAATTAAAGATTATACAATCCTAAATACGGGCGGGGCAACGGGCAGTAGACTAGATTATAGAGCATGTCAGGCATTTGGAAACTTTAGATGATGCAACAACAATTATAAAATTGTTAGGATAAGAGTGCAGGATTGTACCTCACCCGGAAGTATATTCCATACGGGAATAATTCTGAGGATAGAAATATGCGTGAAAATATTAACACCGATGTCATCGTAATAGGATCGGGAGCGACCGGGTTATCAGCCGCCTTGACAGCCGCAGAAGGCGGCGCCAGGGTGATGGTCTTCGAGAAGCAGCGTGCTTTAGGGGGTACCTCGAACTTTTTCCATGGTACTTTTGCCGTAGAAAGCCAGATGCAGCGAGAAAGATACATCACCTATAGCCGGGATGAAGCTTTCAAGAACATTATGGAATACAGCCACTGGCGGGCCAATCCTCGCCTGGTCAGGGCTATAGTCAATGAATCCAGCTCCACTATTACCTGGCTGCAAAAGCAAGGCGTGGTATTCCTGGATGCTACCATCAACATGCCAGATGTCCCCCGGACTTATCACGTGATAAAGGGAGATGGAGAGGCCGTTATCAAGACTCTGGCAGTTAGGGCCAAAGAGGAGGGGGTAGAGATCAAACTGGCAGTCCCGGTGAAGCGGATCTTAAAGCAGGGGGAAAAGATAAGCGGGGTTATTGTAGAGGAGGATGGAGAGGAAGTCCAGGTAGGTGCTAAGGTAGTGATGATTGCCAGTGGTGGGTATGCTAATAATAAAGAGTGGATCAAGAAGTACACCGGATATGATCTGGGTATAAATATCATCCCTATCGGTAATGTCGATAAGATGGGAGATGGCATCCGTATGGCCTGGGAGGTCGGCGCCGCCGAAGAGGGTATGGGTGTGTTGCATATGTTACGTATCGGACCGGTTATTGCCGCGATTGAAAAGATGAGTTCCATGGAGTTACCGGCTTTACAACCTGATCTCTGGGTCGATCCCCAGGGAGAGCGCTTCTGTGATGAAGGAATAGCCTTTTTCGATACTTCTTTAGGTAATATTAATGCCAGATATAAAGAAGGGTACACCTTCAGTATTTTTGACGATTCAATTTTACAGCGATTACGTGAGAACGGAATGATGAGGAGTACAAGCTTGAAAAACCCACCCGGCACCTGGCCGGCAGACTACGATCAGAGCTTAAAATATGCCCTGGAAAAAGGGTCCGGTGAAGTATTTTCAGCCGACTCTATTAGCGAATTAGCTTTAAAAATAGGAGTGAATCCCGAAGTCTTAAAAGCTACCGTAGATGAATATAATAGTTTTTGTCAGAAGGGGCATGATGACCTTTTTGCCAAAAATCCGAAATATCTCTGGCCGCTAAAAGGGAAAACATTCTATGCCATGAAAGCTCACACAGCTTTTATGGGAACACTCGGTGGAATAAAGATAAATCATAAAATAGAAGTAATAGACAAAAAAGGCAAAGCTATAGCCGGCCTTTACGCCGGTGGAATGGATGTAGCCGGAATGTGGGGAGATAGTTATAGCATGGATTACTCATCGGGTGCATCTTCAGCACTTGCAATGAATTCCGGACGAATTGCCGGGCGCAATGCTTTGATTTACATCTCAAACTAATACATAACGAATTAGATAAATAGTTATATACAAATATTACATAATACAAAAATTGTCTTGGCTGCTATTGGAATAACCTGATGTGTCCAGTTTTAGAGGTTCAGGCCACTCTATATGAACGAGTGTAATATGTATTGACATCGGTCGGGGTAAATGTGTAAAATTAGCCCCAGTATGGAAGAAGCTGGACATTTTTTAAAAATATACTGTTTAGTAGCAAATTATAGATTATACAGTGCTAAACGTAATTCATAATTATTCTGTGTCAAATATCAACAAAAAAGAATCCTAAAGTCGCAAATGGGGCCGGTAATTATAATTTCTTTGTATACTAACCAGTTCCCATTTTAGGCTGCATTTAATTGGTATAATGAACCAAATATTATAATTATATTGATAGAGGAGTAACTTGAGTATAGGTGCTCTGGCACAAAGCATAATAAACGGATTCTCATCAGCCGGGATTTATATCCTGGTAGCCTTAGGACTGACATTAGTTTTGAGCATTGTGAATATTGTGCAACTGTCTCATGGTGAAATCTATATGATTGGTGCCTATAGCGTCTATTATATGGTTGTTAGCCTTGGTCTCAACTTCTTCCTGGCGTTAGTTATATCCACGCTACTTATCGGTGGCCTTGGCATACTTCTGGAGCGCCTCTGTTTTCGCCCATTTCGCGGACAACCTGACCGAGCCATGATAATTTCTATCGGGCTAATATTAGTTCTGCAGAGTGTTGTCTTGTCTATCGCCGGTGGTACTCCCAGGTCATATAGTAGTCCTTTTACCGGTGTTCTACAGATTTTAGGCGCCTCAATTTCCTGGGAGAGGCTGGTTATTCTACTTATTGGTTTTGGTCTGATAGCCGTTCTATTTCTCTTTGTTAGAATGACCAAAACCGGCCAAGCAATGCTTGCCATCTCTCAAGATAGAGAGGGCGCCGCTCTCCAGGGAATAAATATCAACCGTATTTCGGCGGTAGCTATGTTTTTAGGTTGCGGTCTGGCGGCAATAGGCGGAGCTTTAGTCGGCTCTTTATTTAGTATTAGTCCAACCATGGGTAGTTTTGCTTTGATGAAAGGAATTGCCGTGATAATACTGGGTGGTTTGGGCAGCATCCCCGGTGCCGTTGTTGGCGGCCTCATTCTTGGACTGATTGATGGTATTATGCCAGTCCTGGCTACAACGTACCTCGCCGGTCTAATTGGATTTGGCGCAATTATTATTATCCTGATATTCCGACCGCAGGGAATCTGGGGACATGAATAAAAGGCTTCTAATCCAGATTTTAAGCTACGGCGTCCTGATAATATTTATGTTTCTTCTCCCGCTTTTCTTTCCTGGTCTGTATGTCACTCACGTACTCATTTTGATTGTGATAAATATTATCTTGGCGAGCAGCCTGCGTCTTATAAATTTAACAGGGCAAATGTCTCTGGCTCACGGCGGTATGATGACTATCGGTGCCTATACATCAACTTTGTTGGTTATGAAGCTGGGGATTTCATCCTGGGCGGCTCTATTGCTGGCTGGATTTTCTGCCGCTATTATTGCTTGCCTTGTTGGTTTCCCATTTGTTAGACTAAAAGGGATATACTTTTCCATGGTTACCATCTTCCTCGCCCAAATGGTAACCCTCACGGTGCAGCAATGGCGAAGCATGACTGGTGGGAGCAGTGGGATTTATAATATCCCACGACCAGACCCGATTGTTATTCCCGGAATATTGAATATAACCTTTACTTCCAGCGTAAATTGCTATTACCTGGTGCTGGTTATCTTGCTGGTTTCTCTCATTATGCTGTACGCAATTGAGCATTCTCGTATCGGCCTAACCTTCCGTGGCATTCAGCAGTCAGATTCTCTAGCTGAAAGTGTTGGTATGAATACCACTGGATTTAAAGTGCTCGCTTTTAGCATCGGCTGTTTCTTTCCCGGTCTTACCGGTGGCTTCTACAGCCAGTATATTATGGCAATTAACCCCGACACATTTAGTTTTCTCTTTGCCATCTATATCCTAATATATATGATAGTTGGTGGCTCAGGAAAGTTTATCGGGCCAATTCTCGGGGCATTTATTTTAACCGTACTACCCGAGGTTATGCGACCTCTAAAGCAGTTCCAGCCGTTTTTCTTCGCTGGAGTGTTGATGCTGGTAATCTTTCTTATGCCCGAAGGCATCGTTGGACTGCCAAGACGGTTAAAAGTGGTAGCTGGCAGGCTTTTCAAGGAGAGGGAAGAACGTGCTTAAAATAGAGGGGTTAACCAAATACTTCGGCGGCTTGGCGGCAGTTAGCGGGCTTGATATGAGCGTTAATTCGGGTGATATTGCCGGACTGATTGGCCCCAATGGTGCTGGGAAAACAACAGTTTTTAACTTAGTAACCGGATTTCTCCGTCCAACGAAGGGACGGGTTACATTTGAAGGTAAGGATATCACTGTCAAAAAACCACACTCCATAGCCGAGAAGGGTATGGTACGAACTTTTCAGGCAACTAATATCTTCCCCGATTTCACTGTCCTGAAAAATATTGTGTTAGCTTGCCATTTAAAGCCAAAGATTGGTTTATGGGAAACAGTGCTCCACACTCGGAGCAGCCAGCATAAGGAGAAGGATATTCTGCAACGTTCTCAGAAAATCCTAGGTATGGTCGGAATGGAGGCTATGGCGGACATCACTGCTGGAACGCTGGCTCACGGACATAAAAGGTTGCTTGGCATTGCCATAGCCTTAGCCGCAGAGCCAAAACTGCTTTTGCTTGATGAGCCATTATCGGGAATGAATGCGGAGGAGGTTTCTGAGACAATGAGAGTCATCAATAGATTATGGCAAAGTGGAATAACTATCCTATTGATAGAGCACAACATGAGAGCGGCAATGAATCTATGTCAGAGAATCGTTGTGCTTAATTTCGGCAAGAAGATTGCCGAAGGCTCGCCTGAAGAAATAAAAGGGAACAATGATGTAATTCAAGCCTACCTCGGGGCTGGATAATATGTTACTTAAATTGAGCAATGTAACGGTACATTACGGAACAGCTGAAGCGGTAAAGAATATCAATATAACACTCGATGAAGGGACCGTGGTCAGCGTGATAGGTGCTAATGGTGCTGGTAAAAGCACTATTATAAAGGCCATATCTGGACTGGTAGCATTATATTCCGGTGAAATAGAGTTTTTAGGTAACAAGATAAATGGTATACCGGTTGATAAAATTGTCAGTCTTGGCATTGCCTGTGTCCCAGAAGGTAGAAGACTATTCCCGTACATGAGCGTCATCGCTAACATCAAGCTTGGAGCTTATTTACGAAAGGATAAGGTTGGCATAGAAGCGGATTTGGAAGAAGTCTTTAGGCTCTTTCCCCGGCTCAAGGAAAGACACAATCAAAAAGCTGGTAGCCTAAGCGGTGGTGAGCAACAGATGTTAGCCATTGGTCGGGCCTTAATGGCTAAGCCAAAATTACTTATGATGGATGAGCCTTCACTGGGATTAGCACCGATAGTAATCAACGACCTGGCTAACACAATTAAAGACATCAACAATAGCGGGGTTAGCATTCTTCTGGTAGAGCAAAATGCTGGATTGGTAACTAAGGTTTCGCAGAAGGGCTACGTGCTAGAGGTCGGTAAAGTTGTTCTGGAAGGTGATATCAAGGAACTTATGACTAGTGACTTGGTGCGGAGGGCATTTTTGGGGTGAAAGTCAGGCTGCAACTACAAGTAGGTGTTCCTTTAACATTGTATATGTCGGACAACTGCATTCCTTATCTTTCTTTGATAGGGGTAATGGGAGCATCCTTGTATATTTTATAGTCTAACTGATTACTCTTGGCCATATGACTTCACAAACAATAGAGCCGGCAATCTTAATTCTATTTTTAGTACCTGCCGGCTCTATTGGCACTTTTAATATATTTTTTTACTATATCTACTTCAATTAGTTAACTCTAACTCAGTGTTATCCGATTCATACTGTTATATCTGAATATATTAAAAAGGTAAGACGTTGAGCTCAAAATTTATTGTGAAAGAAATTCAAACTCAACCTTACCATTTTGGATACGGGCAAGAGGAACTGGCCCAACTATAAAACGATTAATACCAATAAGTTCTTGACCCGTCACTTTCCCTGGACCAAACACTGTCTCAATGCTTGACATATTCTCAAACGTCTTAACTACCTTATCAGTATCAAGGCTCTGGGCTTTTTCGATGGCTTGTAATAAGGGCCAAGACGCCAGCAGAGGAAGAAGGTTATCCATAGTATAAGGGGAATTAGTCGCCTTTTCCACCAGCTTACGATGGTCTTGCACTATGGGTAGCATCTTTGAACTTAATACATCAGGACCGCTAGCAAATATATCGTAAGCATAGTTTGGGTCTAACATGCTATTCAACCAATTAATGTCGCCTATGGGTGAACCACAAAATACTGGACCTTTGAAGCCCATATCACGTGCTGATTTGATAATACCATTAGCCCAGGGTACGAATCCCAGAACAAGTTCAATGCCATCAGGCTTTTGCTCCAAAGCCTTGGTTACAATTGGAGCAAAATCTTCAGTACCAATTTGATATATATCGTTGAACCCCAGCTTCATACCACGCTGTTCAATCTGTTTAATGGTGTAATCTCTTGGTGCTACGCCACCTGGATCATCAGCCATGATTATGGCAATTTTCTTTACCTGCGGGTAATTCTTTACCACATAATTATATGTAGGAGCAATATTATACAAGGTCATACAACCATCAAAATTGTAGAAGTATTTGGAGCCATATTGCGATTGGTCTACGGACATACCCTGTATGCGAATGACTTTGGCTTGCTCGCAGATTGGTGCAATTGCCATATTGGCTGGAATAAACTGGGGTGCTATTATGAATTTGACCCCATCACCGATTAGTTTATTGGCAGCAGTTACCGCACCGGCTGGTGTAGACTGATCATCCATTGGAACTATTTCGATATTATATTTCTGACCATTTACCGTTATCCCTCCCCTCTGGTTCAACAAGTCTGCGGTTGGTTTTGCCGCATCATAAAGAGATTTAAATGCTGCTGACATCGAACCTGTTACTGAAGTGATTAGTCCGATTTTTAAAGTTTTGACTTCACTTGGCGCCGTTGCTTTACAGCTAATAACCGGTAATACCATGAAAATTACAAGTAAGCTGAAGCAGACAAACGTTACTAGTAAATTCCGTTTTTTCACTTAGTTACCTCCACTGGTTTATTTCACTTTAAAAAGTATTCCATTATTTTTATAGAATAATCACATATTCTACATTATTTATAAATTTATGGGCTTCTTCACCTCCTTTTCCTGATAATACTGGTATTGTGCAATATTACTATCCAGAGTGTCAACTTTCCTGAATCGATAATTATGGTTATATTTATATTTCTTTTTAACTATCATGTTATCGGACGTGCTGGTTAACCGGCTACGTTAGCATATTTTATACTTACTTGTATTTTTCTTCCCATGCCCTTGTGTACCCAGTAGTAAGCGCGGCGGCAAAACCAAAAAAAGGTCTGTCAACCCTTATGATAGAGAGGGGACAATGTTTCATCCCCTTGGGAATGAATATGAGACAGCCTTTATTGATGATGTATTTTTCGTCTTCCAGCCAGATCTCTATTTCTCCCCCCAACTCCTTAGGATTATCCATATCGGATCCCACAAATCCCAGGACTTCATCATAATCATGAGTATGAGCCAATTCCATCTGCACTTGATTAGTACCTTTTAGGTTTGCCGTCCAGCCACCCATCATAAAAAAAGAACCTTTGACCATTGAATCATTAATAGTAGGTGTAAAAATTATATCGGCATAATTCCCTGCCTTCCTCTGGTCCTCTATCATTTTGGCTTGTGCAGGCAGTTGTGGTGGTGTGCCAGGTTCTGTGACGATATAATTAACATACTTTAATCCAGCCATTGCCTTTTACCCCTGTATTACTGTATTCTTAAAATTATTTAACAAGACTTTATTATTTAACGAATTCTCATTGCAGGAGCTTATCTGTATTCTTCTTCCCATGCCCTGTCATAATTTTTGCCCTTTAGCGAACCGAAAAAGAAAAAGGGTCTATCAACCCTTCTGACAAACATAGGGCAGTGTTTCATTCCCTTGGGTATAAATATCAGACAGCTTCTGGTGATGATGTATTTTTCATCTTCAAGCCATAGCTCCACTTCTCCCCCCAACTCATCAAGATTATCCATGTCAGATCCAGCGAGTCCCAGGATTTCGTCACAATCATGGGTATGTGCTAGTTCAATTTGGACGGGCTTGGTACCTTTTAAGTTTATCATCCAGCTACCCCCCATACCATAAGAGCCCTTGACTGCTGAATCTTGCATTGCATACATCATGTTCCATTCGACATAATTGCCTGCTTTCCTCTGGTCATCCATCATTTTGATTTGTGCAGGAGGTAGTGGTAGTCTTTGACCCACAAAGATGATATTTTTGTCAAATTTTGATTTTACCATTTACTCTCTACCTTTCTAGATCGAATAAATATTTTAATAGAGAGCTATCCCTAGCAGATTTAAAGTTTTTTATATCTCTTCAAGCGTATAATGTCCCTGTATTGTTAGATTAACTTTCTTCACTGAATAGCTCGTGAGTAAGCCCTGTGAATATAGACTCATTAATATACTATCCAGTGTTTTACTAGGAAATCCTCAGATAAACCTCTTATACAAAGTATTGATATAAACTTACCACCATCATTAGTAAATAACCGAAAACAAGGTCATTTAAACTTCGTTTGCTCAATATTATATCCCTCATATCACTGTTGTCAATATATATTACAATATTAATGTTTACCTGAGGTGATTACAGTGGATAATGGGCCCGAGTTTGCCAGTAGAGCAATGGATGCGTGGGCTTACCAGCGTGGCGTTAAATTGAATTTTATACGACCTGGGAAGCTGATTGAAAACGCCTTCGCGGAGAGTTTTATTGGCAGGCTGAGAGATGAATGTCTGAACCAGAAATGGTCTGTGATTTGTTGTACCATGGCTTACTCCTCCCTTTGAATGATAATCTACTGCTTTACCGGCACTGGAGCAAACCCTGAAGTGTCTATTAACTTTTATCCTAATAGTGTCCCATTTTCCCCGACTATTTGCAGTTACGTTCGACCGGGGACTACTATATGGACTACACAAGGCTATATTTCCCGTCCCACCCACGCCGCCTCACTTAGAGCATTGGCAATTTTGCCTGGTGACGCACAGTCGCCAATGGGATAAGTCTCCAGTCCTCTTGCCCGGAGTGCCCCCACTAGACTCGCCTCCGGGATGGCACCAGCGGCCACCACTACCGTATCTGCCGGGATGGTCTGCCTTTTCCCCTCCCTCATGATGACTACCCCTTCCTCGATTATTTTCTCGTATTCCACACCAGGAAGCAGGGCTACGCCTTTCCTCTTGAGCCTCGCTAGCAGGTCATCGCGGGCGATGGGATTGATGTTTGCGGCGAAAGCCTTGCCTCGTCTCATTACCGTTACCTGCCGGCACCTGTCCGCCAGATAGTCAGCCGTCTCGCAGCCGACAAGCTCCCCGCCAATGATGACCGCTCGCTGCCCCACTTTGGCTTTGCCCGCGAGGACATCTGAGCTGAATACCACCTTTGGCCCTTCTATGCCCGGTATCTGGGGGAGTAGAGGCCTGGCACCAGTAGCTAACACCACGGCGTCCGGCTTCATATTCTCTATTCGCTCTACTGTTGCCTCAGTCCACAGAGAGATGCTGACCCCGGACTTTTCCACCTGCCTGGCCAGATACTTATTAAGCTCGGCCACCTCACCTTTGTGTGGAGCAACACTGGCTAAAGTTAGCTGCCCTCCCAGGCTTCGTTCCTTCTCCCAAAGGATTACCTGGTGGCCTCTTCTGGCGAGTGTCGCGGCTGCTTCCATTCCTGATGGGCCACCTCCCACCACCAACACCTTCTTCCTCAGCTTCGCCGGCTTAAGGGTGTACTCTGCTTCCTTGCCAGCGAATGGGTTCACCGAACACTGGAGTCCAGCACCTGCCCAAAGTGAATCCAGACACACGTTGCAGCTAAGGCATGGTCTCACCTCGTCCTGCCTCCCTGTGGCTACTTTCTGAGGCCAGTATGGATCGGCGATGAGTTGCCGCCCGATGGCGATAAGGTCTGCCTTCCCATCCGCAAGTATAGATTCAGCAACTTCCAGCTTGTTGATGCGGCCTACGGCGATGACAGGGACATTGACGCAACGCTTTACCGCCTCGGCGAGGTATACGAACGTACCCATGGGTTGGTCGGGTCCGGGTACGGGTGAGGCCCCGGGCTTGGCTACCGAGATATCCAGGCAGTCAACGCCAGCCTTCTCCAGCTCAACAGCGAACTCGCAGGCATCTTCAAGAGTGGTATCGCCAAGACGGGCACCCCAAGCACCCAGCCGATAGAAGATGGGGTAGTTGTTGCCGACGGCGGCGCGCATTGCCTTCGTTGATTCCAGGCCAAAGTTCATTCTACGGCGCAGGTCGCCGCCATACTTGTCATTTCGGCGGTTGTCCAATGGTGAGAAGAACTCGCAGGGGAGGTAGCTATGGGCACCATGCAGCTCGACAAAGTCAAACCCGGCTCGCTTGCATTCAGAGGCAGCCTGAGCGAACTTAGCAATAATAACCTCAACCTCCTCAACAGTCAGCTCATGGTGGTCATCGACGGATGACGGTGCAATTGGCTTCCCTCTTGTGTCATTCATTCCTATACCAGAGGGAAGATATCTGGCGTGATTGAGTTGTATCCCGACCCTGGCGCCAGCGGTATGCACATCGTCAGTTAGGAGACGGCAACCTTCGACGAACTCGGCGATGCTCCCACGGTATCCCCAAAGCTCATCAGAGAGGAACATGTCGACCGACGTCCACGGCAATATGATGGTGCCGCACCCTCCCCTGGCCCACTCGGTGTATAAGACCCTGGTGTTCTGGTTACGGAAATCGAGGTTGAGCTGCATCGGAGGCAACACCACACGATTCTTGAGTTCCATACTCTTGATTGTTATTGGCTCAAAGAGTTTCATTACTTCCTCCTGACTCCATAATTTTCAACCCACTTTTGTCATTATTTATGCATCACCGCGTGTTCACCAAGCTGATTTATACTACACGCATATTCACAGTGTCAACAGCGTGTTTACTTCGTCTGAGCGTTGTCAAAGAAAGTTCTACCTATAGTTGGAGATAGAGATAATAATCTCAAATCACTTAAGGCCAACGGCTTCTCGAGTTGTTCAAGCTTGTCGCCGGGTTCAAGTTCAAAGTTAAGGGTCATGAGCGGAACGACAATGTGCGAGTGGATGTGAGGAAAACGTCCGGGTTACACAGCAATGATAACAGTAACTGAAGACCAATCAACATTCCACCGTCTAATAGCACCTGAAGAATTCTCTAGCAAGATGAGAACTAGCCTCCTGGGGGGATTACCGACATAATAGCTAGTTTTTGAAATTTTACGTTATGACTTTTTGTTACACAATGAAGATAGAAACACAAAAAAGCACCTTAAAAATTGAACATCAGCGAAGCTCCGACCTGAACGCTTGTCCTCTTGAAAGGGGGTTAAGCGTGGTAACTACTTTAGGCTGTCCAGAAGATGATAACCCTCTATCCTATGACAGGCTAGACAGTGAGTGGCTTATTTGGTATGAAGTCGCTCACCGCTTTGAGCGTAAAAGGCCGACACAGGATAGAGGGGACATTAGGCACAATATCATACTTGAGCTAGCTTTAGCAAGGCGCAGAGACGGCGTCAAGCCGTTTAACGAGGTGATGATGTTATTATCAAAATCATTAAGGGAGTGCAGAGTCCTTGCAATAGACAGCATATGTGTTCCATATCTTGGTCTATAGGCTATCTTTTTGCCATCTATGGTTTGCTGTTTTGATTTGAATGTGTCTACCTTTCGCAGCCCGTTGCTCTCGGTGAAAGAACCCAATAGTTCGAGGGTCTCTTGTATGCTTCTAATCTTTTTATATTGTTGCGCAATCTCCGCAAACACTTGTCCGCCGTATATCCAAACTGTTTTCCATTTCCGCTGCTGGTCAGTGATATAGCAAAGCTAGTGAGTCAATATCTGACTCGGCGGAGGTAAAGAAATGAATACCGGGCCCGGTATCAATGAACCCGAAGAACTCGCATTCCACCTCGCGTCATCTAATCACTTCACTATTGGCCAAACCCTAGTCAGCTTTTCCGAAATCTGCATGTCCTTTACTTCCCATATGACCTTAGACATTCCCCAAGGCTGAAGAGTGTCTCAGTCAATGAGATTATAGCACTCTTGCTATTCGGAGAGTATCTTTTCCAGCACCTTTCTCTCGTGTTCTGCGGCATAAAATCACAGATTTGAACGCGACGTAATAAAAAGCCAATTTGTATGCCCTTCACAGGAGGTACTTCACACAAAGGTAAACGCAGCACTTAGCAATAAACCTCTGTTTAGGAAAAGGTATAAAGGTAAAATGCTACTTGGGGGGTAATATGTCTTTGAGTTTTTCTGAAGCCGGCTCACCGCCAACGCCCCAGTGAGTTTTGGGAATTTCATGAACGATTACTTCTACAGCATGTTCCGGGACGCCCAAATCCACCATGACGTTTGTTATACCCCGTATCATCGTTTTAACTTTTTCCTTCCCAACGCCCTCCCAGAAGTGTACGTGAACAATAGGCATTTTTTCACCTCCTCATTAGATTTTCCATTTGAGCTTAACATTAAGTATAGCCATATCAAATAAAAAAGTCATCCCGGATACAAAGGTGAAGCCCCTTCTGCCCATATCACTTTTCATCTCTTCGTAAAAGACGACGAACTAACCACCGGATTGAGTATCATATTCTCGACTCATTTCAAGCGGTGATTTACCGCCGCGGTCCGGCTGTGGCGTGTTATTCCAGATGTTTATTGCCAATCCGAGCCATTTGTTGAGTTCACCTACCTAATTAACTTTACCAACCCGGTTCACAATTTCTTTACTGAAAGCGCTGATTTGATTTCATGTGAGAGAGTACCAGCTTCTTCCACCGAGCCGTAGTCATAATGAGATTCTGGCGCCCTTCGGACTTGGCCGCCTTTGTCATCCGGATCACAGCGTCTTTAAGAGAAGAATCGCGTGGTAGTTCCACCTTCGGACGGTCTTCAGAGAGGTCTCTCCTTTGCTGCAGAAACCTCTCCAGTTCTATCGGGCTGAGTTGGAATTTCTTCAACATGGCCTACATACCCGGCATGATGCCTATCGGCCACTGCAGCCAACCTGGACCAACCAGCCATCCCCGCCGTCCGGCGGGGATAATATGGGCATATATAGCGTCATCCCGGTTGAAGAGCCGGCTTAACTGGCGATTTTCAACAGTAAATTCTTCATCCTCTAGCCTCAGAATCAAACCTTTACCCGGATTGACCATGGCTACCATCGCCAGTACATGCCGAGATCCTTTGATTGAATCAATTGCCGAAGTCAATTCACTGCCATTGAGGATAGCAGCGGCAGCAAGCTCCGCAGGGCATCGGCCATCCGGTAGTTTGAAGGTCAGCACAAACCAGCCCAGGAATCGCCGTTCCCGGCTGGTGACGTCACCGGCGCCTTTCATATAGCGCACTTCTCCCGGCTCGTCATAGCCGAAGTATTCGCTCCTTGCCTTTGACCGTATGTTGGCGAGCGTCTCACTTGTGGCACACCATGCGGCTATTTGCTCCACTATGCTGGCAGTCAACGGCATAAATCACTCCTCAGATAATGTCACATCGATATCGTCAAGCCATTCCAGGGCTCTTTCCCGCCTCCTCTCATCTTTGAACTTAAACCATCTCTCCCTTTCCTCGGGATAGTTTAACAGCACATCCTTGAACCGTCTAAAGGCTCCCTTGCCGTTTATCGCCACTTCGAGTAGCTCCACTAGATGTTCGTCTTTCACGGTGGTAATGAAGTCCTGCATATCCTCATACCCTTCGTGAGACTCAATTCGTGGTATTTGCTCGTAGCGGTCGTGCTCCTCATCTATCCTGTCCCTCAGTTTCTCCGTTTCCTCATCATCCATGTATTCGGAAATAAAAAGTATTTCTCCGGTTTCGAGGTCAAGATAATACTCATTCTCATAGGAGCTATTTTCCATCGCCTCACAGAGTTCATCCAAATTTGTTCTCAATATCTTCTTTTTCTCCATTTCTCAACTCCCGGCATGGTGGAGTACATATCAAGATTATAACGCATGTAAGGAACTGGTTTGCAAACCCACATTGCCGGATTGAAATTCGGGCATTCTTTTAAAATAAGTTAGTTTAAGTTCATAGCTAATAGGGGCAAACCTTATGGAGGGCGGTGCGTATTCACTGGTGGTAATCACAAGTGGAAACCACTGAAGCATGCCCGCCAGGTGGTGAATACCTTAGAATGGATTGGAACGTGACGGGGGTGACCGGTGGGGAGTGGGATTTAGATACGATTTTAGGGTCTTAAGAGTGGTTGAAAACCAGCCAGTTAGCCTCGAGTGGTATTGCCACTGATAAACCACTTTAGATGTGGCAGTCAGACCACTGGTTTACCATCTTAACTTAAGCGGTCTGAGACGGGGTAAGATGGATGACCAGTCCTTAGAGTCGGTAAAGACAACCTGGAGTGCGACCTCGTAGGCATGACCTATGTAGCTACGACCAACAGGGGGTTTTCTTATACCGCCACCAGAATTACCCCCGGTCACTCCAAGTGTGCCGATATATACTCAAATAATGAGTCTGCTTTTCATTTGAGCAAAGCTGGTAAATCTGGGGAGAAAAATATGCCTTTTCTGATGTCAGTCTATAAACTATCGGCGGTCAGATGTGGACTCTCGGCATTCACTACAGGGGTTACCCGGGTCCATACCCCTGGTATAATATCGCAGAGCACTATCAGTATAAGGTACACGGTGGAGCTCAATCGTATAGATAGAATATATAGAATAGTATTGATAGAATTGATTGAGTTGAATGGCCTGGATAGGGGCAATAATTCTCGGTAGTTAACCGTGTGGGGTGCGATTACAGACCTGATGCCATTACCGACAGGAGTTGCTAGTCAGCCACCTTGTCGGACAGCCGACCGCTTGCACCGGCACCGTGCCAGGGTATTCACCTGACCTTCTCCAGCATCACCACCACAGACATAAGTCCAAGCGCTGAGTGGTCACCCCCTTGTATTTTGCTTTTATGCTATTATTCCCAGGGTGGGGCGAGATAGACCGATCACCCCCTTGGCGTAAGAAGACCGTGAGTAAGCACGGGTCGTCTCGCCCCTAAGATTAATAGAGCCCGAACAGTTGCTAGGGTCCGCCTGAGGCACACTCGCAATGACAGAGGGGATACTATAATATTTACGGGGGATATGTCTTAGTGTATAATTATCGCAAGTCGGATTTTGCCGCAACGGAGGTGACTTCCATGGAACTATCACCCGAAGAAAGAAGAAAAATCTACGAGGAAGAGAAGGCAAGGCTTGAAGCCAGGGAGCAACTGGAGCAGGAGAGACGACGTATGTCTCCGGAGATGACCTTAAACATAGCCCCGAATGTCGCCGGGCTGCTGTGCTATCTCTTCGGATGGGTAACCGGCATTATTTTCTTAGTCCTGGAGCAGAAAAATAAATGGGTCCGCTATCACGCCGCGCAGTCGATAGTTGTCTTCGGCACCCTGTGGGTTGCCGGAATGATTCTCGGCTGGATACCCTTCATCGGTGTTGCCTTTTCCGTCATCATCGGGCTGGTCGGGTTTATCCTGTGGATAGTCCTCATGGTCAAGGCTTACAACGGCGAGCGGTACAAGGTAGCCTGGGCAGGTGACATCGCCGAACAGATGGTCGTTTCTTCAGGCACGATTCCCGACTATCAGAAGCCGCCGGCACCCCCGGAAAGGAAAGAGGCACCTCAACCTCCACCGTCCGCCGGTATTGATTTAGACGAGAGAATAAATAAAAGGGTCGACGACTTTTTAAGGCGCAGGAACAGGAGGGAGGGGAGGATTACGGCATCGGCCTTCGCTATCGCCTGGAGCATCGTTCTGCTGGTCTTTTTCAATTTCTTTTACCAGTATGCCGCTTACTATACCTATGATACGACGCTCGGTACCTTGTCAAGAGAATCGTTCTTCACCAACAAAATTGGAGACTGGCTGCCGATTTTAAACACCACGCTGGCTATCTCCATCATCAGCCACATCGTTATGATTATCCTGGATAGAGATATCCTCCGGCAGGCGCTTCATGTCATTATCGACGGGTTCGGGCTAGCCACGGTTATCACCCTGCTCGTCGTTTTCCCGTTCGATTTCAACGTCATACCCAATTCCGTAGTGGCCGCAGCGACAAACACCGGCGTCACGGTAGTATTAATATGTATCGCCGTGGGCTTTGGAATCAGTCTGCTGGTGAGAGTGATAAAGTTGCTCGTAAGTATCGTGAGAGCGGTGGTGAAGTCAGCGGACGCAGCGTAAACGATTATTTAGAGATTGTTTAATATTATCATTCTGGAGTTTAACCCGAGAATCCAGACCACTTAACTCCAACTGGATTCCCACTTTCGTGGGAATGACAATGGTGAGAAGACAGGAATGATAATAATGAAAACCCCACGTTTATTCAGTTGACAGGAAGGCTGAGTATCTTATATGCTTTGGCTAGTAGTATCTCAATAATTATACGATATTCGAATTCTTCTCAGGAGGTATAACCATGGCAAAAGGCCCATCAATAAAAACAATAAGGGAACCGGCGCAGGATATCAGAGTATTCCGTGAAGCCGACGTGGTGGTCGTAGGCGGCGGTCCCGGCGGACATGCGGCGGCTGTCGCTGCCGCGCGCAACGGAGCCAAGACAATTCTCGTGGAGAGGTACGGGTGTCTCGGCGGTATGGCGACCGGCGGCGTCGTTACCATTATCCCCAATCTCACCGGCCGGGACGGCGTACAGGAAATTGCCGGCCAGACCCAGGAATGGATTGACCGGATGGACAAGAGGGAAGCGACAGCCTACGCTCCCAGGGAACTCTGGGGTTCCACGGACAAAGCCCTGGTGAAGGAATGGTTCGACCGCTCTTTCTTCAACGTCCGCCTCGACCGGGTTGTCTACAGCGCCCTTTTCGATGCCGAGATTCTCAAGTGCGCCCTTAACGACATGGTCGAAGAAGCCGGCGTCAAGACACTTCTTCATTCTTGGGGCACCAAGGCGATTGTCGACGGCAACGAGGTGCAGGGTATTATCTTCGAAAGCAAATCCGGCAGACAGGCAATACTGGCTAAAATCATCATCGACGGCACCGGTGACGGCGACCTGCTACCCTCCGCCGGAGCCACGTTCGACACGGATATCGACCCGACCATCAGAATCGCCAACCTGTCCCTCTGCTACTGGATTGGCGGTGTCGACCTCAAGAAAGCCCTCGAGTTCCGCGGCACCAATCCGCAGAAATTCGGTGAAATCATGCGCAACCTCATGCAAAAGGGCGGCCACCCGATGTACATGAGAAGCTGCCTCAAGAACCAAGAGAGCGTGGTCTGGATTCACCCGAGATACGTCGTCACCAGCCAGATAGATGTCGAAGAGCTGACCCGCGTCGAGTTCGAAGGCCGGAAGAAGATGCTGCTGACACATGATTACTTCAAGAAGAACCTCCCCGGCTTCGAGAAGAGCTTTATCGCGCTTTCCTCACCGCAGCTGGGCACGCGGAGCAGCCGCCGGGTCCACTCCGATTACAGGCTCACCGAGGCTGACGCCACCGCAGACAGGGTTTTTAAAGACACCATCGCCATCTTCCCAGATGTCGACCGCGGCGAGGAATCAATGAAGCACCCCTCTCTCCATGTCCCCTACCGCTGTCTCATCCCGCGCGGTGTGGAGAACATGCTCGTCGCCTGCCGCGCCTTCGGTTCCGACCAGGTCATTCAGAACTTCTTCAACCTCATCCCGCACTGCATCGCTTTCGGAGAGGCTGCCGGCACGGCTGCAGCGTTGTGCGTAAAGGAAGGCAAAAAGGTCAGGGACGTCAACATGGATGCCCTGCACGATAAATTGGCCAAGGCGGGCGTACCTCTGCCCAAACTGAGTAAAGTCAAGGCGGGCGTTTAGAAAAAACGAATAATTTTACAGGGCGGTTCAACTCGCCGTAAGCGTATTATCTAAAGGGGGTAGCACATGACTACCCCCTTGTGTTTGGAGGTAAATTATGCCAAGAAAATCTTCAGTCAGAACGGTTACAGAGCCCGCCCGGAAAATCAAGGTATGGCGGGAAGCAGACGTGGTGGTGGTGGGCGGCGGTCCCGGCGGCATAGGGTCGGCCATTGCCGCGGCGCGGAGCGGCGCGAAAACGGTGCTCATCGAAAGGTACGGGCACCTCGGCGGCATGGCGACCGGCGGTCTGGTTAATATCATCCCCAACCTCAGCGATATCAGCGGCAAGCAGTACATCTACGGCCTCACCATGGAGCTGTTAAACAGGCTGGATGCGAGGGGCGGGACGTCTTACACGAAGAAGAAAGACCGGGGCACCACCGATAGAAAGGCGGTTGACTATTACCTCGACGCTGGTCTCGGGTGGTTCTATGTGCGGCAGGACCACAATATCGGTAAGCAGCGGGTAATATATTCAGCCGTCGTCGACCCCGAGATACTGAAGGACGAACTGAACGACATGGTGCTGGAAGCGGGAGCCGACCTCCTCCTGCATTCCTGGGGCACCCAGGTCATAATGGAAAATATTACGGTTAAAGGCGTTTTCTTCGAGAGCAAGTCCGGCCGGCAGGCCGTCCTTGGCAAGGTCATCATCGATGCCACCGGTGACGGCGATATGTTCGTGGCGGCGGGGGCCGAGTTCGATAACGAGCTGGACAACAAGCGACGCACGGCCTGGCTTGCCCTGGTCTGGTGGATGACCAACGTCAACATCAGGAAATTCGACGAGTTCAAAGCGTCACAGCCGGAAAAATATCAGGAACTGATGCAGGAACTGGCAAAGCTGGGCGGCTATCCCCATTTCTTCAAAAGCGTGCTGAAAAATCAGCACAACACCATCTGGTACCACTGCATGCAGGCGCAGGCCGAACGCACCGACGCCATGGATGCAGAACAACTGACGGCAATAGACGTGAAAGCCAGGAAACGAGCCTTAATAACGTACGATTTCATGAAAAAACATGTGCCGGGCTTCGAGAGGTGCTTCATCATGCTGACAGCCCCGCAGCTGGGCACCCAGGGCGGTCGACGCATCATCGGGGAATATACCGTTACCGAAAAAGACCTGGAGACGGATGAAATTTTCGAGGATACGATTGCTGTGCTGGCCAATAACGATTACCACGAAATATCCGCCAAGCACCCCACCCTCTGCATCCCCTACCGCTGCCTAGTGCCGAAGCGGGTGGATGGGCTTCTGGTGGCGGGGCGGGCGTTTTCTTCGGCGGATACCATCAACGAGTCGTTCAACATTATCCCGCACTGCATCGCCTACGGACAGGCGGCGGGCACCGCGGCGGCCATAGCGGTTAAAGAAGGTATCCAGCCAAGAAAAGTGGACTATAAAGCCTTGCGGGCCAACCTGGTGAAGCAGGGCGTGAATTTACCGGAGATTACGAAATCGAAAGCTGCGGTGCCTTTAAAAACACCACGTAGGACGAAAACCGATTATTATCAGAAATACGGGTAACGATGATGGTGTGTACTACTCCCTTTTGTAGTGAAATTTCACCCTCACCCTTCCCTCTCCCATTAAGGGAGAGGGAAAAAAGAGGAGAGGGGCTAGCGCCCCTCTCGCTGCACACTCCCCTTCGGGGTGTGAATGTGAGAAAGATAATAAAAAAGCCTGGAAAAGATATTGATTTTTCATCTATGCCAGGCTTCTTGCTTGATGGAGACAGTCGGTTAAGCCGTCGTACGCTTGAGGGCTTTCTGGACTTCCTGATACCCGAGGTCGAAGGCCTTGATGTTGGTCTCGCCGACCTTTGCCTTGAAACGAGAGAGTATGGCTTCTTTAGCGATGGCATCCGATACAGGCATAAGACCCGTACCGAACAAAGCTCCCAACATCACGACATTGGCGGCCTGCAAGCTGCCGGCCTGTTTGGCGAGCCCGCTCGCATCCAGAGTAATAATGCGGCTGGTAACCTCACGGAGCTTGGCGATTATTTCATCCCGGGTGGGATAACCGCTCTTGCCGAGATAGACGGTGTACGGCAGAACGGTGGTGGTATTGAGGACGACGACGCTGTTTTTCGCCAGATAGTGTATATTCCGTAAAGCTTCCGATGGTTCCACGGCGATGAGGACATCGCACCTGCCTTCCGGCGTCATCGGGGCGATAGCCTCACCACCCAGACGGAGATTGCTGAACACGGAACCTCCGCGCTGCGCCATCCCCAGCACCTCCGAGCCCTTCACGGCGACCTTGCCTCTAACGGCGGCGTTGCCAAGCAGCTCGGACATCAGGACGACGCCCTGTCCGCCGACCCCGCATATAATTATGTTAATCTCATTCTTCGTAGCCATCTTATACTCCTGCTTTTATTGCATCGTGCGGGCAGACCAGGGCACAGACTCCACAGCCCGGACACCCGGCAGCATCTACCGCCACCTTGCCATTCTCCGTGATAAGGGCGGGACAGCCCAGCAGATTGATACAGATACGGCAGTCGCAGGAAAGGCACCGCTTCGCCTCTCTGATAGACTTTTCTTTAGTCAAGCCGGCCTCTACCTCTTTGAAGTTGCCCTTTCTCTGCGGAACAGTCAGCGACGGCATCAACGACCTCGGCTCCTTATCGATGCCCCAGGTATCCACGATTAATTTGCTTTCAAAAACGGCTTCGCCTTCCCGTCCGGTATCAAGAGGTTCACCCTTAAAATACCTATCGATAGAGATAGCGGCCTTTCTCCCCGCCGCCATAGCCTGTATGACCGTGGCCGCCCCGGTGACGGCATCACCGCCGGCAAACACGTCCTTAATACCAGTCGCCAGCGTCAGGGGGTCAGCTTTAATATAGCCATTAGCGACAGCCGAAGCCGTTTCCCCGCTCATAAATGAAAGGTCGGGCTCCTCCCCGACGGCGGCGATTATCAGGCTGGCCTCGATAACGAACTCGGAGCCAGAAACGGGCACCGGCCGTCGCCGTCCGCTTTCATCCGCCTCCCCCAGTTTCATCTTAAGACACTCTAGTCCGGCGACCCTGCCACCCCTGGTCACCACCCGGTCAGGGCCGGACAGAAGCGTTAGTTTTACACCTTCGTGCTCGGCTTCGGCGATTTCCTCGGCGATGGCCGGCATCTCCGCTCTCGAACGGCGGTAGACGATATTGACATCCTTAAAACCGAGCCTTACGCAGGTACGAGCGCAGTCGATAGCCACGTTGCCGCCGCCCACCACCACCACCTTATCCTCGGCCTTCACCTTCTCACCGATATTGACGCGATATAGAAACTCGGTGCCATCGATGACACCGCTGATATTGTCATTTTCTATGCCGAGTCTTCTACCCTTATGGGCGCCCACAGCGATAAAAACAGCATTGTAGTCCTTCTGCAAATCACAAAGCTTAACATCCCTGCCGACCCGGGTATTCAACCTAATTTCCACGCCCAGCTTTTTGATAATATCCGTTTCTTTATCGAGGATGTCCCGAGGCAGACGGAACTCGGGTATGCCCACCGCCATCATGCCCCCCAGCTTCGGCAGAGCCTCAAAGACGGTTACTTTATAGCCAGCCTTACGAAGGTCATAAGCTGCCATGATGCCGGCCGGGCCGCCACCAACGATGGCCACTTTCTCCTTCTTTTCAGGGGGGATGGTGTAATTTTCCGTATATTTTCCGAAGTCGGTGGCAGCACGTTTGAGGGCATTAATAGCGATAGCTTCCTCGACCTCGCTCCGCTTGCATTTACCTTCGCAGGGACGCGTGCAGATTCTACCGATGATGGCGGGGAAGGGCAGAATTTTCTTTATCAAAGCCAGCGCTTCATCGAATTTGCCCTCTTTAATCAGGCCGATATAGTCGCGGATATCGATATGCAGGGGGCAGGTGGCCTGGCAGTAAGGCGAGCTGCCGGCAAGACATTTCTTCGGGTCGACCACATAGGGCAGGGTCTTCTCGCCGGTTTTTCTTTTTTCCCGCTGGTCGATGATATTGCAGGGGCGGCGGGCAACGATGAGCGAAGGCCCCTTGAATTTGATAGCCTTTTCCACGACATCGATGAGTCTGGGGAGGTCGAAGGCATCAACGACCTCGACGAATTTCACGCCGCTGGCCCGGGCGATATCTTCAATCTTGATATCGAGGGTGGCATCGCCGGTAGCGCCGGGGTGAGGCTGAAAGCCGGTCATGCCGGTGGTCGAGTTGTCCAGCACGACCATCGTCACATTAGCCTTATTATAGACGGCGTTAATCATCGGGGATATGCCGGAATGGAAAAAGGTGGAATCGCCCAGGTGAGCCACCACCGGCGCATCGAGAACATGAGCGAATCCATCGGCGAGTCCGAAAGCGCCACCCATGCAGATGGCAACATCGTCGGCGTTCAGCGGGGCATTAGCCCCCAGGGCATAGCAGCCGATATCGCCCGTCTTAACCGGCTCGATGCCGGTCTCCTGCTGATATTTGCGGCAGGCGATATTGATGGCATATAAAGAGGCGCGGTGCGGGCAGCCGGCGCACATCGTCGGCGGACGCAGGGGCAGCAAGGCCGCTGTTTCTTCTCTTATTTTATCCAGTTGCGCAAAATCAATCGGTGGTTTTGTCCCCATCAGCTTGCTTAACGCTTCGGCGACCTGACGCGTCGAAAGCTCCCCTACCAGCGACAGGACATCCTTGCCATGAATTTTAGCAAGAATTCCGGCGTCTTCAGCGACAACCTTGACCGCGTCCTCGACGAACGGCTCCAGCTCCTCGACAACAAGCAATTCCGGCACCGATTTGAGCAACTGCTCCGTCAGCTTTGCCGGCAAGGGGTAAGGTGTGCCGATTTTCAGCACGGAAATTTTGTCCTCCAGTCCCATCCACCTGATAGCCTCCAGGGCATAGCCGTAGGAGATGCCGCTGGTAATAACGCCCAGTTTGGCTCCCTTTTTAAGCGTCAGCTGGTTATATGGCAGAGTGTCCACCACTCTCTTTATTTTCGCCATCCGCTGCACCGCCAGCCGGCGGTTAACGCGGAAATTGGCCGGCAGGCAGACGAGCCTGACCGGGTCTTTGACGAACTTGCCCTGCCTCCTGTCTTTCACAATACCACCCAACACAACATCGCTACGGGCATGGCCGATGCGGGTCACCGAGCGCAGCATGAACATCTGGCCGAACTCCTCGGAGAGACGGAAGGCATCGACCATCATGTCCTTGGCTTCCTGCGCGGTGGCAGGCTCCAGCACTGGAATGTAAGCCTGGCGGGCGATGTAGCGGTTGTCCTGCTCGTTCTGGGAGCTCCACTGGCCGGGGTCGTCCGCAGAAATGAGCACCAGTCCCCCGAGACCCATGTAACTGGCCGACATTAGGGGGTCGTGGGCTACATTCACACCAACATGCTTCATAATCGAAAGCGCCCTCAGTCCACTGATAGCACCCGCCATAGCTACTTCCAGAGCCACTTTTTCGTTGATGGACCACTCGGCATACATACCGGTTGCTTTAGCGTTATTTACCAGCGTCTCAGTGATTTCACTGGAAGGCGTGCCGGGGTAAGACGCCACGACCTGGACGCCGGCCTCGATAGCCCCCCGGGCGATAGCCTCATTACCGAGCATAAAGAGCCGGGCGCCGGGGGCATCGGAAGTTATCGTTATTTCAGCTACCTTGTTCAAGACAGTCCTCCTGACCAGAACATGAACTTACTCTACGGGTAATTGCATATTCTGCTTATTAGATGAGAAACGCCCAATTTTGAATAAAATCAGCAAGAAGAATCTCGGGTTTCTCCAGCTATATTTTACACGTTTGAAAGCGTGCTTAGCAAACTACTTGACAATAATCATGTCATTACCTACAATAATAAAACCAATAAAAAGGAGGAAATTCAAATGTCAATTAAAGATTTCGCCGAAAAATTCATCAAAGCGGAGGAGGAAGCCTTCCATGAAGGCAATTTTGACGCCTTGAAGAAACTGGAAGACCCCAATGTAATCTATCATGAATTGGGTCTGGGTCAAGAAGTGTAGGGCTTTGAAGCGCATAAGCAGCAAATCCTGGGAATGCGGCAGGCGGCTCCTGGCCTCCGCATAGAATGGAAGTATATCACCGGAGAAGGCAACCTCTTCGCGCTTTCGTTTAAGACGAGTGGCGCTAAGTTCACCGGCACAGTGCCGGGCTTTCCCCCACCCACCGGTAAAGAAGTAACAGTTTATTCCCTCTTCGTTTTCCGTTTAAAGAAAGGCAAGATTGTCGAGGCATGGTCAAACGGCACGATCACGGGTTTAACATAGTAGGCTCATCTGGGAAAATAGCTTGGTATTACACCGCTCTTAAAACATAATTACGTTGCGTATAACCTCGCCCTTTTCCGAGGACTCCAGCGCCTCGTTAATCTTCTCGAAGGGATAGTGACCGGAAATAAGCTCATCCAGCTTGAGCCTACCGATTTTATATAACTCAATCAGGCGGGGAACATCTATCCTTAAACGCACGGCTCCCATAGCACTGCCCGTGAGCTTTCTCCCCCGCATAAAATCTGTCGGCGTGAAAGCGGATAGCTGCTCGCCATGACCGTGACCGATGACCACCGTGGTGCCGCTTGGCGCCGACATCAAAAATCCCTGACGCAGTATTTCTATGCCTGCTACCGCCACGATTACGTAGTCGGCCCCGCGACCGTAGGTGAGTTCCTGTACCTTCTTGATGGGGTCGCTTTCCTTTTTGGCGTTGACCGTATGCGTCGCGCCGAAAACTTTAGCCGTCTCCAGCTTGCTATCGCGAACGTCCACCGCAATAACCGGATACGCCCCGGAGAAGACCGCCGCCTGTATAGCGTTAAGGCCGACGCCCCCGCAGCCGATGACAGCCACACTGCTGTTAATCGTAACCCTAGCACGGTTGACCACCGCCCCGAACCCCGATATAACGCCACAAGCCAGCAGGCATGCCCGGTCCACGGGCAAGTCCGCCGGTATTTTCACCAGGTTAACTTCGGGAATAGTGGCATACTCGGCAAAGCCAGCCACGGCGCCGGCATACTGCGTGAGACGCTGCCCTTTCTTATTGACATATCTCCCCTTCCCGAACAGATAAAGCCTGTTAGTCATGCACAGGTCGGGTTGACCGATACGGCAATAGTAGCATTGCCCGCAGCCCTCCGGTATAATGCTGGCAATCACGGGGTCGCCGGGCTTTACGTAAGTAACGTCTTCGCCCACTTCTTCCACGTAACCAGCGATTTCATGACCGGGAATGGCTGGCAGAGGTAGATTGCCGTGCTCTCCCTTGATGGCGTGGATGTCGCTGTGGCAGATGGCCGTCGCCGCCATGCGTATTTTTACGTCACCCCTCCCCGGAGGGTCTAAAGCCACCTCCTCTATCACCAGGGGCTTACCGAATTCATAACAGATAGCTGCTTTCATATTACCTCCTTTAGGCTATTCCCAGAGAAAAGCCAATATGTAGTCTATACACCACCGACAAATAATGTCAAACACCGCATGATTATTTGACAGCCATCCTCGTATTACGATAATATTTCGGCAAGTACGCATAAGGAGGACTGAATATGGCTTATAAAATTAACACCAAGAAATGTCTCAGGTGCGGCCTATGCGTCACCCAGTGCCCTGATAAAGCGATAGTAGTCGATAAAAAGGTCACGGAAAGCGACGGACTGACTCTTTATACCACCAGGATAGACACGAAGAAATGCACCGAATGCGATGCCTGTTTTTCCCACGAATGGTGGTGCCCGGCCAAGGCTATCGTCAAAGGATAAAGTCCTGAGTAAAATAGGAGGTAGTTAAGAAATAATAATAATTTTCAGAACCCCGCTTGCCCTAAGCCTGTCGAAGGGCAAATGCATGTAAATCGCTATGGTTCGACAAGCTCACCATAAGCGGTTGCTAAACGACTTCAAAATATTATAAACAGGAGGACAACCACAATGGCAAAAATGAAATACAGCAAATACTTTCTCCACGAGCTTACCGAGGCACAACGTAAAAAGGGTTTCGGACGTATGCCATCAATGGTCGCCTTTACCGACGCCGATATCATCGAGGGCAGCAAGTACTTTTCCGTGATGTGGATGGGCGAAGAAGCGACGAAGGGCGCCGGTCATGGCCCCCACACGCACAAAGACCCGGAGCTGCTCGTGGCTATCGGGACAGACCCGGCCAATCCCAAAGACCTCGGCGCGGACATGGAAATGTGCATGGGACCGGAGATGGAAAGCCACATCGTCACCGTGTCCACGATGATATGGGTACCGGCCAACTTTATCCATTGCCCGTTCCGGATACTAAAAGTCCGCCGGCCATTTATCTTCATCCAGTGCCAGTACGCGTCCAAACTGACCGAGACTTCTTATAAAAAGCTGGTGGCGGAAGAGTTGAGAGATAAAATGGTATTTATCAACGCCGACGGCACGCAAAAGGACTGAAAAGAAATTGGAGAGTCTTTTCCAAATGCCATTCCCGGGCTTGACCTGAGAATCCAGACCCCCTTAACCCCCTCTGGATTCCCGCCTTCGCGGGAATGACAGGGTGGAAGTGCTGGATTCTAGCTTTCGCTGGAATGATAATTGCAGAAAGGGCGGGAATGACACTGGACCATTGCTCGCCAATTTCAAATCGGCTGATTGATTTTTTTAAAGTACCGTGATATTATACATGAATAAATAATACATGATATAAACATACATGAAAAAATATTCATGGTATATTATTGACTGCTTAATATAATCCAGTCCCCGATATAATATCGTGTCGGAGGCTGTTATAATAGCCAAGTCATTCTGCAGGTAAATAAAAGCCTGCCGATTGACAGGCAAAGCCCGAAAGGAGGTAAATATGGAATTTACCATAGAGAACATAACCATGGGGATTATCGGCCTGGGAGTCGTAATTCTGGCAGTAATCCTAGGTATTGCCTGGTACTATCTGCGAGGTATACACATGGGCATCCACTCCTTAAGCCAGGATACGAAGGTCTTCAGCGACAGCGCCAAGAGCTTGAGCCTGGACATAAAAGCCCTGTCCTTGAGTTTAAGCGCCCTGGGCCAGGATATTAAAAACCAAAACCAGAATTCGAGCGCCCTGAGCCAGGATATACAAGCCCTGAACCAGGACACGAACACCCTGAGCCAGAATATTGACAACTTAAGCATGAGCGTAAACGGACTAACCGAGAGCCAGAACAAAATGACAGAGGGAATGGAGAAGATAGGGCAAAAACAGGATGAATCGGCAAAAGATATTCAACGCATATCCAAACACTTTGCCGAATGATGGCTCGAACCTTAAAACATTCTCACTTTAAAAAGCATCTGTTAAAAGATAAAGTGCCAATTCATTTTAGATGGGAAATGGCGGGCAGTACTATACAAGGTGAATAGAAGATGGCTAAGTTAAAGTACTCAAAATACATTGTTACCGAGCCCAAGCCGGCACCTCCGGAACTAAAGGCAAAATTTGAGGCCGAGCGTAAAAAGAGAAAGTCCACGGTTGAGTCGACCTGCCTGATGACGGTAGATGATGAGATAGTAAAAGACTTTTTTTACGTAGACTGCAACTGGCTCTGGAAGGGGTCGGCGGAAGATACCGTCGAAGAGCCCCATGCCCATGACTTCGATGAGGTCATCGGATTCATCGGGAGCAACCGGCAAGACCCGCATGACCTCGGGGGAAAAATAACTATCTGGCTGGACGATAAAAAGCATGAACTTACGAAAAGCTGCCTGATATTCGTTCCATCAGGAACCAGACATTGCCCGATTCTATTCAACAGGATAGACAAACCCGTGTTTTTCTTAACGATGTCACCTATCAAGAAGTACAGCCGGAAAGCCGAAGACGACAAGGTAGCCGCAACAACAGAGAAAAGCAAGTCGGCTAAAGACTCTACGGCACCCAGATACACCATTATTACCGAGACCAAGACCAGATTTACCGTCGCTGCTTCCGGGGGTAGCGCACCCCCGCCCCCGCCACCCAATCCATCTTTAAAGTCGGCCCGCATTCTGCACCTGGAAGACGACATAGCCAAAGGCTCTTTCTATGTTGACGTCGTCTGGATATACGAAGGTACTGGCGGGGCGCCGGCGCCGGAACATACTCATGACTGGGAAGAGCTCATTGCTATGGCCGGGTGCGACCCCGAGCACCCGCACGACCTGGGAGGGCCGATGAGCATCACCCTCGGCGGCGAGACACATGTTATCACCAAGAGCAGCCTAGTGTGCATTCCCAGGGGTTTGAGGCACTGTCCGTGGAAATTTTTAGACATTAAAAAACCCACATTAATCTTCACCGCAGGACCGTCGGGCACTTATACCGGGTCACATAAGAAGGATTAATAACAACTCACCGTCCGGTATTAATCCAAAAGACTCCGTAACCGCTTTTTCTGATTACACTCGCCGGAGTAATACCTTCTACCTGTACACGCCGTATTCTTTGGTGAATTCAATCATGGCTTTCAGGTTTTCCGGACGAACCTCGTCGGTGGAACTCCGCGGCGAAAGGATATACCCGCCGCCTTTCCCGACCACGTCAATAAGTTTCTTGCAGTAGTCTTTTACGTCCTGGACCGTGCCCACCTGTAAAAGTGAAGACGGAATGTTACCCTCGATACAGGTATGGTCTTTCAGGATTTCCTTGGCTCGGAAAATATCTGTCGTATCAAGGCGCGCGAGTATCTTACCTTTAGGAAACTCGAGCAGATATTCCAGCCGTGACGTAAAGTTGCCCTCGAAAAAGATGCAGGGTGTCGCTCCCTTTTTAATAAGCCCCATAACTAGCTTTTTAAACGTGGGCCAGTAGAAGGTATCGAACTGCTTTTTAGAAAGGAAGTCATCGGAGCCTCTGGTATTAGTCATGAACATTCTGATATGCCCGTACTCGTTCGGTTCCGGCATCGGCCTTTCGAGGGTCTTTTTCAGAATGAATTCACCAAGCTCAATAAGTTTATCAGGCTGGCGGAACATGTCATACATGGTGCCGCTCATCCCCCGCAGGGAATGTGAGACCACGTCGTAGGGCGGCATGGCGGCGCCCTGGAAACACTGCGGAAAGCCCATGTCCAGTATCAGCTTATTGAATTTCGTTATCTTCGAGCGCCACTTTCTCATTTCCCGGCCGGCCTTCTGGAGGGTCTGGATAGCTTTTACCAGTTTCAGCTCACCAAAAGCGAGCGCCAGCGCCTGTATGCCCATCGGGCCGCCGCCCAGCTCAGATAGTTTCGGCAACAGGGAAAGGCCTTCCAGGTTCTCGCTGGTGCGTGACATGAATACCCGCAGCATGTAATCGGATGTGTCATTCATGTACTGGTCAAATTCGTCCGCCTTCATATTATCAATTTCGATGGACTGGTGCCCCTGATAAGGGTCGACCCCATGTCCCGGCCATCTCATCTGTTTCGGGTTCAGGATTTCCAGAGCCTTCCCAGGAGTAAACCCCTGCTGGAAAATCAAATCCGGCTGAAAGTCATGCAGGGTTCTCTTATATGCCGCAAACCAGGCGTCATAGTCATAATAGGCAGCGGAACAGGGTATTCCGGTATACTTGGCCGCGAAGTAGCCTATAGCACTAATAACCGGAACCCTGTCCGGTATCCTCAGATGGATGGCGTCCGTTATTCTTTTTTCTCGTTCCCGGCGCAGTTGCTTGCCCGTTTTTCCCTGATAAACGTAATGACCCATATTGCTTTTCCTCCAGCTTTTCGTATAAATTTATCCAGGTGGTTTTTTGTTCTTTTATATTCTGATTTTTTGGCGAAATTATACCATATATGCTACAATACTGTCATTAATCAGGATTTTTAAAAAGTCGACAGATTGAGGAGAAAAAGAAAGAAAGGAAATAGCAAAAATGGCGGAATCAGTCTATGAAAAATATGCCGTAAGGAAGCCCATCTATGAGGCCGGCCCGGGCTACAAGGGACGGCAGAGCCCTACCATGACCTTCATGAGCAACAAGCAGGTTCCGGAAGCTAAGTACTATATCGAGCTCGGATGGATATACGATATACCCAAGCCGAACCCCCATATTTTTGAACATGTCCATGATTATGATGAGATTGTGTTGCACTGGGGCGGTAACCCTGAGGTGCCGCAGGACCTCGGTGGCGAGATTGAATTCTATATCGGCGGCCAGCCCATCACCTTTAATACCACCACCGGGATTTTTGTACCTAAAGGGACCCCTCACGGCCCTTTAATGTGGAAGAAGTTCCGCTTTCCCCATATCGAAATGGCGATGATGCTTGGCACCGGCGACCCTTTCAAGGGGTGGGGGAAAAGCGGCATCATAGAACCCAAGAAAACCAAGCCCAAGAAAACCACCAAGTTCGACTTCGAGCAGTATGTTATCCGCAGCCCCATGCGTGAGGCCGGGGCTAACTTCAAGAGCGGCCGCCAGAGCCCGACGATGACCTACATGAGCCGGACGCAGATAAATGTGGCTAACTACTATATCGAATTCGGCTGGATATGGGGCAAGGTGGACCCGCCCATCCCGAAGATGGTACATGATAACCATGACGAGATAGTTCTCCATATCGGCGGGGACCCGAACAACCCTGAAGACCTCGGGGCGGATATGGAGTTCGGCATGGGCGATGATATGCTCAAGTTCAGCAAGAGCTACGGCATGTGGATTCCCCGAGGCTTAGCACATGGCCCGCTGGTATGGCACAACGTGCGGAAACCGCACATCGAGATGGCTATCATGCTCGGTGCGGGTACGATGACGGAAGGCTGGGCCGGCAGCTTCTTCGGGCCGGACGGCAAACGGATACAAATTGGCCAACGACCGCCGGCTCCCCCGCAGAGATAAGCCTTTTTCTCTAAAAATTAAAACACATTCATAAGGAGGTTAATAAAATAACTAAATGGCATGATTTTCTGGAAAAGGATGGCAAGGCGCCCCCCTGGCCCTACCCGATACACTACGATAGGGAGCAAGAAATCGAGACTGATGTCCTGGTCATCGGCGGCGGCATCGCCGGATGCTGGGCGGCTATCAGTGCCGCCAGGAAGGGCGTCAGGGTAGCCCTAGTGGAAAAGGGGGACACCATCAGGAGCGGCGCCGGAGGTCCCGGCTGCGACCACTGGTGCAATGCCCCCGCCAACCCATTATCCAACGTGGACCCGGATGAATGGGCGCAGCATATGGCCGAACCCCCGTATAGTAACGGCATCGGCATCCAGATCCAGTGCCGCGAGGACTGGGATGCCCTGCTCGAGATGGAGCAGATGGGCGGTAAAATCAGGGACACCGGCGATGAATACGTGGGCGCCCAGGGCCGGGATGAGAAGACCAAATTGATGATATCCCCGCGCTATACAAAAGTGCACAGCTATATCCCCGGGATGATAAAGCCGATAACCTTCAAAAGTAACCCGGAAGGAAAACTGAACAACGTCGTCATCCGCGTCTGGGGGTCGACCTTCAAACCCTCCCTCAAAAAGGAATGCAAGCGGCTGGGCGTTAATATCTACGACCGCGTCATGGTCACCAGCCTGTTAACGGAGAAAGGCATCCAGGGGGCACGGGTGGTCGGCGCTACAGGCTTTAATAACCGCACCGGCGAGTTCATGGTCTTTAAGTCGAAAGCCGCCGTGCTGGCCACCGCCGGCGACTGGTCCCTGTGGATACTGAATACGGAGCTGGCCGGCTATAATACCTTCCGGTCGCGTACCACTACCGGCGATGGCGTGGCCATGGCCTGGCGGGCGGGTGCCGCCCTTACCTTGATGGAGCGGACGGGAGTTCTGATGCTGGGCACCGGTTACAAGCATACCTGGTATGGCGGCGCCGGGGACGCCAGCTATGAAAATGTCCAGCTTGTCGATGCCAACGGGAAAAAGCTGCCCTGGCCGACGCAGGGGTGGGCAGATGCCGGCGCGATGAGGCCGACCCCGGAAAACATGGCGAAAATTACTAAGGGCATTCAAACTGGCGAGTTTACCCTGCCTTTCTACGGCGATTTTCCCGCTATGCCGGATGTCGAGCGCAGGGTTACCTGGAACTTAATGCTCGGCGAAGAGTCCACCACGAAAAATATCATCGATTCCTACGGCAAAGCCGGCTTCGACCCTGCCAGACACCTCCTCCAGAACTACAACTTTATCGAGGGCACGAGCCCTCCCCAGTGGCGGACCGCCGGTGGCGGCGGCCCCGTTGTTGATTGGAACTTAAAGACTACCCTGGACGGGTTGTATTCGGCAGGAGAGCAGATATTTTCCGCCGGCGACCACAGTTTCGCAGCCGCTACCGGCAGGTATGCCGGCCGGAAAGCCGCCGGCTATTCCCGGCAGTCTGGCGAATCCAAAATATCTAAAGAGCAGGTCGCCCTGGAGAAAGCCCGAATCTATGCTCCCATCAAACGTAGCGAGGGTATCGAATGGAAGGAATTGCACGCCGGCATAGCCAAGTCGATGCAGTACTTTTGCAGCGAATTCAAGACCGAGTCTCTCCTCAACATGGGACTGGACTCCCTGAAAGAAATAGAAGAGATATTTGTCCCCAGGCTCTACGCCCTTGACCCACATAAATTGATGCGCAGCATCGAAGACCTGAGCCTGCTGACGCACGGCCAAATCGTCCTGAACGCTTCTCTGGCGCGTCAGGCGAGCAGCCAGATGCTGAATTTCTTCAGGATAGACTACCCACAGGTAGACCCGCCGGAATGGAACAAGTTCGTTACCGTCAAGCTGGAGAATGGCAAGGTCAAGGCGGGCAAACTGCCCATGGACTACCGGGGTGATATGAAAGCCAATTACGAGGCTCATAATAAGGACTACACCGGAGTTTATAAAGGAAAATAAGGAGACTGCGATGGCTCAGAAAAAGACATATGCTTTACCCAATATTACTACCCCGAATACGCCGGTGATTTTCCATCCCGATGTCTGCAACGGCTGCAACCATTGTGTGGAAGTGTGCCAGGTAGATGTCTATATACCCCACCCGGAGAAAGGCAAACCGCCGGTTATCCTGCATCCCGACGAGTGCTGGTATTGCGGCTGCTGCGTTAACGATTGTCCCCGGCCTGGAGCTATCACCTTCAACTGGCCGGTGCAGCAGAGGGCCTACTGGAAGGACAAAGCTACAGGTAAAGTCTTAAGGGATAGTCAATAACGAGCGGACTACCGTACTGTGCGGTACTTGAGGGCAAAAAGGGATAAAGCGGTAAAAGTTATGCAACGCTTATCCAGACACTTTGCCGAACAATAGCTCGACCCTGAAAACATGCTCGGTTTAAAAAGCATCCATCAAAAGATACTGAGCGTCCAGATTATATCGGGACGCTCTAACGCAAAGTTCAACCAGAGCCCATCATCTGGGTGAGTGTTTTATGGCTGCGCTATTTCCAGCTCGGCCAGTTTTTCAGGTGTGGGCACCCCGTTAACGTCCCAGCCCATGTAGTAATAGTACCACTTTTTAGCTTTGTCCATGGCAGCGCGGTCAACAACAGGCTTCGTAGCCAGGACGCCATCCGTCTTCGGCTGATAATAACGCCCGGGTAACTCATCATTAGCCGCAGTAAGCCCCTCACGAAGGTTAAAAAGCCTCATCAATGTCAGGATTCTTTCAGAGACCTGTAGGAGTTCCACCCAGCCGGTATTCCAGCCGGTAACCGCCTTCATAAGTTCGACCTTTTGGTCATTATTAATGTTGGGCATAAGGCAAATCACCAGGTAGTCATTCACCATATTCAGGCACTGGGTCAGCTTGAAAAGGCTCATTCTCTTAGCGCTGATTTCGTCCTTAACAGGCGCTATGATTCCGAATTTATTAAGGTCGCTGAGACCGAACGGGGAAGTACCGCCGCCGAAAGCGAGACAGTGGTCGGCGCCATGGGGGTTGAGTATGTACCCTATTCTCAGTCCCATACCTCCCCTGGGGTCGTGCATCGCGGCTTCCAGCCCCTTAACGTTCATGGCGAATCCTTCGGTGCCCTGGCCCAGTTTCTTCGCCATGCGGGCGGAACCTCCGGCGATAAAGTCGCCGATTCCCTCGCGGCGGCCTATCATCTCGATAGCCTGAAGCATGGCTTCCGCATTACCGAAATTAAGCTTGAGACCACCGGTATCCTTATCCGTTATCAGCCCTCTTTCGTAACACTCCATGGCGAAAGCGATGGAGCTGCCGGCGGAAATTGTGTCAAGCCCCAGGGCATTGCACCGCTCATTACCTTTACAGATTGCCTTGAGGTCGTCGACGCCACAGTCCGGACCCAGGGCGCCGAGGCTCTCGTATTCCGGCCCGCCGTAATCGGGGTCACAGTTATAGGGCTCTTCGAACTTGACTACCTTCTTGCACCTCACGTTACAGGCGAAGCAGCCTTCCATTTTTATCCTGATAGTTTCTTTCATAACCACTCCGGTTATCAGTTTAACATTGGGGAAAAGCCCATCACGCTGGTTGCGTACGGGTAAATCCCCCATCTGCTCCTGCATGAGCATTTCCGGGCCGCCTGTCCCGTACTCTGAAAGATGATGCGGACGTGAAAGGAGCTCCTGTCTTAATGTCTTAATATACTCTTCTTTGATTATCGCCGGCAGGTTGTGTCCTCTCACCGCGATAGCCTTGAGGTTCTTCGAGCCCATAACAGCGCCCAGACCTCCTCTACCGGCGGCATCATACAAACCCGTCATAATACAGGCGTAACGGACCATTTTTTCACCGGCCGGTCCGATTGAGGCTACCTGAATATGCTGGTCGCCCAGTTCGTTTCTTAAGACATCCCGGGTCTCTTTAACATCCTTTCCCCAGAGATGCCCGGCGTCTTTGATAACGGCCTGTCCATCGTTTATCCAGAGATATACCGGTCTAGCGGCTTTACCTTCGATAATGATAGCATCGAATCCAGCACGCTTGAGTTCGGCCATCCAGAACCCTCCGGATTCAGCTTTAGCGACGCCTCCGGTAAGTGGAGACTTGGCGCCAACACAGTAACGGGAAGCGCCAGGCAGACTCAGCCCGGTTACCGGACCCAAGGCAAATATCAGCTTATTATCCGGCCCCAGGGCATCGGCTCCCGGCTTCATTTCTTTCCACAGGAAATATGCCACGAATCCGGCGCCGCCGATATATTTTCTGGCGAATTCATAAGTCAGAGGCTCTGATGTCACACTGTTGTTGGAGAGGTTCACGCGCAGAATCTTGCAGTTATAACCGCCCATGGTCGGTGGCGGTGGCGGAGGTCCGCCGCCTGGGCCTCCCGGTCTGCCGGGTCCTCCGGGTCCACCAGGTCCGCCCATACCCGGTCCGGATGGTCCTTTACCGCTTCTCGCTTCAGTCATGTTCTATTCCTCCCTGAAAAAGACATTGAAATATACAAAAAAAGTGGTTTAAGTTTAACATATTTCGTATTCTGAATCAACTCGATTTGCGAGTGAAAAAAATACCGCAGTAATTTTGAGATTGTCGTTAGACTCATTTGACAAACAAACATACGAATGATAGGTTAATAAACAGGATTCATTTTAAGATTATGGATATCAGGATAAAGCTAAACTATGCTTTTCAGCCGTATGCCGGCAACCGGGAGATAGTAGAAGTGAAGGGAAGCACGGTAAGAGAGTGCCTGGACAACCTGATTGACCTATGTCCCATCTTCAAAGAGTTGTTATTCAATACCTACGGTGCCCTTTCGGCTCTCGTTCTCTGCGACGGTGAGACTATCGTCATGAATAACTTGAACCGGCCGGTTACGGAACAAAGCGAGCTTGTACTTCTCCCCATGATTCAAGGCGGTTAATGAATACAGCCGTATCTTATATATCATGCTTTTGAATAGACAAAATCAGAAACAGCACCATGTTTTAGTAGTTAATCATAAAAGTCTTAACGAGGGAGGGCACATGTTACTTGAGAATAGAGTCGCCATTGTGACCGGGGGCGCCAGGGGAATTGGGCGGGGTATAGCCTTAAAGTTCGCCGAGGAAGGTTGTTCGGTCGCCATTGCTGACATCAATATGAAAGAAGCCAATGATACTGTATCTGAAATCGCCAAGAGGGGCAGGGAAGGCATTGCTATCCAGTGTAACGCCACCAACAGTAAGCAGGTAAGCGACCTGGTAAATAAGATCATCGGAAAATTCGGCAAGGTTGATATCCTCGTAAATAATGCCGGAGGATTACCTTCCACAGCGCCTGTTGAGGATATGTCGGAAGAGGAATGGGATAGCGTTATCGCCTTGAATTTGAAGAGCAGCTTTTTGGGCTGTAAATACGTCGTTCCTCACATGAAAGCGAAAAAATACGGTAAAATTATCAATATTTCTTCCCTTGGTGCAACAGCACCCCCCTCCTCAAATGTCCATTATCACAGCGGTAAGGCCGGTGTCCTGGGTATGACGGTCGACCTGGCGGTCGGGCTGGCACCTTATCACATATGTGTAAACGCTATTATTCCAGGACCCATAAGGACAGCATTCTTCGGCCCACTCTTGAATGACGACGCGTTTTTCATCGAGCTTGGTAAGACAGTGCCGCTGGGCAGGGTAGGCACTCCTGAAGATATTGCCGGGGCTGCCTTGTTCCTGGCTTCGGAGCTTTCATCATTCATCACCGGTGAGTTTATTAAAGTTACCGGTGGACTTCCGCTGGCGCCGCCCCGTACCCGGCCGCCAAAGGGAGACTAGGTGAACTGTTCAACCTCAGATGATGCCTCGCAGCCCAGGGTCAAGGCACTCCCTCAAACAGGTCTTTCTCTCTATGGCGGCTTGGCAGTGGGTATTCACGCATGAAATAGTCCTGCTGCCGGCGCAATATATTAGCAATCCTGAAGATAAAAGGACCTCGCCGGGGCTGTCCTCCGCCCTGACTAACGTGACAGGCAAAGGCTCTGGCTCGAATATCGCGGGCCTGTTTCGTCAGATATATGGCAGCATGAACAGGATACTCCACTCCCATCGATTTGGTGAAGTCGACATCCTTATTGCGTCCAAAATGGTGCGGGTCCTGTCCGAATAGCGGCATTAACCTGACCATTAATTTCATAAACCTAAGAGGTCTAACTCCGAAGTACAACTTTCTGGGTTGGAATACCGGACCGGCTTCAGGATATTGCGATGGGTCGCTGGCGGCATAAAATGCCTTAACCGTGGCGTGATGCGTGGCGATGTGGTCGGGGTGCACGTATCCTCCGCCGGCGTCATGGGTAACCACAACATCCGGTTTGAGCTCACGGATGATTTTAACCATTCTCCCGGCAACCTGTTCGATGGGAGCCATAGCCAGTGCATCAGGGTGTTTATTATGTTCTGAACCCGGCATCCCGGAATCGCGGTAGCCAAGACAAATAATATCAGCCAGACCAAGTGCCTGCGCGGCATATTTCAATTCGTTCCAACGTAAATCTCCAATACTGGTATAACCCTTCATAAGCTGAGGGTCTACCGTACCCACTTCACCGCGAGTAGAACAAACATAAAATACCTTTATCCCTCTCAACGCATATAAAGCGAGGGTGCCACCCATACCGAAAGTCTCATCGTCCGGGTGCGCTCCGAAAAATATCATTACTCTTGGTTTGCTCATAAATCTCCTGCTAATTAATCAATTACCTATGAGGGTTATGATACTAACTGCTACTACAGGTTGTCAAGGAACAATATGGAACTACGTGTTTGGTCGTCTCATATTGTTTCACTAGAGTTGTGTTTCCTAAATATCGTTAGCCCCACACTTCTCATTCCATTCCGGCGGAAGCCGGAATCCAGTCCGTTTCATTGTCTCTGGATACCGACTTTCGTCGGTATGGTTATCGAACGTGCTAACGAAGCGTTAGATACACCACACTAGTTGAAGATTCTTTCCGGCCTACCTTTAAGCTATATTTCAATGTATCCTCAGTCATTTTAATTACCTCCTTACCTGTTTATTACTGGCTTTCTTCTTACTTCCTTTAGCCTGAATTTCTACTATCATTTGACAAGAGCTCTGCCCTCGACCCCCGGTTCAGGGGCGTCATTTAGTTCAGATGTTCATGCCTCCATCAGCCATGAAGATGCTGCCGGTCGAAAAGCTGCTCTGGTCAGAGGCTAGAAAAAGAACCATTTGTGCTATTTCCTCAGCCCGGCCATGGCGGCCCAGTGGAATAATGCGATTGAGAAATTCGGTGCCATCCTGACCGACTACATCAGTGAGCCGTTCCTCTATCCTTGACTGGAAGGAGTTGTCAATGGGACCCGGTGCCAGAATATTGACGCGGATTTTACGGCTTGCCACTTCTTTGGCGACCGTGCGCATCAACCCGATAAGCGCATGTTTAGCTGTCGCGTAGGCACATACACCGGGGTCGGCTCTAACACCCATGATACTGGATGTAATAATGATGCTGCCACCATCATTCATTTGAGGCAAACCGTATTTACAGGCGAGAAATGAGGCACGGACATTGACCGCCATGACAGCGTCAAAGATGTCTTCGGGATATTCGGTAATCGGTTTGACGACGCCGCTGATACCGGCATGACTGAAAAGCACGTCTATTTTACCCCATCGGGAAACGGTGCGGTTAATATATGTTTGCGTCTCCTGTGCATCAGCTACGTTCGCCTTCATAGTCCCCAGGACGCCAGGGCTGGCGTTAAGGGTTTTGGCCGCGCGGGCTAAATTCTCTTCGTTATGGCCGACTAACATGACTCTGGCACCTTCCTTTAAGAGAAGTGCGGCGCTCGCGAGGCCAATACTGCCCGCCCCTCCCGTTATAATGCACATTTTACCATTCATAGTCCCCATTTGTTCGTTCCTTTCTTAACTAACTCTTTATCTGGTAGCAGTCATCAAAATCCTGAATTTTAACAGTATTGACTTAAATCTTATCGTCTAATATAATGAGCACAAACTCAATATATCGTTATTCCGTCAGCAAATCAAGCGTAATCATGAGCCTAATTACAGCATAGAGCTAATGGTAGTACATGGAGGGCAAGATGGCTGGTTTAAAAACGGACCTATCCATACTAAAAAAACTTAATTTACAGAGGCCACCGGTAGGTGTTAAATACCTGCTCAATAAACCGGATGGCGTCAAGCCACTGGATAAGACCCTGGCTCTGTGTGAAATGATGGTGGAAGCACAAAAAGGCAAGGCTTTTTATGCCGCCAAGGAGCATCACGAATGTGTCGGGACTTTGCCATTGGGCATGTTAGATATAGACCCGATTCTGGGCAGCGGCCAGGCCGGTCCCAAGCTGGAGATTTTTGAAGAGGCGCGGACCAACAGGAGAATATATGACGTTCTCCCCAGGGTGCAAAAGGATACCATTAACTATACCGTGTTTGCACCGCTGGATGAAATTGATTTTGATCCGGACGTACTGCTGATTACAGGAACTCCCAGTCAGGCAGAGATAGTATTGCGGGCTTCCTACTACACTACCGGGAAGCTATTAACCAGTAAAATGACCCCGGTAATCGGTTGCGCCTGGATTTATGTCTATCCTTATATCAGCGGGGAAATAAACTATACCATTACCGGTCTTTGCTTCGGTATGAAGTCCAGACAGGTATATCCAGAGGGGCTGGTGATTGTCTCCATCCCCTTTGATTTAATCCCGTCCGTTATGGATAATCTGCGGAGAATAAAGTGGGTTCTCCCGTCCTACACGGAAGGCAGAGATGGTTATAGCCAACACTTTAAGAGACTGGAGAAGGAACTGGGCGAGGAATTCGGACATTAAGCCAGTTGAGAGAACACCGCAATTTAACGTTCCTCGCTGCTCCGGCTGACAGTGCCGGTCCCCGCCGTCCTTGACAGTATAAAACAAATCAACCTATAATACGCCGACAAACTGTTTTCGTGACTATACAGCTTTAGTTCACGGAATTGTCAATTCTTTATATGTTACCAAGGATTACGACAGGAACAAATTTCCTGCACCCAATATGTGTTAGCACATAAATATCCGAATAATGCTGGGCAAAGGTTAAAAATGCAGAGGAATGATACCGTTCTCCTTCTGGACAAGGTTTGTAAGAGTTTCGGCGGACTCCAGGTCTTGGTAGACCTGGATATGAGCGTTGGAAAAGAAGAGATGGTGGGGCTTATTGGCCCGAACGGCGCCGGCAAATCAACGGTGTTCAACATCATCACCTCCATCTACAAGCCAGAAAGTGGTAATGTTTACTTTCAGGGTAAGAAGATTACCGGTCTAGCTCCCCACAGCATATGCCACCTGGGGATATCGAGGACCTACCAGCTCGTTAAAACTTTCCTGAAGATGACCGTATTGGAAAATGCCATGCTGGCTTCCGTTTACGGCGGGAAGCACGAAGGACTCGGGGTCAGGGAGAGAGCCCTGGAGGCCCTGGACTTTGTCGAGTTATCCGAGAATAAAGATGTAATGGCGACGCACTTAACCCTTTCTGACCGGCGTATGCTGGAGATAGCGATGGCTTTGGCTTCAATGCCGGTACTGACGCTGCTGGATGAGCCTATGGCCGGTTTGAATCCTGTTGAAATCCAGAGATTGCTTCAGGTAATAAAAAGGGTAAGAAATGAAAGAAAGTTATCTCTTATATGGATCGAGCATAAGGTAGATGCTATCCTGGATTTTTGCGATAGAGTTGTGGTGCTAGATTATGGCATCAAGATTGCCGATGGTAAACCGGATGATGTGGCGTGTGATCCTAAAGTTATAGAGGCATATCTTGGCGAACCAGCTGCTTGAAGTTAAGGGAGTAGACGTTTCTTACGGGGATATCCAAGTCCTGTGGGACGTATCTCTCCAGGTAGAGGAAGGCACTATCGTGGCGCTTGTAGGAGCTAACGGTGCCGGAAAGACGACTCTCCTGAAGACGATTTCAGGGCTGCTCCGCGTTAGAAAAGGGGAGATTCTCTTTTCAGGGGAAAACCTGCACAATTTCAAACCCCAGGAGATAGTGGACAGAGGTGTCATTCATGTGCCTGAAGGGCGGCGGCTGTTTGCCAGCCTCACGGTTATGGAGAATCTGAAGCTTGGTGCCTATGTTCCCAGGACCCGCCCATTCTTCGCCGAATCTCTGGAACGAGTTTTCAGTCTTTTCCCTGCACTGAAAAATCGAAAAGAGCAGAAGGCTGGCACGTTGAGCGGCGGTGAACAACAGATGCTTGCTATTGGTAGGGCTGTTATGGCCCGTCCGAAACTCATTATGCTTGATGAGCCTTCTCTCGGGCTAAGCCCCATTCTTGTGAAAACGATATTTGGGCTTCTTAGCACACTGAACGAACAAAAGACGACAATATTACTTGTGGAACAGAACGTCAATCAGGCCTTGAAGATTGCTCACCAGGCATATGTTATGAAGACCGGCAAAATTGTCATGTGCGGCAAAGGATGTGATCTCCTGGTGGACGAGGAAGTCAGGAAAGCCTATATCGGAGAGCGAGCGATTAAGCGGAAGGGATGAGAATTTAACTTTGGTACTCATTATTCAGGATATAGTCAACGGTATTCTTTTAGGGACCATGTACGGCACAGCCGCCATTGGACTCAGCTTGGTCTTCGGCACCATGCGGATTGTTTTTATCGCCCAGGGGTCGGTCATCGTTTTCTTCGCTTACCTGTGTTACTGGTTATTCCACTTATTAGGTGTCGATCCGTACCTGTCGCTAATCCTTATTGTTCCAGTTGCTTTGCTGCTCGGCGCGGCATTTTATTACGGTCTTTTCAAGGAGGCGGCCGCTTTAAAAGACAGGATTGGTTCCCTCTTGATTGCTGTGGGACTGATGTTTTTCCTGGAAAATCTCATGACGGTGGTCTGGACCCCTAACCCCAGGGCAGTGGTGACCTCATACGGGTTCTACGCGTTCAACCTCTTTGGCATAAATCTCACCTTGACCCGGCTGATCGGATTACTGATAGCCATTCTAGCCACTCTGGGTGTCTTTATCTTTTTGACAAAGACCCTTATAGGAACAGCCGTAAGGGCTACTTCAGAGGACGTGGAAGCCAGCACGCTGATGGGCATCAATCCTGACCGGGTCAATGCGGTGGCCTTCGCTATCGGCATCGGGCTGGCCGCGATAGCCGGAATCAATTTTGCGTCAACCTACTCCTTTGACCCTATCTATGGTTTTGATGTGGCGTTAAAAGCGTTGATAGCCTTAACGCTTGGGGGCATCGGCACAGTGTACGGGGCCCTGCTAGGGGGGATTATCTTAGGGGTCATTGAGACCCTGGGGGTCTATTTTGTGGGCTCGGCATGGGCTCAGGCCATATGCTATGCCGTATTCTTTCTGACTTTGACCCTCAGGCCTAATGGACTCTTTGGGAGAACAAGCTAAAAAGCATAATTATATTGAAGATAGAAAATGAAAAATAACATTAATTTCCCGGAACAATCCAGCTCGGCCAGAGATCCTTCTAATCTCCTGAAGTCTTTTATGCCGCTCAAATTTCAACGGAAACATATAAATATAACTGTGATAGTTCTTGCGGTAATAGCTTTTGGCACGCTACCATTCTATGTTAATGTCGATTCCTTCTTTGCCTATTACCTGTTTATTTGCTTCCTCTACATTATTCTCGCCCAGGGATGGAACCTGGTGGCGGGATATACGGGGCAGATCAGCCTGGGCACACACGCCTTCTTTGCCCTTGGGGCTTATACCACGGCCATAATCTGGCTCCACAATATAACGCATACCTGGTATTACTTTGACCCGCTGGTCATGGTCCTCAGCGGGGTCGTTCCCGCAATTTTCGCCATCATAATAGGAATACCGACGCTATCCAGGCTCCGGGGAGATTACTTTTCCTTCGGCACTCTGGCAGCAGCCGAAATTCTCAGAATAGTGATTTTGAGGGGGGGCAAATTTACAGAGGGCGCCATGGGTTTGCGTCTCCCGGGCACCGGCTTCACAACCATGGGAATCTACTACTGGACCGCCCTTCTTCTGGCCGTTTTGGCGACGGCTGCGGTATATTTCATAACCCGGTCCAGAATCGGGCTGGCTCTCAAGGCCATCAATGAAGACGAGACGTCAGCCGCCTCACACGGAATTCATATTTTACAGTATAAGGTCTTTGCTTTTGCCATCGGTTCTTTTATCACAGGGATTTGCGGCAGCTTGTATGCTTACTATCTATTTATGATAAACCCCCTGGCCGTGATGAACCTTAACTGGATGTTCCTCCCCATTCTCATATGCGTATTGGGGGGCAACGGGACGGTTTTAGGCCCTATTATCGGTGCTTTTGTGATAGGGGCGCTTTTTTCCTACGGGGATGTCTTATTGGGGCAGGTGCATCCGATGCTGTCGGGGATACTTATCATCCTGGTTATGAAGTTCCTGCCCACTGGCCTCGTTGGGCTTAAGGACAGGATATCGCATCGCCGCTAGGAAAATACTAACTATACCTTCACATTAGCCAGGAAAAAATCTACCCCCGGCTCTCCTCTTTTTTAGGGATGGCCGGGGGTAAACTTTATTTTACGCCACAAGCATTAAGTTTGAATGCCTATTCTTACCGCTGGTCCCAGGGCGGTATCAATTTGATGGTCCAAACGTTCGGAGATACGGGCCAAACCGGCATGCGTTTCCCTCCCATCCACTGCAGTGCCACTGCTGGGAAGCTAGCTAGTCCACTGGTATTGAAGGCCAGGTCTCCTTCGGTGGTATTCTTGGCCACGAATGTGCCACTGTAATAGACATCCCTGACCTTGGCATTGTCAAGCGAGCCGGCCGCCTCGATAGCCTGGGCGAGATGCTGGACAAGGGAGTAGAAGTTCCCGATGGTGACCGAGTACTTGGTCGCACCAAATTGGGCTCTGTACTTTTCGCCAAGCTCCTTTGACCCGGGAGCCCCTAAAGCCTCCGCCCAGTGCCCATCGCTGACAATGTAATCAGCGTCTTTGCCCATGGCTTCACCGAACTCGATGGGCCAGAATCCTTTCGCGCCCCAGATATACTTCAGATTGAGCTTATTCTCTTTTATCTGGCGTATTAGCGTCATGCCGTCAGTGGAACTAATCAAAGTGATTAGCCCGTCAACACCAGCCGCCTTCATTCTGAGAATAGACGCGGAGAAGTCCTTCGCTCCCTCGGTAAATGGCTCGTATAGCGCCAGCTTGTAACCATACTTCTCTAGGGTTGCCTTAGCCCCGCCTCCAAATCCCTGGCCGTCCGGGTTGTCCCCGATAAAGATGCAGAAATTCTTCGGCTTATCGGCGGCAGGAACTGGATCCAGACACCCCGCGGCACTACCCGCCAGGTTGGCAATGGAAAAGAACGAGTCCACAACCCATGTGAACTTCTGGTCCGCAAACATCTCCGGGAAGAAAGTGGTGGTGACATAGAGCTTCTTATACTTCTCAGCGACAGCGCCACCGGAAGTATTTCCTGGAGTGTTGACCGTGCCCAGGACGAAGTCTACTTTTTCCAGCTTGATGAGCTTTTCCGCGGCGGCGGCCGCCTTAGAAACGTCGCTCTCATCATCCGCCACGACAAGCCTCATGGGGAGCTTTTTATTAAGCTCTTTGACAAATACGCCACCTTTAGCGTTGATGTCATTGACCGCTTGTTGATAGGCCCACCTGTGCTCACCACCCACCATAGCCTCTAAACCAGTCATGGAATTGATAGCGCCCACCAGTATCTCCGTCTTTCCCGGGGCTGGCGCAGGTGCTGGTGCTGGGGCGGGTGCCGGGGCGGCCTCTTTCTTAGCGCAGCCACTAAAAATCAGGCCACTTATTAAAATAACTGATAAGATAATGAACAGTAGTTTCTTCATGGTTAGTTTCTGCCTCCTTTATGTTGTTTAAATTGTCTAATTCTAAATTACACATTTCCTCTTCATCAGGTCATAATACCTCCTCCTTTGCCTAGTAGACTTAGGTATATTTAATATAAGTTACCTGCAATAGTATCTGTAGCCTGTTATTTTTAGCTGCCCGCTGGAAACTCTTCAAAGGGGATAGTATCACAGAATATGGTCATTGTCAATGTGAACGCAGGGCTAGCTTATGGCTGTGTAAAAAATAGCGAAAATGCGCTGGTACACCCCATTGATTAAACAATAGCGGAAAGTATACAATCAGATACAGCAAATTAATAAAATAACCCGCCGTAAAAACTGGCTGACAAGACATTTTCAATGAGAAGAATGGAGGGTAACGATTATGAAGATTAAAGCCGCCGTTTTACGTGAATACGGAGCGCCGATGTCTATCGAGACTCTGGAACTAGCCGAACCCCGTGAGAAAGAGGTGCAGGTAAAGATGCTGGCTTGCGGCTTCTGCCACTCTGACCTGTCTGTCTGGGAGGGACATATACCACAGGATATTCCCATGGTGCCCGGCCACGAAGCCTGTGCGGTGGTAGAGAAAGTAGGTCCGGGTGTGACCAAACTGAAGCCAGGCGACCGTGTTATCGGATGCTGGATGGTGCCCTGCGGGCACTGTTTCCAGTGTCGGCGGGGACATCCTAATCTGTGCGATACGAGCAAGGTGTTTTTCCAGAATGGTAATCTCCTGGATGGCACCTCGCGATTAACGGACAAGAATGGCAAGAGGGTTGGACTGGGCAGCTTTATCGCCGGGTTTGCTACCCACAGTATCATGCCGGAAATTGGCGCCATACGCGTGCCTGACCATATCAAATTACCTCCCGAGCAGCTCTGCCAGCTCGGCTGCTCTATAGCCACCGGGTGGGGGAGTATCGTTAATGTAGCTCAGGCACGTGAGGGCAATTCGATAGGGATATGGGGGTGTGGGGGCATCGGGCTGAATGCTATCCGTTTTGCAGCGATACGTAACTGCTATCCTATCTTTGCCGTTGACCTGGAGATATCCAAGCGAGACATAGCCCTGGAATTCGGGGCTACCCACTTTATTAATTCCAGTAAGGATGACCCGATACCTATAATTAAGGGGCTTACCGGAGGGGAAGGACTGGAGTTTGCTATTGAGGCCACCGGCGACCCCGGAGCCCAGGTACAGGCATGGTGGGCGATTCGCTCCAATGGTATGTTAGTGGCTATCGGCATACCCCCGATTAATTCGGTTACCAGTATCCCTCTTTTCTATGCTCCCCTGCATGCCAAGTCAATCAGAGGTACTTTATATGGCGAGACTCATCCTACAGAGGACCTCCCCAGTCTCATGGAAGTGATGAACACCGGACTTTTAAAAACCGATAAACTGATTACGAAGACGATTAAACTCGAAGAGCTTGATAAGGTAAAGAAGGCTATGTTAGCCCGGGAGGTAATAGGGCGGTGGGTAATTATGTACGATTAAGCACGCCGGAACGTAAGGAGATACGGGCCGAAGTATTTTACCTTCGGGCACTCCAGAGAATTCCATTATAAAAAGTAATGCAATTGTTCAAAAGTGTATTATAAGTTCTTTAATACTTACTAAGGAGTTAACAATGATTACTACAACTATATTTCCCGGACATTATATTCAAGGGTATGATGCCATCAAGAGACTGGGACCGGAGATTGCCAGGTTAGGCAAAGTTGCCTTTCTGATATGCAGCAACACTGTTTATGGTAAGATTCTACCTGCCTTTAAAGAGGAGGTAGGCAAATTTGCGCAGGTATTACCCGAGAAGTTTCAGGGTGAGTGCTGTGATGATGAAATTAACAGGATAATAAAGTTAGCGCAAAAAACAAATTGCGAGGTAGTTATCGGCATGGGTGGCGGTAAAGTAATGGATACTGCCAAGGCAGTAGCTGATAAGCTGCAAAAATACTTGATAATTGTCCCTACTATAGCCGCAAGCGATGCACCTTGTAGCGCAATATCCGTAATTTATACCCCGGATGGAGTATACGATAGACCTATGCAGCATAAAAGGAATCCGGACGTAGTGCTGATAGATACAAAAATAATCGCCGAAGCCCCGGTGAAATTTCTAGTCGCTGGCATGGGAGACGCTCTATCAACATGGTTTGAGGCTGAGTCCTGCCAGAAGAAATATGCCGCTAATATGACTTCCACAGGGGATATCGGTTCGATGACTGCATATTCTTTGGCTCACCTCTGTTACCAAACAATTCTTGAATATGGTGTGGCGGCGAAAAGGGCTTGCGAGGTGCATTCAGTCATACCGGCCCTAGAACATATTATCGAAGCGAATACCTTATTAAGCGGACTGGGTTTTGAAAGCTGCGGTCTGGCAGGGGCACATGGTATTCAGATAGGGTTCACGGCTCTTAAAGAAACCGAAAACTACCTGCATGGAGAAATAGTCGCTTTCGGGACGCAGGCTTCCCTGTTTCTTACAGATAGAAAAAAGGAGACCATAGATGAAGTTTATACTTTTTGTGAATCAGTGGGACTGCCGACTACATTAGCCGAGATAGGCCTTCCCAACATTTCAGATTCGGATTTGACCAAGGTTGCTGAGGTTATCATGGACAAAGAGAATCCCATACATAATGAGGCAATGCCCGTTACCAAGGAGATGATTATAGCAGCAATAAAGGCAGCTGACCACACGGGTAACTTAAGAAAGCAGGGATATAAAGAGGCTTAGACGGCATCTTTAAAAATGCCATTATATTCTCTGAAACTGTGCTATCTGGACCTGGCGCTTGGTGGAGGGAATGGTCCGTCCATACCATTCAAACTGATAGAATAACCGCCATCTACCGGCAACTCCACACCCGTAACGAAATCAGAGGCAGAGCTAGCCAGAAAGATGGCGGCACCGCCCAGTTCGTTGGTTTTACCCCAACGTCCCATGGGCGTCAACGAAGCAATGCGGTCTTCATGGGTCGAGTCGGTTTTTCTCGCCTCTTGTCCCAGGTTAGTCTTATACCATCCGGGCAGGATAGTGTTGACCTGAATGTTATCCGGAGCCCACGCTACTGCCAGGCTTTTCGTCAATTGTACTATGCCACCTTTACTCGCGCTATAGGCGGGTAAAAATGCCGAGCCGAAAATTGAGGCCATGGAGCCGATGTTGATGATTTTACCTCGTCCCTTGTCTTTCATATGCGGATAAACCGCTTTAGAGCACAGAAAAGTACCCCGGAGGTTGGTATTCAGCACCCTGTCCCAATCATTGATGGATACATCTTGAGGTTTCTTGCCCTCAACAATACCGGCATTATTAACCAGTATATCGATTCTACCAAAGACTTCCATTACCCTTTTCACCATAAGGTCAATCTGTTCCTCATGCAGTAAATCTACTTCTATACCCTGGACACTAACCCCAAAACTCTCTTTGATTTCCTTGACTGCCCTGGCTGTTTTGGTCCGGTTACGTGCGGCAACCGCGATACTGGCACCTTTCGAGGCAAGGGCACAGGCAATGGCCTTACCGATGCCTCCATTCCCTCCGGTAACAATAGCGACCCTACCCTCCAGACTAAATAAATCATTCATGTTTATCTCCAACAATTATATATTATAATAAAACTTATTCTCCGGCATCCACGAAAATTTTGACTAATTTACTTTTTATAAGCCTTACGTTACTCCATTGATTATTTCAAGTTAAATAAATACACTATTTAGCTAATTTTATACCCACTTTTTGTATCGCAACATGTGATAGTGATGAATCAGCAGTAGCTCCATGCCAGTGGACTTCGCCGGCGGGTATAAATACGATGCACCCCGGGGTTACAGTATATTTTTTATCCTTTGTAGCTATGATGCCCTTGCCTTCGGTCACGTAAAGAATCTGCTCCGAGTCATGGGTATGAAAGTTAAGCCTGGCCCCTGGACTGAAGGTTACCAGAGCTGCTCCAAAACCACCCGTCTCTTTCGTGTCAATCAGCGGTCGCCTGTTAACCGGTCCTTTCTCAACAATTTCGTCGTTCAACTCGACGCTCTTAACGTTATTGCTATTGACGACTATCATTTTATCCTCCTGATTATCTGTAATTGTTACTATTTTATTTAGACGTACGTACCTGTACTCCTGTTGTTTTTTCCAGATTGATTATTACTGAATCGACACCTTTGTCAGCCAGACCTGCCGTCATGGCCTCCTCGAGGTCTTTTGCCACCGCTTTTCCCACCGGAAGAGGTACTCCACATTCATCACCCAGAGCCAGGGCTAAACCAATATCTTTGTAAGCAAGACTCACCTTGAATCCGGGTTCGAAGTTACCTTTGAAAACCGTGTTGGGGTACTGTTGTAAGTTCCAGTTGTTTCCGGTGCTAACCTTGATTATTTCGTATAGCACACTGGGAGCAATACCAGCTTTTACGCCAAGCACGAAACCTTCTGCCGTGATTGAGCCGCAGGCTAATCCAATCATGTTATTTACTAACTTGGCGACATTGCCACAACCTGCATCGCCCACATGAAAGATTTTTTTACCCATTGATTCCAGGACTTTCTTTACTTTTTCTAAAGCGGTCGAATCTCCTCCGACCATAATGGTCAGCGTGCCCATATCGGCACCTTTGGTCCCTCCGCTTACAGGGGCGTCCATTACAGTTACTCCCATAACTCTGGCATCTTCGGCTATCCGCCTGATGGTCGAAGGAGAATTAGTGCTCATATCTATATAGACATCCCCCTTCTTCCAGCCGAATTTCAGACCGTTTTCTCCATAAACTACCTGTTCCACGATTTGGGGGCTTGGTAAGCAAGAAATTACTATCCGGCAAGATTCTGCTACGGCCCGAGGCGTGCTGGCCCACTCTGCCCCTTTCTCCAGCAGGTGCGAGGCCAACTCTTTATGTAAATCATTAACCATAAGGCTGTATCCAGCTGCCTGTAGGTTCCTTGACATATGTTTCCCCATTTGCCCAATTCCGATAAAACCTATTTTCATAATTTCACCTCAATACTCACTACGGCTACAAACCTTTGATATGACCCTTTATCGCAAAGTATGTAATAATTTGTAATTACCTGTCAATATTTATTATGTGCTACATCATAAGGGTCTCATATAACATCCACAGTTGATGCCTGATTTAACCCTTCGTCAGAAGGTTCAAATCACTGATTCCCGGATTAGCTACCTGATGGTGCTTTTCTCCACACTGGCACTAAAAGAAGAAAGGATATTGCGGCACCCGCCGCAGCCAAGACGAATGACCAGGCAAGTGTACCTGTGGTATCGGCTATCCAGCCAGCGATTATGGGAGAAATAGTTGAGCCAACACCTAAATACAGGGTCCATAAGCCAACAATACTACCGGCAGACTCCTTGGAGAAATAGTCTGAGGCTGATGCAGCATACATCGACCAGACAGCCCCGTATCCAAGCCCGAAAATGGTGGTGAATATGGTCAATATAACACCCTGTCCGTACGCCATTCCTAAACTACCTCCAGCTATCAGCAGGGCACACACCATCATGATGTTAATTCTTCGTATTTTATCAGATAGAGAACCCAAAACGATCTTGCCAATTACAGCGCTTATGCCTACCACGGTTATCAGCCCAGCTGCCATTTCGTAAGGGAGGGCAAGCTCCTGGGAGGCATAGGTGGTCAGGAAAGTGAATGGTATAATTATGGCAAAACCGGTAAGCAGATAAGCCAGACCAATGAGCCAGAATCTTACGTCACGTAATAGTCTCAAGTATATGGCGCTGACAGGCTCATGGCTATGTCGTTCAAGCCTTGTCCCGTTGAGTACGGATGGCTCTCCCGGGTGGTTTCTTATCATAAGTAAGTTCATTACTGCCACCACGAATCCTAAAGCTCCCAGAATCATCCAGCCTGTCTTCCAGCTATGAGCGCCGACTATCAGCGGCAGGGCGGCGCTGCTACCAACGATACCCAGGGCACTGCCAATATCAACAAAAGCTAGTGTCTTGCCTTTATGTTTATCGCTGGTCCATCTTTGTGCCAGTGCCATGACAGGAGCCCAACAGGCGGCGGAGCCGATGCCAGCGAGTGTAAAGAATAAGCTCGCTTGAATAAGTGACGAGGCGTAACCCATGAGGAATGCTCCCGCTCCAAGTATAGCGGCAAAGAGGGTAAGAAGCAGGCGTACATCATATCTGTCTCCTATCAGGCCAAGCAGAGGAGAGAAGACCGTGTAAGCTATAAAGAATGAAGCATTAATCACTCCCGCCTCAGTCTTGGAGATAGCCAGGGAGGGAAGCATCTCTGGGAGAAGTACACCGTAGCCATATCTAATAGAATATGATATGAATACGGTAAAGAAACAAGCCACTAATACAGCTAGACGTTTATTCATATGTAAAGAATTCTATGGGCTGCTTATGAAATTAGCTCAATGCCAGCACACACGCTCCAGTAAGTTATTCTACCACAACTTTGCTTCTCATCAGTCATTCCCGGCTTGTCCATTCTGTATAGTCTGGGAAACAGGTCGGCTGACAAACAGCCTTGTTAGAGGAGCTGACCTGCTCCCAGTAGTTATACCGGTCTTATGTCAGAGCCACCGTCATAATAGCTTCATGTGCCGGTGTGTTGATTTTCTTGGGTATAACCTTACCCTTTTATTATGGTCTGTATGATTCTTAAAGAAGGGCCGCTTACCGAAAGAAGGGCTTTCATCAGGAGCTTTGTCAAAGAGGTCAGGGTGACTAGTAATGAAGCGGTTTTAAGCTATTCAATGCCAACACTACCAGAGAAGGTGGCTATTGAAAAAGAGGGAGTTCTGCCTACTATACATGGTGGGCGGTACTGTACAATACGCAGAACCTTTGAACTGAGTTTCGCTCTGTCTACGTAGTCTCACCCTACCATTTGTGATTCTAGCATGACTCCGGCAGGTGGTCAATATCCAGCGACCCCAGGCTCATTATACCTTTGAAAAACGCTGGGATGCTGAGGAAACCATACTTGTCAGGATGCTTTGGCTTTCCGCATACTGGGAGGCTATTCTGGTTGCTTTACCCGAGAGGAACAAGTCAGCCATATAAAACAGGGCACGCCGTCAAGCACAAATCACATGACGATTTGTTGTGTGGCAAATCTAACTGCTATGGAATTGTTGGCTTTCAGAGGTTATAATGAGATGGAAAATAGTAAGCACAGGAGATATCTATGAAATATAAAGTTAACATGCAGGAAACCAGCGAAGGATATGCTATTTGGGTCCCTGGCCTTCCAGGTTGTTGGTCACAAGGCAAAACCGAAAAAGAAGCCCTGGAAAATATTAAGGATGCTATACAAGCGTATTTGGAAACTGTGGAAGAGTTAAGTAAAGACAAAGAAGCTCGTTATGTTGAGGTCGGGTAGAATTATGCCCAGTCTACCAGGGATAAATCATCAACGTGCTGTAAAGGCTTTCGAGAAATTCGGTTTCTGGGTAACGAGGCAGGGCAAACATATCACGATGACTAATGGGAAAAGGATTATTACTATACCCAGAGCAAACCCCGTCAACGCTTATACCATGGCCGGAATCATAATGGATGCAGGTCTAAATATCGAGGAATTCAAGAAGCTTCTATAACAGCTTGCCTTCGCTTGATGAAGCCAGTTGTTGACAGTCTCCACAGGTTTTCGTATCACATTAGCTTATTTCGTTACCTTTGGAGAACAAAAAGGGGGGCTGGACATCCCGATACTGAGACCATCCAGCCCCCCCTTAATTCTGTTGGCTATGTCAGAGTAAACCTAGCTTTTGCCGATTCTGAACATCTTGGTGCCGCATACCGGGCATGTGCCCTGGGTCGCCGGCTTGCCGTTTTTCATGGTTATACTCTTGGCGTTCTTCATCTCCCTCTTAGTGCGACACTTTACACAATAAGCCTGCATTTATTACCTCCTTCATGATTCTTCGTATAGAGGCTAGCTTATTTTACCCACGCATGTCAATATTCAGCCGGTCGGGAGAAAAAATAAGCCGGGGAATTACCCCGGCCTATTTTGGCTAGAGATTGGATGCGTCAGAACTCGAACAACGCTGGCTGTTCGGCCTTCTTCACCATCTCCGCCTCTTCCCTATTCTGTTTTCGTTGCGCTCTGCCCTTCTCCGTCCTGGCTTTCATACGCTGCCGATACAGCCATGCTTTCAGGCGGTTCAGCTCACCGACCTGATAGTCGCTAATTGAGTCTACGGCGATGTCGGCAGGCATCTCACCTTTGCCCCAGTGCTTGTAAGTCTGGCCAGCGACATACAGGTAGATTTGGGTCCAGTCGCTGTCTATGGGCTGAGTCAGGGAAACCGTCATCAGATAGGCACAGGCTTCAGCATCGGTGCCGGTCGGCTCCTCACCTTTCAGCGCTTTCACGTTTCCCATCATTCTTTCCAGGGTAATGGCGGTCTTAAGCCAATCTGGTAAGATGTCTCCCCAGCCACCCGGAAAGACAATGATGGGGTCTGTAAGGCATCCCACGACATCAGAGATGCCCTTTTCAATTGATATATTCAACTCTAGTTATCACCTTCCTTTCTACGCAGTTTGTCGGTTTACCAGCCCGTTCTGACATTGACCTTTCGGAATCTTTTCAGGTTAGCATTGAACTGAAATATCAAACGCCTTCTTAATGGCGTTCTCTATCTCTACCCGCAGCTTGTCGGGCGGGTTTCGCCAGCCGATGATTTCACCTGAGAGGTCATCAATGGCAACCGCCGCCCATATCTCGCAGGCGTCATGAACCACAAACCAGCTCCCCGACGTGGCGGTGGGTATACGGGTGATAATAAACCTGTTCCCATCCACTTCTATGTTCTCCTGCTCGACAACGACATCTTTAGGCACGCTTACCTCCTTTCCGGGCATGGGTAGCCCTGTAGATTTGAGTGTTAGCCACTCATCCCTGGCACTTAACGGAGCTAAGTACCAGGGTCAATGGCTAATATTCGTCGGGGAAGAGAATAGTGGTGGCGCTCCGGTCGGCCTCGGTAATTATCCAGATGGTGGCTACTCCGTGCTTGGGAAAGCGGTCATCGTTGTAGGCCGATAGTAGCCGAGTGCCCTGTTTGAGCGCCTGGTCATTGATCTGTTTATCCTCGCCATCCACATCTCCCCAGTCGCCCTTGACGTGGCGATTGAGGGACTCCTGGACGAACTGGGCAAAGTCGGGGTTCTGGTACGCCAGGTCGTAAACCCCTCTAGTGGCGACAATCTGCCCGGTGTGGAAAACAGCGTTGATTACGAATAGTGCATCCATTTTTATCACCTCCTTTTGGGCATAGTTACCCCTTCAAAAACTGAGATTTAGACTTCTAGTCCTTGAACCTGGTAATGGTTAGACAGGCATAATGCGACCGATAGTTATCTATCGGGCTTTGCCAGAAACCGTTACGGAAGTCGAGAAGATAGTGCCAATAGCCCTGGTATTCCTGGATGCGGACGTCCACCAGGTAATCGGTAAATATCCTGACGCTACCGCCCCGGCTCCCCCAGAGAACTACAACGCTAGGAATGAAACTGGTATCATCTCTAAGGTGGAAAGGATGATATTCCAGTTGGAGCCGTTGCAGTTTCAGGTTATCGAGCCAGAAATGCCGGCCGCCGGCATCATATGAGCCGATGTAGATATCCTTGCCCTCGAGGTCTGCAAGTATATCCATTAGCCTGGCCAGGGCTGCCCTGCGCTGCTTGCGCAGGGGGACCCGGGCGGACCGGCGACCCAGTCTGACCTCGGTCATCGGTTCCGGCTTCTCTATCTCGACCCTGGCTTCCTGGAAGAGGTCAAGTTGCGTGGTCACTTTTATCACCTCCCTTCTTATAATTTTGGGCATGGGTAGCCCCTGGAAGTGATACAACTTGCATCAAAATGCATCACTTTGAGACAGCTTTAGACAAGAGATTGCGTGCTGCCGTACTTTTCCCTTGTCTCGACTGCCTTGACGGCCTCGGCGGGGATATTCTCGCGGATTCTCTTGATATACCGGTCAATCCAGCCTTCCGGTGAGAAGCGGCCACCGCCTACGCCATCGTCAATTTTGCCGATGAGGTTCATAAAATTCTGTCCGATATATAGCGGAAGTTCAGGGATATTCAGGGCTTCTCTGGCAATCAGCCTGGCTTCTTCCAGGGGGTCTACCGCTTTTCTCAGGGCTTCTTCAAGCATATCGGTGGTTTCCTTAACCCTTTTAGCGTTCCATCTTACAGGCACAATTTCACCTCCTTCCCAGGGCATGGGTAACCCTGTAGATTTGAACGGTAACCCGCTCATCCCTGACGCCTAACTGAGCCGGGCGTCAGAGTGAATGGGTTACAGGCTAGCTTTTGAGAGCAAAGTCCAGGGCTGCCATCACCACCTCCGACCAGCACTCCAGCCCGCTATCCACTCCCTTTCTCACCTGGCGTAAAACATCATCGGTTATCGCTTCTTCAGGAATACCTTTCATCCTGGCGCACTCAATGACATCTTCCCTGGTGAGGACAAAGATAGTGTCCTTATCCAGCTCCATACTGGTATCCTCCTTCTATTCTGTTTAGGACTTGCTTACTCTTCCCAGATGGCGACCTGCCTGATGGTGAACTCCAGCCCACAGGTAAGGCACTTCGCCCTGTCGGGAGCCTCCTCGCAGTCGAGGTCATCACCATCGCATCTGGGACAGACAATGATTTCACCCTCGGCATACTCTCGGCGTTTCTCCATCGTTACTACCCCCTTTCTGGTTGTTGGCCGTCATATTTGTCTGGAGCGCCTACTTCCTTTAGTCGTTGTTCGTACTGTGCACCTGTCCCTTGGGGACTTCCATTGAGTACGCAACCGCTGGTAATGTCCCTGCCGTCGTGCTTTGCACTGCCATCGGGCATCGGCGCTCCCTGCCCCTGAAAGCCAACAAAAAAGGGGCAACCGTTTCCACGTGGGGAAACGATTACCCCTGAAATAGACAAAAAACCTCATGATCGACGCTCACAACGCAGAAATGTAAACAGCTTGCCACGTCCCCCCATTACTGGCATCATAGATTTGGCCGAGTGGTCGAAGTTTTGTCATAAAGGAGGAACGGTAGAT
>Ga0315282_10000519_pt1 | contig 76196 bp, 60 predicted proteins | sample YL17G07_20_MG_FD_203693 | JGI IMG/M metagenome (GOLD analysis project Ga0315282, IMG submission 203693) | Sediment microbial communities from Yellowstone Lake, YNP, Wyoming, USA - YL17G07_20 | ecosystem: Environmental > Aquatic > Freshwater > Lake > Sediment | place: USA: Wyoming | collected... | reverse complement strand
TCCACATCGTCGGTGGGATCGCGTTCGGCATAGCCTCGGGCCTGAGCATCGGCCAGGGCCTCGTCGAAGTCCGTGCCGGCCCGTGTCATCTGGCTCAGGATGTAGTTCGTAGTGCCGTTCAGGATGCCTTTGATCTCGAGGATCTCGTCGCCGGCCAGGCAGGTCTTCATCGGGCGGATGATCGGGATGCCGCTCGCGACGCTCGCCTCGAATAGAAAGTCCTGCTTTCGGTTGCCCGCTTCCGCGAGCAGCGAGTGGCCTTCTTTGGCGATCAGCTCTTTGTTCGCTGTGACGACGTGCTTGCCGTTCCTGATGGCCGCCATCAGGTAGTCGTAGGACGGGTGGACGCCGCCGATCAGCTCGACTACGATGTCTATCTCCGGGTTGTTGATGACCTCATAGGCGTCGCGTACCGCAATGCTGCGGTCGAAGTCCACCGGCCTCGGCCGGTCGAGGTCGATGTCTGCTATCTGCTTGACGGTAAGCTTAGACCCGGCCTTCAGCTCGATAGCGCGCGCATTGTCACGGAGGATTCTGTACGCCCCACACCCCACGACCCCAAGCCCGAGTATGCCAATGTTGATGGTGGATTTCACTTGCTACCTGGCGCTAGTCTGCTTCCGCAAGGCGGACAACAACAAGAACGTCGCCCTGCTGCACAAGTTTCCCGTTCTGCACAGGTATCTCGACGACCTCTCCGGCGACCTCGGAGGGAATCTCACTGAACACCTTCATAGCTTCGATAAGCCCGACAGCCTGGCCGACTTCGATGATCTCGCCGACCTCGACGAACGGCGGGGAATCCGGGGAGGGCGCTCTGTAGAATACGCCGACCATGGGCGCTTCGATCCTGAACAGGTTGGCGGTCGGCTCGGCGGCGGCCTTGGGCTGCGGCGGACCGGTAGGCTGCTCCGCCGTTGGCACAGCAGCGTGTTCGGCGGGCGCGCGGCAGGCCGCCGTCCCCTTTACGGTGATAGTGACCCCGTCCTCCTCCACCGTCAGTTCGGCCAGATTGTGCTCCTCTACGAGCTTGACGAGCTCCTTGACCTGTTCAAGGTCTACGTCTTTCGGCAAGTCAGTCTCCCGTAGAACCAAAACCAGAAGGACAGAGTCGTGTCCTTCTGGTACAGCCGCCCGAGTTACCCAGAGTATAGCACCGCCGGCAGCTCAGCGTCAAGCTGAGTAACAGTTCAGGGTCAGGTGGCATAATCTTGGCAGCGCAACCCACCGCACCCTTCGACAAGCTCAGGATGGCGGGCTGCGCTGGATTCTGCTCACGGTTCCTGAATGGTTACCAAGCTGACGTATTGCCTCACGATAGATCGTACCGAAATCGAATCGATGCCTCACGTGAGAATCGTACCGTCGAGATCGGATCTGTGCACATCGACGGAAACGCTGGTCGGATGCCATAATGCCTTCAACGGGGCCGGAACGAGCTTTCTTTAACGGGGTTTGTCTGTTTCTGTCCCCGCCACATCCCCCGTCTTAGGCCAAGCGTAAGCTCGTTTTCCACAGGGACCGCAAACCCACGGACCGCAAGCATACCAGTGAGTGCTGCGGTACGATTCTTATCTGAGGCAACACGGGGGGTAGTTGTTCAGGGTTCAGTGGTACAGCCCGACCGCGCAGCCCGTCCCATCCTTCGATCCTTCGACAAGGTCAGGATGGCCGCGCGGTAGCCGTACCAGTTGTCCCTCGGGGGATCGCCACCCAGATAGGAGCCTTGTTTGCACCAGGGTGGCGATTCGGAAATCGCCACCCAGATAGATTCGGAAATCGCCACCCAGATAGGGTGTTGGTGCAGAGGGACGAGGGGCCTGCTACTTGGGCGGCCTCTGAGCGAGTTTGTAGTCCGTCAGTTCGGTGGTTGAAGCCGTGTCGATGCGGAGAATGGCGGCCTGGTCCTGGCCTTCCGGACGCAGCCTGAGGGTCGTGCTTACGACCTCCTTGGTCAGGCCGACCTTCGGGGCATACCAAGACGTGACCGCCAGTTCGCCCGAGACGATCTCGAACGTCTGGCCTTCCTGCTCCAGATGGCCTTCGATGCCGTTCGGGCACGTGCTCGCCACCTTCAGGCACTTTTCGAAGGTCCCCGCAGGCACTTCCACGGTCTCGTACGCTACCGCCTGCGACTCCGGCCTCATCGTAAACCCGTCCTTGTAGGAGAGCCGACCGACACGCCACGAGGTACCCGGCTCGCACGGCAGTCGGACGTTCAGAACCCACCTTCCAACATCGACGCTCGAGTCCTCTCCGTTCTCCGTGCTGATATTGGCGTCGGTGTAGAGGCCGGTCGGGGATGCGCGGCAAACCTCCAGCGAGTAGGAGGTCGTAGTCTCCTCGCTTGCGTTCTGACCTCTCGTCCGTTTCATCTCCTGGCTCGAAAGGACGATGTAGGCTGTCGTGCCGCCTCCCTTGCTGGTGGCGACGACCTCGATCGTCTGTGTGCCGGACCCGTGGGCCGACACGGTGGCGGGAGTTCCCTCGAAGCTCATTTTGGTGTCTTCGGAGACCCTATAGGCGATTCTGTCGCCCTTAGCCGGTTCGAGGTCGGCAAGCGTCAAGCCGACAGCGGGCAGGGCGATAGCGAGAGCGACAGCGGCAGCGAGCGGCAGTGTGAATCGTGTCAATGTATTCTCCTCGAGCGTGCGCGGCCCACGCGGGCTGATGGCCGGCGCAAAGGGCGGCCGCTGGGTGTCTGCTGGCGGGCCTACAATACCTCCCAGGTTCGGCTCTGCTGTGCTTGCCGCACGAACTCGCGGAACAGCGGAGCGAACAGCCCGCGGATGCCGCCGCGCCAAATCTCCGGGTGCCACTGGACCGCGACGATCCAGGCGCGCCCGGCGCCTTCCAGCGCCTCCACCACTCCATCCGGCGCAAACGCCGCAGGCCGCAGCCCCGGCGCCACATCGCGAGCAAGCACGCCCTGGTGGTGGCTGCTGTTGACCCGGAGGACGGGACCGTCGAGCAGGCTGCCGACTATCGAGTCCGGTTCTGCCTGGACAAGGTGGAAAACCCTGCCGTTCGGCGCCGCATGCTGGACCGCGCGGCCCACGCACGCCGTCAGATCGGGCACCAGCGTCCCGCCCATGACGACGTTCAGCGCCTGCAGGCCGCGGCAGATGGCAAGAACCGGGACCTCGCTCTCGAATGCCCTCTTTATGATCGGAAGCTCATGGGAGTCCCTGGCTTCGTCCCAGTTCAGGGAGTACCTCAGCTTGAGATCGTCGAAGGAAAGGCTCTCGTCTCCCGGCCGGCGGGCATAATGGCGAGGGTGGACATCCAAGCCGCCGCTTACCAGGATCGCGTGGCAGTCTTCGACCCGCGTGCCCCGCCTGAAGCCGAGGGGGACGGGCAGTCCGCCGGCCTGCCGGATCGAGACGGCATAGGGACGATAGTATTTCTCCCGGGAATGCCAACCCGGGCTGGTACCGACGGTTATTCCTATTGTCGGCCTGTCGGCCTCCATGCTCATCCTGCAGTTAGTTTAGCATTCGCTTGTCCCAATAGCAAGCTTCCCCATTGCCTCACGATAGATCGTACCGAGATCGAATCGATGCCTCACGTAAGAATCGTACCGTGGAGATCGGATCTGTGCACGTTGACGGAAACGCTGGTCGGATGCCATAGTGCCTTTAGTGGGGTTTGTCTCTTTCTGTCCCCGCCACATCCCCCGTCTTAGGCCAAGCGTAGGCTCGTTTTCCACAGGGACCGCAAACCCACGGACCGCAACCATACCAGTGAGTGCTACGGTACGATTCTTATTTGAGGCAACACGGCTTCTGAGGTATAATGCGGATGTAGCAACCAGAAGGAGGGCACAGCCGTGACCACCACCAGAGCTCACACGCTTCGACTGTGGAGCGTTTGCTGCGTCGTTCTTGCAGTGATCCCGCGGGCTCTGCCGGCGGCCCGGCCGGGTCCAGATTACGCTCCGGATCAGCTGATTGTCCGCTTGAAGCCCGGCAGGGCGGCGGAGCTCAAGGGGCTCAATGCAGCCGTCGGCGCTCAGACCAAACGCGCCGTGGAGAAACTCCGGTTCGTGAGCGTCAGGCTTCCCAAGGGCGCGGACCTTCAGAAAGCCGCGGAACACTACCGGAAAAGCTCTGCCGTCGAGTACGTCGGACCGAACCACATACTCCACCTTGCCCTGATGCCGAACGACCCCGTCTTCTACTATGGAGATGACTTCTGGGGGATTCCGCAGTGGGGACTCTATAACACCGTTGGCAAGCCCCGCGCCGATATCCACGCGCCGGAAGCCTGGAACAAGACCACAGGAAGCGCGAGTATCATCATCGCCACGATCGATACGGGAATCCTCTACGACCACGAGGACCTTGCGAGCAAGGTCTGGGTCAACCCACGGGAGCAGCCGTACAATGGTATCGACGACGATCATAATGGCTATGTGGATGACTGGCACGGCTGGAACTTCGTTTCGAACAACAACGACGCGACGGACGACTTCTACATCTACCATGGCTCGCTGATCGCGGGCATCGCGGCGGCTGCGAGCAACAACGGGATTGGGATAGCGGGTGTCTCCTGGGGGAGCAACATCCTTCCGTGCAAGGTGATAGACGCTGACGGACGGGGCACGGAGGACGACGCGGCCGCCGCCGTCGTCTACGCCGTGGACATGGGAGCAAAGGTCATCAATATGAGCATCGAGGGCGATGACGTTCCGGCTCTTCACGCGGCGGTGGACTATGCGTGGGAGAGGAACTGTATCTGCGTCTGCGCAAGCGGGAACGAGAACCTGTCCACGCCGACCTATCCGGCATCCTACGAGCATGCCTTGGCCGTCGGCGCAAGCAACGAATACGACCAGCGCTGCACTGCTGCGGACTGGGGCCAGGGCGGCAGCAACTACGGCAGCTATCTGGATGTCGTTGCGCCGGGCAGCTACATCGTCAGTACCGGCAACTTCCTCGTTGACTTCGGGCTGGCCTGGGAGCCTTACGACACCGAGTCCGGCACGTCTGCAGCCGCGCCCTTCGTGTCCGGAATCTGCGCGCTTGTATGGTCTGTCCACCCCGACTGGCCGAACTACAAGGTCTTCTTCCAGGTCGTGCACACCGCCGACGATATTCCCCCCTCCGGCTTCGACATTTACACAGGCTGGGGCCGGGCGAATGCTTACAAGGCCGTGACCGCGGCTATCCAGGACGCACAGAGCCCAGGCTCCGTCAAGCAGCTTGCCACGAACGCTTCAGTGATGCTTCGCGGGCAAGTGCTGTCCACCTCGAGCGACGACCTGGCCGACCGGCTCTACGTGCAGGCCGCTGACCGATCCTCTGGCATCCTCGTCTACGTCGGCAGCACCGCGGCGCCGACGGACCTCGTCGTGGGAGATATGGTGGACGTTCTGGGGACGGTCGGGAGCGCTGCCGGGGAGCGGGCGATCCTGAACCCAATCGTCATCAAGACCGGGACCGCGGGCAAGCCGAAGCCGCTCCGCATGAGCAACCGTGCGCTCGGCGGCGGCGCGTACTACCAGCAGGGAGCCGTCGTCAACCGCTACGCCTATCCGCAGAAGATGGCCACGGGCCTCAGTAACATCGGCCTGCTCGCGAAGACTACCGGCACGGTCACGGCCGTCGCTTCGGACTACTTCTACATCGACGACGGGTCGAAGATCCGCGATGACACGGGCAATACCGGCGTCCGCGTCTCGTTCGACCCGGACAAGATCGCACGCCCGGACACGGGGCAGTATGCTGCGATCACGGGCATATCGAGCTGCGAGCTGGTTTCCGGGAGCACGACCATCCGGCGCCGCATCCTCCGCCCGAGGAGCCAGGAGGACATCCAGATCCTCAGGTGGTAGCAGAGGGGTCGGGGGTCAGGGCGAGGAGGGAGCCTGGGGCTTCGCCTGTGCCCGGTCGTGCCTTGGTGAATGCCCCTTGCCGGCTGCAACGGTCCGCCCGATGGAGAGGATGCGGGCTGCGAGGCGCGGCGTGCAGCTCACCGGGTCTTCCGTGATGCAGCGCTTGTTCGGGTAGATCTCGTAGTCCACGCGGTAGGCGAGCGGAGTATGGTTCGGCATGACGACGTTCGCGCCGGCCTGCAGCGCTTTCTCACGCCCGAACTCATCTACCGATCCCGCCGCGGTCGTGGCAGGAATGAGCGCGTCCCGCGTGACGATCCGGGCGAGCGCGACCATCTTGAGTGTCATCTCGAGTGAACCAGTCCGAGCGCCGGCAAGAGGGGTGTTGGGGTGAGGGATGAACGGGCCGATCCCCGCCATATCGACCTCCAGCTCGCGCAGAAGCAGGATATCGTCCGCGAGATCGGGGACGGTCTGGCCGGGCAGGCCGACCATGGACCCCGCGCCGATCTGGTAACCCAGGCGCCTGAGCTCGCGGAGGGAGCCGACTCGCTTCTCGAGCGTCGAATCCGGATGGAGCTTCCTGAAAAGTTCCGGATTGGCCGTTTCGTGTCGGAGGAGGTAACGGTCCGCTCCAGCGTCTTTCCAGAGGGCGTAGTCCTCGTAAGGCCGCTCGCCGAGGCAAAGAGTGACTGCAATATCCGCCGCCGACTTGATCCGCCGGATGATGTCCGCAACGATCTCGGCGGTGCAGCGCATATCCTCTCCCGACTGCAAGACAACGGTGCCGATGCCATCCTTGGCAAGCTCGATGGCGGTTTCCACGATCTCGTCCGAGGTCATGCTGCAGCGGCGGACGGCGCCGTTCGAGCGCCTCAGCCCGCAGTAGAGGCAGTCGTTCCGGCAGACATTCGAGAACTCGACGAGACCGCGGATATGAACGCCGCCGCCGCAGAACCGCTTCCGCACCTCGTCCCCGGCCGCAGCGAGGCGCACGACCTCCTCTCCTTCGAGCATCAGCAGGAAGATGATCTCTTCCCGGCCCAGGTCACCGGTCTCTATGCACTTGTCGAGCAAAGCATCGAGGCTCATGGCAGGTATGAGGTATGAGGAGGCGATGCTTCCTGACTCTGGACCTCTAGATATAGACATCCCGCTTTCCGGCCTCCACCGCGGCCAGGAGTTCCTCGGTCTTTTTTCTCAGGCTGGGGCCGAGTCTGGAGAGCCGGTGTGCGAGCACCTTCTCGCCTTGCGCGCGCGTGACCTGGTCCGCGTAGTCGATCAGGTACTCCTTGAACGACAGAAGCGCGTTCGGCTCGCACATCTTATGGATTTCGCCGTGCTTGGCGAGCTTCATGAAGCGGCCGCCGGTGCGGCGCGAACGGTAGCAGGCGGTGCAGAAGCTGGGGATGCAGCCCTCCTCGCACAGCTGGCACGTCAACTCCGCCAGGTTCCGTGTATCGCCGATGCGGAACTGCTCGGTTTCCGGCTGATGCGGCTCCTCCTCGGAGTACCCGCCCGGCGAGGTCCTAGACCCGGCGCTCGTCTGGGACACTCCGAGCGCAAAGAGCCGATCTCGAAGCTCCGGCCGCTCTCTGGTGGTGAGGATGATGCCCGTGTACGGCACCGACAGCCTGAGAAGCGCCACGATCCGCTTCATATCGTCATCCATTACCGGATGCGGTGGAGTCGAGGCTAGTGGAGCGTTCAAAGCCGGTTCGAGCCTGGGAACCGAGATGGTGTGCGGGCCTACGCCGAACTTGCGGTCGAGGCGCTGGGCGTGCATAAGGGCTGCCATGACCTCGAACTTCCAATCGTAGAGGCCGAAGAGCGCGCCTTCTCGACGATATCGAGGGCGTGCTGCTTCGGCGCCGTCTTGGCCCGATCGAGCAGGTCAGATATCCTCGCCTCGTCGATGATCCCGGTGTCGGTCACCCGTCGCTGGCTTACCATCGTCCGTCCCTCTGCGATCCCTTACTCGGCCCTCACCTGGCGTTACAGCCAGGCGAGCGCGCTGCGGCGTTGGCGCAGCTCAGGGATTTGTGATATTCCGCACAGCTCCATTGTACCACGTTTGCGGGCCGTTGGTCGAGGTGGCGGCTGGTCGAACCCGCGTCCTACGCTCACGGCGCCCAGAGTCTCTTAATCACGAACGCGTGAAAGGATACGAAAGCACGAAAGGGTTAGGAGAAGGAGCTGATGCTTCGGAAGGCTCTCCTATACCACCAGGGCGGGTGGTACCCAGGCAAGGCGTGTTAGGTCGTGGATTGTGCGTCCTGAACCACAGAGACACTGAAGGGGATGAGGGCTCTCCGCCGCAACCCGGCTATCCTTCGGGACGGTTGTCCCGAAGGGTATAAAAAACCTGGCGAGAGACCGGTCCTCGGTCATTCTCGTAATGACGATTCTGTGACCGGCTCCCGTTGCCGGCTTTTGGGACAGCTTGCCCCTGTCCCGAAACTGTTGTTACAGCATATCTCCCTTTCGATGCTTCGGGACGGAAAGCAGTCCCGAAGCATAAGAAAGAAAGCATAAGAAGCATCGACCTCTCCTTTTCGTGCTTTCTCTGAGTTCTGTGCTTTCGTGATCAAGTCTGCTCCCATAAACCTCGGATGCGCCCGGTGCCGAGGGGCGGGAGTTGCCCGCCGTTCCAGGCAGGAATTCCCGTCTCCGCCGCCCAAGGCGAAGAGTGGAAGTGCTGCGCCGCGACCGACACCGGACACGGATCGCAGGAACCTCGCATGCAGTTACCGAAAGAACGATTCCTGACAGCGCTCAGCCGCCAGAAACCCGACCGGGTTCCACTGGTCGCAGGCTGGGGCGTGGTGGAAGCTCGACTGCTCGGCCTGAGCCTCGAGGAGATGGTCGAGCGCTGTGGGATCGACGCCGTCATCTCGTGGTGGCCGGACTGCCCGGACTTCGGGGAGGTCGACCGCTATCTGGAGCGGGTCGCGACGGACGCGAGGTTGGGCGAGATTCAGTCGGTCGGAAGTTACGCCAGATGGGGTTACATCCCGCCGGGCCTGTCGGGGTCATCCTCACCAGAGCTGAACCCTCTCGCTGGCGCCGCCGTTCGGTCGGATATTGCCGACTGCATACCCACAGTCGATTGGCAGAAGGCGGGCAGCGAGCTCTCCGAAGAGGTGGCGCGCTGGCAGGAGCGGGATGTCGCGGTCGCGGTGCCTCTCCCCAAGCTCGGCGGGCTCTGGTTCGAGGAGATGCAGCGACTGAGAGGCTACGAGCAGTCCGTTCTGGACCTCGTCCTGAACCCCGACCTCGCCGCATTCCTCGTCGAGAGGATAACCGCCGTCCACGCCGAAGGCGCGGCGGCGGCCGCCCGTTCCGGCGCCGACGTGCTCTGGCTCGATGACGACATCGGTATGCCCGGCCACATGATCATCAGCCCCGAGACCTGGCGGCGGTTCTTCAAACCTGCCATTGCGGCGGTGATCCACGCTGCCAGGTCGGTCCGCTCCGACATTGCCGTCTGCTACCACAGCGACGGCTACTTCGAACCTGTGGTCGGCGATCTCATCGAGACGGGTGTGAACGCCCTGCATCCGGTCCAGCCGGATGTCTTCGACCAAGCGCGGCTGAAGCGCCGCTTCGGCTCGGCGGTTGCCTTCTGGGGCGGGGTCGGCACCCCGACCCTCTGGGCCTGGGGCAGTCCCGAGGACATCCGAGCGGAGACACGCCGCGCTATCGCCGACCTCGGGCCGGCCGGCTTCATCGCCGCCCCCGCTTACGATATCGAGCCCGATGTCCCTGCCGACAACCTCCGCGCGTTCTTCCAGCACGTCGCCGACAGCGGCCCTCTCCTGACCCACGGCTAGCCGGCCGATGGTCGCCACCTTGCCCCGACGCTTTTCGCGAGCTACAATGGCCTCGTGAGGCGGTCCATTCCAGTCCTGGTCGCAGCCCTTGTCCTGCCGCTTGCCGGATGCAAGCCCGCCGGTAGGGCCCTGGCTTCGCTTCAGTACCACAACCTGAAACTGCGGCTCGCGCCGAGCATCATGTCCATGTCCGTCGGTGACGGAAGCGTCGATATGAAGCCGCTCATGAAGCGCGAGACCTATGCGGGCAAGGTCACCATCGGCCGCGTAGCGGTCGAGTACCCCGAGGGCTGGGAAGCTGCTGCGCGGCAGTTGGCATCCGAGTTCGATCGGTTCTACGCGCTCGTGAAAGAGACGCTCGGCATCGACTGGAGCTTCGACCTCGTGCTGCGGCTAGTCCGGGTCGATCCCGCGGCGCGCGGGTTCCGCTACTCAGTCAGGCTCCCAAGGAACCGCCGTCTCGTCTTTCCCATCCCGGTTGCGGGCGACAGGCCGGATGTCTCATGGACGCCCGTCCTCGCGCACGAGATGACGGAGTCGAGTATGATCGCTCCGAAGAAGCGCTCCGGCCTAGTGCTCGCGGACCTCTATGCCGGCTCGTTCTGCCTGCCCACCAGAACCAGGTGGTTCCGCGACGGCGTTTCCGACTGCGCCGAGCGCCTGTTCGAGGCCCGGCTCGCCGGCGCCGCCTCGCAGCCTCCCGGCGACGTCTACGTCCAGTTGAACGAGGTGCGGGAGCGACTTCTCGACTGGTGTAACTGCAAGGGCCAGCCTTGGTGGTACAACGCGGCGTCCGGCCTCATCTTTGAAATGGTCAACCGGTATGGGGCCGATGCTGTCGTGCGGATGATGCGCGAGCTTTCGAAGGAGCGCGTGCCGGATGGCGGCGGTCTCAAGCGAGCCTTCAAGCGGGCGACGGGGACAGACCTATCAGATTTCCTGAGAACCTACGAGACGCCCTGGGCGGGCTTCGTCGCATCTGACACGCAGCGTGATCCCAGGCTGCCTCATGCTGTTCGGCCGGGCAGCCGGGTGGTGGTCGGCATGGTCTACCCCGCAACGCCCGCGAGCAGACGGGGCATTCAGCCCGGCGATGTGATCCTGAGCTTCGCGGGCCAACCGATCACGTCAGCCGACGGCCTGGCCCAGGTCCTTGCGAGGCAGAAGCCCTGGCAGATGGCGCCGATCGAGCTGGAGCGCAACGGCGAACGGCTGCGGATGCGCCTGAAGCTGATCCCGAGGCCGGTGGACATTGGCGAGTTCCTCAGGTTGTCCGGGTTCGCCGAGTATCCCTTGCGTTGAGCGGCCATCCGGACGGAACCCAGCCACTAAGGTTCAGTGAACCGTATCCTGCACTTGCGCCCGCCGGAGCACAGCCGCTCTCGAATGCTGAGTTCTATGTCCTGCGAGAACTCCTTCGCCCAGCAGGCGAATTCGCTCGAGCAGATGCGATCTGCAATGACCGCCGCCACAGATTCACGCCGCGTCCGCTGCAGGACTGCATACCACGGGCAGTACGTGACCACAACCTCGGCTTCGTGGTCCGACGGCCGCCGGACCTCGTACTCGTAACCTTCGGCTGCGAGCTTCAGCCCGAAGCACCTGATTAGGTCCGCGATCCCATGCCCCTCCACGCCGAGCAGTTCCCGTGCTTTCCGTGCCTGTATCTTCGGCATCACGCGCCACACTTGCTCGTCAAGCCCGAGCGCGGCCTCGAACGACCGTTCCTCCTCCGCTTTGACAAACCACAGCCCGTCTACGGCGAAGTACGATCTGCGGAGAAAGTCGGCTATGACGCGGTCATCGAGACGGTCCATTGGCGGTCTCTGAGTGCTGAAGTCCCTAGAGTCTCTTCTTCCTGCAGAACGCGCGGATGTCCTGCATCAGTGTCTCGAAGGTACCGAGCGAGAGGGACTGCGGTCCGTCGCAGAGCGCGCTTGCCGGATCAGGATGCACCTCGACGAGCAGCCCGTCGGCCCCGGCAGCCGCGGCCGCGAGACAGAGCGCGGGAACGTAGGCGCGGTTGCCGGCCGCGTGGCTCGGATCGACCAGGATGGGGAGGTGAGAGATGGACTTGACGACCGGAATGGCGGACACGTCGAGCGTATAGCGCGTGTAGGTCCTGTCCAAGGGATGGACGCCGCGCTCGCAAAGTATGACCCGGCGATTGCCCTGGCAGAGGATGTACTCCGCGGCGAGGAGCCATTCGTCAATCGTGGCGCCCGGCCCACGCTTGAGGAGAACCGGAACGTCGAGCAAGCCGACGGCGTTGAGGAGTGCGTAGTTCTGCATGTTCCGCGCGCCGATCTGGAGGATATCCGCGTGCTCGGCGATCATCTCGGCATCGTGCTGGTCCATAATCTCGGTAACGGTTATCAGCCCGGCAGCCTCTCCCGCCTCTTTGAGGTACCTCAGCCCCTTGGGGCCCAGGCCCTGGAATGCATACGGGGACGTCCGAGGCTTGAAGGCGCCGCCGCGGAGGGCTTTCGCGCCGGCCTTCTTCACAGCCTCCGCCGCGCGCATAAGCTGGTCGCGGCTCTCGATGGCGCAAGGTCCGGCTGCGACTGTGAACGTCGGCGCGCCGATCGTTATCCCCTTGATTTCAACAACGCTGTCCACAGGGTGGAATTCTCGTGAAGCCAGCTTGTAGGCGCGGCTTACCTGGGCGACGTGGTCCACGCCCGGCATTACTTCAAGCAGCTCTGTGAGCGGGGCACGCACTTCCGGCGGGATCGCGCTCGCTATGCCGATGGCTGTCCGTTCGCCTCCAGGCAAGCTGATTGCCTTGAGTCCGTGTTCGGTTATCCTCTGCACGACGAGATCGACATCAGCCTGACTTGCGTCGCTTCGCATCGCAACTATCATCCGCTGTCCCCTCTCAAACCACCGGATGCCGGCCGTCCGCCGCAGAAGCCGGGAATCCACAGGATGTGGACAACTGCCTGTGGATAACGTTCCAGCCAGGGCTTCGGGGGCGGTCAACAAATCGTCTTCCACATCCCGCAGCCACGTTTCCACAGCCAGCCAGTGGAATTCTTCGCCAATTGTGCACGGAAGACCTCTCGCAAGCCAGAGGTCGGAGGTCGGAAGTCAGAGGTGAGAAGTCCGACGAATGCCATCGCGAGCGCAACGAGGAATCTGCCCCCACACTCGGCATTCACGCAGCCGCCCCCGAACCTCCGGTCCCGCGCCTAGTCCCGGTCCGGCTCGCGAATGTAGATGATCTCGCAGGGCGGATTCGAGAGAAGCGACGGCATTACCTGGTTGACCAGCTCCGAGGTGTCATCGGTGACATGGGATATGGAGAGGATCAGGATATGCGGCTTGAGCAGGCCGAGCAGTCGCAGGAGGCCCTCGGCTACCGTTCTGACGCGCTCGACCTGCCTGACAGTCCTGACTTTGAAGCCTCTTGCCGCTCGCTCAGCGTCGTCGAGCTTGCGCCGAGCCATAGCTTCCTGTTCGGGTAGAGGCGTGGCAAGCGGCATCGTGCGGGGCACTCTGAGGAACTCAACCAGATGCACTTCGTGCCGTCTGCGGTCGGCCGCCTGGCACCCAATCTGCACCGCGCGGAGCCAGTCGCCGACCAGAAGGACTGCGACTGCCGGCAGGGCGCTCTCCGGCGTCGCAGCGGACAGCTCCTCGAGTCCGAGCGAGGCCCGCGCGTCCTCTACGGTCGGCGTAATCGGAAGCTGCGACACAACTGCCCGCACGCTCCGTATGACTTCGAGGGCACTCTCAGGAAGGCCGGCGACGATTATCCTCGCGTCCTGCTTCTGGATGTAGTTAATCGCGTCCAGAAACGTCTTGGCTCCTGCTTCAGTGACCTCCGTAAGGCGGCTGCAGTCGATGATGATCCCTTTCGGGTACTGATCGAGCATCAGCTTGGCAGCAGCCTGGATCGTCGGCCACTCATTGCCCGCGAGCGAACCCCTGAGTGTGATAACGTCCCTTCTGCTCTCGACTATCATCTATTTCTCCAGGTAGTAACGGATGTTTGTTACCACGATATCCTTCTTCCCAAGCAGCGCAAGTTTCAGCGTCAGCCCGGTTTGGTTGTGAAGCAGCGCGTTCCACCGTCTCGGAGGAACGAACTCTGGTATGATGACTGTAACGATATGTCTCGCCCTTTCCTCCTTCACCTCATCGAGGTACTTCAGCAAGGGCTGGATGACCGAGCGATAGGGCGACTCCAGCACCACAAGTGGTATTCCCTGGCCCCACTTCTCCCACCTCTCTTCTATCAGCGGAGTATCGGCGGGGTCGGTCTCTATGTAGACCGCGCGGCAGTCCGGGGACAGCGATTTGGCGTACTGAAGCGCGGGCAGTATGCCTTTGTGTATGCCCGGGACCAGAACGAGGACCGTATGCCTCATCTCCGGGAGCGGGGCCGGCTCGCCGGGCGGAAGCCTGAGCTGCTCGGCCAGCTTTCTGTAGTGTCTGTTCATTATCAGGAACAGCAGGACCAGCAGCGGAATGAGGAAGACGACGATGTAGGCGCCGTGGGCGAACTTCGCGACGGCGGCTACGATGGCTACCACAGCCGTCGTGACCGCCCCGATCCCGCTGATCGCCGCGCTCACCCTCCAATTCTTCTCCTTATTCCGCCTGGTATGGACCACCATCCCAGCCTGGGACAGCGTGAAGGAGAGGAAAACGCCAATAGCGTAGAGCGGGATCAAGCTCGTGACGTCAGCGCGGAAGATCACGACCAGGGCTGATGACACGGCCCACAGTGCGATTATCCCGTTCGAGAAGGCCAGCCGGTCCCCGATGTTCGCAAGCTGCCTCGGCATGAACCGGTCGCGAGCAAGGATAGCCGAGAGACGCGGGAAATCGGCGAAGCTCGTCTGCGCCGCCACAACCAGGATGAGCAGCGTGGCCGTCTGTATGAAGTAGTAGAACCAGTCTCTCGTGAAAACCCTCTCGGCGACCTCGGACACAACCGTGCCGGGCGGCCTGGGCACAACCCCGAAAAGGTGCGCCAGTCCCGACACACCAAGAAAGAGCGTGCCCAGGATGACCGCCATCCACACAAGAGTGATCGCGGCATTCCTCGATTCCGGCGGGCGGAAGGCCGGAATGCCGTTCGATATAGCCTCAGTGCCTGTCATCGCGGAGCACCCGCCCGCGAACGCGCGCAGCAGCAGGAAAGCGGTGAGCGGCGTGGTCGCGGCAATGTGCGGCGGGGGCGTCACCGCCAGCCGGTGCGTCACCAGCTTGAACGCTCCCACCACTATCAGCGTGAACAGGCTCACCACGAACGCATAGGAGGGCAGCGCGAACAGCATGCCGGATTCCTTCAGCCCTCTCAGGTTAGCGAACATCATGACAGTTATCAGCCCGAAGCAGATCAGCACCCGATACGACTCAAGTGAGGGGACCGCCGCTATGAAGTTCGCTACGCCCGACGATATGCTCACGGATACAGTGAGGACGTAATCCGTGAGCAGCGCGGCGGCAGCTATCAGGCCGGGCAGTACCCCAAGGTTCTCGCGGGCCACAATGTAAGAGCCGCCGCCCGATGGATACGCGTATATCGTCTGTCGGTACGAGGTGGCCACTATCGCCAGCAGGATCACGATGGCGAACGTGATCGGCATCAGGTAGCCGAGGGCCATTGACCCGGCTGCGACAAGCGCGATGACGATCTCCTCCGTAGCGTATGCTACGGAGGACATTGCGTCGGAGGCGAATACGGGGAGCGCCAGTACCTTCGGGAGCCTCTGATGCAGCGCGAGCCACGTCGGGATCGGTCGGCCAAGTATCAGACGCCTGAGCGGAGTTCGCATGCCAGCCTACTTCTCCAGGTAGTAACGAATATTCGTTACGATTATGTCCTTTCTAAAGAGCAGCGCCCACTTCAGCATCAGCCCAGTCTGGTTGTGCAGTATCTTATGCCAGAACCTCGCAGGCACGAACTCAGGGATCACCACGGTGACCAGATGCCGTACCCTGTCCTTCTTAACTTCTTCGAGATACCTGAGCAGCGGCTGGATGACCGATCGGTAGGGCGATTCCAGCACAACGAGCGGTATGCCCGCGCCCCAGCTCTCCCATCGCTCCTCGATGAGCGGGGTATCCTCGGGGTCCACCTCAATGTACACTGCGCGGCAGTCCGGCGAGAGCGATCTGGCATAGTCGACGGCGGGGAGGATTCCCTTGTGGATCCCGGGAACCAGGAGGATCACAGTATTCCTCATCTCGGGCCGGACGGGTCGCCCGCCGGGCGGCAGCCTGAGCTGGTCGGCGAGTCTTCTGTAGTGCTGGTTTATCTTCAGGAATATGCCGATGAAGGTCGGAATCAGCGCAACGACTATCCATGCGCCGCCGGTGAACTTGGCGACGGCGAACACGAGCATCGCCACTCCCGTCGTGAACGCGCCGGTGGCGCTGACGGCGGCGTTCCACCGCCACTTTGGGCCTTTGAGCCTGATGGTTCGCACCGCCATCCCGGTCTGCGAAAGCGTGAATGCCAGCAGAACGCCAACCGCATAGAGCGGGATGAGCGAATGCACGTCGCCGTGGAAAACGATGATCAGAGTCGAGGCAAGAAGCCATAGAGCGATGATACCGTTCGAGAACGCCAGACGGTCGCCGATATTCGCAAACTGCCTTGGCATGAACCTGTCCCTGGCCATGAAGTAAGAAAGCCTTGGGAAGTCCGCGAAGCTGGTCTGGGCGGCCAAGACGAGTATCGCAGCAGTCGCGCCCTGCACGACATAGTAGAACCAGTGCGCCCCGAACACCGCGCGGGCTACCTGAGAAACCACAGTCTCCGTCTCGGACGGGACGATGTGAAGATGGTGTGCCAGCATGGAAACCCCGCCGAACAGGGAGCCAAGCACGACTGCCATAATCATGAGCGTAGTGGCAGCGTTCTTCGACTCGGGTGGGCGGAAGGCTGCGACACCGTCCGCTACGGCCTCGACCCCCGTCATTGCGGAGCACCCACCCGCGAAGGCTCGAAGGATCAGGAACGTAGTGAGGGAGCTCGTAACATCGATGGCCTCCCTTGGCGGCGCCTTCAGCGTTCCCATCGCCATCTTGCCGAACCCGAAGCCGATCATGACCAGGAAGCTCATAATGTAGAGGTAGGCAGGTCCTGCGAACAGCAGTCCCGATTCCCGAAGCCCCCTCAGGTTGGCCAGTGCAACCATGGCGATGGCCATGAGCGACAGCTCGACCCTGTAAGGAGCATAGGCCTGGAATGCCGATGTGAAGGCCGCTACGCCCGCCGCTATGCTGACCGCTACGGTAAGCGTGTAATCGATCAGGATGGCCGACGCGGCTGCAAGCCCGGGCAGCGTCCCAAGGTTGTCCTTGGAGACTATGTACGATCCCCCGCCTCGTGGGTAGGCGAAGATCGTGCGCCGGTAGGAGGTGACAACGATGGCCAAGAGAATGACGATCGCCAGGCTGATGGGTCGCACATTGCCCAGCGCGGCCTCTCCCGCCGCAACCAGCACGATCAGGATCTCCTCTGTCGCATACGCGACAGACGACATCAAGTCCGATGCGAACACCGGGAGCGCGAGCACCTTGGGCAGCCTCTCGTGCGCCGCCCTCCAGCTTGGCAAGGGCTTGCCGAAGAGCAGCCGCCTGACTGATACTGCCGTCTTGGCCAAATGCCTTCCTCCGTCGACTAGTGTTCTCGGGCAGGGGAAGCCTCCCCACCTTTGTCGCCCGCAGCCCACACACCCGCCGGACGACGTCCTCTATCTATCACGCACATCGCTGAGGGAACGGGCGCGAGTGGGAGACTTCGCAGCGCAGGAGTTCGCCGTAATGCTTGACTTCGCGCCTGTTCGGGCACATTCCTCCCTCGGCCTGGACGCGCCGCGCCGGGAGGAATCCGGCAGGAGGCTGAGCAAGTAATCTGTGAGCCGGTCTAAGCAGTGTCGGTGCGTGCGTTGCCACATTCTGTGTTCCCGTGGTCGAACGGCGGCGCGCTGCGGAGGGCGGAGGCTCCGTAGTATCGGGAGGAAGCGATGAAGAGAACCATCATTGCTCTGGTTGTTGTGGCGGCTCTCATCTGCGGTGGATGCGGAAAGCTGCAGCAAGGGCCGCTTGGCTCTGTCGCGAACCCGGTCAAGATGGCTCTGGTGCCCTCGCTCGACGCTCAGAAGCTCGTCAAGACCGGGGAGAAGCTCGCTGCTCTCCTTGAGAAGGAAACGGGTCTGAAGTTCAAGGTCGATGTGGCGCCCAATTACACTGCTGTCGTGACCGGGATGGGCGCGGGGACGATAGATGTGGGCTGGCTCCCGCCACTCCCTTATGTTATCGCGCACGATCAGTATGGGGTCGAGGTCGTCCTGACGACCGTCAGGAACAACTCGACCAAGTACTGGAGCTTCATCATCGCTCGCACCGACACCGGCATCAACAAACTCTCCGATCTGAAGGGCAAGAGGTTCGCCTACGGCGACCCGGTCAGCACGTCAGGCACGATCTACCCCAAGCACCTCATCAGGACGAGCGGTTACGACCCAGGGACGTTCTTCTCCCAGTTCATCTACGCCGGCGCGCACGACAAGGTGGTCATTGCGGTCTACAACAAACAGGTGGACGGCGGCGCCATCTACGGCGGCGTTGCGAGCGACGCACGAGAGAAGGTCGTGAGCACCATACCCGACCTGATGCGGAAGACTCACGTCATCGCCAGGAGCATGGAGATTCCGAACGACACGGTAAGCGTGCGCAAGGGCCTGCCCCCGGACATCGTGATGAAGGTCAGGGACGGTCTCATCAAGATTGCCAGGTCCGACGAGGGGCACATCTCCGTTCTGGACCTGTACGGCATCGACGGTTTCGTCCTGGCGAACGAGAAGGACTACGACTCCGTGCGGGAGGTGGCGAAGGCGGAGAACGTCAAGCTCGAGCGAACGAAGTAGGGGCGAGGAACGAGGAGCGAGCGCCCTGCAGCCCTCTGCCCGCACTCTGTGCCCCGCACTCTCCACTTGCTCTGCACAACCATGCTTCGAATCGAGAACCTCACCAAAATCTACCGTAATGGCGTGCGCGCGCTGCACGACGTGTCGCTCGAAGTGCCGACCGGGCAGTTCGTGGCGATAGTCGGACTCTCGGGGTCGGGCAAGAGCACCTTACTCCGATGCGTAAACCGGCTGGTCGAGCCTACCTCGGGCAGGATCTTCCTGGACGGCGTCGAGATCACCGCCGCAAGCGACCTGAGGCCCATCAGGCGCCGCATCGGCATGATCTTCCAGCACTTCAACCTCGTGAACAGGTCCACCGTGCTCACGAATGTGCTCTCGGGAAGGCTGGGCTATGCCTCACCCACGGCCAGCTTGCTCCACCACTTCAGCTCAGAAGACTACGATCTGGCTCAGGCGAACGTCGAGAGAGTGGGGCTTGTGGGGAAGGAGCATCAGCGGGCGGACACGCTCTCCGGCGGCCAGCAGCAGCGGGTGGGCATCGCTCGCGCTCTTATGCAGAAGCCATCGCTGATCCTTGCCGACGAGCCTGTAGCCTCGCTCGATCCCGCGACCGCGCACCTGGTCCTCGATCACCTCGAGCAGATGAACAAGAAGGACGGCATGACGGTGCTGTGCAACCTGCACTTCCTCAGCCTCGCCCGCCGCTATGCCGATAGGGTCGTCGGGCTGAAAGCCGGCGAGATCGTCTTCGACGGCCCGCCGGAGGAGATCGACGACGCTCGTTTCAAAGAAATCTACGGAGAAGAAGCCGAGCAGGTGGAGATAGCGTAATGGAAGTCGGCTCTCCCAAGCGGACCGGCAGGAGGAAGGCAGCAGTCGCGGCGGCGCTGTCCGTCATCCCCGGCGTTGGGCAGATGTACGCCGGCCAGTGGAGGCGGGGCGCCGTGCTGCTCATCGGGCTGCCGGCGCAGGCGGCGCTGTTCTACGGTGTCCAGATGCCCTGGCTTGGCTTCGGCCTCGCGCTCGTCTGGCTTTGGGGCATCTACGACGCATCCAGAGCCGCCCGAGGCGCCGCGGTCGCTGCAGCGTGGCCGGTGGTTGTGATCATCTTCCTGAACCTGGTTGCAGCCTGGAAAGTAACGGACATCCACGCTCCCAAGCTCCAGGCCGAGCAGAGAACGGTCATCGGGCAGATAATCGCCGGCCTTGGGAAGCCCGACTTCGCCGCAAGACAGACCACCGAGCAGAAGGCGACAGGCAAGTATGTTGTGCCCGGCGCCGGGATGCGGGCGACCACCGGGAAGCTGGTCCGCGAGCAGGGCAAACCCTGGATCACGGTCGCGCCGATGGAGGCCAGGGTGGGCCAGAGACTGGCCGTCACGGGGATCGGGTTCGCGGCCGGGCGCGACGGCAGCATCAAGCTCATCGGCGCCGAGGAGATGCCGGTCGGCCGGTTCCGAACGGGTAGACGCGGAGACTTCGCAACCACCTTCTCCAACCCGCGGCACGTCCCGGGCGTCTACTACGTCCAGGCAACGGTGAAGCTGCCCGCCGGGAGGTGGGGGCTGAGCGAGACGCTCCAGGACGCCGCCCCACGTATGTTCGAGACCATCTACCTAGCTCTGATCGGCACGGCCATGTCGCTGGTCCTCGCCCTTCCGCTCAGCTTCCTCGGCGCGCGCAATCTGATGTATGCGTCGCCGGTGCTCAAGGCCATCTACGGCGCAACGCGAGCGCTGTTCACCGTTCTGAGATCGGTCGAGGTGCTGATCATCGCGGTGATCGCCGTCGCCGCGCTCGGCATCGGCCCGTTCGCCGGCGTGCTGGCGCTTGCGATCCACGGCATCGGCGCGCTCGGCAAGCTCTACTCCGAGGCCATCGAGAGCATCGACCACGGCCCGATCGAGGCCATCCGCTCGACCGGCGCCAACGATCTTCAGGTGGTGATGTATGCCGTCGTGCCTCAGGTCGTGCCGCAGTTCGTGGCCTTCACGCTTTACCGCTGGGACATCAACGTAAGGATGGCAACGGTCATCGGCCTTGTCGGCGGCGGCGGCATCGGCGCGCAGCTCATCGCCTACATGAACCTCTTCCAATGGCGCCAGGCCGCGACCGCCATCTGGCTCATCGCCGCCGTCGTGATGCTGATGGACTACGCGAGCGCCGTGATAAGGGAGCGGCTGGTCTGATCGCAGCCCGAGACCGGCTCGGGTTGACGCCCTCCCCCCTCTGTGGTACAACATTACCGGCGCTATGCCCCAGAGGGAACCGGTTGATACTTCTCACAGGCGGCCATGGCCTGCTCGGGCCGGAGCTTCGCAAGCTCAGGGATTACTTCGCTCCCGAAGAGCACGAAATGGACATCACGGACCCGGAGCGCGTTGTGGAGATCGTACGCGCGGCCGGGCCGGAGTTCATCTTCCACGCGGCTGCTTACACGAACGTCTCCAAGGCCGAGATCGAGTGGAAGCGCTGTTACGAGGTCAACGCGCTGGGGACGCGGAATATGGTCGCAGCCGCCAGGCAGGTCGGCGCGGCGTTCATCTATATGAGCACCGACTACGTCTTCGACGGCGACCAGGAGCCAGGCAGCCCCGGCTACGCGCCGGATGACGTTCCGCACCCGATCAACTGGTACTCCACCACCAAGCTCATCGGAGAGATCTACGCTGAGGGCCATCCCGACCACTACATCATCCGGACGAGCTTCAAGAGGTCTCCGTGGGAGCATCCCAAGGCCGTGGCGGATATGTGGACGACTGGGGACTACGTGGACGTCATCGCGCCGCTCATTGACAAGACGATCGGCCGGATCGTGACCGGCGCCCCGCTGCCGGGGCGGATCATCCACCTCGGAACACCGCGGAAGTCCATCCTCGAGCTTGCGCGCAGGAGAACGCCGAGCATCGAGGCCATGACGAGGGCCGACATCGCCGTCCGCCTACCTGTGGATACCTCGCTCCAGTTCTTCGAGCCGTGACCACGGGCCATCGGCGCGCCAGCGTACAGGTGGAGTCGGGGGCTATCAGGCGGGGCAGTCTACCTGAACAGTGCGCAGGTATTTCCGGTGCCAGTAGCTTACGGCGTTGGCGCCGCTCGCGGGGTAGCCGCCCCACGGTTCGTACATATACTCGACGCTCGGATCGCCGTTGACCACGAGCCGCGCGACACCCGGCAGTCCGTGGAGGTAACGCTGAGGGTCACCCGAGCGGGTCAGAACGCCTGCGCAGAGGGGATAGCGGTTCCTTCGCCAGAGCGCGGCGAAGCGGTCTATGTCTCCCGGCGCTAACCAGAGCGCAGCCCCGAAGAACCCGTGGGACACCAACTCGCTGTCCTCGCGCGGCTCGGCCGCCAGTGTCGGCGCAAGAAGGTTTCCGTCGCGCGAACCCCCGGCCAGCACGCCGGCGCCGCTTTCCCTGATCCGCTGCAGGCAATGCTCGGCTTGCCCCTCGCTGAGCAGAGGCCCTACCTGCGTCCGGGCATCGAATGGATCGCCGGCTGTGATCTCACCCCAGCGTGCCGCCAGGCGTTCGGCAAGCCGGTCGTAGGTCCGCGGATGTATGATAGCGCCGTTGACGGAAGTGCAGGTCTGCCCGTTGTAGCGCAGCGCCCCGGATGTCAGTAAGTCGGACGCATAGTCCAGCGGGGTATCCTCATCGACCCAGACCCAGGCATTGCCCTCGCCGTCAATGAGCGCATGCTTGCCGGCTTGGAAGCAACTGCTGAGAATCTCGGGCGCATGCGCCGAACCGCCGAGGTAGTGAACCAGGAGTGGTTCCGGAGACTCGCAGAGCGCGGCCAGGAAGGCCTGCGCCGGAGCCAGCACGATACTGACGCAGTCGGCCGGCGCTGCTCTCTCGACCGCCAGGCAGAGCAGCGCAGCGGAACGGGCGGATTGGGTGGGCGCGCGCAGGATAACGCGGTTGCCCGCAGCCAGCGCGTTCAAGAGGCACGTGACGGCAAGGAACAGGAAAGCGCTCTGAGGAAGTATGGCCGCGACCGTGCCCCAAGGCACGGCACTCTGTTGCACCCGCCGCCGCCCCGCGCTGTCTTTGTAAGTGAGCGGAGCCGCAGCCGCGTCGGGAAGAGTTCGGAAGTACTCCGGGAAACCCTTGACGTAATCCAAGGAGGACAGCACCACCTCGACGCAGTCGCTTCGGATGAACCCGGTCTCCCACTGAGTCGTCTCTACAATGCTCGGATAAAGCTCGCGGAGCTCGTCGTAGAGGCGAGAACAGAACCGGCGCAGCGACTCCTCGTCGATCCTCTCCAAGGGGGCCTGTGCTCGCAGTAGTTCCGAGGTCTCCGTCGGGCCGAGGAACCGGACCCTCTGGACGAGCCTGCTGTCGAGCGGAGAGACCTGGTCAACCCAATCCCCGCTGCCGCAGCGTCTTCCCCATATGCTGCTGGTGCACTCCCACTCCGCGCCAAGCGGCGCTGCGTCCGAGTGGCGCATGCCTCAGGCCCTCCTGTGTCGTCCTCGAACACCACGGCCGCGCAGATCGCGCCCCGAAGTGTGTCCGCTGTTGCAGGTCAAGACCCGCGGATGCCCAGCTTGGTCCCACAGGCGAAGATCACGCTGCTGTATCCCTGGGCTGAGTGATCGGGAACGCGGCGCACTCGGAGGTCGATATCTCCGAACCCATTCTCTTCGAGGCAGGCCAGCACGTCGTGGCCGTTCACACCGGCACACGGGAAGAGCTTCTGCCCCACCGCATAGTAATCGGCCGCGCCACACGCAGACACAAGCAATGCGCCGCGGGGACTGACCAGGCTCGCGATGTTGCGCATGTACAGGCTCCACGTGTCCTTGCTGTCTGTGGCGCCTTCTGCGCAGTAGTGGGCTGTCACGAGTGGGAAGCGCCCGCGCATTTCCGGCGCGAGCGGGTCATCGTCCCCGGCGTCGGAGCACAGAAGCTTCGTCATGCGGCGGCGCGCTTCCTGTTCCCGCGCCTCCACATCGCTCGGGGATGGCGCCGCAACGCCCTCGATCCGGAGAATGTGACGCGTGAACGTGGTCCAGTCGTAAGCGTCCTCGGCACCGTCCAACCATTTCTGCACTTCCGCCAGGTTGTCCGGCAGGTAGTCGGCCAGGTAGATCTCTCGTGCTTTGGGTACAAGCGCAACCGCGTGGTGGACTGTTGGCCCGCATCCGTAGTCCAGAGCTACAGGCACCTCGGGCAGTCGTTCGAGACACTCGTGGAGGAATAAGAGAGCGTGCTGCTCGTCAGGCATTACCTCGGCGTAATACTCGGCAAGATAGTCCCTGGGGAGCCACTCGCTCCACGAAGCATACTCGATCCCCGGATCAGTTTCCGTCATAGAGGTCCTCCATCAGCCTCTTGGCCTACAGCGATCTATCCAGCATAACCTTTCCCAATTATTGGTCGGCAGGGCAAAGAGCCTCAGAGTGTTTGCCCGATTGAGCACACAATGCGAGCAGGGGCGGGCGCCTTTCACGCGTCCGGCCTCTCCTGTGCATTCCAATAACCTCTACTGCGCATACTAATATGTGAATTTTACCGGGTTTCCATGGAAAAGCTCCTAGGTAACAACGGTTCTGCCCGTCACCACGAGGGACAGCCGCCGAGAATCGAGGTGCATTCAACTATGAGGACACGGTCCTGGACGCTGCTTCAGAAAGCCACCGTTTCACTTTCGCTTGCGTATGCCTTGGTGTTCATCTACACGCTCGTTGCGCACCCGGGCACGAAGGAGTTCTACCAGGCGTTCTTCAACAGCTACCAGATCCTACCGCCTATGTTCGCCGGTGTTTGTGGGCTGATCTGCCACCGGTTTGGCTACCACAGCAGTCCTATTCGGCGCATTGGGTGGCTGTTCATCGCACTGGGCTGTCTTTCCTGGGCGGCGGGACAAGCCACGTGGACCTATCTCGAAACCATACGAGGTATCGAGGTCCCATTCCCGAGCTGGGCTGACGCAGGATACCTGGGAGGATATCCTCTGCTGATCGCGGGAGTGCTGATGCTCTTCGGCAGTATGCGTGTCGCCGGCCGTGCTCGTCAGCTCATCGACAGCGCCATCGCAGCCAGCAGTATTGGCATGATGAGCTGGTACTTCATCGTGCAGCGCCAGTGGCAGCAGTCGGGAATGTCCCTTACCGGAAAGTGCATCAGCGTTGCCTACCCATTGGGTGACATCGCGGTGCTGTTCGGCGCCATCGTGCTGCTTTCCAGCCCAACTTCCAACCGGCTTCTGCGCCGGTCCGTCTACTTCCTTGCCACTGGTATCGTTCTCATCATCTTCTTCGACACTTCCTTCACGTTGATGTCGCTCAACGGCACCTACCAGACAGGGAGTTGGAGCGACTGGACCGTGTCGTTCGGTTGGATTCTCATCGCATATGCGTTCCTCACGAAGATGTGGTGGCTGCCAAAGGAGCGGCGCAAGGCCGACTCGGTCGAGAGCCTATCCAGCGTCGATCTCCGGAGTATGCGCCAGATCGTTGCCCCATATGCGGCGGCGACTATCGCCTTTACCATCGTTGGCGTTCACGACTTCGTCCAGGATAGGTCCGTCAGCTACTCGACGATCACGGCAGCTATGTTCCTGGTCGCGCTCGTCATCGTCCGGCAGGTATTCACGCTCATCGAGAACAGGGCTCTTACCCTAGAGCTGAAGGCGTTCAGCGACAACCTGGAGAAGATCGTCGCGCAGCGCACCGGACAGTTGACGGCCCTGCACAATCTGACGAAAGCGGTAAGCACGACCATGCGTCCCGATGAGGTCTTGGCAGCCGCTGCGACTCACACGCAAGCGGCGCTGCGCGCGGACGCGCTCGTGGTGTGGCTCGTAGATGAGTCTGCTGGCGGGCATGACGCCAGGAAAGGCCGCGTCACACTGCACGACGGTTTCGAGAAAGAGCCCGAGATGCTCACCTTCCTGGCCGACCAGCCTCTCCGGGACGTAGTGGATACAGTGTCGCTGGTCACAGCGCCGCACTCAGACGAGTCCACGGGCGGATCGTGCCTGCGGGCGCCGCTGCGCTGGCAGCAGAACACAACTGGGATGATCGGAGTGGTCCGATGGAGTGCAGATTTCGGCGTGACCGAGTGCCAACTGCTAGAGAGCATCGGGATCGAAGTCGGTACAGCCCTGGAGAACGCACGACTTTACAGCGCGGCGGTAGAGGCTGCCGACATCGATTCTGTCACAGGGCTTTTCAACCACCGGGCTGTCCATCAGCGCCTGAACTGGGCACTGGAGCAGGCGAAGAAGCAGCAGCATCCGCTGTCGGTCATCATGATGGACATGGACAACTTCAAGCTCTTCAATGACACCTACGGCCACCCCGTGGGCGATCAGGTGCTAAAGCAGGTTGGGAGTACACTGCAGGAGTTCTGCCCACCAAAGGCTGTTCTGGGCCGCTACGGCGGCGACGAGTTCATCGTCGTTCTGCCGAACACCAACTCCGATGAAGCCCTTGTAACTGCCCAGAAGCTTCGTGGGACGATGGACTTGACGGGGTTCGAGCGCGCGAACGAGGACCGGATCGTGCCGGTCACTTTGAGTTTCGGGGTCGCGTCTTTTCCTGCAGACAGCACCAATAGACACGAACTGTTGACCATAGCGGACTCGAACCTCTACGCTGCGAAGCATTCTGACGACCGCATTGCGGCAACGACCGAGGCACAGCGCGCCAACCGCCAACTCCGAGGCGAGGGTTCATTCGCTGTGCTCGACGCGCTGGTTACGGCGGTAGACAACAAGGATAGATACACTCGCCAGCACTCCGAGGGCGTTACAGAGTATGCGCTCTGGATCGCCGAGGAGATGGGCATGTCCGAAGAGTCACTGAGACAGGTCAGGGTCGGCGGTCTGCTGCACGACATCGGCAAGATCGGGGTTCCCAACGAGATCCTCCGCAAGCCCGGCCGGTTGACCCCCGAGGAATGCGAGATCCTCCAGCGACACCCATGGATTGGAGCGCTCATTGTCTCAGCGGTGCCGGGTATGGAGGGGGTGGTCGAAGCCGTACGCTCCCACCATGAACGCTGGGACGGTCAGGGGTACCCGGGCCAACTTGCCGGCGAGGAAATCCCGGTGCTTGGCCGCATTATGGCAGTCGCGGACGCATTCAGCGCGATGACGACCAACCGGACCTATCGAAGGGCGCTGACGTGGGAAGGCGCTATCCAGGAGCTGCGTGTTCACAGGGGCACTCAGTTCGACCCTACCATGGTGGACGTTTTCCTGAGGGTGGCGGAAGAGCGGCGCAGGTCCGCGTCCTCGGAGGGACCCGACGAGGCACGACGCCAGGCGGCGTGACACGAGCGCGAAACCACAGGGCGCATACCAACAGGGTTAGCCACCAGACTCTGGAAAGCGCGGAAAGGGGGAGTAGATAACGGTGTCCACACCCGGAAAGTCACCATACACTCCCCTTTCTCTTTCGTCTCTTCCTAACCTTTGCATAAGGGATGACATAAACTTGGGCCGAGAATCACCGTATTCAGATGCCCTGGCACGGTTCGAGAATCAGGCGCTGGTGACAGTAGCCTGCGGCACGACCTGTGTGAACCTCGGCGATGAAAGGAACCTTCGCGAGTTCCTTGTAGCAGACGAGGTAGCCCGGCGGCTGCGAGAAGCGGGGCACGTGGTGATATCGCTCCTCGTGGATGACAGCCTGGAGCCGCTCGGCTACCGGCAGCTGCGGATTGCCGCCGACAAGGACGAGCTCTTCATCGGGAGATGGGCTGACTGGTGCGGCAAGCCGATTGCCTGCATCCCGGACCCCTGGGACTGCCATGCCTCCTATGCGGCTCATTTTGAGGAAGCCCTGCTGGACCGTCTGCACAGCCTGCGGTGCCACCCGAACTTGGTCAGTACCGCTTCGCTTTATGAAGGCGGCCTCTACGCCCCATACGTGCGGCAGGTGCTCGAGCGCTACGATGAGATCATGCGGTTCCTCACCGAGCGGTTCCCCGGTTACCAGCCCGAGACGCTGTTCTGGGTTCTGTGTCCCCGGTGCGGTTACATCGACGAGACGCAGATCGAGCGGATAGACGGCAAGGACGTGAGGTACTACTGCCGGCGGTGCGAGCATTCCGGCTCTCTTCCGCTCGATGAGGTAAAGGGGAGACTGAACTGGAAGCTGGACTGTGCTGCGCGTTGGGTTCTCCTCCGTATCGACGCAGAGCCGTTCAACAAGGCGTACCTGGAGCCGCAGTGCGGGAGTTACTTCGTGGCTCGGGAGGCCGGCAAGGAGCTCTTCGGCGGCCGTGACGTGCTGCCGCTGCGTTACGGGTTGGTCAAGATCGAGAGGTCCGTGAGCTACCGGCTGCTGCCCTCGCTGCCTGCCGACGTGCTGCGCAGCTTGTTCACGGAGCGGGCAACGGCAGACATCACGGTCACATCGGACTGCGTTCTGAACGCAGCATCGCGCTGCCAGGTCGAATACGGACTCTCATATCTGGACTGCGTCAAGCAGCTTGTGCCGATGTGGCTGCTCAGGCCGCAATCGCTGACGGACCGCCAGCGTGACCTTGTGGGCCATGGGATCAGGTTTGCGGAGGATTTCCTGGGCCAAGAGGTCGCTCTGCAGCTCCCAACCCGCGAGAGCTTGGAGGGTATCCGCCCAGACGTGCTCGAGGCCATGCACCGTGTTCTGGTTGACATCATCGAGCTTCGTGAGAGCAGCGCGGGCTCTTGGGAGGCATTCTGCGAACGGGCAAAGCAGCTCATCGCCGCTTTGGGAGACAGCAAACACGAGACCATGAGCAGCCTGCGTGCCATACTCGGGCAGAAGCAAGGCATTCCGGCATCGCGGCTTCTGTTCCTTGTGCCTATGAACTACCTGCAGGCGCTTGAGTATATACTGCATTTGCAGTTGGCCTGCACGAGCGACAGATGGCAAGTCGCAGACAGGCTGGCGGCTTGATCGGCGGGACGAAGAGGGTCTACAACCGGTGGAACTTGGAGGGAGGCAAATGAGGAGAAGATTGATGATCATCACAGTAGCGTCAACGACACTCGCGACGCTTTCGACTGCGTGCCAGGCGTCCAAGCCTGATGCGCGGAGCGCCATACGGGCGGCATACGATCGGTACAACACCGCCTTTAAGAACAAGGATATCCACACGATCATGGCGCTCTTCACAGCGGACTTCAAGTGGAAGCTCGTTGACGGGAAGTCGCTGGACCGGGCGAAGACACAAGCCGCAATCGAGCAGCAGATGACCGCGACGGTACGCGTGCACAAGATGAGTGTGAAGATCGAGCGGTTCACCGTGCGGGGCGATCGGGCTATCGTCTACACCAGAGAACTCCTAGTAGCGACGATGCGCGGCGCTCGTGGAAAGCTGGAGCGTCTGACGAGCGAGGAAACATATCGGGACACGTGGGTGAAGACGCCCGACGGTTGGAAGTTCAAGCTTGCCGTAGTGTTGACCTCCAAGGCAGCTACGAAGCCAGTACGTCCGGCCGAGAAAAAGGAATCCAAGTAGCGGGCGGCGGTCCACGGCGGTCGCCGCGAACGAGACCGGAAGCCCGCTGGAGTGATGGCGGGGTCCGGTACTGCCGGGAGCTCGGAGGGCTCCGCAGTGCCTTTCCCGAAGGCAGCGGCCATTGGTGAGGAGTGATGAAGATGGTTGAAAGGCGGAGTGCGCCGCGCGTAAGCGTCTCCTGGCCTGTGCGAGTAGCCGGGATTTCCGGACGCGGACAGGGTTCGGCGATCAACGTCAGCCTGAGCGGAGTGTTGTTCACGACGGATGCGGACCTGGAGGAGAAAGACCTTGTAATCCTGCGTATCGGCCTGGATGCCGGAACGACCGTGGAGTGTGTCGCTCAGATCGTGAGGAGGGACAACCAGGACGGCAGCAAGCTCTACGGAGCGGCTTTCCGCTATCTGTCTGCGGCGGATCGACAGAAGCTCAACTTCGCGCTGCTCCTGCTGAGGGAACCGTCGCTTGGCTCGAGGCTTTACAGCCGAGCCTAGCGCCCCCTCCCATTCGGCCGCCCCGCGCGCGCCCTGCCGTACACAAAAATGGCGCGCCTGGAGGGACTCGAACCCCCGACCCTCTGATCCGAAGTCAGATGCTCTGATCCGCTGAGCTACAGGCGCGCTGTCACTCTCAGTATAACGGATGCTGCCCTCCCGGTCAACAGGCCGATGGGGGGAGAAACCCCTGCCATAGACCGGCCGAGCCGGAGGTAGAGCCTCTACCGGGCCTCCCTGATCCAGACCGCCATCTGTGCCGGCCCGCGGTTTGCCCAGGCGTAGTAGGGGATGGCCATTATCTTGCACGGTTTGGTCCGAGGCTCGCGAGTGCCGTACAGAACCCCCTGCCAGCCGGCGTCGTCCACCGCGACCGAGCTGCCCGTGATAACCGTGACCCCACCGAGCAGGTCCTTATCGTAATGCGCGGCCAGCTTGGCGTCCTTTGGCAGCAGAACCCGGTGCACGGACACGTCATTGTCCGGCTGCTCCAAGCAGAACACGACCGGGCCGCGCTGCAGCGCCACGCGCCCCGCATCCTGCCGCACGTCGGGATTCGCCCTTACGCGCTCGACCGGCATGGGCAGCAGAAGCTCGACCTTGTCACCGCGCTTCCATTCGCGCTCCAGCCGCACGTAGCCTCTCTCCATCTTCCCCGCGATGTCAACCGGCTCGCCGTTGACCCGGAGATCAGCCTGCCGGCACCATCCAGGAATCCGAAGCTTCAGCCCGAACTCCGCCGGCTTCTCCGGCTCGACCGTCACGCTCACCTTGCCATCCCACGGGTAATCGGTGTCCTGCTTGAGCGTCACGGTCTGCCCGCCGACATTCAGCTTGCCCGTGCCACCGATATACAGATGGATAACGGCATCCTTCTCGCTCTCGGCATAGATATAGAGGCCGAGCGAGGCCAGCAGCCGCGCAATATTCGGAGGGCAGCAAGCGCAGCCAAACCAATCGCTCCTCTGGTGCTGGCCGCGGCTCTCGAGCGGGTTCCCGTAGAAGAACTTCGTCCCATCGAGCGAGACGCCGCTCAACACGCCGTTGTAGAGCGCCCGCTCCATCACGTCGGCATAGCGGCTGTCGCATTCGAGCTGCAGCAGGCGGTGGTTCCAGAGCACCAGCCCGATGGCGGCGCACGTCTCCGCGTAAGCGCTCTCGTTCGGCAGGTCATAGGCCGTCGTGAAGCCTTCGTTGTGGCCCGAAGGGCCGATCCCTCCCGTCACATACAGCTTCCTCAGGCAGAGGTCTTCCCACAGCCGTTTTACTGCGGCAAGAAGCGTCTCGTCGCCGTACTCACCCGCAAGGTCCGTCATAGCGGTGTACAGATACATCGCCCGAACGGCGTGTCCCACCACTTGCGTCTGCTCGCGCACGGGGAGATGCGACTGGGAATAATCGTAGGCCCCCGCCCAGTAGTCGTCCGGCTTCTCCCCGCGCTCGCGGGCCTCGATGTCGTAGTAATGAGGCTGCCTGCCCCGTTCGTCTACGAAGTACTTGCTGAGCCTCAGATACCGCTCGCTGCCGGTTGCTCGATAGAGCTTCACAAGGGCAAGCTCGATCTCTTCATGCCCGCAGTAACCGCGCTTCTTGCCCGGTTCCGTGCCGAAGACCGTGTCGATGTAGTCGGCGTACCGGCACAGGGCGTCGAGAAGCGTTCGGTTTCCGGTCGCCTGATAGTGCGCCACCGCCGCTTCCATCAAGTGCCCCGCGCAGTAGAGCTCGTGCTGGTCCCTCAGGTTCGACCATCGCTTGTCCGGCTCGACGAACGAGAAGTACGTGTTGATGTAGCCGTCCGGCTGCTGCGCGCTCGCAATCAGCCCGGCGACCTCTGCGAGCATCGCTCCGGTCGCCGGATCGGGATGGGTCGCCGTGCTGTACGCCGCGGCTTCCACCCATTTCGCCACGTCCGAATCGTTGAAGACGTGCCTCGCCTGGTCCCGGCTTTCGGGCGTCCAGTCCGGCTTGAACCCCAAGATCCGGCCCGTCTTCTTGCACTGCTCATACTCGTGAGGAATCGTCTTCTCGCGGTTTACCTTTATGCGCGGCGCCCAGAAGCCATCCTCTATGGCTACATTCGTCAGCTCCGCCGGAGCAAAAGCGCGTTTCGGCTTGGAACTCATTGAGATACTCTCCCGTCTGTTGGCTGCTAGAGTGAGTATAACTGGAAAGGCACTTGCTCGGCAAGCTTGGATCGACTCCGAGCGATCTACCGGCGGGTATCAACAACTGCCCTTGACAAGGTTGTGAACTGCAGCTACACTGCCAATGTCGCTGGATGATCCTCAGAAATCGGCCCCAACACTCCGATAAGTGGAATGGGGATTTCGGGTAACTGGACAAAGGGGAACCAGATGCCACGAAACGCGCGTCCGTAAGCCGTCGGGCGCGTGTGCGGGGCAATGCGCACGTCTTCGGCGAGACCCGCCTCGCCGGAGAGGCGGACGTCCATTGCACAGAGGAGGTGAACCATGCCACAGATTGAGCAGCTCCAGCTCCGCGTTGATCCCGAGCTCAAGGACTGGGTCAGAGACCAGGCCTGGCGGGAGCGGGTGAGTATGAACCGCTTCGTGAGCATGGTGCTCGGCGCCGCGAAGCAGCGAGAAGAGAAGGAGCAGGAACGCAAGCAAAGGAGATAATCTACCTAGCCCCCGGCAATCATGCCGGGGGCTTTTGTTTGTGCTTGGGATACTTGTGAACTTCACTTCCCCCTGGTAGCCGAAGTCATTTCAAGCGTACACTGGTATGTCGTCGTCCCGACCGAAAGTTCCATCACCCCCCTTACTATATGCCCCACCTCGGGAACGTACCAGTGGGTCGTTAATGCTGTAGCTCCGCCCGCACACGTTCTTCTCGCAACCCTGTATGCCTCATAGGTGCCCGCTGGCACCGTCACGGTCTCCCGTACAACAACCTCGGTCGAACCGCTTTCCCAGGCCCCAGTGTTGTAGGAGATGTTGTACTGATACCGATCCCCAACTACAAACGGACTCTTCGTCACAAGGACTTTGCCGCCGTAAGGTGCGGCGACCAACTCTTCCGCGCCATCGGTGAAGTCGCCGTGTTGCCAAACCGAACCCCCTAAGTCCTGCGAGAGGTAGGCGATCACGTCAATGTTCGCCGGCGGCCCAAAGGTAATTTCGACAAGGCGGTACGTGTTCCCCACAAGGTCTATGCCAGTCGCGGGGTCCACGCGAATCCTGGCGGTTGTCACGACCCGATCCATCCCGTCAGTAAGAGTAACTCGGTAGTTCCAGGTGTCCCCGGCTCGCATCTGACGCAGTTGTGGCAGGGGCGCAACCATTCCTCCTCCGCCGCCTCCGCCACAACCTGCCAGTAGTGTCGCCAGCAAGACAACCGTAACCACAACTTCCTTCCTCATGACATTCTCCTCCTTTTCTGTTCGCAGTAAATCACAAGCCCAGCCGTTTGTCAATCCCCGGCAAGTAGACGATCAACGGGCGAGTGTTGCTCGCACTGGCCGCGTAGATCGTCATCGAGCAGGTGCAGATACAATTCGGTTGTCCGTAGGTTGGCATGCCCCAACACTTCGCGCACGTACTCGAGCGGCATGCCACACCGAAGCAGCATGGTGGCGCACGAATGCCTGAGCACGTGGGGATGGAGATCGTCGATGCCTGCGAGCCGCCCGATGCGGCTGATGATCCGGTACGCGCCACTGTAGTACAAAGCCCGGCCATGCTGCGTAATGAAAAACGCCTCGGTCGTGATCGGGTGTTACCTTGACTTTTCGCCAAGGCCTGGGGGTTTACGCCTGAGAGGACTGACGGGAGCCACTGCACCTACTCCGGCTTGATCAAGGACCGTGTGCGGTACGTTACGGTCGACCTGCACTACCCCGAGTTCGATGACAAGATGATCAAGTCGATGATCAGCCAGTCAGGCCTGAACCGGGAGCAGTTCTATGGCGCCACCAAGAGAACCGCTGCCAAGATCGGTCTGAGATTCAGGCGGTAGGCACCCCAACTTCTCATCCTTCGCGACTGCTTCCCGTCCCGAAGCATCGATCCTTCCTTTGCGTGTTCACGCTGGTTTTCGTGCTTCCGTGATCGACTCTGCCCCATAGACCCGGGATAGCCGAGACCGGCAGGCTTCTCCTGTTCCGCGGCACTGGTCCGGAATCCAGCATCACGACCGGCGGCCGCAGATGAGCGATCCGCCGTTCATCCGCCCCGTTCTCTCCGGCGCCTGGCGATGCGGCGGCCTAGCCACGGCGGCGCGATCAGCGTGGTAAGCAGGATGACAAGGACGATCGCAGCATACAGACCCGGGCTGACGATGCCTCTGGCAAGCCCGAGAGAGGCGAAGATCAGGCCGACCTCGCCCCGCGGGACCATGGCGATCCCCACGGTGAGTTTGTCCACCCTGTACCTGGCCGCTCCCAACCCGGCCACGAGCTTGGTGGGCACGGCTACCACGAAGAGCACGGCGGCGACCCCAAGAACCGGCCAGCTCAGCCGTGCCATGTCCACCTGCATGCCGACGACGGTGAAGAAAACGGGGGCGAATATGTCCGCGACGGGCTGGATTTGCTCGGTGATGCGGTAGCGGTCTTCTGTCGAGGTGAGCACGAGACCGGCGGCAAACGCGCCGACCACAGGCGCCAGCCCCAGCCGGCCCCCGATATACGCCAGCACCAGCGCGAACGCGAACGCTGAAACCGCGACCACGCCCCGGCCCCGCATCCGCCGGGTCAGGACTACGAAGAACGGAGCGGCCCGGATGCCAATCACTATCGCAGCAGCGAGGAAGACAATCGCTGCCCCAAACATCAGCATCGTCCTGCCGACCTCGGCCGTGCCCGCCCCGATCCCCAGAACGACGCTCAGCACCAGCAGCCCGAGCACGTCGTCCGCTACGGCGGCGCCGATGACGATCCTCGCCTCCCTGCTCTGCGTCTGCCGCAGGTCGCGCAGCACTCTCGCCGTGATGCCCACACTCGTCGCCGTAAGCGTCGCTCCCAGAAACAGCGCCTCCAGCCTCTGATACCCCAGAAGAGAGGTGAACGCGAAGCCGATGGACAGCGGCAGAACGACCCCGATCACGGCTACCGCCACCGCCGCAGCGCCGACACGCAGGAACTCCTCGAACTCGCTCTCCAGCCCGACCTCGAACAAGAGCAGGATCACGCCGAGCTCCGCAATGAACCTTATCGTCTCATTGCCCGCCGCAGGCCGGATCGCCGGGATAAGGCCGATAGCCAGACCGGCGACGATCTCGCCGACAACCGCCGGCTGATGGAGGCGCTCCGCGATCTCTCCCCCCAGCCGCCCGGCCGCGATTATGATCACGAGGTAGAGCAGTGCATCACCCGCGTGCATCTAATGCGCCTTTCCCAGCTTCGCCTCCCTTTCTACTGGGATTACGCCGCAAGCCCGCTCGATTCCTCCGACCCCCGACTGCCGCCTCACGACACGCTCGGCTTGAGCTCAGCGAATTGTTGCAGATTTTCGGAGTACGGGGGAGAAGACACTTTTCGAAGCTAATAACCTCAACTATTTCGATATCGGAAGGAACCGGCAGGGCGCGTGTCGCACTAACAAGTTGGGCGTGGGAACCGTCAACAGTCTTACGCGGAGGATCATCAAAGTGAGCAAGCAAGGCATAGTCAATATCATCAACTTTATACGTGCGGTCGAGCCGCGAGAGCCTGAACTGGATCTTCTGGAGCCGGTGGTCAACCAGATTCGGCTCGTCGAGGAGCATGGGCTGGCGGCGACGTGGCTGATTCAGTATGATGCTCTTCTGGAGTCGCGGTTTGTCGATCTGCTGAAGAACCTGGACAGCATGCAGGAGATCGGAGTGTGGTTTGAGATCCCGCAGCAGCTTGTGGAGAAGGCAGGAATGAAGTGGAGAGGGCGACCGGGGTTCTCGTGGGACTGGCATACGGACTGCGGCTTCTCCGTGGGCTATACGCCTGCTGAACGGGAGAAGCTTGCGGATATCGTTATGGAAGATTTCAAGGGCGTCTTTGGGAAGTACCCGGCATCGGTTGGGGCTTGGCTGATTGACGCTCATTTGCTGGGTTATCTGGCGGATAAGTATGGAGTCATTGCATCGTGCAACTGCAAGGATCAGTATGGCACGGATGGATATACAATGTGGGGCGGATACTACAACCAGGCGTATTACCCAAGTCGGAGAAATGCGTTTATGCCCGCGCAGCACGCTTCGGAGCAGATTCCGATCCCTATCTTCCGAATGCTCGGCAGCGATCCTATTTACCAGTATTCAGTCGACCCGAATGCGGAGGCACAAGGTGTGGTGAGCTTGGAGCCGGTATACAAGGACGGTGGAGGCAGTCCGGATTGGATTCGGTGGTTCTTTGACGTCAACTACAAGGCGCCATCCGTGTCGTTCGGCTATGCGCAGGTCGGTCAAGAGAATTCGTTCGGCTGGGAGGCAATGAAAGATGGACTTGCTTACCAGTTGGAGCACATAAGCAAACTGGCCGGCGAAGGAATACTACGAATAGAGAGCCTTGAGGATTCGGCGAAGTGGTTCAAATCGGAGTATGAAGTTACGCCTGCATCCGCGATAACCGCGCTCGTCGATTGGAAAAACGAACGGCACAAATCGGTCTGGTATGGCAGCCGGTTCTATCGGGCCAATCTCTACTGGGAGCAAGACGAGTTCAATATAAGAGACATTCACCTCTTCGATGAAACCTATCAGGAGCGTTATCTTACGGAGGTTTGCACATCCCACAATGCAGTCTATGACACTCTGCCGATCTGCGATGGCTTTATGTGGAGCGACGAGTCGTATGCTGCCGGGATTCGCCTGGTATTCACGGCTGCAGACGGTTCGCGCCGGGTTTTGAGCGGTGCGGATCCCCAGGTGGAGGAGGGTGGCGAGAACCTTACCGTGAAGTGGAGCGAGGAGGATGGAACTCGCGTTCAGGTCACCTGTGGGCCCGGCAGCTTGGATATCTGCGTCAACCCGACAGTCGAAGGTTCGTCGTGGCTGGCGGAGATGACGTGGGCCAAAGCCAAGAACGTTCCGATCAGCCAGGTGGACCAGGACCGGATTGGCTACGTCCACAACGGTCACAGTTACGAAGTGGTGTGTCTCGCCGGTGCGTTGTCCCGTGGTGATGATGGGACATCCATTCAAGTAATACCGGTCAGTAATAGCGTGTCCTTGGGTTTTGAGGCGCGAGCTTAGCTATTGTCGGGGTCGCGGTAGGGACCAGAATACTTCCAGCCCCCTTATGGAAAGTGAATGCTTATGCAAAGTTGGACGGCCTGTTGAGCACGGAAAGGCGTTTGTCCAAGGCAAGTAACTTGGCATAATACATTCGGACGTGAAAGCAAGTCATTTCTAGCGGAATGCAGACTGCCGAAAATGCTTTTCTCGCCAAATTTCGCTTTGCGCAAAAGAAGCCACATATCAGTTCCGTTTCAGATCTTCAACACGAGAGTCCGAGCGTATATTTCAGTTGTTCGCATGCTTCATACTACACGAATGGCTAAAATCGAGGCTCGTCAGAGGCTGAGGTAACGTGCATATATAGAGTCCCTGTCCCGGAACCCCGTATAGGAAACCCTTCCTCCTCAGCGCCGTCATCCCCCTCAGCGTCTCACCGGTTCAGGACGCACAATCCACAACGCAACACGCCCTCTCAACCCTGAATGCTGACTCCCCCCACCCGGGAGGCTGCCGGCGTTCATAATTAGCACGACTATGCGGCCACGGCAGAGCTTACTTGTCACGATCATGTCCCAGCGTTTGCGTCCGTCTGCAACATGGGTATCCTCTGCCCGAGGAGGCTGCACTCGACCGCAGCGTTGATTGTGCCTGAAAGGAGGTGGCGCCGCCTGCCAACTATCTCATTCGTTCTGCACAGTCTTCTGGTTCGCGATGTGCATGCGTGCGTTTTGCCATCAGCCGCGGGGAAACCGCGGCGCTCGAGCATCTTCGTTAAGGAGGGAGCGCAATGCGTTTGACTACACTGCTGCTGGTGTTAGTGCTTTCCGCAGCAACCGCTGCGCTGTATGCTAATGGCACTGGCACCACGCCTCCGTCGGAGACGGAGGAAACCACGCCGGCCGTGACCGTGCCGGAGACAACCGCCCCCGGCATGGAAACGACGACGCCCACACCGCCAACGGGCGCCGGGCCGACGACGCCCGTCGCGCCTGTGGTCACCACGACCCCTGCCATGAGCATGGAGGTCGAAACGTTCAACACTAACTTCGTCGCGTCGGCCTTTGGCATCGATCGGGCGTCTATCATGGCGCTGCGGCAGACAGGCTGGTCCTGGGGCGACATCTACCTACTGGCCAACATCTCCGATCTTTCCGGCCGCTCGGTACTGGATGTCGCCGGTATGCGAAGCCAGGGGCAGTCTTACAGCGCTATTGCCGCGCAGCTTAACCTGACCACCGCCCAGATCACGTCGCCCGCGGTCGTAGAGACCAGGGTAGCAGGCTTCGTGGCGGAATACGGCTTCGAGCCGCTCTACTACCAAACCGACCCGTGGGGCAACCCCGTCCTTACCAGGTACGACGCCAAGAGGCTCGAGAGGATGGGCTACGACTGGCAGAGCATCGCAATCGCTGCCAACATCGCCGCGCAGACAGGCGCGAGCGTGAGCAGCGTGCTCGCATGGATCGACCGCGGCTATACTTGGCCCCAGGTCGCCCGAATCTACGGGGTGAACCCGAAGAGGGTCATGGACGTCAGCCGCTACCCCTTCGCGAGGGAGGGCGGCGCGACCATGATGGCCCCGGCGGCCACCACGGCGGTCCCAACTGCGAGGAGACATAGGAGGCGCGGGGGCGCTGTCACCACCGCCCCGCCGCCTGCTGGCGCCGGGCCTATGGAGCCCGGCACGATGGGTCCTTCCACGCCGCCGAATTACTAGACGGCGGGAATCACACCCGTCCGGCAGACCCCTGCCGGACCCGCTTCGTGTGCTCAGACGGGGGCGAGGACGCAGATCCTCGCCCCCGATCCTTCTAACTGCAGAGCGACAGCCGGAGCATATCACCTCACCCCAGCGCGCTGCCGTCAAGAGAGAGGGAAGACCCGGCCGCTACGTTCGGCGCTCAGCAGCCTTTTCCGGCGCTGCCGCGACCAGTGTCACGGCCCAGACGTAGATGAACGCGGTCGCAGCGGCCACAACCCCCGAGTCGTTCAGCGCCAGGGCGGCGAACGCGCCCACTGTGGCTGCGACCGCGCCGCCGTAGATTCCTCTGTCGTCTCGGATCCGACGGAGCTGCGCGGGAGCCACGGCTGCGAGCAGTGCGATAACGCCGAGGATGGATGCACCGAGCAGCTTGCTCCACGGGCTGTGCTGAATAAGCGTCAGGTTCATCGCAGCCTTACGCTCGATGATCGTAAGTATCTCACCAGTCCCGCCGGTGGCAATAAGATGCGCCGCCCTGCCCATGTGGGACTGCGCGCCTCCCGATCGCGCTATATCGAACACGAGCAAGATGCCCGGTAGGAGAAGAACGACCACGGCCGCGGCTATGACGTGCGCCCGACGGATGCGCCCTCCCCGCCACAGGGTCAAGCCGACGACGGCCGCGGCCACCGCCGACATCGCGCCTCCCACGTTTGCGCCCAGCGCAGGCAGGCCGATGGCGGCGACGACGGCGAGGAGCACGGCTGAAAGCAGGGCCGTTCCCAGGGGTCTGAGCCTGCCCGCTGCCGAGAGTACCAGGCCGGCGCCGACCAGGGCTGCCCCGATCGCGCTTCCCATGTGTTCGTTTCCGATCCCGTAGTAACGCGCGCCGTCAGCGGGGGTGTAGCTCATGATGGAGTCGCGCAGAAGGACCCCGTCGCGCGCGAGATCCGCCAGAATGGTCAAGGTGACCGCGCCGCAGAGCCAGGCAAGCGCGCGTCCCGGCGAGCGCAGACCCACCCAGGACAGCACGAGCAGCGCCGCCAGAAGCCCGCCGAGCGCCGCTACCGACCCCGCAAGCCCAAGGTCCGTGAACCCCGGCAGCCACAACACCGCGAGCATCGACGCTACCGGCACAAGGCCAGCCCACGACACCCACCTCGGCCACTCACCCCGCCGCCACAGCGCATACCCCGTCAGAAAGATCACATAGGCAATCAGAAAGTCGGCCAGCCCCCGCATAGCCGGCTGCCGCTGCATCTGCAGGATGATCTTCTGGTTGTCGGCCTCCAGACACCGAACGGTCCCTCTGACCACACCCACAGGCCGGCCCACGAACGAAACCGGCTGCCCGACGCCGAAGAACCCGAGCACTGTCGCCGAAATGTCAGCGTTGGTGACGATGCCGGGCCGGCGCGTCGAGCCGGATGTCAGCAGCCCCCTGCCGATCCCCCGTCCCGCAGCTATCACCGGCGGCAGAAAGTCGAAATCCTCGATGGCCTGCTCCGAGGGGCTGGGCGAGAGGATGATGATCCGGTCGCGGGACAGGTCGAGACTGCCGGCGATCTGGCCGATGATCCTGTCGGCCAGAGCTAGGGCGCGGCGTTCGAGCCGGGCCGCTTGTCTCTCGGTGCAGTGACGGGCATAGCTCGCGGCTCTTGAGGTGTCGCCGGTGTCCACCACGATGAAATCCGCTTTGGGAAGGACGCGGCGGAAGGCAGAGATGAGGCGCGCACCATCGGTACGCCAGCCGTAGGGCGCGCGTGGGTCCGGCCGGACGAGACGGCTGCTGACATCGCCGTAGTCCACAATCCCGGTCGCGTCGGCGGCGATCAGCGCGGTTTCGCGCCGCAGGTCGGTCGGCGTATCGCTGTTGCCTATCGCCGCCGTCTTCAGCCCTGCCGCGTGCAGCGCTGACCCAACCGCCCCCGGCTCCACCGGATACCTCGCTTCGGAGTTGACGAACCACAGCCGGTTCATCCCCAGGTGGAGGACTTCAGCGCTGCCCGGCCCCTGGCCGTAGCGGCTGGTGTACAGCTCGCGGACGGGCCGGCCGTTCTCGGTTTCGAAAGCGGAGTAAGCCTGTCTTCCGTCAATGGTGGCCGCCGCCCTCGTTCCCGCGCCTATTGTCGCGCAGCCGCCTTCCGTGGAGTAGCGCCCCAGGCCCATATCTTCACCTTCGGGGCGTACGGTCGAGGGCCGAGCGTTCATAACGCCGATCGCTCCGCGCCTGATGAGCCGGGAGATGGCCGGCAGGCCCCTCGCGGTCACCTGGTCGAGCCTGGCGCCGCCGATGGTGACGAGGACCAGCTTGCCCCGTGCCGGCTCGGCACAGAGACCGGCCGCGCAGACGGCCAGAACGGCTGCAATCACGATAGAGCGCACAGGTAGACTTCCTCCGTAGCTGCGATCATGCGGTCGGCGCCAAACTCCTTCTCGGCGTGGCGGCGGGCGGCGGCGCCCAGCCGTTCGGCCAGCTCCGGCCGCTCGATGACGCTCATTATAGCCCCGGCCAGCGCCTCAGGGTCAGCCGGAGGAACCAGAAGACCGTTCTCGCCGTCCTTGATCGTATCCGCCAGCCCGCCGACGCGCGAGGCCACTATCGCCTTCCGCGCGGCCATGGACTCGATCAATATCAGTGGGTGGCCCTCGGCAAGCGAAGGGATCGCAACCACATCCGCCGCCGCAAGAAGGTCCGACACGTCGTCCCGATGGCCGAGGAACATGACGCTCTCGGGCGCGACCCGCCGTGCCAGCCCGCGAAGCGACTCCCTATCCGGCCCGTCGCCTGCTATCAACACACGCGCGTCAGGCCGCCGCGCGGAGATAAGCGCAGCGGATCTGATCAGGTACCCGACGCCTTTGACCTCCGTCAGCCTGGCCGCACAGAAGACGAGCGGCGCTTCGTCACCGATATTCAAGCCGGCGCGGACGGACCTGCGGCTGCCGGCGCCGTAAGCCGACAGGTCAACGCCGTTTGGTATGGTCACGATCTTCCTTGGGTCAACGCCGGCGGCGGTGAGCGAAGCTGCGAGCGCCGGGGCGACAGCGATCACACGCGCTGAGAGCCGGGCCGCGAGCCGCATCGAGACCTTCGCGGCGCGGGACGCATCAGCCGGGAACAGATTGTGGCCTGTCACAATGGACCTGGTTCCCGCGAGCCGGGCTGCGATGGCGCCGGGCACGGCAGCCTTGTAGCCATGGGAGTGGACTATATCCGCGCGTGCCCGCCGCGCGTGCCGGGCAATCCTTACCGCCTGCACGAACGCGGTCGGGCCGATGCGGTCTCCGATGTCCACGCGCACGAAGTCAGTGCCCTCCGCCGCAGCCTTCGGCAGCGAGTCGAAGAAGTCGGCCGACGCAGCCAGCGTATGGTCGAACCGCCCGCGCGACCCGGAGAGGATCGTCGCCACGTGCCTCTGCATACCGCCCCCGGCACGCCGCACGACGTGCAAGACTCTGTAGCGCCTCTCGCCACCCCCGGTCACGCAAGATTCTAGGGTGCATCCCAGGTTAATGACAGGAAGGGAGTTAGCCACAGATTAGCACGGATTTCACACAGATTAGCACGGATAACGGGAGAACCCCTCCCCACCAGGTATCCTTCTCCCCTTCCATCCGTGCCCATCCATTATAATCTGTGTTAATCCGTGGCTGATTCTCTTCGTGGTTGTGCTATGCTGCCTTAATCCCGGGATGCACCGAAGATTCTACCACAGGTTGACTAACCCGATCAAATGTGGCATACTATGCCGATTCCGGCGGCTGCACGGACCGCCCGCGATCCCAGGACAGAGTAAGACTGACAGCCGGTGGGTAGAGGGACAATGCGGAGGTTGTGCGCATCGGCCGCCCAGCCGCCGGTCTTCGGCTCCGAGCGGGAACCCACCGGGAAGGAGAGGTATCTTGAACAGCAAGTTCCGACTGTCGAGGCTCGTGAGAACGGCCGCTTCAGAGATCTACATAATCTGGCAGGGCGAGCGCCGGATAGGTCAGGCCCATTTGCACTACGCGCACGATACCATCCACGCCACAGTGCTGCTCGAGCTGGATATCCCCGTGACCGACGAAGAAGACTTGCTTCAGCAGATTGATGAGGACATCGTCTCCTCCTACCTGCCGAGCTTCGAGCGCGAGGACCTGCTCGTCACCATCTTCCGCGGTGAGGAGACCAACTCCTTCAGCTATGCCCCCGAAGACCTGACCGACCTCGGACCGGAGGAACAGTGAGGGATCTGAGATCGCGCTTTCGTCTTCGATGCGGCTTGGTGTTCACGTCCGGATAGCGGGCGGGCTTGAGGCGGCGGTCGAGCGGGCGGACATGGAGTCGGGCCGGGACGTCGAGAACCTGGAGGCGTTGAACGCGCTGAGAGTCGAGAGCCGGGCGCCTGAGATCCGCGACTGACGGGGCACGCAGGACACCGTGTTTCCGATACATACCACAGGCGAAGCTGGGCGACATCGCTGACCCTGGGGCCACTGTCATCGGCATCGTAGATACCGGTTACGGCTGGCAGATCGAGCTTTACGCCGACGGGCACGTTCAGGTCAAAGAGAAGTAGTGACCCCAACGCTCCTGCGTTAGCGTTCTCACGCTTCGGGACCGCTTTCCGTCCCGAAGCATCGAGATTCTCACTGTTTTACACCCTCCTTCGACGGGGAGATAGGCTGTCTTCGGAACCACTTCACGGTCGAGTCTTCTATCCACACAGCTTTTCCGCAGCGCCAGTCCATCATGATCTCTCTTTGGCTCTGGGGAGTCATCGGTTTCGGCAGCTTCAGAGTCGCATCAAGTTCATACGTCCGGCTGACGCCGTCTTTCTCCACCGTGAAAGCCACCGATTTTCCGTCCGGAGAGACATAGAGTAGCTCGTTATCGCGCCACTTGCCGAGTTCGCTCGCTGATTCCCATAGGATTTCACCGGACGAGCCGAGCAGCTTCACTTTGCCACCTTCCTTACTCGCGTCACCAATCAGAATGCGCCCGCCCAGGTCATCGATCCTGATTTGCGACGCACACAGCCTCTTACGCCACATCTCCTTGCCAACGCTGTCGAAAGCAAGCAGAAGATCATACTCATAGCCGTGTTCTTCGCACGACCAGTTATGCACAACTACTCTGCGCCCTTCTTTCGCGATTGCTATGTCCTTCTCATACAACCCGATAGGTATACTCCACAGTTCATTGCCTCTTGTGTCCAATATCGTCGTTCGATCAGGGCCGGCCAAGGTCGAAATCACTATGCGCTTCCCATCTGAAGAGAACATTGCAGTCTCTCCGCATATTCCTTTCTTCTTCCACAAGGCCTTTCCGGTCTTGGCGTCTATGAGTAACGTATGGGCAAAGTCACGTCCCGTCGTGAGGATGGTCTCTCCCGTTGGAGACTGAACCGACAGCTCGCCGACCTCCAGGCTCTTCCATTTCGGCTTTCCTTTGCGGTCGATCCCAATCAGTGCATACGGCCATAGCTCATCTGAATGGGGATCGCCCACTTTGAGATCCAACACAGCAGCCCCTCCGAAAGTGGCATAGGCAAAGCGGACGTAGGTTTGGACTCCCTCCTTTATCTTTTCGGGGGGCACGTATGTCCACATCACGTTTCCGGCGGTGTCCAGCATGGTAACCGAGTGTAGTCCCCAAAAGAGAATACTCCTACCATCAGCAGATACTTCTGCCGACCGCACTTCGCCCTTTGCGGTGTACGAACCTTCCAGCACAAATGAACTTGCTGGGACTTGGGGCCCTGACTCGCCGGCAATGATGGCCACACTCGCAGCCAGCACGACAATAATGAACAACAAACACACATTTCTCATCTTGATCCTCCGTCAGTTCTTAATATAGTCTGCAAGACGCGTGTGAGCACTGTCCCGGTTCCATGCAGCCGCAGCTGAACCACCAACACCCTTCGGAACAGCTCAACTGACAGTTCCCCTGCCCACAATCGCCAGCAGTCTCGCACGGGCATGTTGCATACGAACAGCTGCTTACGCAGACTGCACAGGTAGATCCTCGATCTCCCCTTTTCGTGCTTTCTCTGCGTTTCGTCCTTTCGTGATTAAGTCCGCCCCCGCGCGTCTGCGTTCGGTTGACACAGCGGCTCGGCAGTGGTATATTCCCGAAGGGCGCGAGGCGGAAGTCGCGCCGGCGGAGAGGGCATCGAGCATATGACGGACCGGCAAGACGAGCTTGTACGAGCGGCTGCGGAGGCGCGGCAGACGGCCTACTCGCCGTATTCCCGGTTCCGTGTCGGCGCGGCGGTCCTCACCTCGACCGGCCGGATCTATGCCGGCTGCAACGTCGAAAACGTGTCCTACGGCCTGACGGTCTGCGCCGAGCGCGTCGCCGTCTGGAAGGCCGTAAGCGAGGGAGAGCGCGAGATAGAAGCCGTGGCCGTCGTCGTGGAGGGCAGCCCTGCCTTTCCCTGCGGCGCGTGCCTGCAGGTCATCCAGCAGTTCGCCGCAGAGAGCGGGACGACGATCATTGCCGCAGCAACCGACGGCCGCACCGAGCGCCGCCAGCTCTCGGAATGCCTCCCCTACCCGTTCAGCAGCTTCGATCCCGAGGGTCGAGCGGGACCATCAGACGATGATAGTGCGAAGCATCCGGCCTGAAGAGTTCGAAGAGGCCCTCGACCTGCTCGACGCTGCATTCGAGCACACCCCCCGCGCCTACTTCAACCGCTACTTCTTCGGTGACCCCTGGTTCAAGCCCGAGTACACGCGGGTCGTGGAGGAGGACGGCAGGCTCGTGAGCCTCGTGCAGATCGTCCGGCGGGAGGTGCGGGTCGGATGCTCCACGCTCGTCATGGGCGGAATAGCGAACGTCGGCACAATCCCCGCCTACCGTGGCAGAGGGTTCTCCTCCGCGGCTATGAAAAGCTCGGTCGAGGTGATGGCCGCGGACGGTATGCACTTCGGGATGCTCTGGACCGGCATCAACCTCTTCTACGAACGCCTCGGATGGGCCACGGTCCGGTTGACGGCGAGCACCGCGAAGCTCAAGCGCCGCCTACCGCGCTTCTCCGCGCCTTACCATGTCCGAGCCTATCGCGATGACGACGCTCCCGCGGTCCTCGCCATCTATGACGAGTTCAACTCCCGCCGGTCGCTCACCACGGTAAGGACGCTCGACTACTGGCGGGGCTTCGCGACGAGCCCCGAAAGCCAGTCGTATACGATCTGGGCAGCCGAGACCGGCGGACAACTCGCCGCGTACCTGGCCGGCCGCCGCTACGGAGAGTCATACGGCACCGGCGAGATGTGCTGCAGTCGGGGACACGAGGACGCGCTTCGCGCGCTTGCGCGCGAGGCCTGGGCCGCGGCTGCACGAGCCGGCGCCAAGAAGCTGGCCTATGTCCTTCCAGAAGAGGATTCGATTCGCGCGGCTGTGAGCGAAGTCGCGGTCCCGGCGCGCCCGTGGACTTACACCAACATGATGCTGCGCGTCATCGACCTGCGGCTGATGTTCGAGCGTATGCTGCCCGAGCTCGAACGCCGCAGCAGCCTCCTAGAGCGCGCAGGGCGGGTGGCCATCGGGACCGAGTTCGGCGAGCTGCCGCTCGAGGTCGCGCCTGGCCGCGTGACGCTCCCGGACGTGCCTGCGGACTGGCGCGTCGAGCTTTCGCAGCCGCAGCTCTTCTCGCTCGTATTCGGACTTGGGGAGCCGGCGGATATCCTCCCTTCCGGACCCGCGGCCGATCTGCTCTCGTCCATTTTCCCCCGCCAGCCGGCCGTCTACTACGAGATCGACACGTTCTAGTCCGTCTTACCCGCGTCGATCAGCAGAACCTCGCTTGCCGCGTAGCCGCAGTTCAGGTTGCCCATCCCGGTTACGGCGACGGTCTGGCCGACCGCCAGGTTCTGGAAAGCCTTCCGTTCGCCGCCCGCCGCCGACGTTATCTTCGTGTTCTCGTCCACCAGCACCCTCGCTTCACCGGAGTCTGCAGCGATCTTGAAGGTGAAGGAAGGATAGTCTATGTAGACGATCTTCCCCTTTGTCTTGACCTGGCGGAGCGCGGGCGCGGCATCGTCGGTCTTTGGACTGATGACCTCGATCCGGTCGGCTTTCACTTTGTTCAAGCCGGTGACCTCAGCCCAGACCTTCACAGCATCTCCCTCGCCGATTCTGGCCACCGTGGCGCGGTAGCCGGCTTTGACGATGGTTGCCTCGCGGGCATCAACGGAGAACATCCCTTCCGAGGTGACGATAGCGAGCTTCTTTGCCTCGTAGTCCACGGACGCCACCAGCCCGCGCTTCTGCCAACTGCCTAAAGGTTCGACGGCTTTCGGCTGCTCGCCGGCGGACTGGGCAGGCGCGGTCGCTGCGCGGCCGTACTCATGGGTGGCGGCTGGTTGCTCGTGTCTGGGCGGCGGCTGGGCCGCCCGATTGATGATCGGCGGAGGGATGTTGGAGCCAGGGCGTTTCGGTAGGATCGGGTCCCACTGAAAGCCTTGGCGCAGATCGTTCCACACCAGCGCGACGTCGTAGTTATCGTTCATGAGGATGACGGGCGGCCCGGCATAGCCCCACGGCTGGCGGTCGTAGCAGTAGTACGGATAGTAGGGATAGCCGGCCGGCGGCGGATAGCCGTATCCGACCTCGTACACGTGACGGTAGTGAGGCGGGCGCAGGACCACCGTAGTAGACCACCCCTTGACGCGCTCCTTTCCTGGCATCCCCTGCGTCCTCGCATCCTTGCTATCGCCCTGGTGGATCCTGGGCAAACGGCTGTTCAGTTCCTTTGTTGTCCTGCCGCCGTCCGAGTTGGACGGCTGCCGCCCGGCCTCGCCGCCCCAGGCCGCTACTGCGAGCAGCCCGGCAAGCGCGCCGATAAGGCAGGCAAGTCTGAGTCCGCTTCTCATCTCTCTAACCCTCCCGAGGACATATGGATCGAGTGCGGCCTGGGACCCGCAAGTTCAGGTTGGCGGGGGCGCCGTCGAGCTCTCGCGCATTCGGCCCAGGGCGCCATTCCATCTATCGAGCCGGCGCTCTTGTGTCCTCCACCCTTTCTGACCCAGCAGGCAAGCTCCCCCTTCAAGTAACGTGCTGACTGGCCAAAATGTTCCCGAAAACGCCTAAGTTGCTACATCACATTTTATGCTTCGGGACCGCTTTTCGTCTCGAAGCATCGAGACTCTCGCTTTCCAGCACGCACGCGGCTGACATCTGAGGTGAGCCTGCCTGCCACCTTCATCCGTCAGTGTAGTCCGGAACGCCGCGGATGTCAAGGCCGCGCAACCGCTCGCAAACCCTCAGCCGAATCCCGCGCCCCCGCCAGCCTCAGCCCGTCGAAGGATCGCTCGGGTGCCCGATCCACGAACCCCCGTTCCCAAACATTTCCCCGATATATCCCCGAATCTACATCACATTCCGCCCTACTTGTTGTCTTATAATTATGGACATGCTTTTCTGCGGCGGCGCGCCGCGCGAACTGCACTTACTAGGAGGTAGATGACAGATGGGCGAGAGTTACCCGGTAAGGATCTGGTCCGGGCTGCTCGCACCGCACCACCGCAAGCGGATGGGGACCGCGCTCTGGGAGTTCCTGTGGCTTGTGGACAAGGTAACGCGTGAGGAGGACGGGCGCGGCTGCGTGCTTGGCGGCAAGCCGGTCACGTGTCGAGAGATCGCGGCCGACCTGGGCCTCACAGACAGGGCCGTCTGGAGCGCCCTCGCCCGCCTGAGAACCCAGGGCTACATCCAGGTGACACGCCGTCCCGCCGGGCTGGCCATAGTCGTGCTCAAGTCGAAGAAGTGGCGGTCGCTGCCCCCGAAAGCCGCGAAGTCGGGACACGCTCCGAGCTTCGGCTCACGCAGAGCGAGATCGGAAGAAACCGCCGCAACCGCTCCGAAGGAACGTTCCGCCCGATCGGAGCGAACCGTCCGGCCGGAATCGAACATATGTTCGCCGTCCCTCGAAGATTCCTTCCGTCCACCACGCTCGCATGACATGTACAGGGACAGTACAGAAGACGGTACAGTAGACAGGCCGATAGATAACGTCTTTCAGGGGATCGACGGTCTTCCGGACGACAAGCGGCTGGAGCTGGGGCTGCGGGCGGTGGAGGAGATGGCGTCGCAGCCGTTCGGCCGCAACTTCCTTGTCGAGCAAGACGGCCGGTGGATGCTGGCCCGCAAGCCCGCCTGCCGTATGATCCACAGGATGTTCATGCTCCGAATCTGGCGGCGGGAGAGGGAGGCTGAGCTTGCCGGGTCCCGAAGCTGAGCCGGGTGGACCCGCTTTGACTGTCCCAGCCTGCCTGTCGTACAATATCCGCGGGCTGCAAGGCGCAAGCAGCAAGAGTAATGAGGAGCGTGAACGATGTCCCATATGCTGACCGAGATCCACGAGCAACCGGAGGTGATCCGCCGGGTCGTGGCCGCCGAACGAGAGAACGCCGCGAGAGTTGCGGAGGCGATCAAGCGGCGCGGCATCCGCTTCGCCTCTGTCGCCGCACGCGGCACTTCCGACAACGCCGCCACGTTTGCCAAGTACCTCTTCGAGATCGTGAACGGGCTGCCGGTCGCGCTCGCCGCGCCCTCGGTGTTCAACCTCTACGGGGCAAGCGCCCGGCTTGGGAATGCCCTGGTGATCGGCATCTCGCAATCCGGTCAAGCGGCGGACGTGATCGAGTATCTGCAGCGGTCGAAGGAGATGGGTGCGCTCACGGCATGCGTCACCAACGAGCCGGATTCCGAGATCACCAGGGCCGCCGACTTCGTCCTGCTCTGCCACGCCGGAGCCGAGCGCAGCGTTGCCGCCACGAAGACCTACACAGCCAGCCTTGCGGCGCTCGTGCTGCTCTCTGCGTCGCTCGCCGGCCGGGACGACCTTGTCGACGGGCTGCTCAAGGCCGCGGACCAGCTTGCTGCCGAGATGCAGTGCTGCGAGGAGGAGATCGCGAACCGCGCCGAGCGGTATCGGTACATGCACGAGTGCTTCGTCCTCGCCCGCGGCATCAACCGGGCCACGGCGTTCGAAGCCGCCCTCAAGCTCGCCGAGACCTGCTATGTCGGCGTCGAGCCGTTCTCCGCCCCGGACTTCCTGCACGGCCCGATCGCCGTCGTCCACGAGGAGATGGCCTGCTTCCTCTACGCGCCCGACGGCCCGACGCTGGAGTCTATGAAGGACGTAGCAAGGCGCCTGCGCGAGCGACGCGCCGAGATGGTCATCGTCTCGTGCGACGAGGACATCCTTTCCATGGCCACGACGGCGTTCAAGATACCGTTCCACGTGGACGACATCCTTTCGCCGATTGTCTACATCGTGGTCGGCCAGCTCTTTGCTCATTACCTCGCGGTGACGAAGGGCTACGACCCCGACCATCCGCGGGGACTCTCGAAGGTGACGATTACCAGATAAGCGAGTGTGCTATGATCGACCGTGAACGCCTTCTTCAGACATTCCTGGACCTGGTGAGGATAAGCAGCCCGTCGAAGCAGGAGCGCGGCGTGGCGGACTACCTGAAGGAGCGGCTTACCGAGGCCGGCTTCGAGGTCCAGGAGGACGATGCCGGCACGAAGCTCGGCGGGAACGCCGGGAACCTGATAGCCACGAAGGAAGGGCCATCGACAGCGGGCGCAAGTATCTTCTTCTCCGCTCACATGGACACAGTCGAGCCGACGGAGGGGATGGAGCCGGTGGTCACCGAAGACGGGGTCATAAGAAGCGACGGCAAGACGGTCCTTGGGGCGGACTGCAAGGCGGGGATTGCGGCTACGCTGGAGGCGGCCCGCTCGGCGGTCGAGCGGAAGATCCCGTTCCGCACGCTGCAGCTCCTCTACAGCGTATCGGAGGAGACGGGGCTGCTCGGCGCGAAGCAGATCGATCCGAAGGAGGTCAAGGCCGAGATGGGCTTCGTCTTCGACACCGAGAAGCCCGTAGCAGGGATCGTCCTCGGTGCGCCGACTCACGATGTCCTGAACGTGAAGATCATCGGAAAGTCCGCGCACGCCGGCATTCACCCCGAGGCAGGGATCAACGCGATCACCGTCGCAAGCCGCGCGATAGCCGGCATGAAGCTCGGCAGGATCGACGAAGAGACGACGGCGAATGTGGGCGTGATCCACGGCGGGAAGGCGACGAACGTGGTTCCCGATGAGGTGGAGGTCCGGGCCGAGGCCCGCAGCCGGGACGAGCAGAAGCTTGCCGCGCAGGTCGAGCATATGACGCGCGCGTTCCATGAGGCGGCGGACGAGGCGGGCGCGAGGGTCGAGATCGAGGTTATGCGCGAGTACAGCATGTACCGCTTTGCGCCGGACGATCCTGCCATCAAGCTCGCCCAGCGGGCCGCGCGGGCCGTTGGCATCGAGCCGCAGCTCATCTTTGCCGGCGGCGGGAGTGACGCGAACACCTACAACGAGAAGGGGCTGCCGGCAGTCGTGATCGGCGTCGGCTACGAAGGCCCGCACTCCCGAGAGGAGAATATCCCCATCGAGAATCTGATGAAGATCGCGCAGTTTGCACTCGAGCTGATCCGCCAGGCAAGCTAGCCGCTCCCAACGCGCGTGGGCGCCGGAATGCGGCATGGTGAGTAGTGAACGCGGCCGGGCTGCGCGAGATTCCTGAACAGTCGCGGAGGTTCTGACGCACTCCACCAAGGAGATAGTGGTTCTCTGACCCGGCGCGGACCCAAGGGGTGAGCGAACCACTCGGAGGTTTGTGCCGCCTGGCAATGGGTAAGAGAAAAAGACCGATGCCGGCGCGCCGTCTGCCGCCGTCTCCAGTCTGCCCGCGACAGGAGGACTCTGAGTTGAGACGACTCGCTCCCGCGCTTCTCTCGATCGCAGCGGCTCTCGCCGGCTGTGGGGGGAGCGTTTCGCCGCATAGTGTTATCACTATACGCGGCTCCACCTTTGCTCCACCTCAACTGACCGTCAAGGCCGGCGCCACCGTCCGCTGGGTGAACGCCGACCAGGCGACCCACAGAGTCGTAAGCGGCGTGCTCCGGCCCACGGACATTCCGATCACCTTTGAAGTAGGCATACTCGATATCGGGTTCACAGTGGACAGCCTGACCATCAACTTGGGAGACTCGGTCAACTTCACCAACCTCACGATCCTAGAGAGGCAGGTGGAGATCAAGGACCAGAGCCTGAACGACGTGTTCCTGAGTCCGGTCCTCCAGCAAAACGACGCCGTGCTGTTCACGAGCAGCCAAGCAGGGCGGTTCACGGTACGCGACGCCATCCAGCCGACGGTGCGGATGGACCTTACCGTAGTCGGAGTGCCGGCCCCCGACGGCAAGTTCGACAGCGGCGTTCTCATCCAGGGTCAGGAGTTCAAGTTCACTTTCCAAGCAGCCGGTCGATTTCCGTTCTTCGACGCGGCCAACGACTTCGCGAACGGCGAGGTGATCGTCCAGCCATAAGACCCCGCCCCCCTGACTCCTGACCCTTGACTCTTGCCCTAGGGTTTGGGCTTGGTTCTTCTCCAATCTATGCTTGTGGCGATGCCGGCCTGATCGAGGACTTGCAGCGGCCGGCAGCGCCGCCCGACCTCTTCGGCAAGCAGGTCCAACCTCTCCTGCGGTTCATCGGTCACTACGGTGACCGTGCCGGTTATCCTTTCGAACCGCCGGAGGGCTCCGACCTGCCCGGCGGAGCTTTCAACGCTGAACTTCGCTTCACCCTCAAAGGAAACCCCGCTGTGGCCGAAACCCATCTCGTGGGCTACCGCGGGCACAATCGCACACGTGGCCGCAGGAAGCGACGCGACAGCCATCTCCACATCCGCCGATGCCGGATGAGCCGGCTCCCCCTGATCCTCGGTCGCCTCCAGGTTCTCCAGCCTGACAGCCGATCTGAACCCGAACTGCCACGCGCCCGCAGCTCTTATGGTCATAAGCGAGGTCTGTGTCCCGCTCTCGATGCTCATCTCGCAGCTCCTTCCCAAAGCGCTACATTAATGTCTTCGCCGATCCCGGGAGATGCTAAACCGCAGCCAGGCCCACCCGAGCTTCCAGGTGGATCACCGTTATGCTCATCACAGAACCACGGAAGGAAGGGAAGCGCGAAAGGGTTTGAGACCTACGGATGGAGTCGCGTGTCATCCGTGATGAGAGGTGCGTAGGGGATACGCACCTCCGCTCTCCAGTCTTCATCTCGTGCTTTCGTACCTTCGTCCTTTCGTGGTGTAAGAGTCCTCTTTCGAGCACACAGCCTCAAGTATGGGCTGCACCCCGGCGCGAAGCGCGAAGGGGTGCATCCCAGGTTAATGACAGGAAGGGGAGTTAGCCACGGATTAGCACGGATTTCACACAGATTAGCACGGATAACGGGAGAACCCCTCCCCACCAGGTATCCTTCTCCCTTTCCATCCGTGCCCATCCATTATAATCTGTGTTAATCCGTGGCCGATTCTCTTCGTGGTTGTGCTATGCTGCCTTAATCCCGGGATGCACCGAGCGCGAAGCCCCATCTTGACCGGCTGGCCGCGGGCTGGTATCCTTTTGACGTGCGCTTATGGAGACTTATGTTGTAACGGGCGGCGCTGGGTTCATCGGCTCGCATCTCGTCCGGCATCTGGCTGAACTTGGTGAGAAGGTCCGCGTGCTTGATAACTTCAGCACCGGCAGCCTCGAGAGCCTGTCCGGGGTCTCAGGGGACCTGGAGGTCATAGCCGGCGACGTGCGGGATGCGGAGGGCGTGCGTGCCTGCGTCCGTGATGCGAGCTGCGTCATCCACCTTGCTGCCCAAATCTCGGTGCCCCTCTCCGTAGAGCGCCCGGCCGAGACAGACGAGATCAACACTCGGGGGACCTTGAACGTGCTCGCAGCAGCCCGCGACGCGGGAGCGAAGCGGTTTGTGCTGGCCTCGTCGTGCGCCGTCTACGGGGACTGCCCTGCCCTGCCGCTCCGCGAGGATTGCCCCCCGCAGCCGCTTTCCCCGTATGCCGTGACAAAACTCGCCGGAGAGCACTATGCTCGGGTCTTCCACGAGCTCTACGGCTTCCCCACAGTCTCGCTCAGGTACTTCAACGTCTTCGGTCCAGGCCAGAGGCCGGATTCCCCGTATGCCGCGGTGATCCCCAGGTTCGCGCAGGCGGTCGCCGCCGGCAGGCCGCCCACGGTCTACGGCGATGGCGAGCAGACCCGCGATTTCGTACACGTGGCGAACGTTGTGGAAGCCAACATGCTCGCCTGCCGGTCGGACCGGGCCGTCGGACGAGCCATCAACATCGGCAGCGGCAGCGAGACCAGCCTGAACCAGCTTCTCGAAGCCCTGGGCAGGATCGTCGGGCGAAGCGTGAGCGCCACTCACGAGCCGGCGCGTCCGGGCGATATCCGCCATTCCGCTGGCGACATCTCTCTGGCCAGGGAACTGCTCGGCTATGACTGTAAGGTCGGTCTCGATGAGGGGCTGAGAAGGACGTATGAGTACTTTGCGCGGAGTGCCTGACCACAGCGTGCGCGGCTTCGGAACGCCGGCAGCCGCCTCTCGCGCAGGCGGGATTGGGGTCTTCGCTTAACATGCCCCGAGAACGCAGCAACGACAACCAACTTCAGGGAATACGGCATACTCTGCGCGCGCTGCGGCACCGCAACTACCGCCTCTACTTCACCGGCCAGGGAATCTCGCTCATCGGCACATGGATGCAGTCCATCGCCCTGAGCTGGCTCGTGTATCGCCTGACGGGCTCGGCGCTCCTGCTCGGCGCCGTGGGTTTCGCAGGGCAGATCCCAAGCTTTCTCCTCAGCCCACTCGGTGGGGTCCTCGCGGACAGGCTCAACCGCCGCCGGGTGCTGATCGCCACCCAAAGCCTGGCAATGTTCCAGGCATTCGCTCTTTCGGCCCTCGTCCTCACGCACGTCATCCAGGTCTGGGAGATCGTGGCGCTGAGCGTATTCAACGGCCTAGTCTTCGCCTTCGATGCCCCAACGCGGCAGTCGTTCATCGTCGAGATGACCCAGAACCGGGAGGACCTCGGCAACGCCATAGCCCTGAACTCGTCCCTCTTCAACAGCGCGCGGGTGATAGGGCCATCGATCGCTGGAGTGTTGCTGGCGGCGGTCGGCGAGGGCCTCTGCTTCTTCTTGAACGGTGTAAGCTACCTTGCTGTCATCGCGTCGCTCTTCGCGATGCGCATACAGCCGCGGGAGCGGCCGGAGCAAGTGACGGCTATGTGGGAAGGCCTGAGGGAGGGGTTCAGCTACGCTGCCGGCTTCAAACCGATCCGTTACACGCTGATGCTCCTCTCGCTCGTAAGCCTTATGGGAATGCCTTACGCCGTGCTCATGCCCATCTTCGCCAAGCAGATCCTGCACGGCGGGGAGAGGACATTCGGGTGGCTTATGGCATCCGCCGGCGTCGGCGCGCTGACCGGGGCGCTCTTCCTGGCTTCCCGCCGGAGCGTGCTCGGGCTGGGACGGTTGATCCCGACTGCAGCTACCATCTTCGGCTTCGGCCTGATCGCCTTTGCTCTCTCGCGGGTGATCTGGCTCTCTGCCGCGCTCTTGGTCCTGATCGGCTTCGGGATGATAGTCCAGATGGCATCCAGCAACACGATCATCCAGACGATCGTGGAAGAGGACAAGCGCGGGCGGGTGATGGCTTTCTACACCATGGCATTTATGGGGACGGCGCCGTTCGGCAGCCTGCTCGCTGGCGCTCTCGCGAACGCGATTGGGCCGCCCAACACGGTCATAGTGGGCGGCGCGTCGTGCCTTCTTGGCGCCGCCCTTTTTGCTCGGAAGCTGCCGGTGATTCGCGAGGCCATCCGGCCTATCTACATACGAATGGGCATAATCCCGGCCGTATCAGCCGGCGGGCTGCAGTCCCAGGTCGAGGTCACCGGCCAGCCCGAGGACTGAGCCGGCTCCAACTGGGCCCTCTCGGCCAGGCCCGGTGCACGACCCGTCCACTGTGCCTCGCTGCGGGTTTTCCCTAATCACAGAAACGCGGAAAGGAGTTTGAGCGGGACGAGCCGGGCCCAGGAAACGTACCGGCTCGTGGAAGAGACGCCTTGGACTCTCTGTCTGTCTCAGCCACCCATAGTCCTCTCCGCGCCTCCCTGGCGTTCAGCGTTTCCGCGGTTGCGCCTGCCGCCGACGGTCCGGCGGGGTGCGTCAGCGCTTGAACGCGGCGGCCCACTCGATACCGGCGTTCTTCGGGCTTTCGATCGAGAGCACGGCGAGTCCCGGCTTGCCGGGGAGCATCTCGACTCGCCCCTTTCCCTTGGACACCTTGCAGCCGACAGACCGCATGCCATTCACGGCGATCACGACCTTGTAGGTCTCGCCGCCGATCACCTTCGACGTGCCGGAGAGCCGGCGCTTGGCGGGGTCCCAGGCGGGCCGGACGGGCATATCCACATAGCCCTGCATAACGTGCCGGTTGGTCGAGAGGAACTGGGGATGGTCCTCGACCCGGTGGATGGAGAGCATTCGCGCCTCGCCCGGTCGGAGCGACTGCCGGAGTCTGGCCGTTCCCTTCAGCCGGCCGACAAAGCTGTCGTTCCAGAAGTCGTAGACGTAGTAGTCCCTCCCCTTGTCGAGACCAAGAGCGCCGAGAGCCGTGTCGCCGCTCAAGGGGACGCTGAACTCCATCTGCCTGGCAGGCTCCGCGTTGTTATAGAGCGTCAACTGGTGCCATGCCGGATCAACCGCGAAGTCGTAGACCTTCGGCCAGCCGCTTGTCACGAACGCATCAACGGGCCGCGCGCTTTGCGGCGCCGTATGGTAAGGGAAGGTGCGTTCGAGATCGTAAAGCACCTCGGGCGGCATATCGCGGAAGGACGTGGCGAGCAGGAGCCGGCTTGCGCTGACGTAGGCCATGGTCAGCAGCATCCTCCGGCCGTCCCGGTCCGTGCCGGCGAAACCTCGAACTTCAGGCTCCTGCAGGTCGGGGTCCGGATACTTCCATCCGTCGAGCAGGTTCTTCGAGTCCATGTCGTACGCGTAGACTACGCGGTTCTTGTACCATCTGAGGCCGCCCTTCGAGACCATCTCCGTTCCGATTGCCGAGGTGTCTCCCCAGACCCGCTGGGAGTCCACAACGCCGGCCGTGATGTCCGAGAGCGGATCGTCGAGCACCCGCTCGTGAATCCACGAGTCCGGCCCGAGGCCCTCTTTGGCGAGAGCGAAGATCCTCCGATAGGTGGATGCCGCGGTTGCGTGCTTATCCTCGAAGCCGCCGTTAACCAGGTTCCGGGACCACACCGGATCCGGGTAGTCGAACATCATCCCGGTGATGCCCGCCTCGCGCAGGTTCCTGTAGACCTCGCGCATGTGCTTCTCGGTGGCGGGGTCGGTGTAGTCCAGGCCGCGGCCGGAGTCGTTTCCGAGCATCATCTCCCGGTGGGCGGCGCGGAAGTCCGGCGACTCGAAGACGAGCTGGAAATAGGTGAACGGCAGGCCGCCGCGGGCGCGGATGGCTTCTCCGAACTTCCTGCTCGTCTCGTAAGGAGGCGCATAGTGGCCGAATCTGGCCCAGTGCTCGTCGTCCCACCATCCCTGCTCAGTCAGTGGATCCCCTTCTCTCGCGTACTTGTCGGGAACGATGCGGACCGCAGCCCGAGAGTACTTGAGGAACCCGGTCTTGCCGATCCAGTCCATTTCCTCGACGAGTCCCGGGGTGGTCGCGATCCGGTATCTGCTCAGCTCAGGCCGGTTCCCTGCAGCCGAGTTCATAAAGAGGCCGACGTACCACGCGCAGACAGTGGGGAAGTCGTAGGGGTCCGGTCGCGCGTGCTGGGCGGCGCGCAGCCGCAGGCCGTAGCGCTCCAGCGCCTCGAACGGGTCCGAAGTCGTGAAATCGGCGTAGAACCTGTCGTCCGGAACGTACCGCCTGCCGGCATCCACGAGTTTCCCGACCGGGTCTGAAGCCCAGAGGTCGGCAGTGATCTTCCCGTCGCCTCCGCCGCCCGGCGGGCTGCCCGCGGCAGCGCGGCTCGCTGCCGCGGCCGGACCGACGCGCGCGAACTTGATGAACTCGTGGTAGGTCAGACCGCCGAGCACCAGCGACCTCCTCTTGCCCGCGCCTGTGAAGGTCAGGAGCATGTTGTTCGCGCTCTCCCTGGACGGGCCGGAGGCCACGCTCGTCTCGCCCGAGCCTCCGTAGGCGTTCAGCGTCTTGATGTTCCTCTTGGCGGACATGGCGGGGAACACGTTCCCGCCTACAAGCGGACGAATCTCTTTCACGCGAATGTCCGCGCCTGTCTTGTTCTCGACGCCCGCCGCGAGCGCCAGGAAGCCTTTCCCGGAGTACAGCGTGATCTCCAGGATCAGGCTGGGCTTTCCCACCGTGGAACAGACTATACCGAGCGTCTTTCCCCGGCCCAGAGCGTCTTTCACGTCCCTGGTGTACCAGGTGCGGCGCAGGCCGGGCGTATCGGAGGAGAGGCCGTCTATCTCGGTGCGGGCGCCCGAGATTGCCACTGTGCCGCCTTTTCTGTCGATGGCGCTGTAGACGCCTTTGGAGAGGTCGCAATCAACGCGGACGAGCGCGTTCTGGATGGAGACGGTGTTCCCGACGTTCACCACGGCGACGGGGGCAGGGGCGGGAAGGCGGGACGTGATCGGCCGCACCTTTGCGGCGTAGGCGAAGGCCGCAGCCGAAGCCATGAAGACGCACAGGCTGGAGATAACGAGGCAATGGCAGGTGTGCAGCAGTCTCTTACGGGTCAATTCTTCCTCCTTCCAGGCGGGCTGCGACCCGCCCGGCTCGCTTGTTAGGTCACCGACATGTTAGCAGTTATGCGGAGACAATGCTAGACGGTCAGGGACGGCTGAAGGAGCCTACTCCTCGGCCTTGCCCTCGTAGTAGACCCACCGCGCGGCGCTCTTGAGCTGAAGCAGCGTGATGCCGAGAACGATGACGAAGAGTATCCAGGCCATGGCGGAGGCGTAGCCCACCTTCATGAACTCGAAGGAGTTCTTGAAGAGATAGAGGTTGAAGAAGAGCGTCGAGTCGTCCGGCCCGCCGCCGGTCATAATATAGGCCGGCGTGAAGAACTGGAGCGCGGCTATGGTGCCGATGATGAGCTGGTAGAAGATGGCAGGCGTGAGGAGCGGCAGGGTCACGTTCCGGAACCTCTGCCAGGCATTCGCTCCGTCGATCTTCGCGGCCTCGTAGAACTCCTCGGGTATGCCCTGCAAGCCGGCGAGGTAGATGATCATCGCCCCGCCGACGCCCCAGAGCGCCATTACAATGAACGCCGGCTTGGACCACTGCGGGTCGAGCAGCCATTGGGGCGGCTTGGCCACGACGTGCTCGAGCAGGCGGTTCAGAAGCCCTGCCTTCGGGCTGAATATCCACTGCCAGAGGAGCGCCGTTGCAACTCCGGAGACTATTGCCGGCAGGTAGTAGACCGTTCTGAAGAGCCTGATGCCCTTGAGCTTCTGGTTCATCAGCACCCCTATCGCCAGGCCGCCGACGATGGCAAGCGGGATGCTGAACGCGGCGTAGTAGAGCGTGTTGCCGAGAGCTCTCACGAACCTCGGGTCGCGCAGGACCAGCTTCGCGAAGTTGCCGAACCCAACGAATCTGGCGGGGCTGAGCACATCCCACCGGCTGAAGCTGAACAAGAGCGACGCCGCGGTCGCGCCAAAGGTGAGGATGACAAAGCCGACAAGCCACGGTGAGAGGAAGAGGTAGAACGTTGCGGCCTCGCGCCTTGCCATCCGGCTGCCCTTCGTGCGCCGGAGGACATAGTACCACAGCCCGCCGATCGCGGCCGCGAGCGCCAGCCCTGCCGCCACCGCCACTTTTGCCCATGGGATCAGCGGATACTTCGTCACATCCTCGTTGACCTCGGCGAGTATCTCCTCGGCCTTCACCGCGGCTTGGTGCAACGCCGCCTCGGGGGAGAGCTTCCCTTGCAGAGCCTTCTCGATGTTCCGGGCAAGCGCGTCGCTCGCTTCCCGGTAGCCCGGAGCGACCGGCGTAGTGCGAGCGTATTCGATCTGGTCGACGAACGGCCTGACAAGCGGATTGCCGTAGAACTGCGGGGACGTGGCGGCGCTTCTACGGGCGGGAATCCGGCCTGCAGCCCCGCAAATCCTGAGCGCCTGCTCGCGGCTGGCGGCGAACTTGATGAACTCCCATGCGGCCTCCCGGTGCAGGCTGCCGCGCGGGATCACGAGCGAGTTGCCAACCGCTTCGAGCGTTCGAATCCGGTCGTACGGCACCGGGGCTACGCCGTAGTCGAGGCGCGGGAAGTACTTCTTCAGGTCGGGGATGCGGAACGGGCTGTCGATCCGCATGGCGAGCTTTTCCAGACCGAAGGGGTCCTGCGTCGCGCCGACGTAGGTGCTGCTGAAGACACGGAGGTTATCCAGAGCCTCTTTGGCCGACTTCGCAACCGGCAGCCGGCGTCCGCTCGGACCGGCCTCCTTGATGAGGAAGTCCCGCATCCAGGTGAGCGCCTCGATGCCCTCGGGCCTGTCGAATGCCGGGTGCCGCAGGTCGGGTGTGAGCGGGCTCCCCCCTCTCTGCCAGAGCTGGAGATGGAAATCCGGGGGATTGTTCAGGAAGTTCGCGTAGCCGACGCGCTCGATGCCGCCGTCCGGGCTGCGCACGGTCAGACGCAGCGCATACCGCTCGACCTCGGCCCAGTTCCTCGGCGGGCGGTTCGGGTCAAGCCCGACCTCACGGAAGAGCTTTCTGTTGTAGAACAGAGCGTTCGGCGAGAGTATCCAGGGCATCCCGTAGAGCCTGCCCCGAAACGTGTTCTGCTCGATCGAGACAGGGTAGAAGTCCGAGAGGTCTATGCGGTCGCGGGCAACCAGGTCGTCGAGCGGCTCGAGGCCGCCGCGGGACATCATCTCGCCGCCCAGATGCGTGTAGAACCGGACGACGTCCGGCGGAACCCCGCCGACTACCGAAAGGAGCAGCTTCCGCTCGACGTAACCCTGCGGGACGAGCATCCCCCGGACTTCGATCCTTGGACGCATGCGGTTGAAGTCGCGGATCATCTGCTCGTAGGCTGCGCGCTCGTCCTGTGTCGCGCCGTACCAGAAGACGATCCGCTCCTTCGGCGACGCGAGCGCAGGCGCCGCCGCGACCGCCGCCAGAAGGCAGAGCACGATCAGCACGCTTCCGAGCCACCAGCGGAGCCGCGGATGGCAGATCCCCGGAAGCCGGTACGGAGGAACCCGCGGCTCTACCGTCTCACTTCTCGCTATTCCCAGGGAGAACAATGGTGACGACATAGTTCTTGAGGTATTTCTTCGCGATCCGCTGCACGTCGGTCGGCGTGACGGCTTCGATCTTGGCAGCGAACTGGATGTCGTGTTCGGCGCCGAGGCCGATAGCTTCGAGCCAGCCGAGATAGTAGGCACGGTCGCGGAGCCGCTGATGGCGGAGCGCGTAGGCCCCAATCGTATACCGCTTCGCCCGCTCCAGCTCCGCCGCAGAAAGCGGCTCGTTCTGCAGCCGCGCGACCTCCTCCAGCATCGCCTTCTTGACCTCCGAAAGCAGCATCTGCACCGACAGCGTCGGGAATGTGCGGCGGTAGGCGTCAGTAATCAGATACGCGATGATATGGCTCTGGTTGGCAAGCGGCAGGTAGAGCGCGCCGAGGTCGTAGGCGAGCCCCTTCTTCTCGCGCAGATTCCGGAACATCCGCGATCCCTTGCCCATGCCTAGGGCGGCGGCTCCGACCTGCGCCGACGGGTAATCCTCCGACGCCACCCCAGGCGCGAGGAAACCGAACATGAAGTAAGCCGCGCTGATCGGCCGCTCGAGCACCTCCGCCTTCGATTCTGGGATATCCTCGTAAGGTATGGGGCGCTGTTTCGGCATCTCGTGGGCGCTGGTTCCGGCGAACGCCTTCCTGGCCCGGTCGAGAGCGTGCTGTTCGGTGACATCGCCGACGATGGAGATCACGATGTTGTTCGGCACATAGTACTTCCGGTAGAACTGAAGCAGGTTGTCCGGCGTGAGGCTCTTGATGACTCGGGCATAGCCCATCGGAGGCCGGTGGTAGGGGTTGTCGCGGTAGAGCTTCTGTCTCGTCTCATCGTAGGCGGCTTCGAAGATGTCGTCGCCGCCGGTAGCCATCCCGGAGAGGATTTCCAGCCGCGCCCGCTCGACCCACTGCGCCTCGAAATTGGCGTTGTTCAGAATATCCCCGAGCAAACTCATCGCGCGGTCGAACTCGGAGGTGGTCGTGATCGCCTTGATCTCGGTGTAGTCCGGGTGCCATTCGGTCTGAAGATTGCCCCCGACCTCGTCCGCAACCGCCGCGACGGTCTCGGCGCGTTTGTTCCTGGTGCTTGCGAGCAGCGTGTGAGCGACCAGGTTCCCTATGCCGGCGGTAGACTCCCGCTCCACGCTGGCGCCGGCCTTTATGAAGACCTCTATCGCCACGATGCCGGCGCTTTCCTCGGGTTTGACGATGACTGTCAACCCGTTCGGCAGGACCGTTCGAGAGAAAGATGCCGGTGATGCCGCAGGGGCGGCCGCAGAACGACAAGCCAGAAACGGGAAATGCAGCACGAGAAGCGCAAGACACAGGACGGGGCGGATGGCGCTCACGGCAACCACCCCTCCCCGCGGCCCGAACGTTCCCGTGTTATTACCGCTGCACCCTGCACTCTGCACTTTGCACTGCCCTCACGGTCCCAGTGTAACCACGACTGCCCGGTCGGGGTCCAGATAGGTCTTGGCCAGGGCCAGCACGTCGTCTGCGGTGACCCGGCGTATGTTCTGCACATATGAGCGCGCGAACTCGAAGCTGTCCGTGGTCTCGTAGAAGCCGAGCGTCGTGGCTCGGCCGGAGAACGTTTCCATGTCGAACGCGTAGCCGCCCTCGAGCGACCGTTTCGCTCTTGCGAGATCGGCCTCACCGATCCGTGTGCTCCGCAGGTCCGAGACCTTGGCAAAGATGGCATCCTCGACCTTCTGCAGCTTCGCCAGCTCCGCGGCGGCGGTCAGAATGGCCAGGCCGGGGTCCCTTTGGGTAAGGAAGTCGCTCGACGCCTGAACGACCAGCCTCTGAGCGTCCTGAAGCTCGGTCGAAAGCCAGCTTTGGTAACCCATGCCGAGGTAGGACATCAACACGTCCATCGCATAGACATCCGGTCGGTCCTTCACGGACGGCGCCGGGAAGGCTATGGCGAGATAGGCCAGCCGCGTGCTGCGCTTGATATTCTCTCGCACCTGCGCGGTGCGCTCCGGCTCGACCACGATCTTCCGATCGGGCGCCGGCTTCTTCTTCGCGTTCCCGAAGACCTTACGGACGGCGGTGACTCCATCCGCCGCGGTTATATCGCCCACCAGAACCACCGACATGTTCGCGGGGACGTAGAAGCGGTTGTAATAGTCTGCGATCACCTCTCGCGTCATCTTCGCAACCGATTCGCGGCTGCCCTCGATCGGCAGCCGGTAGGCGTGGACCGTGTAGGCCGCGCGGAAGACTTCAACCTGGAGTGAGGAGAGCGGGTCGCTGTCGCGTCTGGCGATCTCGTCTATGATGACCTGGCGCTCCTGGTCGATGTCCTCCTGGCGGAACCTGGGATGCAGCACTACGTCCGACAGGATGTCCAGCGCCTTCCCGAGATACCTCCGCGCCACCACCGTGTAGAAATGAGTCCAGTCCCGGCTGGTCTTGGCTTCGGCGCTCGCGCCCAGGGTTTCGATCTCCATATCCACCTGGCCCGGCCCGCGGCTCTCTGTGGACCTGAACATCAAGTGTTCGATGAGATGGGATACCCCGCTCGTCTCATCGGCCTCGTTGACGGCGCCGGTCCGTACCCACACGTCGACCGCCACCAGGTCGGTCGAGTGGTCCTCCTGCACAATTACCTTCAGGCCGTTGTCGAGGATTTCGGCATAGGCAGGGGCGCCGACGGATGAAGCCGCGGCGGCGCCAGCGGTGACGGCAATCGCCGCCACCACTGCCGCAATCTGTAGCATGCCGTGCAATGGTCTCATTCTAGTCATTCGTAAGCGCGAAGACTATCCTCGCACATTTCGTGATCCAGTAACGTCCCAATCCATTATAATGGAATAGTAGGGCTATGGTCGAACGCAGGCTGCTCAAGAACTTCGACATCGGCATTGTTCTGGTGATGGTCGCCATTATACTATACGGGCTGGCGACCGTCTACAGTGCGAGCCGCGGCGGCGCGGCTGGCGCAGGCTCCGTACACCGCCAGCTCGTGTGGGTCGTCGCCGGGGCCATCGCCTTCGCGCTCGCCGTCTCTCTGGACCACAGAACCTACCCGAGGCTCGCAGGTTGGGTTTATGGCGTCAACCTCGCGCTCCTCGCCGCCGTGCTCGTCTTTGGGCACGCCCACAAAGGGGCGCAGAGGTGGATCGGCCTCAGGAGCATCGGCCTCACCATCCAGCCGTCGGAGTTCGCGAAAGTCGCCATCATCGTCACCCTCGCCGCCTTCCTCGTCAAGTACCGCAGCCGGCTTGCCGAGCCGAAGATATTCGCGCTTTCGTTCGCCCACGTCGCCGTTCCTATGCTCCTTGTGTTCCTGCAGCCGGACCTCGGCACGGCCATGGTCTTGACTGCTATCTGGTTTGGGATGACGTTCGTTGCAGGGGCGAGACCGAAGCATTTGGCTGCGTTCGTTCTGGGATTGGTGATAGTCGGATTCGTTGCCTGGCACTTCGGCGTTCTGGAGGACTACCAGAAAGCCCGGCTCACGAGCTTCATCAACCCGAGCGTAGACCCGGAGAAGGCAGGTTACCACGTGCTGCAGGCAAGGATCGCCATCGGCTCCGGCCAGGCCACGGGCAAGGGCTATCTGCACGGCACCCAGGGCCAGCTTGGGTTTATACCCGAACGCCATACCGACTTCATCTTCACCATGCTTGCCGAAGAGCTCGGCTTTGTCGGCGCCGGAATCCTGCTGCTCCTGTACTTCTTGCTCTTGTGGAAGGCTATGATTATCATGTCCGAAACGGAGGACGACATCGGCCGGCTGGTGGCGGGAGGGATTGTCTGCATGTTCCTGTTCCACATAGCGGTGAACATCGGGATGACGCTCGGGATCATGCCGGTGACCGGCGTTCCCCTGCCGCTGTTCAGCTACGGAGGCAGCAGCCTCATGGCCAACATGCTGGCGCTCGGCCTGCTCGTCGGCATCGGTACGCGCAGGCACAAGATCAGTTTCTAGTTGATGGGTGATAGGTGTCGGTACGAGGGTCCCTCATACCTCATCACTACCACGGGGGGTTAGCGTAATGCCTTACTGCCCGAATTGCCGTTACGAGTACGAGGAAGGCGTCGAGACGTGCCCGGACTGTGGGGCCGACCTGGTTAAGCGGCTCCCGCCCCGCCCTCGCACGATTGACGAAGACCTGGTTTCGGTCTACGTCGCGGAGAGCGATCTCGAAGCCAGGATGGTGAGGAACGTTCTCGAAGAGGCCGGGATTCCGGTCTGGGAGAAGGACGAGATCGTGACCGGCGTGGACCCGTTTCCGGTCGATCCGTTCCCGGAGGACTCGGTTCTGGTGCCGAAGTCGCGGGAAGAGGACGCGAAGAAAGCGATCGAGACGGCGCTCGAATCAGCCAAGCGGCTGCCGGTGGAGGAGGGGGAAGCGTCCGAGTGAGCCGGCCCGCCGACCGCAAGTCCGCGAAGAGTGGACCGGGATCCGCAATCCCGGTCCATCGGGCACAGTCGTTTGACGCGCAGGGACGCTTCATCTATACTCTAACTGGCAAATGCTGAGCGAACTCTCGGAACTCTTCAGATACCGCGACCTGCTGTTCCAACTCGTCGCCCGTGACCTCAAGGTGCGCTACAAGAACTCGGTGCTCGGGTTCTTCTGGTCGCTCATCAACCCGCTCGTCCAGGTTGCCACGATCACGATCGTCGTCAGGTACATAATGCGGGTCGAAATCCCCAACTACTCGGCTTACCTCCTCGTCGCGTACCTGCCCTGGATGTTCTTCCAGATGTCGCTGATGGACGCGAGCCAGTCCGTGCTCATGCACCACGACCTCTTGAAGAAGGTCTACTTCCCGAGGGAAGTGCTGCCGCTCTCGATGGTCGTCGCGAATCTGATCCACTTCCTGCTCGCGCTTGTCGTCTTCTTCATCTACCTTCTCGTGCTTCGCGCGCCGATTGTCGCCACCTGGTGGCTCGTTCCGTTCCTCATTGCCATCGAGTTTCTACTTGTTGCGGGCCTCGCGCTCTTTGTCTCGTGCCTGAATGTCTTCTACGAGGACATCAAGTACATCGTCTCGGTAGTCCTGAACATACTTTTCTACCTCACACCGATCATCTACATGTCGGAGATGGTCTACAACCGGCTGCACGCCGCGGGCCGGGACCTGCTCTTCAGTCTCTACCTGCTCAACCCGTTGAATGCGATAGTAGTGGCCTTCCGCAAGACGCTGCTGCCGCCTTACAGCGTGCCGCCGGGCAGGAGCACACCGTTCAACCTGCAGGACCTGCCACTCGACTACCGGCTCCTGGCCATCGCCGCGGCCGTGTCGGTCCTCGTCGCAGTGTTCGGCTACCTCTACTTCAACTCCCGTAAGTGGAGCTTCGCGGAGCAGGTCTGATGGACAACGCTATCGAGCTGCAGGGACTGGGGAAAGCGTTCAAGCTGTGGCACGGCCGGCCGAACACTCTGAAGTCGCTCGCGCTGTCGTTCCGCAGGCCCAAGCCCGAGGAGTTGTGGGCTTTGAAAGGAATCGATCTCGCGGTCGCGCGCGGCGAGACGCTTGCCGTCATCGGTCTGAACGGCTCCGGCAAGAGCACGCTGCTCGGGGTCATAGGCAGGATTTACCGGCCCACCTGTGGAAAGGTAGTTGTGCGCGGCCGGATTTCGGCGCTGCTCGAGCTTGGCGCTGGATTCCATCCGGATCTCACCGGCATCGAGAACATCTATCTGAACGGCGCGATCCTCGGCATCAAGACGCGGGACATGAAGGCGAAGGTTGACGAGATAGTCGCCTTCGCGGAGTTGCAGCGTTTCATCGACACGCCGATCAAGGCCTACTCGAAAGGGATGGTCATGCGCCTGGGGTTCGCGGTGGCCGTGCAGGTCAACCCGGACGTCCTGCTTGTCGATGAGGTGCTGGCCGTGGGGGACGAGGCGTTTCAGGCGAAGTGCTACGGCAAGATAGGGGAGTTCCAGCAAGCCGGCAAGACTATAGTGTTCGTTTCTCACGACCTGGACGCAGTTCGGAGGGTCGCGTCGCGGGCGGTGTGGCTGGATCAGGGCGCTGTTCGTGCAGATGGGCCAACCGACGGCGTGGTCGAGGCTTACGCGTCCAGGGTCGGCCGCGATATTGGTAAGGGAGGAACGGATGGCGGAAGAGCCGACGGACCGGGAGTGGCTTGAAATCCTGTGCTGCCCGGCCTGCGACGACAGGCCGAAGGTGGAGCTTCGTGGGGACAAGCTCGTCTGCACCAAGTGCGGACGGGAGTACCCCATAAGGGACAACATTCCGGTGATGCTCGTAGAAGAGGCCGAGGGGATGGAGGCGCGAGATGAGAGTTCTGATCGTCCATGGGCCGAACCTTAACCTGCTCGGGCGGCGGGAGCCGGGGGTGTACGGCCGGATGTCGCTCGATGAGGTGGACGCCCTCGTTCGCGCGGCGGCGTCGGAGCTTGGAATGGAAGTCGAGATATTCCAAGCGAACAGCGAAGGGGCGCTCGTGGATGCCGTGCAGCGGGCGATGGGCTCGGCGGACGGCATAGTGATCAACCCCGGCGCTTACACGCATTACAGCATAGCGCTGCGCGATGCGCTGGCAGGCGTCGGCCTGCCGGTTGTCGAGGTGCATCTCTCGAACATCCACGCAAGAGAGGATTTCCGCAAGGTATCGGTCATCGCGCCGGTCGCCGTCGGGCAAATCTCGGGATTCGGCGTCGAGAGCTACATTCTCGGCCTGCGTGCCCTGAAATCGACGCTCCAGAAGGAGGCGGGGAAGTGAACGCCAGCCGTGTGGAGCGAATCCGGGAGTCGATGCGGGTGAGGCGGCTGGATGCGCTGCTCCTTACCGATCTGGACAGCGTCCGCTACCTGAGCGGCTTCACGGGAAGCACGGCGACGGTGGTCATCACGCCCGACCGTGCCATCATCTTCGTAGACTCGCGCTACGTCCTCCAGGCAGCGACGGACTGCCCCGGCTTCGAGGTCAAGAAGTATTCAGGCGAGGTCATCAAGGCCGTAAGTGAGCTCGTGAACGAACTCGCCCCGACAAGGCTCGGATTCGAAGCCGACCACGTCACCTACAGCACACACCGAAAGCTCCGGTCGCTCACCTCGAAGAGCACGAGACTCGCCCCTACACGGCGGCTGCTGGAGCCGCTCAAGCTGGTCAAGGAGCCGGCGGAGATAGAGAAGATCAGGGAGGCGGCCGCGCTTGCCGATGAATGCTTCTCGTATATGCTCACCCGCATAGCGCCCGGAAGGTCCGAGCGGGATCTGGCGTTCGACATCTACGAGTTCATGTACAAGCACGGTGCGGACCAGGTTGCCTTCGAGAGCATCGTGGCCGCCGGGCCTCACGCCGCCTTCCCCCACTTCAAACCGACCGATACCCTGGTAGAGCCCGGCCAGATGGTCAAGCTCGACTTCGGCGCAAACGTCCGGATGTACAACTCGGACATCACACGGACCGTCTTTGCCGGCGAACCTGACGACAAGCAGCGCGAGGTCTACGGCGTAGTGCTCGAGGCGCAGCTTCGGGCGATAGACGCGATCAAGCCGGGCGCGCCGGGCAAAGATGTCGATGCAGTGGCCAGGGAGTTCATCGCCTCACGCGGCTATGGAGATTACTTCGGGCATGGCCTTGGTCACAGCCTGGGGATGGGTATCCACGACGGGCCGGGACTCTCGCCCACGAGCGACACGGTTCTGGCCACAGGAATGGTGATGACCGTCGAGCCGGGCATCTACATCGAAGGCTGGGGCGGCGTCAGGATCGAGGACGACGTTCTGGTCACAGACACCGGCGCGGAGGTGCTGACCGGATCACCGAAGGACATAATCGTAGTGCCCAGGTCGAGATAAGGTCGGCGCTTGCTGCGGAGGACCGGAGTGCCAAGTGCGGCTGGGAAAGCGCTGTTGCTTCGGTTGCATGCAACTGAAGCAACAAAAATGGGTGCCTCCGCGAGCAGGCGATGACGACAAGGCTGGCCCCGGTTTCTGAGGCGGTTACGGCGGCGGCGGCGCGTATGGTGGCAGTCCTAAAGGAAGTTCCGAGCAAAGCTGCCGGACGTCTACCGCCTTGCCCTCACATCGTAACGATCGGGTTCTTGATGACCCGCTCGCCGGCTGCTGTAGTCAGCGTTCCCGTCACGTTCACTGTGGAGCCGGTGGTCACGACAGGCCCGCCTCCGGGACCGTAGTCCACGCGTATCCCCGACGACCTGTCGAGTTCTTGGATGTAGAACCGGCCTTTGAACAGGTCCGTCCCGGCAGTCACCAGCTTGCCGCTGAACGCGATCACGGAGCCATCTGGCAGCGCCTTCGCCGCTGCCACAGTGCCATGCGACGACGGCTGCGCGGTAGTCAGAGGCCCGGAGACAATGAGCGCGTAAGGCTGTGGGCCGTGCGCCACGTTGTAGGCGGAGACCGTGATGGTATAAGCGCCGGCCTGCGGCGACACTATATCGACCCCTTCCACGTTGTTCTTCCGGTCGGTAGCGCCGTTGCCGCGGAACGTGCCCGATGGGCCGGTCACCGTCAGGTCCAGATCGTTCACGAGCTCCTTTGCCGCCCCGGTCGTTCCTGGGTAGTCGGTCCAGGCGAGCGTCACGCGCATCGGTGCTGCGTTCGACACTACATAGAACGAGTAGGTCGCGGAGCCTCCGGTAGACAAGCCGGGAGACGCGTCGAACGGGTAGACGAGCCTGGGAGACGCCGGCAAGAGTGAGTTCCTTAGGTCCAGCCTTCCCCATCCCTCCACGTTGTTCGGCCGGACTGGCGTTTCCTGAGGGCTCGCATACTGCCCGGGCGTCATGTCGAATGCGCCGTTGATCAGCGTGGCTTTGACAAGAGCCGCGGAAGGGCTGATCCCCTGGCCCGCGTAGTACTGCCGGGTCACGGTGCACGCGCCGGCTATGTGCGGCGTCGCCATACTCGTCCCACCGGCATACAGGTAGTCGTTGTTGTATACCCCCCAGCTCCACGTGGTCTTCGCCTGAGGATCGTGAGAACGGCAGGAGATGATGTTCGTTCCCGGAGCGCAGATATCCGGTTTGAAGCGGCCGTCGTCCGTCGGCCCACGCGAGCTGAACGCCGCCATACCCCTCGGGTTGTTCGAAACCGGGTCCGAGTAGATCGGGTTTGTGGGATAATCCGATGGCCAGTAATTGCCATAAGTCCCGGTCGCCCCTGTAGTGCGCGGGTTCTCGGTTGCTCCGACCGATATGCAGTTCTTCGCGGTCGCCGGGGAATCCATGCTGTCCGGATCGACGAACCCGTCTGATGGGCTCTTATCGACCCCCTCATTCCCGGCGGCGAAGCAGATCACCATGTCTTTGTGGTTCCAGGTGTAAAGGTCGGTGTTGTAGGAGTCGATGTCGTATTGGCCATTGACGACTGATCCCCAGCTATTGGAGTGGACTCGGGCGCCGTCCTGGTATGGCGGGTCGTAGAGCTGGTTGAGGTCGGCGGGTATGCCGGTAAGGTTTCCGTTCCTGTCGGCCACGGACTGGAAGACCAAGCTGGCCTCGGGCGCAGCGCCGGCGAACGAAGCCGCATAGATGTGGCTTGCGGGGATGCTGCCGGAGAGCGAGCCATTGCCGAGAACCGTCCCGGCTACGTGAGTGCCGTGGCCGTAGTTGTCGCTCCAGTCATTGTGCCGCCCGAGCGAATAGGCCTTGAGAAGCCTACCCCGAAAGTCCGCGGAGAGGGTCGAGTCGTTCACCCCGACGTCCAGCCCCGTATCGGCCACTGCGGCTATCTGCCCCGAGCCGAAGAGTCCGGCAGCGAATACGCCCAGACTGAGGTCCCAGGCTTGGTTAACGGTCGTGACGCTGCGGGCAACGTCATTCACAAGCTTCCGTTCGACGAACGGCTCGATCCAGGCCACTCCTGCGGTGCGCGCAATCCGTGCGAGCGCTGCAGCGGGAATGGATGCGCGCACGGACCTCGTGCCCTTCGCCGCGGGAGCAGCGAGCCGGCCCCCCGCGGCCGCGATCCCCGCCAAGACGTGGGATTCGTCCGCGCCGGGGAAGACCCTGATCACGACGTCCGCAGTCCCATCCTTCGGCAGTCGATCCGACAACCGGTAGGCCGGAGCGAAGTCGCCGACCCATCTGACGGAAGGGAGAGCGCGAAGCCTGGCCTCCGCCGTCTCGTTCGCTCGTGCCACGAACGCAAAGTCGGGGATGTAGTCCAGCAACTCCGCTCCGGCTGCTGCAGCCTCGGCCTTCCACGAGTCCTGGATTGGTCCGCTGAACTGGATTATGTAGTACCGGCTGCCATCAGCCGCGGCGTCCGACTTCTCAAGCCCCGGCGGAAGCGCCGGCAGGCCCGAGACCGGGTCGAACGTCGCACGCTGCAGCCGCACGAACGGCTGAGCGGCACAAAACCCGGCTATCAGCAGAAACAGCAGAGCTGGTAAGACTAGCTTCTTCATCGGAGACCCTCATAGGTCGTATACGTGTGTGGCCAGGTCGTAGTACCTCCATTATGCCATGAAAATGCTGGGCTTGTCTCGGGCGGCGCGGGTCATGCAGGACTTCCCGCGCTGCCGAACTGCATCTCGGCAGTCTCTGCCGCGGCCCGGTGCCTTCTTGGCCCATGCGAGGCAGGCCGTACAGCGCGAACGGCGGGCTCCGAGTCGCCCGTCCACAGCGTGGGGCTGCATTCCGGATGAGATTGTCCTCAGGCGAGATTCGCTGTCCGCCTGGAACACCCCACTTCGCTCCGCCCGATGCCTTCTCGAACGAGCAGGCGCAAAACCCGGAGTAGCGTCCGTGTTGACAAGTATCTGGCTCTGTGTATATGATACGTGTACACAGGGCCGGCGTCAGAGGCCGTCGGCCCCCGAGCGCGGCCCACTCGGGTTTTGGCCACTGCGGTGCCAATGGCCGGCCAATCGCATTGCCATCGGGAAGTGCCCTGACGCTCTCGCCAGGCGAATCTACGCGGGGCAGCATGACCGGCACGGCACAGTAGTCTGCAGAAAACTATTTCCGTGCCTCTTGTAATATACGTTAGACTGTGGTATCATCAATCTACTGAACAGCCTGTTTGAGGGGTAAGCGTTATGATTGATAGCGACGACCGAATTTCAATGGTTGCGCGGTGGAAGGCCGAGACCCAAGCGCAGCTAGCGAGGGTGATGAACAAGGTTCGCCCTTTGGAAGATGAGAAGAGAAGACTGGAAGATCGCCTACAAGCGTTGGAGGTGCTTATTGGTAGCGAGCGAAGGCAACCGCCCTCCCAGACTTGTGTGCGAAAGGCGTCAACCCTCGCGGACGGGGTATATGACACACTTTATGCATCGAATGAACCATTACATTATGCGAGGATATACGACCTGCTGGTCGAGCGAGGCATAGAGGTTCCGGGCAAAGAGCCGAAGAAGAACCTCGTTGCGCACCTGAGCCGCGATGACCGCTTCAGCCGGACCGGCACTCGAGGCGTATATGGTCTTGCCGAGTGGTCTGAACGTCAAGGTGCAGAACCGTTGGAAACAAACTGCTCAACGCCAACCGATAAGGACGCCCCACCTGAAGAAGAGGAGGTGATCGATGACCACAGCCTGTGGGACGAAGAGCAAAACCTGTAACATTACGTTTTGAGGGGCGCCCCCGGTCTCCAAGCTGTTCAGGGCGCCCCGCAGTCGCGGCTCGAAGCCTGAAGTCTCGGCTTCGAGGAGACCCGTCGGGCCTCAGTTCGTATTATGGGGCATAAGCGCCTCGCAATGCAATAGAAAACGAAGACTTAGGAAGAAATTCTGTAAGACGGGAGGTAGTAAACTTGGGGCAAAGCTCTAAGGATGTAAAACAGCGTAGGACACGGATAGCTGGTGTGTCGCAACCACATCCGGGGCACGTCGGAGACTCACCCGATGGGAGCGCGCGCGAGCATCAGCCGTTGCTGCGCCCGATCGAGGGAATCAAGCGGGCTGGCTCGGCGGGGTACCTTAGGAAACTTCAAATCGGGTCTCCGCTCTTCTTGTCGGTTAATGGCGATGGATCGATCGCAGTGTATCACGCCGTCACCCTTCTTGGATGGCTGGGCGGGCCAGTGGAGGACATCGGCGTGCGGGTTAGTGCAGGCGATCCAATGCGCTGTTCTCTTTACAGCACAGGAGGTACTGCAGATGAACCCACTGCGACAGTGGCCGTATGGCTGTAATCTCCTGTATGCGGACGAGGGGCAGGGCGTTCTGCCCCTCCATTCCTGCTGCCTGGAGAGCAATCCGTACGTGCAGGCCAATTGTGGTACCTGCAATCCCCGTTGCGAGGTTCCCTTCAACCCAGGCTTTGGAGAAGGGAGTGCTCTGACTCCAGAAAGCGAAGGCCTTGACCGAGCCCTAGCTGAGATCCAGGGGCTCTCGTTCACGTCCACGGGTTTCCGAACCGATACCGGTCGCCTGCCAGACCTAGTGCCCCTCGTTTGGCGTGACCGGCGGACACTTCCCCCCGGTCGAGCCATATACGCGGTATCTCTAAGCACGTTGCTGAACCCGTGTGAGAGCGGCCGAGAGATTCGCGCTTGCTACCCACGTATGGACCTTAGGCGCACGGTTCATCTTCCGGAGAACGCGTCCCTCTTGCTAACCGGCAATGCCAAAGATAACCTCCTAGAGTGGGTGTGGCTCAATCGTGCCGGCGTCCTGGACACCATCGCGGCTAACCGATTCGAGTACGTGACCACCCCGAATTACTCCGTCTATGGCAATAAGTGCTCGCTCGAATGGGCCTACAATCTGAAGCGGGCTATGTTCTTCCTGCCCCTCCTGAAGCAGGTGGCTCCCAATCCGATCCTCACGGTTTCGCTACCTAGCGAGGCTATCTTTGATCGCTACGTCGATTGGCTGATACGCAATCCCGATGTCAACTGCGTTGCCCTGAACCTCCAGATGTTAAGACGCCGCAGCAATGAGCTACAGGCAGAGCTAGATAAAGGTGCGGCGTTGCAGGAACGCATCGGTCGCGCTCTTCACTACATCGTGGCTGGTCCATCAACCAGTACGCGAATCGAGATGGTGCATGTGACGCTCTCCAAGGTTACGATTGTAAGTTCGTTTCACTACAACCGCTCCCCGTAGCGGCTTGCGAGGCGGGCTGCCGATCAACCTGCCTCGTTCACCGCTGTTCTACTTTCATTTTATCGTGCTTCGGGACTTTTCAAAGTCCCAGAGCAGCGGAGTTTGCTACACATGTGGTCCTGCATCGTGTTTCGGTCCAAGGGGCCGTCGTTCCTCTCTGAAGGAACCCCTTCCTTGCCCGCCGAACGAATCTTCGGAGAGGTAGTGTGCCAGCAATGGATTTTCGGCGGTTTCTTACTCACCTGAGGACTTCCAGGGATTATGCCGGGCAGGTAGTGCGCGTCGAGGAGATACCGGCGCGGGAGGCGGCGTTCGGGGAGCTGTCGGATCCGCTGCCGGATGTGCTCGTCCGGGTGCTCGCGGACATCGGCATCGAGCGGCTGTATACTCACCAGGTCTCGGCTGTCGAGCATATCCGCTCCGGCAGGAATGTGGTTATCGTCACGTCCACCGCGTCGGGAAAGACGCTCTGCTACAACGTTCCGGTCATCGAGAAACTCCTTTCCGACCGCCAGGCGAGGGCCATGTACCTCTTCCCGACCAAGGCGCTCGCGCAGGATCAACTGAAAACCCTCCGGCGGCTCTCCGAGTCCGACCCGATGCTCGGCGGGATGATCAAATGCGGCACCTACGACGGCGATACCCCCACCGACACCCGCCGCAGACTCCGGGACGAGGCCAACATAATCCTCACGAACCCCGACATGCTCCATACCGGCATCCTGCCTTACCATTCCCGCTGGAACCGGTTCTTCTCGAACCTGAAGTATGTGGTGATCGACGAAATCCACACCTATCGCGGCATCTTCGGCTCGAACGTGGCGAACGTGATCCGGCGGCTCAGGCGCGTCTGCCGGCATTATGGCGCCGATCCCCAGTTTGTCTGCTGCTCGGCGACCATTGCCAACCCTCTGGAACTTGCGGAGAAGCTGGTCGGGGCGCCGATGGAGCTTGTCGCGGACGACGGCTCGCCCAAGGGTCCGAAGCTCTTCGTGATGTGGAATCCCCCGTTCATCGACCAGGCGAAGATGGAGCGGCTCAGCTCGAACGTCGAGGCGCAGCGGCTTATGGTCGATCTCATCCGCGAGCGGTGCCAGACGATCACCTTCGGCCGCGCGCGCATCGTCGCCGAGCTGATGTACAAGTATGTCCGCGAGACTCTGCAGCGCTACAGTCCGACGCTTGCGAACGCGGTGCGGGCCTATCGCGGCGGGTATCTGCCCGAGGAACGGCGGGAGATCGAGCGGCAGCTTTTCTCCGGCGAGCTTCTAGGGGTCACGAGCACAAATGCGCTCGAACTTGGCATCGACGTGGGCAGCCTGGATGCCGCGATCATCATCGGCTTCCCCGGGACCATCGCAAGCACCTGGCAGCAGGCGGGCCGCGCCGGCAGAGGCGCTGAAGAGTCCGTCGTCTTCCTCATCGGCTACAACGACCCGATCGACCAGTATCTTATGCGCCATCCCGACTACTTCTTCGGCCAATCGCCCGAGCACGCGATCATCGACCCCGAAAACGCCTACATCCTCGCGAACCATCTCCGCTGCGCCGCCTTCGAGCTGCCGCTCATGGCTGTCGATTCCCAGTACTTCGGCGAGCATACCGAGCAGGTCGCCGAAATCCTCGCCGAGTTCGGACAGGTCAAGAAGATCGCCGATCAGTGGTACTGGGCCTCGACGGACTATCCGGCCAAGTCGGTGAACCTGCGGACAATGTCTGACAACACGTTCACGATCGTGGACACCACCCAGGACAACAGGGTGATCGGTCAGGTCGATGCCATCAGCGCGCCGGAGCTGGTCTACCCCGAGGCGGTCTATATGCACGAGGCCGACACCTACTTCGTTCAGAACCTCGATCTGGAGAGCAAGGTCGCCTACGTGCGCCGCGGGGACGCCGACTACTATACGCAGGCAATCGTGGATGCCGGTATCAGGATCATCGACAGGCAGTACGAGCGCGATCTGCGGGACCCTTCGACAAGCTCGGGACGGGTCGCGCTCGGCGAGGTGAACGTCAACTGGGCCACGACGGCGTTCAAGAAGATCAAGTTCTACAGCCTGGACAGCATAGGCTGGGGCAAGGTGGACATTCCCGCTCAGAATCTCGAGACCATGGCGCTCTGGCTCATCCCCGATCCCCGGCTGCTTGCCAGGGTGCGGGAATACGACCGAAACCCGGTCGAGGGGCTGGTCGGAATCCGCAACGTCGCCGTTCACGTGCTCCCGCTCTTCGCCATGTGCGACAAGCAGGACATCGGAGGGATCGTGGACAGCTCGAACACCGGCACGCCGACCGTTTTCCTCTACGACCGCTACTCCGGCGGGCTGGGATATGCCGAGAAGGGCTACGATATGATCGACGAGCTTCTGGAGTCATGCCTGACGCTCATCCACGAGTGCCCGTGCGAGGACGGCTGCCCATCGTGCGTGGGCATCCCGATCATCAGGCCGCCGATCCACGTTGACCCGGACGCCGGCGGCGGCTACCCGATCCCGGACAAGGAGGCCGCGCTCGTCCTCCTGCACGATCTGTTGGGCAAGGAGCCTTACATCCCCAAGCCGAAGCCCATCGACGAACAGCCTCCACCGCCCGCCGCGCCCGAACCCGAACCGGAGCAGCCCAAGGTCGAGCTTTCCGAGCCTGT